>ERZ1673738.412-NODE-412-length-79920-cov-7.489751_pt1 | contig 79920 bp, 63 predicted proteins | sample MGYA00580198_ERZ1673738 | MGnify/ENA primary metagenome ERZ1673738 (study PRJEB41218, sample SAMN15661784) | gut metagenome | host: Homo sapiens | place: Canada: London | collected 2015-08-20/2019-03-30 | study: EMG produced TPA metagenomics assembly of... | reverse complement strand
AAGCAAAAAACCTCCGGGTTTTCCGGAGGCCTTTTGCAAGTTGGTGGACGCGAAAGGGCTCGAACCTTCGACCTCTACCATGTCAAGGTAGCGCTCTAACCAACTGAGCTACGCCTCCGAAATCTTGCTTTGCTATTATAACAAATAAATCACTTTTCGTCAACTAATTTTCAAGGGATTTTTTATTTTCTCTGAAATAATTTCGTGAACACGTGCGGAAAGTTTTCTGATTCTCTCAGGTTGACTTTTTCGGTGGAAATGGCTATAATAATAATGAATACAAATTTACGTTCACGGGAGGAAATATGGCAGAGACAGTTGCCCTAGGCATTTTATTGCCGTTTATAGGAACGTCGCTCGGAGCAGCGATGGTGTTTCTACTCAAAAAAGAAATTAATCCGAAAATACAAAAATTATTGCTTGGTTTTGCTTCCGGCGTCATGATTGCGGCGTCGATTTGGTCTCTTATTTTGCCTTCTGTCGAATTGGCAAGGGAAAGGGAGGTAGTAGAATGGCTTCCCGCGGCAGTCGGATTTATTGTGGGTATGCTTACGTTGTTGTTTCTCGATTCGGTCGTCCCGCATCAGCATATCGATTCTGATATTCCCGAAGGACATAAGTCGTCGCTAGGGAAATCGAAATTGTTGTTTTTATCTGTAACTTTGCATAATGTTCCTGAGGGAATGGCCGTAGGAGCTGTTTTTGCAGGTTTGCTCGCTGCAGGCCAAGAAATTTCTATCGCTGCGGCATTTTCTCTTTCCGTAGGAATTGCACTTCAAAATTTCCCCGAAGGAGCCATTATTTCCATGCCGTTGAAAGCTTCCGGAATTGGAAAGACCAAATCTTTTTTATATGGAATGATTTCGGGAATAGTCGAACCTGCCGCGGCTTTGATTACAGTTCTCTTTTCGGGAATCATTCTTCCCGTTCTTCCTTATCTTCTCTCATTTGCGGCGGGAGCTATGATTTATGTCGTGGTGGAAGAACTTATACCCGAATCGCAGAGCGGTTCTCATTCAAATATCGCTACGGTAGGGGTAATGTTGGGGTTTGTCGTCATGATGATTATGGATATGGCATTGAGCTGATAGGCTCGAAAAAATTTTTTGAAAAGGTTGATTGTCGTTATGCGCAAGGAGAACACAGATTTTTTTTCGATAGACGATACCGATTTGCAAATTCTTTCTTTATTACAAAAAAATGCTCGAATTTCTATTAAACATATTGCAGAGCAGACGTTTCTCTCTCCTACTGCAATTTCTGCAAGGATAGAGAAGTTGGAAAAGGGCGGTTATATCGAAGGATATTATGCACATATCAATGCTCAAGCTTTTGGGTTTAATATCAAGGCCTTTATTAATTTGGAAGTAGAGCCTGTTCAAAAGAAAGAATTTTATCCCTATATCCGTTCTTGTCCGAACGTCGTAGAATGTAATTGCGTGACGGGAGAATATGCGATGCTGATAGAGGTTCTTTTCCGAACAACAGCGGAATTGGATCACTTCATTGGAGAACTTCAACATTTCGGAAAGACAAAAACGCAAATCGTGTTTTCGACTTCCGTAGAACACAGAGATGCCTTTTTAGAGCTTCGATAATCCTTGGAAGTCTTATAAATAAAGGAAAAACGCAGTGGGGGGAAGTTCTTTGTTTCTATTCTTTTAATTTCACGTGAAACAAAAAATACGGAGAAAAAGATAATGGAAAAGTATAGGCAATATGAGACTTCTGTTCGAGAATATCTGAGGCAATATCTCGGTCACGAAGCAGTAGGGCAAATGAAAAAATATATCCAGCATGGAGATGTGAGCACCTATGAACATTGTTTGAACGTGGCTTGTTACAGCTTATATCTTGCGCGTAGCTGGCGTTGGAACGTAAACGAAGAAGAATTGGTTATAGGGGCGTTTTTACATGATTTCTATCTATATGATTGGCATCTTCGTAAACGTAAAGGACGATTACACGGACTTTGTCATTCGGCGCTTGCGGCGAAAAATGCGCGCGAAATCTTCGGGGTGAGCGATAAAGTATATTATATTATTCGTACACATATGTATCCGTTAACGCCGATGTGGATGCCTCGTTCCAAAGAAGGCTGGCTGGTCTGTTTTGCCGATAAATATTGCGCGACGCATGAGACTGTAAAAAAGCCGCGTAATGCCATTTCCAAAAATTAAAACCTCCCGACAAACTTTTTCGGGAGGTTTTAATTTTATCAATTTTGCGAAGCGGAATTTTTAGCGCTGAGAGTAAATAAATAATAAAATACCGCAAAAAAGACTAAATTGAGGAGATACAGAACAGGCAGTATTACATAAGTAAGTAACTCTGTCGGCTGTTTAAGGTCCGCTTTAAGGTAGACCGCAATCATCGTTATCGCAATAACTCCGATGACAAAGAGAATGGAGGCATTAAGCAGATAAGAAGGATGCTTACTTCTGCGTGCCTGTTGGCGATAACCGCAGGCATATAAAATCGTACAGGTTAAAAAAGCGGCGAAACCTGCGGCGAAGCCGATGGCGGGATAGAGACCGGAGACTCCGAGTTTCTCTCTCACGAAAAAGATGACCAGACTTTCCGCGATGACGATGCAGAACATGATGAGTGCCGCTTTGAATAAAGTGAGTCCTTTATTAAACGTAGGAGCAAAATTATTATCTGCCGACCTGTTTTTATTACCCATGCTCCCGGCCGTCTTTATCTGAATACCGTCCGCTTTCGCTCTTTGTTTGAGATCTCCGAAATCTATTTTTGAAGCTGTGTCTTCGGATGGAAAGGACGGATTGGGGGTGGGGGATGGTTCCGAAGGTCTGAATTCGGACGTTCCGTATCCGTTGTTCGGATATCCGGCGGGGGGAGCTGCATAGGGGGCGGAATAACCGTAAGCCGTTTCTGACGCAGCATAACGACGGGCGTTAAATTCTCTGCGCGCGGCGTTCAAGGCGTTTTCTCTGTTTTCGAGGTCGAGTTCTCTCTCTTTGAGCTCAGAGATCTGCTTGTCAATTGCCGCCGATTTTTCCTGCAATTCCGCGAGTGCTTCGATATGCTTTTTTTCTTGCTCTAAACGTGACTTTTCGTCCTCTGAACGCTGTTTTTCCAGATCGCACTTTTTTTCTTCCAATGCAGCCTGTTGTTTTTCAAATTCCGATTTATCATTTTCCAATTGTTGTTTCAGAACGTGAAAGGAATTTTTTTCTTCCGTAAAACGCGCTAAATTTTCATTGAATTGTTTTACTTGAGCATTATAGGAGCTCAGTCGGTCTGCAAAATCGAACTGTTGAGCGGCAAGCGTATTTTTCTGCGTCATAAATTCCAATTGCTGCTGATTGTAAATAGCTTGCCTGGACGCCATATCTTTTTGTTGTTGACGAAGAGCAGTCGATTCATTTTGCAGTTGTTCGCCCGCGCGTATCAATTCGGCATGGCGAGCCGCGAGCTCTTCACGTTGACGCTGAATATCCGCTGAAGAAGTATCGGTTTGCGTTTTCTGCGTTTCTATGACTCGGAGTCGTTCTTCCATTTGGTATTCTTTTTCGGTCAGTTCATAATTTCTGCGTTCGATTTCTGTCTGCTTTTCGGCAAACTGTTTCCGAGCTTCTTCAAAAGCCGACTTTTCCGTTTCAAAGGATTCACGTTCCGAAAGCAGAACTTTCTCTTTTTCGTTCAATTCCGACTGCGCTTGTCCCAATTGAAGCTGTTCCGCTTCAAAAGCTTCTTTTTCGGAAATGAAGGTATCTTTTTCTTCTTCCCAACGGTTGCGAAGAACTTCGTATTCTTCGCGTTCGCGCTGAAAAGCAGATTCTTTGTCCGCGAGCGCCGCTTCCCGTGATTCCAATTCGGAAAGGGTGGTGGAGACGTTTTCTTCCGAAGATTTCATGGAATCGGATAATTCGGCGATTTTTTGTTCGCGTGCGGCTAAATCCGCTTCTTTTTCGTCGAGCTGTGTTTTCAGATTTTCAAGCTCGGCCGTCTTCTCGGCAATCTCCCGCTGCGAAACTTCCAATGCGTCTTTCTGTTCGTCGAGCTGGGCTTGTTGCGCCCGAAGCTCGACAGATCGAGTGTAGTGTTCCGCTGTCTTGTTTTCGAGATCTGTCTTTAACAGATTCATTGCTTCCTCATGAGAAGATAATGCTTTTCTCAAAGTCGCAATATCTGATTTTTTCTCTTCGAGCTCCGCTTTGATCTGAGAAAGCTCTTCACTTTCTTCTTGGCGGCTTTCCAGTTCGGATTTCCTTGCTTCGAGCTGAACTTTCTGTTCTTCCAACTTTTCCTGCTCGGAACGAATGAGGGAGAGGAGATTATAATTTTCCGAGGTCTTTTCGTCGAGCTCATTCCTCAAAGAATCGAGGGAAAGGGTTTTTTCTTCTATCTGTTCCCTTTGAGTGCGAATTTCCGCTTCGGCTTCTTCGATTTCCCTTTGTTTTTCTTCCAGCCGCCTTTCCGATTCTTCGAGGGCTGCGGTGCGGGCGGACAGTTCGTTCTGCCTTTCCTCAGCGGAGGATTGAACGGAAGTGATCGCTTCTTCTCTTTCTGCTAACGCTTTCTGAGATGACTCGAGTTCGAGACGTTTTTCGTCGAGTTCTTTTTGAAGGGTGACAAGCGTATTTTGTTTTCCAGCGAGTTCCTCTTGCAAAATACGGAGTTCGGATTGTTTTTCTTCCAATTCTTCTGCCTGGGAAACGGTAGAGGCTTTAACTTCGTCGAGTTCGCTGATTTTATCGTCCAACTCTGTTTTTTGAGTCTCGACGGTAGCTTTCAGATTTTCGATTTCTGTGCGCTGCCGTTCCAATTCGGCTTTGGCTTCCCGTATTTGATATTCCTTTTCATCGAGTTCGATTTCTTTGGCTTCAATTTCACCCTGTTTTTCGCTCAGAGTACGTTGTTTTTCTTCCAATTCTTCCTTCTGCATGCGAATTTTTTCTTTCAATTCGTTGAAATCGGATTTTTGCGTGCTTAAAGAGGAACTTTGTACGGAAAGGAGGGAACGCTCGCGCTGCAGTTCGTTTTTCAAATTATTCAGCGCGTTTCTTTCGTCTTCCAAAGCGGATTCCCGAGCAGAAAGCATCTTTTTGATATCGATCAGTTCCTTTTGTTTTTCCGTAATGAAAGAAAAATCGTAATGAGCATTACCGTCGGAAATCAAGCTGTCGATGATCGTTCGTGAATACTCCCATTCGGAAAGATTCTTTTCCGTGATTTCCTTACCTTTATCCGTAAGTCGGAAATATTTACGCCTGCCGCCGTTGGAGAAATCGCCGTAATAGGATTCGACATAATGGAGCGATTCGAGGCGTTTCAAGGCGCTGTAAAGAGTGGGCTGTTTCAATGTATACAGTCCGCCGCTCTTTTTTTCTATTTCGTTTATAATGTCATATCCGTATTTATCTCCATCGTACAGACTTCTTAAAATAATTGTGTTGATGTGTCCGCGGATTAAATCGGAGCTGATCGTAATTCCCTGTTCTTCGGCGCCCCCCGTCAAAGAAAATTCTTCGTCGGGAATCTCGTCTTTAAGCGGGGTTTTTTCCTGCTGAGCCATTGTTTCCTCCTTTGTAAGTGTGTGTGACAGAGTATCGATACTTCATAAAATAATATAATAATATCTTACATATAGTATTATACAACAAATATATACGATAAGTCAATAAAAATCTGCAAAAAACTTTTTCTTTTCATGGATTTTTTACTATAATAACTACCGTTTAATGTAAGGGCAGACAGGGAACATTATTAGAAACAGATTTTTGTTTTTCAGGGGATTTTCCGGTTCATTCGTTGACTTTTTGTGCTACGCGGTGTATAATATTCCTATGGAATTATATGAACATATTAAAACATTCGATGTAAAATATTGCGATACGGATTTCAAGGACGAGCTTAAACCTTCGGCGGTTTTGGCGTATCTTGAAGAGGTTGCTTGTTCCAGTGCGGACGAGCTGGGTTTCGGTTACGAATTTATTAAACCGAGAGGATATGCGTTCATGCTGACGAATATCCGCTGCGAATTTTTGAAGCCCGTTCCTCTGGGCGAGCATATAGTCGCCAAGACTTGGCCAACGCCTCCTTCTTATGTGGTGTTCGGCAGAGAGTATCAGATTTTATCTCCCGCGGGGGACGTTTACATGAACGCTACCTCCCGCTGGTGTATGGTGGATATCAAAAACGGAAAGCTTCTTCAATCGAAATTGCTGGAAAATCAGGATTATTCGACTTATAATCCTACGCGCGCGCTGGACGTCAATCGGTGGAAGTTTCCTGTTTTCAAACCGGAAGAAGGGGAGCTTCGCTTCGAGATGACCGTCGCCAATTCGGAATACGATCATAATATGCATGTCAATAATACTCGGTATGCCGATTATTGTTTTAACTGTTTTTCTGTGGCGGAACTTGCGTCACGAAAACTCAAAGGATTTGCACTCAGCTATTCGAGACAGTGCCATGAGGGAGACAAACTTCGATTTTATCGCAAACCTGCGGAAGAAGGCGCTTTTCTCGTTCAGGGCTTTAACGAAAAGAACGAAATGGTCGTTCAGTCCGAAATTCTTTTTTTCAATTAGTCAGGTTTTAGAAAGAATATATTCATTTATTCAGTATAAGCATTGAAGAATGTATAAAATATTCTATAATCGGCAAAATAATTTATAAAAAATCAAAAAACGGGTAAAATTTGCTTGACGGGAAGAAATTCGGATAGTATAATAAATCGCGATAAATCAAATGCGGCTGTTTGAAACGGTCGCGGTCATGGAGATAAACTTATGGAAAAGAAAGAAACCTTTAAGAAAATCGTTCTTGCTTACTCGGGCGGACTCGACACGTCCATCATCATTCCTTGGCTGAAAGAGAATTACGGGAATCCCGAAATCATCGCGGTTTCCGCGGACGTCGGACAGGAATCGGAATTGGAAGGGCTGGAAGAAAAGGCAATTAAGACGGGCGCTTCCAAATTGTACATAGAAGATTTGAAGAAAGAATTTATCGAAGATTATATTTATCCTACCGTTCAGGCCGGGGCAAAATATGAGGATAAATATCTGCTCGGCACCTCCTTTGCTCGCCCCGTCATTGCGAAAAGACTCGTGGAGATTGCCAAGAAAGAAGGCGCGGATGCAATTTGTCACGGCTGTACAGGAAAGGGAAATGATCAGGTTCGCTTTGAGCTGACCATTAAGGCTTTTGCGCCCGAAATGAAGGTTATCGCGCCTTGGAGAATTTGGAACATCAAGAGCCGCGAAGAAGAAATCGCTTATGCAGAGGCACACGATATTCCTTTGAAGATCACGCGCGAAACCAATTATTCCAAAGATAAAAATCTTTGGCATCTTTCGCACGAAGGTCTCGACCTCGAAGATCCCGCAAACGAACCCGATTACGATAAAATTTGTGAGCTCGGGGTATCGCCTTGGGCCGCTCCCGATAAACCTACGTATATTACCATTCATTTTGAAAAGGGTATTCCTACGGCTATCGACGGAAAGAAGATGGACAGCGTTTCGCTCATCGAGAAGTTGAATAAAGTTGGCGGGGAAAACGGCGTAGGACTCTGCGATATGGTGGAAAATCGTCTTGTGGGTATGAAATCCCGCGGCGTATATGAAACTCCGGGCGGAACGATTCTTTATACGGCTCACGAATTGCTCGAATCCATCTGTCTCGATAAGGCGACGATGCATTATAAACAGATGATCGCCTTGAAATTCGGAGAAATCGTCTATGACGGTCAATGGTTTACGCCTTTGAGGGAGGCTTTGAGCGCTTTTGTTACCGAAACGCAGAAGACGGTTACGGGAGACGTGAAACTGAAAATTTATAAGGGCAACGTCATGAATGCGGGAATCACCTCGCCATATTCCCTTTACAGTGAAGCGATTGCTACGTTCGACGACGACGGCGGCGCTTATCACCAGAACGACGCGGAAGGATTCATCAATCTTTTTGGTCTGCCCATTAAGGTAAAGGCGCTTCTCGATGCAAAGAAGTTGAAGTAAGGCAAATCGGATTATCAATCGGGCGCATTTGTTTTTTGCGCCCGAACGCTTTATGCGAATGAATACGCAAACGGTTGAAAATTATGTATAAAGTATTTATCGACGGGCGGGAAGGCACTACGGGCCTGCAAATATATGACAGACTTTCCGTTCGAAATGATATCGAGCTTATCGTTCTCCCCGAAGAACTGCGCAAAGATACGGAGGCGAGAAAAGACTGCATCAATCGTGCGGACATTGTCTTTTTATGTCTGCCCGATGCGGCAGCGAAAGAAGCGGTGACGCTTTGTGAAAATCCCGAAACAAAAATCATCGACGCATCTACCGCTCATCGCACGGTTCCGGGCTGGGCTTACGGCTTTCCGGAATTGTCTTATGATTTCCGTAAATCCGTCGAGCGGGAAAAAAGAATCGCGAATCCGGGATGTCATGCCAGCGGATTCATTTCTTTGGTGTATCCGCTGGTACATTCGGGAATCGTCAATTCGGATTATCCTTTTGTCGCGCATTCCGTGACGGGATACAGCGGCGGGGGAAAGAAAATGATCGCCGAATACGAAGCCTCGGATCGGGATAAAGAGCTGGATAGTCCGCGCCAGTACGGCTTGACTTTGAAGCATAAACATTTGCCAGAAATGACAAAAGTATGCGGATTATCCCGTACGCCCGTATTTAATCCTATCGTTTCCGATTATTATTGTGGTATGTGTGTTACGGTGCCGCTGTTTGCGGATCTGATGAATCTACCCATGACGCCGCAAAAGCTGCGGGATTTTTATAGGGACTATTATTCTGGCGCAAAATTTATCGGTATAGACGAAAAAGAACATTCTTTTTTAGGCGCAAATAATTTTGCGGGAAGCAATCGCATGGAAATCTTTATCGGCGGAAACGAAGAACGATTGCTGCTCTGTTCGAGATTCGATAATCTCGGCAAAGGAGCTTCCGGCGCGGCGGTGCAAAATATGAATATAGCGCTCGGTTTGGAAGAAGATGCGTTTTTGAAATAGAAAAATTAAGGAAGAACCAATCATGAGAAAAAACGGAGTCAATAGAGAAATGAAGCCTGTCGCAGGCGGAGTATGTGCGCCGAAAGGCTTTTCGGCCAACGGAATTCATTGCGGAATCCGTAGAAATAAATCGAAGAAAGATCTGGCGCTGATCGTTTGTGAAAAACGTTCGGCTACGGCGTGTGTTTATACCAAAAATCTCGTAAAAGGCGCTCCCATTCTCGTTACGCAAAAGCACGTGGCGGACGGCTATGCCCGTGCGGTCATCGTCAACAGCGGAAACGCAAATACCTGTAATGCGGACGGCGTGGAAATTGCCGAAGGAATGTGTTCGCTGGTTGAGAAGTATTGCGGAATTTCGGCTTCCGATACGGTAGTGGCCTCGACGGGCGTCATCGGTCAGAAACTGTCTCTCGACCCGATTGCGGGCGGAATGAAAACTCTTGCAGAGGGACTCGGTTCGTCGCCGGAATGCAGCCACGCGGCAGCGGAAGCCATTATGACGACCGATACGGTCAGTAAAGAGATTTCGTTTGAATTTGAACTCGGGGATATCAAATGTCGGATCGGGGCCATTTGTAAAGGTGTAGGCATGCTTTGTCCGAATATGGCGACAATGCTCATGTTTATAACGACCGACGTGAATATTACCCCCGAAATGTTGCAGAAGGCTCTTTCCACCGATGTAAAAGATTCTTTGAATATGGTCAGTGTCGACAGAGATACTTCCACGAACGATACGCTGTGCCTGATGGCCAGCGGCTTGGCGGGGAACGCTCTCATTGACCGTGCGGATACCGATTACAAAAAATTCTGTCACGCGCTTCATGCCGTTACGACCGAAATGTGCAGAAAAATCGCTGCAGACGGAGAGGGCGCGACGAAACTGATAGAATGTAAAGTAACGGGCGCCAAGTCCAAGCAAGTTGCCCGTACGGTAGCGAAGTCGGTCGTATGCTCCAACCTTTTGAAGGCTGCTATGTTCGGAGCCGATGCCAACTGGGGGCGGGTTTTATGCGCAATCGGATATTCCGGAGCTGAGATAGATATCGACAAAATCGAGGTCGCATTTTCCTCAAAAGCCGGAAAAATCGTTGTCTGCGAGGAAGGACGGGGTATCGATTTTTCCGAAGAAACTGCAAAAAAGATCCTGACGGAAAAGGAAATAGATATTCTTATAGATTTGCATGACGGCAATTATACCTCTACGGCTTGGGGGTGCGATTTGACTTACGATTACGTACGGATCAACGGAGATTACAGAAGCTGAAAAATCCTTTTTCGAGAAGCGAAAATCCCTGAGAAAAGTTGACAAATTTTTATGGGTATGCTATAATAAAAAAAATAGATTGGTGGTAAGATGATTTCCAAACAGGAACAGGCAGAGTTTTTGGCGGAAGCGATGCCTTATATCAAAAAATATAACGATAAAATCCTCGTTATTAAATACGGCGGAAACGCCATGATCAATGAAGAGCTTAAAACTTCCGTCATGCGGGATCTCGTGCTTTTGCAGTTAGTGGGAATAAAGGTCGTACTCGTCCACGGCGGCGGGCCGGAAATTTCGGAAATGCTCAAACGGGTCGGAATCGAAAGTCGGTTTGTCAACGGGCTTCGGTATACCGATGCAGAGACGGCGGAAATCGTCCGTATGGTGTTGGCCGGAAAAATCAATAAGGCATTGGTCGATCGGTTAGAATCCTGCGGCGGAAAAGCAGTCGGACTCAGCGGAATCGACGGTCACATGCTCGGCTGCGAAAAGGAGAGCGAAGAACTCGGTTTTGTCGGAAAAATTGTGGACGTCGATATTCGGATTATAGAAGATTGCCTGAAAAGCGGTTATATTCCCGTCGTTTCCACGGTCGGTTACGACAATTTCGGCAATGTTTATAATATCAATGCCGATACCGCTGCCTCCGTCATAGCGGGTGCTTTGCAGGCGGAAAGCATGATTTTGATGACGGATATCCGCGGCCTTTTGGAAGATAAAAACGACGAGAAGTCTTTGATTAAAAAAGTGTACGTATCCGATATTCCTTCCCTTATCAAGCAGGGAATTATTTCGGGAGGAATGATTCCTAAAATTGAATGTTGCAAAGAAGCGATTCGCCGCGGGGTCAAAAAAGTATTCATCACCGACGGTCGGGTTAATCATTCCATTTTGATGGAGCTTCTTTCCGAAGAAGGAATGGGAACAATGTTTGTAAACGGTGACTGATTTTCTTGAAATCAGTCTTATTTTTTGAAAAAACAGCATTTTTCAGAATTTTCAGGTGACAAAATGAATTTTACGGAAATAGAACGGGAAGACAAGGAATATATATCGCCCACGTATAACCGTTTCCCCATGGCGATAGAAAGCGGCTATGGCGCGACGATTACAAGCAGTGAAGGCAAGAAATATATAGATTTTACGAGCGGGATAGGCGTCAATATCTTCGGCATGAACGACAAACTTTGGAAAGAGGCCGTAATCGCGCAGCTGAACAAAGTACAACATGCCTGCAATCTGTATTATACGCAGCCCCAGGTAGAACTTGCACGGCTCCTGTGCGAAAAATCGGGGGCAGAGAAAGTCTTTTTCGGAAATTCCGGAGCCGAAGCGAACGAGTGTGCGATAAAGGCGGCAAGAAAATATTCCGCAATGAAATACGGCGATAATCGCCGCTATGAAATCGTTACCTTGGAAAACAGTTTTCACGGACGGACGCTGGCAACGCTTGCCGCGACGGGACAAGACGCGTTCCATAAATATTTCGGGCCTTTTCCCGAAGGTTTCTCGTATGCAAAGCCCGACTTTGAATCCGTAAAGGAAAAAATTACGGATAAGACCTGCGCGGTGATGATGGAACTCATTCAGGGAGAAAGCGGCGTACATAAACTCGATGAAAACTTTGTCAGACAAACTATTGAATATTGTCAGGCAAACGATATATTGTTTATTGTGGATGAAGTACAGACGGGAAACGGCAGAACGGGGTATATGTATTCTTATCAGGGATATGGTATTACGCCGGACATAGTAACTACGGCGAAAGGTTTGGGCGGCGGCCTGCCGATCGGCGCCTGTCTGCTTTTCGGAAAGACGGCGGGAGTATTTTCCTATGGGGATCACGGTACGACGTTCGGAGGAAATCCCGTAGCGTGTGCGGGGGGAGTCAGTATCGTCGAAAGGCTTACGAAAGATTTGCTGCTCGAAGTACAGGCAAAAGGAGATTACCTTAAAACATTTATTTTGAAGATGAAAGGTGTGGAGACCGTAACGGGGATGGGACTCATGCTCGGGATAAAGATAAACTCGGATAAGAGTGCGAGAGAGATTGCGGAAAGCTGTCTCCGAAAAGGCCTGATGATTCTGACGGCGCACGACAGATTGCGTTTGCTGCCGCCCTTGAATATCACAAAGACGGAAATGAACGAAGGATTAAAAATATTAAACGAGGTATTGGCGGAATGAAACATTTATTGAAGCTCGGCGATTTGACTCGCGAGGAAATTCTCGGAATTCTCAATTTGGCGGACCAGCTCAAATATGAGAGGAAAAACAACATTCACAAAGATTATTTGAAAGGGAAGAAGCTCGGAATGATTTTTCAGAAATCCTCTACGAGAACGCGCGTTTCCTTTGAAGTGGGAATGTATGAGTTGGGCGGTTATGCGCTGTTTTTGTCGGACAGAGATTTACAATTGGGTCGGGGGGAACCGGTAAAGGACACGGCACGCGTACTGTCGAGATATCTCGACGGATTGATGATCCGTACTTTTGCGCAGAGCGAGGTAGAGGAATTTGCGGAGTATGGCTCCATTCCCGTCATCAATGCGTTGACGGACTATTGCCATCCTTGTCAGGTACTGGCCGATCTCATGACGATCCGCGAATATAAAGGTGGTTTCAGCGGTTTGAAAATGTGCTTCGTCGGAGACGGAAACAATATGGCAAATTCGTTGTTGGTAGGCGCTTTGAAAACGGGAATGAAATTTTCCATTGCGTGTCCGGACGGGTATCAGCCGGACGCGGCTCTCGTCGAATGGGCCAGAAAGGAATACGGCGATAAATTCCAGATGACCGCGGACGTAAAAGAGGCCGCAAAGGGCGCGGATGTGCTCTATACGGACGTGTGGGCGTCGATGGGACAGGAGGAGGAAAAGGCTCAGCGCGAGAAAGTTTTCGCGGGGTTCCAAATCAATGCGGACGTGATGGATTGTGCGGCAAAAGACGCAATGGTTCTGCATTGCCTTCCCGCTCACCGCGGCGAAGAAATTACGGAAGATGTTCTGGAAGCGCATGCGAACGATATCTTCGACGAAGCGGAAAACAGGCTTCACGCGCAAAAAGCGGTAATGTGCAAATTGATGCGGGATTGACGGTCTGAGCAAGACTTGAATACAATCGGCAAACGAGAAAATCGGGGGGCGGAACGATGCGATCTCTTGCGGGGCGCGGGTTTACGGCAAAGAGCCGAAACCCGTTCGGTAAAACGCAGAGAAATGAAGTTTGAAAAAATAAAACAAGGTAGTGGCATATGAAGAAGAATAAAGTTTATTTGACGCTGCAAAACGGTAAAGTATTCGAAGGTTTCCGTTTCGGTGCCGTCGGAGATGTCGTCGGGGAACTTGTTTTTACGACGGGCATGACGGGGTATCTCGAAACGTTGACCGATCCCAGTTACTACGGACAGATTGTGACGCAGACTTTTCCTCTTATCGGAAATTACGGAGTGATTCCCGAAGATTTCGAGAGTAGAAAGCCTTGGGTATCCGCATATATCGTTCGGGAAGTTTGCGATTATCCTTCTAATTTTCGTTCCGAAGGAACGTTGAACGACTATCTCGAAAAATCCGGAATCGTCGGAGTATACGGAATCGATACCCGCGAACTTACGAGAATTGTGCGCGAGACAGGGGTCATGAATGCCTGCATTTCTTCCAAGCCGTTGAAGGATTTTGAGACGTTAAAAAAATATCGGGTAACGAATGCCGTAAAATCGGTGACCTGCAGTGAAGTAAAAGAATACGGCGATCGCGCCTCCGCGCGCTGGACGGTAGCGGTTTGGGACTTCGGATGCAAGAAAAACATTATCCGCGAACTTTTGAAGCGCGATTGTGCGGTTCTGAGAGTTCCCGCATTTTACACGGCCGAACAGATTCTGGGTTTGAATCCCGACGGAGTCATGCTGACGAACGGTCCCGGGGATCCGGAAGAAAATACGGGAATTATAGAGGAATTGAAAAAATTGGCGGGCAAAAAACCCATTTTCGGGATTTGTCTCGGTCACCAGCTGTTTGCGCTCGCGATGGGCGGCAAGACGGCTAAGATGAAGTACGGCCATAGAGGAGCCAATCAGCCCGTAAAAAATCTGGACACGGGACGGGTATATATATCCAGTCAGAATCACGGCTACGAAGTGTTGTCCTCATCGGTCAAAAAAGGAAAAGTCAGCTTTATAAACGTCAACGACAATACCTGCGAAGGCGTGGAATATGACGATATAGGCGCATTTACCGTACAATTCCATCCCGAAGCGTGCAGCGGGCCGCAGGATGCGAATATTTTGTTCGATAAATTCATAGCGAATATGGAAAAGGAGAAGAGCCATGCCTAAAAGAAGCGATATTAAAAAAGTTCTCGTCATCGGTTCCGGTCCTATCGTCATCGGACAGGCTGCAGAGTTCGACTATGCGGGTGCACAGGCCTGCCGCGTACTCAAAAGCGAAGGCATAAACGTAGTGCTCTGTAACTCCAACCCCGCGACGATCATGACGGATAACGCTCTCGCGGACGAGATTTATCTCGAACCGCTCACGGAAGAGAGTCTCAAACGAATTATTATCAAAGAAAAGCCCGACAGCCTTTTGGCTTCCCTCGGCGGGCAGACGGGGCTGACGATGGGTTGCAAATTGGCAAAATCGGGATTCCTCGCCCGTCACGGCGTCAAGCTCATCGGTACGAAGTTGGATGCCATCGATCGTTCGGAGGACAGGGAATTGTTCAAGGAGACGATGGAAAAAATCCATCAGCCCTGCGTTCCTTCCGATATTGCCTATACGGTGGAAGAGTGTGTGGCCGTCGCTGAACGGCTCAAATATCCCGTCATCGTCCGTCCGGCCTATACTTTGGGCGGAGCAGGCGGAGGCGTTGCCTATAACGAAGAGGAACTTCGTCTCATTTCGCATAACGGGCTTATGCTTTCGCCCATTACGCAGGTGCTCATCGAAAAATACATCGGCGGCTGGAAAGAAATCGAGTTCGAAGTTTTAAGAGACGGAGCGGGCAACGTTCTTACCGTGTGTTCCATGGAGAATTTTGATCCCGTCGGTATCCATACGGGCGATTCTATCGTCATTGCTCCTGCGGTGACGCTTGCGGATAAAGAATATCAGATGCTCCGCAGCGCGGCTTTGGCGATTATAACCGAACTCGGAATAGAGGGAGGCTGTAACGTTCAGTTTGCGCTCAATCCCGATTCTTTTGAATATTCCGTCATCGAAGTCAATCCTCGTGTGAGCCGGTCGTCGGCGCTCGCATCCAAGGCGACGGGGTACCCGATTGCGAAGGTTGCGACAAAGATCGCTCTCGGTTATACGCTCGACGAAATCAGAAACGATGTGACGGGAAAGACGTTCGCCTGCTTTGAGCCCGCAATCGATTACGTCGTCGTCAAACTTCCCAAATGGCCGTTCGATAAATTCTTGTATGCCAAGAGAGAGCTGGGCACGAGAATGAAAGCGACGGGGGAAGTCATGGCGATCGGCACGTCTTTTGAGATGGCGATCATGAAGGCTGTGCGGGGGGCGGAGATTTCTCTGACTACCTTGAATCATAAAAAATTCCGCGATTTTACCGAGGCGGAACTTTTGGCAAAGCTGCCGGAAAAGACGGACGAGCGGTTGTTCGTCGTCTACCGTGCATTAAAGAGCGGTATTTCCGAAGATACGATTTTTTCGATTACGAAAATCGACAGGTGGTTTTTGCATAAACTTAAACATCTCGTCGATTATGAAGCCGAACTTGACGCGATCAAAAAAGCGGAAGGAAAGGTTTCGCGCGAGATCTATGAGAGGGGTAAAAAACTCGGTTATCTCGACAAGGATATCGCGGCGTTGTCGGGCAGTAAAATTCCTTATCACAGAAAGTCCGTATTCAAGATGGTCGATACGTGCGCGGCTGAATTTTCCGCGCGTACTCCGTATTTCTATTCGACCTATGACGAGGCGGATCACGACGAGGCCAAGCCCTTTGTCGCGCGGAGCAGTAAAAAGAGGATTATCGTCATCGGTTCGGGGCCGATCCGTATCGGACAGGGCATAGAGTTCGATTATTCGTCGGTGCATTGCGTATGGACGTTAAAGGAACTCGGTTATGAAGTCATCATCATCAATAATAACCCCGAGACCGTCTCCACAGACTTCGATACCGCGGACAGGCTGTACTTCGAGTCGTTGACGGCCGAGGATGTACAAAACGTCATCGACGTGGAAAAGCCTTACGGCGTCATCATTACATTCGGCGGGCAGACCGCCATCAATCTTTGCCGTTATTTTTCCACTCACGGAATCCGCATTCTCGGAACCTCGGCGGACAGCGTGGATATTGCGGAGGACAGGGAACGCTTTGAAGCGTTGCTCGAAAAATATTCCATTCCCCGTCCCAAGGCGATCACCGTTATGACCAAAGAGGAAGCGCTTGCCGCAGCGGAAAAGCTGGAATATCCCGTCTTGCTCCGTCCTTCGTACGTCATCGGCGGACAGAATATGACGATTGCCTTTACGGAGGAGGACGTCTGCCGCTATATGGACGTCATTCTCTCGCAGGGGATAGAAAATCCCGTATTGTGCGATAAATATCTCATGGGAACGGAATTGGAAGTAGATGCCATTTCGGACGGAACCGACGTTCTCATTCCCGGAATTATGCAGCATATCGAGCGTACGGGGATTCATTCGGGGGACTCCATCGCGGTGTATCCGCCGTATAATCTCGAAGATACCATGTTGGAAAGAATTTTGGAGGTTTCGACGCAGCTGACGCTGGAACTTAAAACCAAAGGCCTCATCAATATTCAGTATCTCATCTATCGCGGGCAGCTTTACGTCATCGAAGTCAATCCCCGCGCTTCGAGAACCGTTCCTTATATTTCCAAAGTCACGGGCGTTCCGATGGTGGAACTCGCCACGAAAATTATCGTGGGAGCAAAGCTCAAAAAGCTCGGTTACGGAACGGGACTGTATCCCGAATCTCCCTATGTCGCCGTCAAGGTTCCCGTGTTCAGTTTTGAAAAGCTCAATGACGTCAATTCGCAGCTCGGTCCTCAGATGAAGTCCACGGGCGAAGTGCTCGGAATCGGAAAAACGATAGAAGAAGCGATGTTCAAAGGACTGGTTTCCGCAGGATTTAAGATGTGTCATCCGTCCGAACAGCGCCCCGTCGGCGTATATATGACGGTCAACGATCAGGATAAATTCGATATCGTTTCCATCGCCAAAAAGTTCGGCGATCTCGGTTGTGCGATGTATGCTACAAAAGGAACGGCAAAGGTCATTTCCGAACTCGGACTCGACGTTACGGTGGTGGACAGATTGTCGGCGACGGACAGCGTCATCAAACTGATGGACGAAGGGAAAATCGACTATATCGTATATACGGGAAAAACCGATCTTGAATCCATCAACGACTTTATCCGTTTGCATCATCATGCAATTTTGCTCGGCATTACGGTACTTACGGCTCTCGATACGGCAAACGCGCTCGCGGATATCATCGCCAGCAAATTCACGGAAGACAACACCGAACTCGTCGACATTAATCATCTAAGAAAGGAAAAATTGCAGCTTTCATTCACGAAAATGCAGTCCTGCGGCAACGATTATATCTATTTCGACAACCGCGACGGGAAGATTACCTGTCCTGAGTCCATCGCCATCAATTACGTAAATATTCATTACGGAATCGGAGGAGACGGTATCGTTCTGATTGAAAATTCGGACGTGGCCGACGCGAAAATGCGCATTTTCAATAAGGACGGCACGGAAGGCCGCGTGGGCGGAAATGCCGTTCGCTGCGTAGGAAAATATCTCTATGAAAAGGGAATCGTCCGTAATCGGGAAATGAAGATTGAAACGGCGGGCGGAATCAATGCCGTAAAAGTCTATTCCTTCAACGGAAAAGTGAATTCCGCCAGCGTCAATTTAGGCAAGGCGGAACTTGCGGGCGATAAAATTCCCTGTGTTTGGAAAGAGGATCAGATCGTCGATAAGCCCGTGAAAATCGGCGGAAAGGATTATCGGATAACACTCGTCAATCTCGGCAATCCTCATTGTGTCGTATTCAGCGAAAAGGTTGACGCGGTCGATGTCGCTACCGTCGGTCCGCTCTTTGAAAACTGTGAATATTTCCCCGAACGCATCAATGCGGAATTTATCCGCGTCGTGAATAAGGTCACGATAAAAATGCGCGTATGGGAACGCGGAAACGGGGAGACTTGGTCTTGCGGTACGGGCGCGGCGGCGGCAGTCGTGGCGGCGGTACTGAACGGATATTGTGACCGCGATACGAATATTACCGTAAAACTTCGCGGCGGAGATCTCGTCGTCAATTATCACTCGAACGGTGAAGTGGAATTGATGGGCAGCGTCAAGACCGTTTATGAAGGAAAATTTGAAATCTGAAACAAACGGAAAAGCAAAGCGGTGTCTTTTGCCGATATTTTCTGAAAGACACCGCCGGTTTTTCCGGGAGGTAAATTATGGACGTTTTATATGAAGAGAGCGCCGTCAACGCACGTGCCGCAAAGGAAGGGAAAAAGTACAAAGTCGTAAACATAATTTCTTGGATAGCATTGGTTTTGGGCGTTATTTTTCTTATGATTTTTATTCCCAATATCATCGCTTCTTTTTCCAAGGCAGAGCCCACGGAAGATTTTACGGCGGAACAGATTCAGGAAGCGATCATGAGCGCGCGGGGAATGGCTGTTTTCTGCGGCATGCAGGTCATTTTTTTCGGATTGATGTGGTTTCTTCTCTTCACGCTGAAAAAACGTATCAACGTAAGTTTTGATTATACTTTCGTGTCGGGAGAATTGAGGATAGCCAAAGTATTCAATATCAATCGGCGGAAATTTCTCTATAAAATTCAGCCCGACGAAATATTGCAACTCGGAGATATAGAAAACGATAGCTATGACCGGCTCAAAACCGATCCTTCCACGAAGGAAATCCTAGTTACCCCCAACCGCGAGCCTGCGGAAGGTAAGTTTTTTATGTATATTCTGACGGCGGGAAACGCGGGAAAGAGATTATATATTTTGGAATGTCGGGAGGAGTTGCTTATCAATATTCTGAAATTCGTCAAGCGCGGGACTTTGGAATCTGATTATGTGGCGCAGGAAAAAAAGAGCGCGCAAAACAGATAATTTTTTCGATTATGATATATTTGGATAATGCCGCGACAACCAAGCCGGATCAAGAAGCTCTGTCGCGGGCGCAGGAATACCTTACAACCAATTATTTTAATCCTTCCGGTCTGTATCGTGAAGGTTTTGCTTTGCAGAGCGAGCTGAAAAAGGCTCGCTCGGCTTTGCTTTCTCAGGTCGCGGATACAGAGAAGTTTGAGCTTATTTTTACCTCCTGCGGCACGGAGTCGGACAATCAGGCAGTTTTCGGCTACGGAAGGCGCGGAAACGTCGTGACGACGGAAGGGGAACATTCCGCGGTTATATCTTCCGTGACGGAGCTGAAAAACAGGGGTACCGCGGAGGCACGTTTTGCACCTCTTCTTCCCGACGGCAGGGTAAACGTCGAAAAACTCCTTGCTTTGGTGGACGAAAAAACTTCTTTGGTTTCCGTAATGCACGTGAACAATGAAACGGGCGGAATCAATGACATCAATGCGATAGCCCGTGCGGTAAAGGAAAAAAATCCCCGGGCGGTTTTTCATAGCGACGGAGTACAGGCATACGGAAAAATTCCCTTTCGATTAAGCGGCGACATAGACTTATATTCCGTGAGTGCGCATAAAATCGGCGGCTTGAAAGGTACGGGAGCGTTGATCAGGAGGAAAAGACTTCCTCCGCGCGTTTTCGTATACGGTGGAGGACAAGAGAACGGCGAACGGAGCGGGACGGAGAACGTATTCGGAATAAAAGTTTTTGAATTTGCGGCGGAAAAGAAATTCAGAACCTTACGTGTCGATTTCGAGAGGCTCCAAGCCTGCCGTGAAGAACTTTGGTCTCTGCTCGATAAAGATATTTTTTTAAGAATTTCGTCGGAAGCGTCCTCTCCCTATATTTTAAGCGTTTCGGCTGTCGGGCTGAGGGGAGAAATTTTATTGCATAAAGCGAACGATGAGGGACTCATTATCGGAACGGGATCAGCCTGTTCTTCCAATGCCAAACACCGTTACAGCCGAGTGGTTCTCGCCTGCGGATATAAAGAGGCCGTGGCGGACGGAGTGCTTCGGCTGAGTTTTTCGGGTGAGACTTCGGCGGAAGAACTTCGGGAAGCGGCGGCGATTCTCAACCGCGCGGCAAAAGGCGCAAAGGAAAAAATGAACGCAGTCGGACGCAGATAACTTTTTTGCGGGCGTTTTATTTCTTGATCAGTAAAGAGGAAAATCATCATGAAAAAGGTCATTATTATCCGCTATGCGGAATTATATCTCAAAGGAAAGAACAGAGGCTTTTTCGAACGCGCTTTTGCGACCAATATTGAACGCGCGTTAAAGGGAATCCGTCACGAATTGCACCGTTACAGCGGACGCTATCTCGTAGAAGGCTTTGAGGAGGAAGAAACGGATTTCATCGTTTCCCGTCTCAAAAAGGTATTCGGAATTCACTCCATGAGCGTCGCATTTGAAACCGCGGCGGATATGAACGATATTTTTGAAGCGGCAAAACTCGTTTCCCGTCCGACGGGAAGTTTCAAAGTGGAATCTCACCGTGCGGATAAAAAATTCCCTTTGACCTCCATAGAAATCAGTCGGGAAATCGGCGGCAGGCTTCTTTCGTATTTCAAAACCCTGACGGTCGATGTGCATAATCCTTCCTTTTACGTATATATCGATGTCCGCGAAAACGGTACGGCGCTCGTATTCGGTTCTTTTTTCGACGGAGCCGACGGTATGCCCGTCGGTACTGCGGGAAAAGGTCTGCTTTTGATTTCGGGCGGAATAGACAGTCCCGTAGCGGGGCATATGATGGCAAAGCGCGGCATGAAGGTGGACTGTCTCCATTTCCACAGTTATCCCTATACCAATATGCAGGCCAAAGAAAAGGTCGTAGAATTGGCTAAGGTCCTTTCGTCCTATACGGGCGGAATCAATCTCTATACGGTCAGCGTAACGCATATTCAGGAGGCGATTCATGAAAAATGCGCTCCCGAACTCATGATTACGTTATTGAGACGGTTTATGTTCCGAATAGCGGAACGTCAGGCTCTCCGCATTCGTGCGCAGTGCCTGATTACAGGGGAAAGTCTCGGCCAAGTGGCCAGCCAGACAATCGAAGGAATGACGTCTTCCAATTCCGTCGTGGAACAGCTTCCCGTACTCCGTCCGCTCGTGGGGTTCGACAAGAACGAAATTATAGATCGTTCCGTAAAGATAGGAACGTACGATATTTCCATTCTTCCTTATGAGGACTGCTGTACGGTCTTTCTGCCCGACTATCCTGCCATTCGTCCCAAGTTGAAGGACATTTTGGAGGAAGAGAAAAAACTCGACGTGGAAGCCCTGATCGCAGAAGCTTTTTCCGGTCTCGAAAAAGAAGAATTGTAAAATTAAAAATTTGATTGTAAAAAGCCCTCGGAAAATCCGAAGGCTTTTTCTCTTTCAATAATCCCACCAATTTTTTTCTACAATATCCGGCGGAGTATCGGGTACGATCGGACGTACGTTCTCTCCTTCCTTTTTCGTCGATACGGAAGGGAGCGTGACGGGTTTTCCCTTGACTCCTTTGTAAACGGGCGTAATCGTATAGACATAAGTTTTTCCGTCCTTTATTTTTTCATCGACGAATGTTTCGATATATTTTCCGGAATAGACGGTAGTATGTGTGACAGAGTCGAAACGATCGATGAGATAATCATAATCATCGGGCGTACCTTTCGCAAAACGAATGACAATCTTTCCTTCCTTATAGGCGATGGAAGGCATCTCTATCGCAGGATTGGTAAAGCGTTCCGATTTTAGGGAAGGAAGGGCACTTTTTTTGAACAGTTCGGAAAAGCGGCTTTCGACGGGGGAATTTTCGTCTGCAAGCATAATATTATGCGTGGAATAATACTCTGTTTTATCGAGAAAAACATTCTCTACCCCCGAAGGTTTTCGGAAATCTTCGGGGAAGTGGTTTTTGTAAAGGTATTCGTTTATTTTCAAAGCGATATTGCAGGGAATGCCTCCGCCCGTGATATCCATGGGGGAATTATCCGCATATCCCAGCCAGACACCGACGCAGTCTTCCGTCGTATAGGACAGCGTGTAGGCGTCGTTGTTGCCGTTTTTCGTTCCCCCCGTACCCGTTTTTGCCGCAATGGGGAAAGGGAGCGTCCTCAACTTTTTGGCGGTTCCTTCTTTTGCGGCGGTTTTTAACATGTCGTCTATGAGATAAGCGGTATCTTCGGAAAATACGCGAACGGAGCGTTCTCTCCGCTTGTAAGCGGTATGTCCGTCGACGACGATTTCACGGATAAACCCCGCGGGAATATATTCTCCGCCGCATGGAAAGGCAGAATAGGCATTTGCGATCTGGTTGAGAGTAAAGCCTTCTTTCATTCCTCCGAGAGCCAAAGCGAGGGAATAATCGTCCTCGGGAATTTCCAGATCGAGTTTTTTAAGGTATTCCGCCGATCTGGCTACTCCCGTCGAATTGAGAATTTTGACGGAGGGAATGTTGATGCTCTTGGCGAGGCTTTCCCTTACGCTGACATAGCCGCTGTAAGTGCCGCTGAAATTTTTCGGCTCATAACCCGAAAAATTTGTTTTTTCGTCGAGGATAGGGGTTGCGGGAGAAATCATATCTTCTTCGAGTGCGGGCGCATAGACGAGAAGCGGTTTTATGAGGGAACCCGGCAGTCGTTTTATTTCTCCGACCGTGGAGTAATAGGCTTTGAATCCGTGAGTCTTGTTGTCGAGAACGGTATAAATTTTATCCGTTTCGCTCGCGGAGGAGAGTGATTCGAGATAATTTTGAAGTCCCGCGTCGAGGTAGGTATAAATGCGGATATTTCCGCCGAGAACAAAGTCGTATTCTTCGGATAATTCTTCGAGTTCGTCGAAAACCCGATCGAAATAGCTTTTGTCGAGCGCTCCCGCCGAAGGTGCAGTCGGAAGCGGAACGGAGAGAGCATCTTCCTTTTCTTCCTCGGTGATGTGTCCCTGCGCCAGCATGGCGGAAAGGACGGTTTTCTTTCGTCCGAGGCAATTTTCGGGGTGTTTGAAGGGGGAATAATTGTTCGGAGATTTGATGAGTCCGGCCAAAACGGCCGCTTCCGCGAGTCGAAGCTCGGAAGGCTCTTTTCCGAAATAAAATTCGGCCGCGGAGGAAAGCCCGAAGCAGTTGTGTCCGAAATAAATGGTATTGAGATACTTTTCGAGGATTTCGTCTTTGGTGTATCGTTTTTCCAACTGTCTCGTCAATTTGAATTCTTTTAATTTTCGCTTGATCGTCTTTTCCTGAGAAAGGTGCGTATTTTTGATCAATTGCTGAGAAATCGTGGAAGCGCCTTCTTTGAACGAGCGCGATTTAAGATTTTTCCAAGTGGCTTTGACGATGCGTTTATAATCAAAGCCGTCATGGTCGTAAAAACGCTTGTCTTCCGTATCCACGAAAGCGAACTTTACCTTTTCGGAAAGTGAGTCGAGGCGAAAAGTCTCCTTCGGCGAAAAGGCCGCTGCATCTTTTACGGCGCGGCCGTTTGCGTCGAAAATTTCTATTTTGTCGTCGGAGATGACGAGTTTCTTTTCGTCGAGAACCGCGTCTTGCGTGACGATGGTATAATAAGCGGCGCCGCTTGCGGCGATGACGGCGAAACAGCCCGAGATTACGAGCAGGATTTTCCAAGTTTTTTTCATCGGAATTAGTATCTGCGAATTTTGACAATTTATTATGAAAAAGTGTTCAAAAGCCCCGAAAGACTTGATAAAATTTGTAAAAAAGAGTATAATGGAGAAAAACGAAAACACAGGAAATTTATGGAGAAAAAGTACCATATCGTCACATACGGCTGTCAGATGAATGTCCATGAATCGGAAAAGATCGCGGGTATTCTTTTCAAGATGGGTTATCGGGAGACGAAAGAGACGGAAGATGCGGACATTATCGTTTTCAATACCTGCTGTATCCGAGAAAACGCGGAAAATCATGCTTTCGGGAACATAGGGGCTTTAAAAAAGCTGAAAAAGCGCAAGCCCGATCTGATTGTTGCCGTCGGCGGATGTATGACGCAGGAAAAGGGCAAAACGGAAGTCCTCAAAAGAAAATTCCCGTTCATCGACATTATGTTCGGGACGCTGAATCTGGAAGAATTGCAGGAACTCATCGAACTTAAACAAAGAGAAAAAAAGCGGGTCGTCCGTATCAGGGAGAAGGAGGGCGAAATCGTCGAAGGGGACGAGCCGCTGCGTACGAGCTATCCCAATGCCTGGGTAAATATCATGTACGGTTGCAATAATTTCTGTTCCTATTGTATCGTGCCTTACGTCAGGGGACGGGAGCGTTCGAGAAAGCCCGAAAATATTTTGGCGGAAGTAAAAAAATTAGTAGCGGAAGGATATAAGGAAATTACCCTTTTGGGGCAAAACGTGGATTCTTACGGTTCGGACGGAAGCACGGGAATGACTTTTGCCGAACTTTTGGATTCGGTCGCTTCCGTCGAAGGGAATTTTCGGCTTCGTTTCATGACCAGCCATCCGAAGGATTTCAACGAAGAGGTCGTAAAAGTCATGGCGAAGCATCGAAAGATATGCAGACTTGTTCATCTGCCCGTTCAATCGGGCTCGGATAAAATTCTTAAAGCTATGAATCGGCGTTACACCTGCGGACAATATCTCGAAGAAGTAAAACTCCTGAGATCTTATTTTCCCGAAGCGGAACTTACGACGGATATCATCGTAGGTTTTCCCGGAGAGACGGAGGAGGATTATCTCGCTACGGAAAGACTCGTCAGGGAAGCAGATTTTGCTTCGGCGTTCACCTTCGTATATTCTCCCCGCACGGGTACGAAAGCGGCTTCCATGCCGGACCAGATTCCCGAATCTGTTCAAAAAGACCGGATTATGCGGCTCGTGGAGCTGGTCAATTCCCTCACGCGGAAAAAATCGGAAAAGTATCTCGGAAAGACGGTGGAAATTTTGTGTGAGGATTACGACAAGAAGAAGGGGCTTTATTTAGGTCGTGACGAATTCGGCCGAATGGGGTATTTCAAGAGCGAAACCAATCGGATCGGCGACTTCGTAAATTTAAAAATTACGCAGGCAAACGGTATTTCTCTGTTCGGAGAAACAGCAGAAAAAGAAAATAAGGAAATCTGAAAAGGCAGGTTGCAAAAATTTATGGCTCTTTCACTGATGATGAGACATTATCTCGAAACGAAGGAAAAATACAAAGACTGTATTCTCTTTTATCGTCTCGGCGATTTTTATGAAATGTTTTTCGACGATGCCGAAAAGGTTTCTAAACTTCTCGATTTGACGCTGACAGGCAAAGACTGCGGGCTGGAAGAGCGTGCGCCCATGTGCGGGATTCCCTATCACGCGGCGGACGTATATATTTCCAAGCTGGTTTCCATGGGAGAAAAAGTTGCGATCTGCGAACAGCTTTCCGACCCGAAAGAAGCGGGGCGCGGGCTCGTGGAACGAGACGTCGTCCGCGTCGTATCGGCGGGTACGCTCATCGACGACACCATGTTGGACGAAAAGAAAAATAACTATATCGCCTGCCTTTTCAAGTCGGGGGATACGATAGCCGCCGCGTGGACGGACATCACGACCGGGGAATTTTCCGCCATGGAATTTACGGGTGATTCCGCCGTGGAAGATGTCGTAAATCAGCTCGTCACTCTGTCCGTCGCCGAGGTCATCTGCAACGAAGAAATGCTGCTTTCCACAAGGGACTTAAAGGAAATCAAGCACAATCTCTTGCCCGCTTTTTCCTGTTACGTACCTTGGGCGTTTAACGTGAAACACGCGGAAAAGAATCTTCTCGAACAATTTGAAACGCGCTCTCTCGCCGCTTACGGAATTGCGGGAAAAGAAAATTGTATTGCCGCCGCAGGCGCTCTTATCGAATATCTTCGGGAAACACAGAAACATTCCCTCAATAACATCAATAGTATTCAGATCGTCAATCGGGAACAATATATGGTGCTCGACAGCATCGCTGTGAGGAATCTGGAACTCCTTCGCAGTAACGCGGAGGGCAAGAAATACGGCTCTCTTTTATGGCTGTTGGACAAAACTCGGACGGGCATGGGCGCGCGGCTTCTCAATCAGATGATTCTGTCCCCGCTCAAAGAAATAGATAAAATCGAATATCGCCAGGAGGGCGTTTCGGAACTTTTTAATGCTTCCGTCGTGCGTATGGGGCTTGCGGAGACGCTTCGGGAAGTAAAGGATATCGAGCGGTTGTCCGGAAAAATTTCCAACGGCAATTTTTCTCCCAGAGATTGCGTGGCCTTGGCGGCTTCCCTGAACGCGATTCCGTCCGTAAAATTCCAGCTTACGGGTTTTTCTTCGAAGATCTTGACGGATATAGACGGAAATCTGTTGGATATGAAAATTTTGGCCGATTTATTGACGTCCGCCATTACGGATAATCCTCCCGCCTTGATGAAAGACGGCGGCTATATCCGCGAAGGATTTAACAAAGAATTGGACGAACTCCGAATGATCGGCAGTAACGGAAAAGAGCTCATTTTGCAGATCGAAGCGAGGGAGAAGGAACGAACGGGCATTAAAAATCTGAAAGTGGGTTATAACCGCGTTTTCGGATATTTTATTGAAATTTCCAATTCCTTCCGGGATAAGGTTCCCGACGATTATATCCGCAAGCAGACTTTGACGACGGGCGAGCGCTTTATCACACAGGAGCTGAAAGAGCTGGAAGAAAAAATCCTGACCAGCAGCGAAAAGTCCTTGAAGCTGGAAGCTCGGCTTTATAACGATTTGCTGGATATTCTCTCTCAGAATATCTCCAAACTGAAAAAGATTTCCGGCGCGCTGGCCTTGCTCGATTGTTTGGTCGCGTTTGCGACGGTAGCCAAGGAGCGCCGTTACTGCCGTCCGAAAATGGTGGAGAGCGGCGGGCAACTCACGATTACCGATGGGAGACACCCCGTTGTGGAAGCGATTTCCAAAGAGCGTTTTGTTCCCAACGATACGTTGCTCGACAACGAAGAAAACCGCAGCTCCGTCATTACAGGCCCGAATATGGCGGGAAAGAGCACGTATATGCGTCAAGTAGCATTGATTGTGCTCATGGCTCATATGGGGTGTTTCGTTCCCGCGAAAGAGGCGACGATTCCTATAACCGATCGTATTTTTACGCGGGTGGGAGCGAGCGATAATCTCATTTTCGACCAAAGTACTTTTATGGTGGAAATGACGGAAGTCGCGTCCATTCTTTTGCATGCGACAAAGGACAGCCTTTTGATTTTGGACGAAGTAGGGCGGGGAACGAGCACTTACGACGGCCTTTCCATCGCATGGGCGGTCATAGAATTTCTCACGGAAAAAATTCGGGCCAAGACGCTTTTTGCCACGCATTATCACGAATTGACGGAATTGGAAAACAGAATCGAAGGCGTGAAAAATTACAAAATCACGGTTCGGGAAATGAACGGCGCGGTGGTGTTTCTTCGGAAGATAGCCCGCGGCGGAGCCAACCGCAGCTTCGGAATAGAAGTCGCGGCGCTGGCGGGAGTTCCGAAAGAAATCACGGCGCGCGCGAAAGGCATTCTTAAAACGCTGGAAAAGAACGACATTGCCAAGGGGCATATTTTGTCGGCGGAAGAAACGGAGGAGGAGCCGCACGAAAGAACTCTTTCGGAGGCGGAAAAAATTTTGGCGGAAACGGATTTGAATACGCTTTCTCCCATGCAGGCGCTGTTGCTTCTGAGCGATTTGAAAGAAAAAGTGAAGTCGGAGAACTGATATGTCGAAAATCAATATTTTACCCGCCCAAGTCTATAACAGAATCGCCGCGGGAGAAGTGGTGGACAGACCCTATTCGGTCGTAAAAGAGCTGGTTGAAAATTCAATCGATGCCGGAGCGACGGAAATAGAAATTTACGTAGAAAACGGCGGAAAACAGCTTATCCGCGTCGTGGATAACGGAAGCGGAATCGCGCGCGACGATTTACAGGCGGCCTTTTTACCCCATGCCACGAGCAAAATTTCCAAAGCCGACGACTTGGAGCATATTCTGACGCTCGGATTCCGCGGCGAAGCGGTGGCTTCCATTGCCGCTGTGTCGAAAATGACGATCACTTCCAAAGTCTCGGGGGAAAACTGTTATCGGTTATCTTCGGACGGGGGGAAACTCGGCGAGATTACCGAAGCTGCGGGCGAAAACGGGACGGACGTCAGAGTAGAGATGCTCTTTTTCAATACGCCCGTGCGGTTGGGATTTCTCAAATCGGATAAATCGGAGGAAACCGACATTACCAATTTTGTCTCTCGGTTTATTTTAAATCGTCCGAATATCTCCTTTCGTTATTTTATCAACGGAAAACAGATTCTCCAATCCTTCGGCGGCGGGGAAGAAGAAGCTCTCGTCGGCGTTTACGGCGCTTCGACGCTGAAAGAATGTTATAAGATAGACGCGGAAAAACACGGAATCCGTATCCGAGGCTATATCGGGAATCAAAATTTCTCCAAGCCGAACAAAACGTATCAAAGCGTGTTTCTCAACGGAAGATATATCGTCAATACGACGATTTCCGCGGCGATTTCCAATGCGTACATGAGTTATCTCATGAAACGGCAGTATCCTTTTTACGTGCTGTATATCGACGTGCCGACAGAGATCGTGGACGTCAACGTTCACCCGAATAAGGCGGACGTACGGTTTGCGGATAATCAGATTATTTACGGATGTATTTACTCGGTGATTTCTTCCGTTTTGGACGGAAACTCCAAAGCGTTGGAATATCTCGTTCCGGAAAAATTGCTTTCTCGTTCCGAATCGACCTCTTCCCCGAACATAGAGGCAGCAAAGAAAATCGATTCATCTTCTGAAAAAACGAAGCTCGCCGAAAATGACGGAGTGAAAAATTTTTCCGCTTTCAGGAATTCGCCTTCACCGATTTCGGGCGGCATCGGTTCAAAATCTTCTGAACCCGCAAAAAACGATCGTGCAAAGGGTTTTGCGTCGTTCACCTATGAAGAGGCGAAAAGGGAAATAGAAACAGCAGCACCTCGTTTTACCGAGGAGCGCCTTGCACAAAAAGCGAAGATAGAACTTCCCTTTGATGAAAAGAATATTAAAAAGGCAAACGAAACAGACAAAACGGAGGCTTATTCCGATTTGCCGTTTGAAGAAAATATTTTGGAAGTGAACGATTCCGCTCTCGACAGGCTTGGAGCAAAAAAGGACGTTTTTGAAGAGAATAAACGCTTCTTGGCCGATTTAGATACAAAAGCGAAACAAAGTAAAATCGACGTTGCGACGTGTGTATATGCAGGGAAGTTATTCAACACCTATCTTTTGTACGAAAGGGGCGATACGGCGTATATTATCGACCAGCATGCCGCGCACGAACGTTTGATTTTTGACCGCCTGAAAGAGCAAATGAAAAATCGGAAGGTTTTGCAGCAGCCCATGCTTTTGCCGTATATGCTCGATCTGAACGCCTCCGAGAGCGCATTCATCCGAGAAAATTTGGAGAATATTCGGGAAATGGGATTTGATATAGACGAATTCGGAAATAATTCTTTCAAAATTTCCGCTGTTCCTTTGGATTTACAGAATATCGATCTGGCGTCTTTTTTCAACGATATTTTGGGCGACGTGAGCGGTTATCGCGCGATAAAACTCGAAAATATATTGAAGGATAAATTGGCGACGGCGGCCTGTAAAGCCGCCGTAAAAGGCGGAATGAACCTGACTCGCGAGGAAATCGATAAACTTTTCGCTCTCATGGACGGAAATATGGGGTTGAAATGTCCTCACGGCCGTCCCGTAGTCGTAAAGATGACAAAAACGGAACTCGAAAAGATGTTCAAGAGGATCGTCTGATGCCCAAAATTCTCGTCATCTGCGGCCCGACGGCATCGGGAAAAACAGAACTCGCCGTAAATTGTGCTTTGGCTTTGCACAGTGAAATTATTTCCGCTGATTCCATGCTCGTATATAGAGATTTGAATATCGGTACCGCCAAACCGACGGAAGAGGAAAAAAGGGGCATTCCGCATCATCTCATAGATGTGGTCGATCCTTCCGAAAATTTTTCCGTCAGCGATTATGAAAAGTCGGCGCTTCCCGTAACAGAGAAACTTCTGTCCCTTAAAAAAACGCCGATCGTCTGCGGCGGCACAGGATTCTATATTCGGGCGCTGTTATATAAAAGTCAGTTCGGCAACGCGGGGGCCGACGAACGGATAAGAAAAAAATATGAACAAATCTTGTTCGAAAACGGAAAAGACTATCTCCATAAATTATTGAGAGAAAAGGACCCGGAAAGCGCCGAAATTCTTCACCCGAACGATACTAAGAGAGTCATTCGGGCGCTGGAAATTTTCGATATCACGGGAAAGAAAAAATCCGAGCAGCAGGACAGACCTGTTCCGCGTTTTGATTTTATCAGTGTCTCCATCGATTATCCCCGCGAAATTTTATATAATCGCATCGATTCCCGCGTCGATAAAATGTTTTCCTCGGGCCTTACAGATGAGGTGCGGTCTCTTTTATCCCGCGGAATTTCTCCGAAATCTCAATGTATGCAGGGGATAGGATATAAAGAAGTGGCCGAAGGAATAAAACAAGGATTACCGGAAGAAGACATTCGGGAGCTTGTAAAAAAGAATACTCGCAATTATGCCAAAAGACAGATTACTTTCTTTAAGCGCATGCAGAATCATATTTTTCTGCCGCCTGAAAGAGCTACGGCGGAGGAAGTTTTAAAATTATTATAACTATGTCTGACATAATATATATGTCAGACATAGATGTTAGGAGACTGAAATGATAGCGGAAGAACTGATAAAAGATAGTGAAAAGGAACTGAAAGAACAATTTGAAAGAGCGGACGAAGTCAGCGAATATAATCAGGAAAAGGTACTGAAAGCGTTTCAGAAAAATCGCGTGGCGCTTCGGCATTTCAATCCGTCTACGGGCTACGGTTACGGCGACGAAGGAAGATTCGTCCTCGGCGATGTCTTTGCCGATTGTTTCGGAGCGGAAGCGGGGATCGTCTCTCCCGCGATGCTTTCGGGTACGCATGCTCTTACGGTGGCTTTATTCGGCGTTTTGCGGCCGGGCGACAGTGTGCTCGCGGTCTCGGGAATGCCTTACGATACCATTCGCGGCGTAATTTTCGGAGAAGGAAACGGATCTTTGAAAGATTTCGGAATTTCTTTCGAAAAGACGGATTTGACGGAAACGGGAAAGTTTGACAAACAGAAAATCGCGGAGGATATAAAAAGGTTGGGGGGGAGCCTGAAAATGATTTATATTCAGCGTTCCCGCGGCTATGAACTTCGCGATGCCTTTACGGTAGAGGAAATCGGGGAAATTTGTTCTTATGTGCGTTTTCTGGGCTTTGCGGGCTGTATTTTCGTCGATAATTGTTACGGGGAATTCGTGGAAAAGAAAGAACCTTGCGAAGTCGGCGCGGATATTGCAGTGGGTTCGCTCATAAAAAATCCCGGCGGGGGATTGGCTCCGACGGGAGGATATATCGTAGGAAAAAGAGAATATATCGAAATGATCGGCCGCCGCCTTACGGCGCCGTCTATCGGCAATGAAGTCGGCTCGTATGCTTACGGTTACAGGCTTTTCTATCAGGGACTCTTTATGACGCCGCATACGGTAAACCAGGCGATTAAAGGAGGATTTCTGATCGGGAAATGTATGGAACGGCTGGGATATGAGAATTTTCCCAAGCTCGATAAAATTCCTTCCGATATTACGCGGGCGATTCGGTTCGATACGGCCAAACAGCTCTGCGACTTCATTCAGTCGGTGCAGGAGGCGTCTCCCGTCGACAGTTTTGTTACTCTCGAACCTTGGGATATGCCGGGATATGACAGCAAAGTGATTATGGCGGCAGGCTGTTTTGTCGAAGGGGCTTCGATAGAGCTTTCCGCCGATGCGCCCGTAAAAGAGCCTTATACGGCTTATTTTCAAGGCGGACTCACCTATGAGCATTGTAAATATGCGTTGAAAAAAATGCTGGAAAAACTTCTGTGAAGTCGTCAGAACGAAAATGATACAACGGATATAGAAAAAAGCGATTCCAAAAGGAACCGCTTTTTCTGTCTCTATTGAAAACGTTTTATAGATAAGGGATAAAGGGGCTGCTGCTTATCAATACATGCCGCCCATATCGCCGCCTGCGGGAGCCGCGGGAGCGGGGGGAGTAGGAATATCCGTTACGATGCTTTCCGTCGTAAGGAGAGTAGACGCTACGGACGCCGCGTTCTGTAAAACGGAACGAGTGACCTTGGTGGGATCGAGAATACCGCTTTCTACCATATCGCAATACTTGTTGTTGAGAGCGTCGTAACCGAAATTGGGTTTTCTCGAAGCCAGAACCTTGTCTACGATGACGGAACCGTCGAGTCCCGCATTCTTGGCGATTTGTCTGATAGGTTCTTCAAGCGCTTTCAGGATAATGGCCGCACCGGTTTTTTCGTCGCCTTCCAAAGTAGCCACGAGCTTTTTGACGGTGGGAACCGCCGAAAGAAGAGCGCTTCCGCCGCCGGCGACATAGCCTTCTTCGACAGCCGCTCTGGTAGCGGCGAGGGCATCGTCGATGCGAAGTTTCTTTTCTTTCATTTCGACTTCCGTTGCCGCGCCTACGCTGATGACGGCTACGCCGCCCGCGAGCTTCGCAAGTCTTTCCTGTAATTTTTCTCTGTCGTAATCGGATTTCGTTTCCGCGATCTGCGCCTTGATGGAAGCGACTCTCGCTTTGATGTCTTCCGCGTTTCCGGCGCCGTTGATGATGGTGGTGTTTTCTTTGTCTACCTTAACGGTTGCGGCTCTGCCGAGCATATCGGTCGTGACGTCTTTGAATTCGATACCGAGATCGGAGGAGATAACCTGACCGCCGGTCAGTACGGCAATATCCTGAAGCATTTCTTTTCTTCTGTCGCCGAAGCCGGGGGCTTTGACCGCTACGGAATTGAACACGCCTTTCAGCTTATTGACGATGAGAGCCGCCAAAGCGTCGCCTTCCACATCTTCCGCGATGATGAGGAGCCTTGCGCCCTGCTGCGCAAGGGGTTCGATGACGGGAAGGATTTCCTGTAAATTAGAAATCTTTTTATCGGTGATAAGGATGTAGGGGTTGTCGAGAACGGCTTCCATTTTGTCGGTATTTGTAACCATATACGCGGAAGCGTAACCGCGGTCGAACTGCATACCTTCGACGGTATTGAGTTCAGTATTCATGGATTTTCCTTCTTCGACGGTAATGACCCCGTCTTTTCCTACAATTTCCATCGCCTTTGCAATCAACGCGCCGACTTCTTTATCGCTTGCGGAAATCGAAGCTACCTGCTCGATTGCCTTCTGGCTCTCAACGGATTTAGAGATGCCCTTCAAGTGTTCGACGGTAGCATCGACCGCTTTTTCGATGCCCTTTTTGAGGATGATGGGATTTGCTCCCGCGGCGAGATTTTTCAATCCTTCTCTGACGATAGCCTGAGCGAGAACTACGGCGGTAGTGGTGCCGTCACCCGCGACGTCGTTCGTCTTTGTGGAAACTTCTTTTACAAGCTGCGCGCCCATATTTTCAAACGGATCATGAAGCTCGATTTCCTTAGCGATCGTCACGCCGTCGTTGGTGATGAGGGGAGCGCCGAACTTTTTGTCGAGTACGACGTTTCTGCCTTTGGGGCCGAGTGTAATTTTAACGGTATCAGCGAGGACGTTTACGCCCGTTTCGAGTGCTTTTCTTGCATCGTCTCCATATTTAATCTGTTTAGCCATGATAATTTATCTCCTTATAACTTATAATCCGATATTTTCGTTTATTAAAATCAGTCTTCGACGACGGCGAGAATGTCGCTTTGTTTAATGATTGTAAATTCCTTGCCGTCAACCTTGAATTCCGAGCCCGCATATTTGGAGCACAGTACCTTGTCACCGACCTTTACCTGCATCTGAATTTCTTTCCCGTCGATAATTCCGCCGGGACCGACGGCCACGACCACGCAGGTCTGAGGTTTTTCCTGAGCGGAAGAGGGAAGAAAGAATCCGCTTTTCGTCTTTTCTTCGACGTTTACGCTTTCGACGACAACTTTGTCGAATAAAGGTTTGATATTCATAACGATTAAGCCTCCGAATGTTTTTAGCCCGCTTTTAATAGGGCTGTAATTTTTTTACCGCTATTATTATAAACACTTCGGGCGGGGACTCAAACAGAAAAAATAAATATTCTATGAAAAATTTTCCTTTATAGGTTTCGGAGAGAGATTTTTTCGGATAAAGAATTGCAATTTTCTGAAAAATATGCTACAATATACGAAACTTACGAAAGGAGAGGCCGTTTTTATGGAAAAGGCGGATAAATGGGACAGGCGTTTTATGGAACTGACGGAGACGGTTGCCGGTTGGTCCAGTTGTTTTCAGAAAAACCGTCATGTCGGCGCGATTATCGTCAAAGATAAAAGAGTGATGACGACCGGGTATAACGGTGCGCCTGCGGGGGTAAAAAGCTGTGAAGAAAAAGGCGAGTGCCTCAGGCGGAAACTGAATATTCCCAGCGGAACAAAACAGGAAATCTGTTTTGCCGTTCATGCGGAGCAGAACGCTATTATTCAGGCCGCAAAATACGGAATCAACGTCAACGGAGCGACGCTGTATTGTACGCATCAGCCTTGTGTGATCTGCGCGAAAATGATTATCAACGCGGGAATTTCGCGAGTGGTATATAAGGACGGATATCCCGACGATTTTTCTTTGAAACTTTTTGAAGAAGCGGGAGTCAAAGTAGAAAAATATCTCGTAAGCGACGAGAAGAAATAAAACGGAAGAGACAAAAAGGAGAACTGTATGAATCCCATCGTAACATTTACAATGCAGAACGGCAAAGTATTCAAAGCGGAATTATATCCGGAAAAAGCGCCGAATACGGTCAATAATTTTCTTTCCCTCGCGAAGAAAGGATTTTACGACGGACTGATTTTTCATCGTGTTATTTCGGGCTTTATGATTCAGGGCGGAGATCCCAAAGGAACGGGAACCGGCGGGCCGGGTTATCATATCAAGGGCGAATTTTCCCATAACGGTTTTAAGACAAACGATATTTCTCATAAGCGCGGCGTTTTGTCGATGGCGCGGGCTCAGATGCCCGATTCGGCTGGATCGCAGTTTTTTGTCATGCATGCCGACGCGGATTATCTCGACGGAGAGTATGCGGCATTCGGAAAAGTGATCGAAGGAATGGAGACGGTAGATGAAATTGCTTCGGTGAAAACGGATTGGAGCGACCGCCCCTTCGAAGAGCAGAAAATAAAAAGCGTGACAGCGGAAACTTTCGGGGTAGAATATCCTCAACCCGAAAAAGTGTAATTTGGAAGAACTTTCGAATTCCAGACCATACCTTATTATAGCGTGAAAAGCAATTTCGATATAGAATTGTAGAATGAAAATTACGGGAGAAACCATGACGGATTATTCTATTTACCAAAATCCTCTTTGTACGAGATATGCAAGCAAGGAAATGCAACATGCGTTTTCCGATGAAAAGCGGTTCAAACTTTGGAGAAAACTTTGGATTGCGTTGGCTGAATCGGAAATGGAACTCGGGCTGAATATTACGCCCGAACAAGTCGCCGAATTGAAAAAATATGCCGACGACATCGATTACGAGGCTGCCGAACGTTATGAAAGAGAGGTGCGCCATGACGTTATGGCGCACGTAAAGGCATACGGAGCGCAGGCCAAGAGCGCGATGCCCATTATTCATCTCGGCGCAACGAGCTGTTTTGTCAATTGCAATTCGGAAATCATCATGATTGACGATGCGCTGAACATTATCCAAAAAAAGCTCGTCAACGTAATGGACAAATTAAAAAATTTTGCCCTAAAATATAAAGATTTGCCGACGCTCGGCTTTACGCACCTCCAACCCGCTCAGCTGACGACGGTCGGCAAACGGGCGACGCTTTGGCTCCAAGATCTTGAAATGGATTATGAAAATCTCATGAATCTGAAAGCGCACGTTAAACTGCGCGGCGTAAAGGGAACCACGGGAACTCAGGCGAGTTTTTTGGAACTCTTTGACGGAGATGAAGAAAAAGTGCGGCTTCTCGAAAAGAAAGTCGTCGAAAAAATGGGTTATGAAAAGGTTTACGGCGTAACCGGGCAAACTTATCCCAGAAAATTTGATTATAATGTGTTGTGCGTCCTTTCCCAAATAGCTCAAAGCGCTTATAAATTTTCAAACGATATCCGCATTTTGCAGAATATGAAAGAAATCGAAGAACCCTTCGAAAAAAATCAAATAGGTTCTTCCGCCATGGCTTATAAGAGAAATCCCATGCGTTGCGAAAGAATCGGTTCTCTCGCAAGATATGTGGTAGCGCTTCCTCTGAACAGCGCGATTACTTCTTCCACGCAATGGTTTGAAAGGACTCTCGACGATTCGGCCAATCGCCGTATTGTGAACGCACAGGCGTTCCTTTCCGTGGATGCGATTCTCAATATCTACATGAACGTCGCGGAAAATCTCGTGGTTTACGATAAGGTCATCGAAAAACATATCAAAGCGGAATTGCCTTTCATGGCTACGGAAAATATCATGATGGAATGCGTCAAGGCAGGCGGAAACCGTCAGGAATTACACGAAAGAATACGCGTCCTCTCCATGGAAGCCGGTAAAAACGTAAAAATGGAAGGAAAAGAAAATAATCTCATCGAACTCATTCTGCAAGACGAAATGTTCAAGCCGGTTTGGAAGCGAATGGACGAAATTCTCGACGCTAAAAAATTTATCGGGCGCGCACCTTCTCAAACGGTCGAATTTATCAAAAAAGAAATAGACCCGATTCTTTCGTCCAATGCCTCGCTGCTCGGCGAAAAGGGCGATGTCCGTATATAACCCCCGTAGATTCGATTTTCCGCTCGATTTTTATCTTTCGAGAAATTCGATTTGTTTTTATAACAGAGCTGAACGCCGAACAAAACTAAACGACCGAAAATTCGGTCGTTTTTATTTTTTACTATGCGTGACATAATTATTATGTCACGCATAGTAAAATCTCGTTAAGGTTTTCAATGAATTTCTGTGGAGGAATAGGGAATGGGACGATTGGTGTCATAGACTTCCTGAGCGGGGAAGAATCGTGAACAATTTCCACTTCTCAAAGATATGCCGTCGAGGGCACAGCGGTCTTGAAAAAGGACTTTTACCGAATCAGATTTGAAGGGGAGCTTTGAATAGAACGGCTGGTTTCCCACGCCGCAAAATAAGCGAAAACCGGCGGATATCAGGACCTGTTGTCGGGGATCGGAGCAATTCTCTCCGAGTACCCATTCCCCGTAAGGATAAGCGTAAATTTGCGTTTTACCGACCAAGGGTTCTACTTCCGTTTTCCATTTTTTTATATCGGATAACATATGTTCGGTCGAGTATTTTTTCATATGTCCGTGCGCATAGGAATGGCAGCCGAAATTCCAGCCTTTCTTTTTCAAGGTGTTCACAACCGCTCGTGCTTGGAGGCGTTCTTCTGTGCGATTGGGGGAATCCCTTTGCGTACGGTATCCTAAAATTCCGTCAAAACCGGTTAAAAAGATCGTCCCTCGGGCATGCTCGTAAGAAAAATCGGGATGTTTCACGATAAATTCTTCTAAAATCGATACGAACTCTTCTCCGTGAATTTGAGGCGTATGTTTTTCGGTGTAAGCTGCGAGCTGTCCGTTATCTGTAACGATAATTTTGTCAGACATACCTTTCCCTTTATTTTTTGAGGCATAAACCACATCGTCGAAAGAGAGAATGAGCGGTTTTTTATCGGCGGGAAATTCAAAAACGATGCGTTCGGCATAGCTTCCTTTTTCTCGAAAGGTCTTTCGGATATCTACCAACGCATAGCCGTCCTCGTACAAAAATTGCAGAATACGTCTGAATTCGGTAGGAGTGAGACAATCTCTGTCCAGATGTTTTCCGTATTCGTTGTTGTCTGCAAAGGCGATTTCGGGGTGAGCGATTAGACAATGCGTAAACAGATGTTCTACGGGAGCGGAAGTTTCTATCGTTTGCGTGGCGGGAATTTCTTGGGCGACGGTTCTTTCGGGAACGTTCGGTAAGAATGGCGGAAAAATCGCTGTAAGTAAAGCAAAGACAGAAAGAAAAATTTTATAGATATGAAGATGGCTGTACCGACATTTCATATTTGCAGTATGGTTAGTCTCGGTTTTTTTATGTCATTTTTCAAGGGAGTTTTCAAAATTTTTATGAAAGTCCGAAGTGGTAATCCTTCTTTTTCGAAAAAGAGAAGGCGGGAAAGCGGCCGCAATATAGAGCTTGGTTATGAAAGAATTTTCAAAATAAATATTTGACATAGGAAAGAATAATGTTTATAATAGAATCGTAACAAATAGATGAAGAACCGATTGCGTTTCAAGAGGCGGATAAGTATGATACAGGCGCCGCTGCAGAATCGGTTTTAAAAAGGAGAGATATTATGAGCAGAGTATTTATTGTGTCGTCGACGCCGCGTAAAAGCGGAAATTCGGAGATTTTAGCCGAAGAATTTGCCCGCGGAGCGCAGGACGCGGGGCATAAAGTCGAGAAAATTGAACTTCGAGGTATGGATTTGAAATTTTGTATTGGTTGCCGTACATGTTCCAAAACGGGGAAATGTGTTTTGAAGGATTCTGTCGGAGAGGTTTTGCCGCGTATACAGAACTCGGATATTCTTGTGTTTGCAACACCGATTTATTATTACGGGCTTTCGGGGCAATTAAAGACTTTTTTGGACCGAACGAGTCCATTGTATCAAAAAGAAAATGCCTTTAAGAAAGTTTATCTTTTAGCCTCTGCCGAGGATACAGAAGAATCTGCGTTTGACGGAGCCATCAAAGGAATGCAGGGCTGGATCGATTGTTTTGAAGGCGTTCGGCTTGCAGGTGTCGTGAAGGGTGCGGGAGTGGAAAGCGTGGGAGAAATCAGAAATACTCGTTTTCCGCAGGAAGCGTATGAAATGGGAAAGGCGTTGTGAGCGAAGAATACATGAGAAAAGAGCTGAAAAACAAAACTTATGACGAAGAAAGGGCCTTATATCATTTAACGGAAACGGACGTAACGGACTGTATTTTCGGCGGTCCGAAGGACGGGGAGTCCGTGTTGAAGGAATGTCGGGATATTCGGGTGAAGGGCTGTTCTTTTTCTCTTCGATATCCGCTTTGGCATGCGGAAAAATTTTCGTTGTCCGACAGTTTTCTCGATGCGAATACGCGGGCGCCCGTTTGGTATTCAAAAAACGGGGAGATTTCTAATTGCGGGATTGACGGTATTAAGACCCTGCGGGAATGTGAGAATATCCTCATAAAAAATTGCGTCGTTCATTCGCCCGAATTCGGTTGGAAGTGCAGGGGAATAGATATAGAAGCGTCCGCCATAGAATCGGAATATTTTCTGTTTGAAAGCAAAGATATCAAAATCCGAAATTTGCGCATGAACGGTAAATATTTTTTTTCAGTATATTGACAATATGACGATCGAAAACAGTTTTTTGGATACAAAAGACGCTTTTTGGCATTCTAAAAACGTAACGGTAAAAGATTCTGTCGTGAAAGGGGAATATCTCGGTTGGTATTCGGAGGGACTGACTCTTATCCGTTGCGAAATTATCGGCACGCAGCCGCTGTGCTACTGTAAAAGGTTAAAGCTGGTCGATTGTCGAATGTACGGCTGTGACCTTGCTTTCGAATATTCCGACATCAATGCAACGATTGACGGACATATCGATTCGGTAAAAAATCCGAAATCCGGAAAAATTGTGGCGGATTCTGTCGGAAAAATTATTTCAGAAGATTCCGTCGTCGACTGCGGAGCGGAAATCCTTGTGCGCGGAGAAAATGTTTCGGCAGAATAATCGAAAGAAAAGCGTAAAATCTGTCGATGCGATACGAAAAGGAGAAATAGGAAAATGGAAACTACGAAGAAAACGGATAAACGGCTCCGTCGCATGCGGATACTCAAAGTTTGCATTTTGACGCTGGCCGTCGTCTTTATTTATATTCTCGCAAGCATTCCGTTTCTTTCCGAATATGTCTTTGCGCGCGGGATTACGCGAGGGATAGGGTGGGTAATGAATCGTTTGACGAATTATATCCCCGTTTCCTTTTACGAATGGACCGCCGTGCTCTTGATCGTCGGCGGAATTACATTGTTCGTCTTTCTGATCGTATTGCTCTGTCGAAAACGTTTTGCCCGTGCGGGCCTTTGTCTGTACCGTATTTTATTGGCGGTCCTTTGCGTCGCGCTTGCCTTTGGAGTACTTTATTCGCCTCTTTATGACCGAAAAGGGGCTGCGAATGCGTTAGGGCTTGCGGAAGTTGCCGTTACGGAGGAAAATTTATATTCTGCCGCGGAATATTATGTCGAGAGACTTAACGCCGCCTCCGCCGAACTCGAACGCGATAAAGACGGGAATATTGTCCCGACGCACACTTTTGTCGAATTGGCCGAAATTTTGAACGAAGAATTTAATCGACTCGATTCCGATTATTTTGCGGGGTATGAAGTTCGCCCTAAAAAGGTCGTTCTTTCCGTTCCGATGAGTTATCTAGGAATCACGGGAATCTATTTTCCTTTTTACGCGGAAGCGAATGTCAACGTAAATATTCCCGTCAACGAACTCCCGACGACTATGGCGCACGAAATGGCGCATGCAAAAGGCGTATCTCGGGAAAATGAAGCAAATATCGTTTCCTATGTGCTTTGTATCCGTGCCGACGATGTCTATCTCAATTACAGCGGACTCATGCGCGCGGTTGCGAATCTTCTGAATTCTCTTCCCTCGGAAAAATCACGGACACTTCGAGAAAAACTTGCTCCCGAAATCCTGCGGGAATACGGGAACGGAAATGAGCATTATGAGAAATATGAAGGCGTCATCGATAAAATTTCTTCCTGGTTCAATAATTTGTTCCTGAAAGCAAACGGAGTTCCCGGCGGAATAAAAAATTACAGTGAAACAACTTCGAGCCTTGTGGCTCTCTATGAACAACTTAAAAATTCTTGAAAAGAAACTCGGAATTTTCCGAGTTTTTTGCATGTAAATGTGTTTTGAGGCAGATGCATATAATAGAAAGGACACTTAAAAAAGGAGCGTGCCTCATGAAAACTTTATCTGTATTTTATTTCAGCGGAACGGGAAATACTCGTTTTGTCGCAGAAGAAACGGGAAAGAGGTTGGCGGAAAAATATGAAGTCAAGATATATGATATCGGCGAAGAAAAGAACTGCGCCGAATCCGCTTTTGCGGCCGATAAACTCTTGTTTGCCTTTCCTGTCTACGGTTCCTCGCCGCCCGTTCCGATGCGCCGTTTTATCTATGCAAATGCGAAGCATATAGAGGGCAAGGAAATTTTTGTAATTGCAACGCAGTATATGTTTTCGGGAGACGGGGCGGCGAGTCTCGGCCGTACGATTGAGAAACTCGGAGGAAAAGTGATTGGAGCCGAGCATGTAAATATGCCGAATAATCTCGCAGATTGTACGGCTTTGAAGATACGAAACGATTTCGAGATTGCAAAAACTCTCAAAAAAGCGGAAAAAAGGATAGATTCATTTTCCCGAAAAATTCTGTGCGGGAAACGTTTTCGGCGCGGTTTTAATCCCGTTTCCCATGCCGTAGGATATTTTTGTCAAAGAAAATGGTGGCGGAAAGGAGAAAACGCAAAAAAGTCGTCGCTCCTCATTCATGAGGAGCGGTGTATCGGCTGCGGAATCTGCGCGGCTCATTGTCCCGTAAAAAATATCATAGTCGAGGGAAGACATGCGAAAGCGTTGGGAAATTGTGCATTTTGTTACCGCTGTGTCAACCTGTGTCCGAATCGGGCGATCAGTTTGTTCGGAAAATCTATTCCCGAAAAACAGTATAAAGGACCTCAGTCAAGGAAATCATTAAACCTTGAAAAAACTTCTTTCCACGGTTCGAAAAATATGGAAACATAAAGGTGTCAATTGCGATGTTTTTTATTGATAATATATTTCTCTAAACTCTCTATTACACAATTCGATGTATTCTGTCATTTTATGACAAAAAATTTCAAAAAATTCCAAAAATGGGGGTTGACAGGAACCTATAACTGTGTTATACTCTGTATACGGTATCATTCGATACAAAAAAATTCAAGGAGCAATACCATGAAAAGAATCAGAGTAGTACAGTATGGCTGCGGCAAAATGTCTAAGTATATTTTGCGTTATCTGCATGCGAAAGGGGCGGAAATTGTGGGGGCGATAGATGTAAATCCCGAAATTTTGGGAATGGATGTCGGCGACTTTGCCGAACTCGGCGTAAAAACGGGCGTTCAGATTTCAAAAGATGCGGATAAGGTTCTCGATGAGTGCGATGCCGACGTCGCTATCGTAACCTTGTTTAGTTTTCTCGGGGATATTTATGAACAAGTGGAAAAATGCGTAAAACGCGGGATCAATGTCATTACGACCTGTGAAGAGGCAATTTATCCTTGGACGACGGCGGCGGCTTTTACGAATAAGCTAGATGCGCTTGCAAAAGAGAATAACTGCACGGTTACCGGCAGCGGAATGCAAGATATTTTCTGGATTAATATGGTTGCTTTGGTGGCGGGCGGCTGTCACAACATTAAAAAGATTAAGGGCGCTTATAGTTATAATGTCGAGGATTACGGGCTGGCTTTGGCTAAGGCGCATGGCTGCGATTTGACGAAAGCGCAGTTTGAGAAGGAACTCGCTCACCCGAAGGAAGTCGTACCTTCTTATGCTTGGAATGCGGCGGAAGCAATTTGTAACAAACTCGGCCTGACGATTAAATCAATTAAACAGGAAAATGTTCCCTATATTATAGATAAAGATATTTACAGTGCGACGCTCGGAAAGACAATCAAAGCGGGAAAATGTATCGGTATGTCGGCCGTCGTGACCATTGAGACTTATCAGGGAATCGTGATTGAAGAAGAAACCATAGGAAAGGTATACGGTCCGGACGACGGCGATATGTGCGATTGGTGGATCACGGGGGAGCCGAACACGGAATTCCATGTAGTAAAGCCTGCGACGGTAGAGCATACCTGTGCGACAATCGTTAACAGAATTCCTTCGCTTTTGAATGCTCCGGCTGGATATGTCACGGCTGACGAGTTAGATGAAATTCATTATCTTACGAATCCCATGCACTATGAATTATAATTTTTGATATAAACACTTTTTTTACTCGCTTCGCTCTTTGAGTGAGGCGAGTATTATTTTCGAATAAAGAAAGGTGTTTTTATAAAATTAAAAAATTTCCCCGAAAATAAGTTCTGAACGATTGATTTTTCCGAGCGTTTTGAGTTATATTATCTATTGGCAAAGCAAACATATAATTGAAAGAGAGGATTAACGGTATGTCAGCCGAATAGTTTTCTCATAATAAAATATGATAAAAACAAAAGGAGTTGCAATGAAAAATAGAGTGATTCGTGTTATATCCGTAGTATTTGCTTGGATAATTATGTTATGTTGTACTTTTACCGCCTGTTCTTCAAAAGGGGAAGCTAACTCTGAGGCTGGAAGTTCTTCGGAAAATTCCTCGGAAGAAGGTCCTTCGATAGAGGACGCTTATCCTACTGAGCTCTTTGAGGCGGATATGTATAGCCCCTCTAAAGTGGGAATGACGGCAGAATATTTAGGAATAACGGAAAGACATTTGCCGGAGGTTTCTGACGGGGGCTTGGAGCGCTATCCTGAATATGGGGTAAATTTTTCTGCAACGCAGAAAGAAAAACAAGCAGTAATGGACGAAAATGTTTTTCTGATTTCTTCCGCAAATACCTATGATTCAATGGATGAGAAAGGAAATTTGTTTTTGAACGGCGAACCTACGGGAAGAAAACTTTATAAACACACGGCAGCCGCGGGAATGTACGAAGGTGACGTTTCCGACGATGAACCTGCCCTCATTAAAAAGCTGACGATAAAATCGCGGAGCGGAGGAAATCACATTACGGGATTATACGCTCCTGCGGGAGAAGTAATAAAGCTGGGAATGAGCGAAGCAGACTTCGAAAAAACGGGAGGTCTGAAAGTTATAATCGGGCAGGTGCTCACGAATGGGGCACAAAATAATATATGGATAGAAAGAACGTTCAACCGTATGCCGATGATAGCGAATACGATGACTACAAAGGAGATGACCTCCTATGTCGGTTCTTATTTTGGTGGCCCAATCTATGTTCAGCCGGTGAAAGCAGGAACTTCTTTTACCGTAACGATATCGGGCGCCGTTGCGTACTCGCATTTTATTCTTGGCTATACGAATCGAGAGGAATTTGAACAAAATAAAAATTCTTCGGCTCCGTATTTTGATTTAGAAGTTTGGGACGATTCGGTGCGTCATTCGGGTCCCAAGTCGAGAGCAAAAGACTTTGATTATGACCAGCTTACGGAAGCTGCTGTTCTCTGGGATAAAATTTCGCGCGTATCGAATAAGGTTCCGGCTGGTTCCGGCGGAGAGTTGGGGATTACCTTTTTATATGACCCGTTTGTTGCCGCGGGCAGTATGGTTGCCTTTGTCGGGCGGCATACGGTAAATTGTCCCTTGTATTGCATGACGGCGGCTCTCGATGTGCAAAACGCGGTCGATAATGCTTCGGATGCCTTTTGGGGATGTATTCACGAATTAAATCATCATTATCAACGTTTTGGATTCGCTCCGGGCGATGAAGTCACGAATAACGCTGTCAGTCTCGTATCGTATAGTTTGTTTACACGCATTTCTTTCAATCGGGAACTCGGTAATAATAATGAGGGAACCTATTCTACCAGCTGGAACAGATATACCAATCCAAGCTGGACTTTGAAACAGACTCTTTCAGGCAATGGGACGAACTCGGGTTTGGATTCCTACGCCAATTTACTTCACGCCTTCGGACAGGATTTATTTATTCAGGCCACACAGGCAGGAGGTGGCTCTGGGGGAGCAGATGTATGGTATAAAGCGGTCAGCGACGTCACGCATAACGATATGACGTATTATTTCAAAGAGCTTTTGCAGCAAAATATATCGGAGAATATTCTATCAGAATATAACGAAAAGGCTTATCCGATGTTTGTTCCGGTTTCCTGTATTTTCCAAACGGGAAGAAGCTATTATAAAGACGGGAAGAAATATTATAGCCATACAGTTCAACCTTACGGAATTGAAACGGGGAAAGATTTCGTAATGAATTTGGAGGAAAATATCGTTTTGCCGGAGGGATTTAGCTATACAATTAAAAATGTATCTTCTCCTGCTTATGGAATTCTAACAAAACAAAGTGAAGGAGTTTTTGTATATACTCCCGACAAGGTAAATCGCGACTCGGGAAAAATAATCGTCACTCTCAGTATAGAAAAAACAGACGGAGCATTTAAAGTCGATGATGTAGATTTGGTAATCGAATTCAGACAAAAACAAGCTACGCCAACGATGTTGGAAAGAACCGTTTACACTTATACTCCGGAAAAAATGTATCAAAGCGTAGAAGCGGCGGTGGAAAATTCCTATGCGGGGTATGAAACGATTGTTGAGGAAGATAATACTAACCGAGTACAGAACGGAAATGCCGAAATTTGGGAACCCAATCCTGCGAGCAATGCAGTAATGGAAATTCGGGGAAAATTTCAGATAAATAGCGAAGGAAAATATCGGATTGCTCTGCGTGGACGAGAATATGCAGGTTTATATATTTCACTTGATGGGGGAAAATATGAACGGGCAGCTTTAATCGAAAATTTGTCGGGTACGCCGGATTTCGATTTAAGTAAAGAGAATAATTATAAGGACTATCATTTTACAAAAGGACAGTGGGTTTATTTCAAGGCAGTTTTATTGGTCAAGAACGCAAGGAATTTCGTCGGAGTAGGGCTCGGGAAATTTGAAGGCGAAAATGTGCAGATAAACTATTTGAATGCTTATCGGAATTCCTATTATCGAGAAGAATTTGAGAGTGATTATTTTTACGAGCGGGAATATAATTATAATTATGTACAAAAATCTAAAAAGCCTCAAACGCTCGTGGAAACCAATTATCGCCCTTGGGATGACAATTATTCAATTGATAATTTGTTTGACGAGGATCAATTTAATTTTATCCATTCTGACAGAACAAGTATTACACAAGAAAATCCGTTTGAAATCACCGTGGATTTAGGAGAAACGATAAATGCAAACCGCTTTGAGATTTACGGTGAGCCGAGTCGAAGATATCAGCCGAAAAATTTCAAATTATACGGAGGAACCGATTTGAATAAGCTTGAGCTCATCAAAGAAGTGGAAAATGCGGAACGGAAAAATAATAATATCACCGTAGAATTTAAAGAACGGAATCTTCGCTACTATAAATTGGTCGTTACCGATACTTGGGCGGAAGGAGTAAAGTATATTGCCTATCGCAGGGCCGAAATTTTTTATGTGCTTCCGGAAGGAGAATGGTGTTCTCCTGATGAAGATATGTTTGTACCTTCGGGGTTCCATAACTACGAAAACCTGTTTAATGCAGATGACTTGATTTCAGCCGGCGTTTTTGTACAAGAGATCGAGCGTTTGCAAAAAAACAAAAAGTTAGAGGAGGAAAACTATGAGCAAAATTAAACAGAGACGTGTCTTGAACTCAGTATTGGTTGTAATTATCGCCTTTCTGTTCGGGCTGATTTCTTTGTTTGCGCTGCTTCCGAAAACAAATGTTTTTGCACAAGCAGATTCAGGATCGGATGCAGATGTCGGCAACTATTCGTCCATGTCAACGGATGTGATTTATCAAATAGTCACAGACCGCTTTGTGGACGGAGACCCTTCTAACAATCCTACCGGTGAAATTTATGATAAAAATAATTTACGTAAATATCACGGCGGGGATTGGGCAGGAATTACACAAAAATTGAACGAAAACTATTTCACAAATATGGGCGTTACGGCTTTATGGATTTCTTCGCCGGTACAGAACAGCGATTATATCGATCCGTCAAATGGATGTGCGCCTTATCACGGATATTGGGGCCGCGATTTCTTTACTCCGAATCAGTACTTTGGTACGATGGAAGAGTTTGAAGAACTTGTCGATACGGCGCATGCAAAAGGAATCAAAGTCATTATCGACTTTGCACCGAATCATACTTCGTTTGCGGTATATGACGGACAAATTCAACCGAACGACGGTGTTCTTTACAGAGACGGGGAGTATGTAAGTACATACAGTAATGATCCGAACGGTATTTTCAATCATGTTTCCGATCAGTGGGCTGAATTCGATACTTGGGAACATACGGTTTATGCGCCGTTGTTCGGTTTGGCGGATTTGAATCAGCAGAATGCTACGACGGATCAGTATCTTAAAGACGCAATTAAAGTTTGGTTGGATGCAGGCGTTGACGGTATTCGAGTAGATGCGGTCAAGCATATGTCTTTGGGCTGGCAAAAAAATTGGGTAAGCGATATTTACGACTATAAACCTGTGTTTATTTTCGGTGAATGGTCGCATAGCGCCACGACGTCTGAGCCGAATATGGAAAATTTCGCAAATGAAAGCGGAATGAGCCTTTTGGATTTCAGATACAACACGGCGATTCGCAGTGCGTTGGCCAATGCAATGACCAGCGGATATACTATGGTTGATTTCCATAATACGATGATGGCTATGGAACAGGATTATGATTTTATCAATGATCAGGTCACGTTCTTGGACAACCACGACCAATCCCGTTTTATGACTGAGGCCGGTTACAATGAATTGACATTGGATATCGCTTTCACGCTTCAGATGACCTCGCGCGGCATACCTTGCATCTATTATGGCACAGAGCAATATATGGCCGACGCAGCGGGTGGCAAGAGCGATCCGTATAACCGTGCGGATATGACCGGATTCGATCAATCTACGAGAGCTTATCAGATTATATCGAAGTTGGCTCCTTTACGCAAAACCAATCCTGCGCTTGCATACGGTTCTACGCAGCAGAGATGGTTGAACAACGATGTTTATGTATTTGAAAGAGTATTTGGCGATAGCGTTGTTATGACGGCAATCAACAGGAATCAGAGCAGCGGTTATCAGCTTGAAAATCTGATGTCTAGCCTTCCGAACGGCACTTATTATGACGTTTTGGGAAATCTTCTTGGTGGTGGCAATATAACCGTTACGAACGGCAGTGTATCCGACTATTATCTCGGAGCAGGCCAATGCGCGGTATGGCAATATACGGCGGACGATGAAGGTACTCCGATTATCGGCAATATCAATCCGAAGATGAGCAAACCCGGTAATACGGTTACGATTACGGGACGCGGTTTTGGCGGTACGACGGGAAGCGTGGCTTTCGGTACGGCGAATGCGCAGATAGTATCTTGGTCGGACAGTATGATTAAGGCCATCGTTCCCGGCGGCGTTGCGGGAGAAGTTGACGTAGTGGTAACAAATGCAAACGGCACATCGAGTGAAGCATTTGCAGGATTTGATGTTTTGTCGGGTGCTCAAGTATCGGTTCGCTTTAAGGTGAATAATGCAACTACGGATTACGGAACGAACGTTTACATTGTAGGCAGCGTACCTGAACTCGGAAGCTGGGATACGACGAAAGCGATAGGGCCGTTGTTTAACGATACACCGACGATCGGCGTATATCCGACTTGGTTCTATGATATCAGTGTGCCTGCAAATACTCAGATAGAATACAAATTTATCAAGATAGACGGAGCAGGGAATGTGGTTTGGGAAAGCGGTATGAACCACGTTTATACCACGCCCGCCGGTAATACCGGCGAAGTAACGGTTAATTGGCAGTAAAATGAAAAGGCAGGGAGCATTATGCTCTCTGCCTTTCTTACAAAGACTGAGGTGATAGTTTGAAAGTATGAGGTTCGCTTTCTTTCCGTTGGATAGCATATTCTAACATTTCTACTGCATTTTTAACTTTCAGCTCGGAAGGTAAATAAATTTTGACCATTTGATCCGAAGGCAACGTTATTTTTGCATTGTTACATATCACCGCTGTTTTTTCTGCCGCTATATAGGGAAAACTGCAAATGGCAAGAGATATGTCACTAAAAACGATATGCTCGTCTTTATGTTGCCGTAAAAATTCTATCAGATCGGCATAAGTGCTGATTACATACAGTAAATCATCAGCTAAAGCCCGTTTCAATTTATTCATATAAGGTTGATTTTGATATTTGCTCGTAACGAAAATCAGATGCGATGTTTTTAGTTGAGTTTTAGCGTAATTGATGATTGCGCTGAAGTCATTATATGATTTGAAAAACAAAGAGTCTTTGATTGTCATATCAATAGCCACGATAGGCACATAATAGCTTTCTTTCAAAGTATAAAACTGTTGCTCAGAAAGATCGATACAGATAATACCGTCTATATCTCTTTGGACGGATATAGAATTTGATTCAACAGGGGGAAGTAATAGAGTTTTATAATCTCTCTCATATAAGAATTTCTGTAAAGAGCATATTAAATCAAGACATTCTTCACTATGGTAGAAGGTAGAAGTCGGGCGGTTGAAACATAAGCCGATCGTGTTGTTTTTATCGGTTTCTGCGTCCGCAGAACGTAATGCCCGCGCGGTCGAAGAAGGGAAGAACTGCCGCAAGTTACAGATTTGTAAAACTTTTCTTCGTGTTTCTTCCCGAATTTTAACGTCTTGATGGTTATTGATAATATAAGAAACGGTTGCGGTAGAAACGCCGGCTTCTTTCGCAATATCATCAATGGTAACAGGCTTTTTGTTTTTTGGCCGCTTTCTTGTGGCACCTTTTTGATAATTATATTTACGGCATAAATCTAATATCTTTTGTCTTGTTGCTTCCGCTACTTTCTTGTCTGTACGTTCGTTAATAACATACGATACCGTAGCAGTAGAAACATTAGCCATTTTTGCTATCGTTGCGATAGTAATATTATCATTTGCAATAAAATCTTCTTTTTTATTCATAGTAATATAATCATACCCTAAAATAACTTTGTTGTCAAATAAATTTTTGAGTTAATCGATTAAATAAAATTTTTCTAAAATTTGGCAAGTTTTTTTCAAAAGGGTATTGACAAATAAAAAATCTGTGATATAATTTACTTAATCGATTGCATAAATCGAGCTAAATTAAATTTTTTAAGGAGGGTAGATTTCTATGTTGAAATCAAAGCTGAAAAAAGTTACGGTCATACTGTCAATGATAATGTTAATGACTTTAACTTTGGGCGTGGCCACCGCATGCGGTGGGGATCCTGCGGATCCCCAATCAAATTCTAATGAGCAGACCTATAAGGTCACGTTCTATGACGGAACAACTGTTATTACTACTGAAACAGTAGATGAAGGGGAGAAAGTAGCAGAATTTGAACCGGAGGATAAAGGGTATAACAAGGAAGGTTATACTTTTAACGGTTGGTTTGCGACAGCGGATTTTACGCACGATTGGAGCTTTGAAACGGCTATAACCAAAGATACCAATGTTTATTCTCAATGGGTATCAAGCAAAGAAGACACGCGTCAATGGACTATTGCCGGTAGTTCTTCAGCCGGTGGCCCTTTGGCGGATATCGGTTGGAATGGCGGCCCGATTGAAGGGAAAAACATTTTAACCAAGACGGAAGGTAAAAACGAATTTAAGATAACGATAGATTTGTATAAAGGCGATCAGTTCCAATTCTGTATTCAGGATGAAGACGGTGTATGGAATACGAACGATGCTGACGGAGGCGGAGCGCGAGGCGGACAGTATTTAGAAGAAAATGAGTATATGGACGCTCCCGGTACAGGCCTTGGAGACGGGCAGGTAAATATCACGGTTAATGTGAGCGGTAATTATACTCTTACTTTGACGACGGACGCGGACGATAAGAATGTCGGGGCTATAACTGTCGTGCGTAACGGAGATGCGGCAGAAGTTACGATTGATAGATCTGACTACACTTGGTATATCTATGGCAATTCAAGTGCTGAAACAACGGCAGAATCTGTATTATCAGGTACAAATTGGGGCGCGGAAGTAGATAAATTGCAGTATTCCGCTTATGAAATGTTCAAAATTTCCGATAATGAAGCAGACGGAACAGGTACTTGGATGCAAACGTGGACATTGGCGGAAGGTGATGAATTCCTTCTTTCGTATTGCACATTGAAAGAAGAAGGCGGCATTAAAGCGGAAGACGGAACAATGTTCTACTATACGGATATTACCGAATTTAACGGAGCAGAATCGTGTTTCAAAAAGTCCGAAGGAATGAGCAGCAATATTGTTGTTGTTACCGGCGGAACCTATACATTTACCTTAACGGTAACGTTAGACGAGGAAAGCAATACGTTGAAAGGTGCCATAGAAGTAGAGAAAACTTCCGATATTCTTACTTCGGATCAGACTTGGAAAGTCTTGGGGGGCCGTCTTTCCTATGCAGATGCAACGAGCGAAACCGTAGGTAATCTTACGATTGACGAAACGGCATATAACGATAAAACCTCCATATTCAAAGATAATAATTTTGGTGTGGGAACGACAGTTCAACAATTAGAGAAAGTTACAACGCCCGCAGAAGGAATGGCCAAAGAATATACTATTACGTTAAATCTTGTTGAAGGCGATTATTTCTACTTCTGTATTCCGGTGGCAGTCCACGCACCGTATCGTCCCGATACATATTATACTCCGGGATATACGTCTAAATTGGCAACGGCTACTAATTTGCCCGACGGCATTACAGCTACTTGGGGATGGAGCGGTAATTTCCTTTGCACAAAGGCGGGAAGTTATACATTTAAGGTATCTGTATCTACGAGCGGCGTTCTTTCGCTTTCCGTAACAACGGCAACAAAGTAAAGTCAAATTGTTATCGGGGCGGTAAAGTAAAATTTGCCGCCCTGATATAAATTAAAGGAGAAAAGAATGAATAAAGCGGCTATTTTACACATACCAAAATCACAATATTCTTTTGCATATAGCACGGGAGAACTTCGCATTCGTTTAAGGGCCGCAAAGTCTGAGCTTGATAAAGTTGAAATTATTTATGCAGTAAAATATGATTGGTTGAAGGACAGAAAAACTAAATTGATGCAAAAGAGTCATTCGGATGCGCTCTATGATTATTATACAGTTTCGCTTGACGTCCCGGATTCTCGGATAGGATATATATTTTTTATACAGAGCGGGGAGGAAAAGTATTACTATTCAGAAGAGGGGCTGACGGTTGACTATAACCACGAAAAGAGTTACTATAACTTCTTTCAATATCCCTATATCAATAAAGTAGATGTCCATCAAAAAGTTGAGTGGTGTGATAGAAGTATTTTTTATCAAATTTTCGTGGATCGCTTTCATATTGGGAAAACAACAAAAGATATAAGTTATATAGATAAAAAATGGGGAGAACTTCCCAAGCCGCAAGGTTTTTTCGGGGGGGATATTAAAGGAATAACCGAAAAATTGGATTACTTAAATGATTTGGGTATCAACAGCATCTATCTGACTCCGATTTTTCAATCACCGAGCAACCATAAATACGATACAATCGATTATGATAACGTAGATGAAATGTTTGGCACAAATGATGATTTGAAAGAATTAGTCGATTGTGCTCATAAACGAGGGATGAAAGTCCTATTAGATGCCGTATTTAATCATTGTAGTTATTTATGTAAACAATTTCAAGACGTTTTGACAAAGGGAAAACAGTCTGAATTTTTTGATTGGTTTATTATTCGCGGCGATAAACCCGATTTGAACATAATGAATTATGAATGTTTCGCGGCGTGTAATTATATGCCTAAATGGAATACGAACAATCCCGAAGTTCAGGAGTTTTTACTTCATATTGCGACCAAATGGATAAAAGAATACGGGATTGACGGTTGGCGTTTGGATGTGGCAGACGAAGTATCTCATGATTTTTGGCGACTATTTCGTAAAGCGGTAAAAAATGCGAAAGCCGATGCGATGATAATCGGGGAGAATTGGCACGACTCCCGTCCGTGGCTTGAAGGTGACCAATTCGATTCTATAATGAATTATTCGTTCACAAAAGCCTGCCTTGACTATTTCGCATACGGAAAAATGAAGGCTCAACAGTTCTGTAACAGGCTTTCCGAAATTTTAATGCGGAATACGGATCAAGTCAATGAAATGATGTTGAATCTTTTAGATAGTCACGATACGGAGCGTTTTCTTACCAATGCGGAAGAAAATAAATCCAAATTAAAATGTGCACTTGCGGTTATGTTCTTTTTCGTCGGTATGCCGTGCCTTTATTATGGAACGGAAATCGGTATGGTCGGAGGATATGATCCCGATTCTCGACGAACCTTTGATTGGAATGAAAATCATTGGGATAAAGACTTATATAATACGGTAAAGGAATTGATAAAGCTCCGAAAAGAAAAAATCAAAGGAAAAATTCGTATGTTTACAGAAGGGGAAATTTTCATTTTGGAGAGAGAAAAAATTTTTTTGGCTGTAAATAATACAGATAAAACTTTAAAATTGGGTACTACAATTCTAAAGCCACAGTCCTATAAAATTTTATTTGTGAGGTAAAAAAATGAAATCGGTTAAAACACTTTGTTTATGTCTCGCTCTGGTATTTGTAGGAACCTGTTTTGCTGCTTGTGGAGAAAGGCGTCCGCAAGGTGAGGAAACATTTACATACGAGCAGCTAATGGCTAAATTTGACGGGGAAATTGAGCAAAATGCGACTATCCGCGTTCTCGATAATCAAATGGCTATTGAAACAGGGCATTTAGAGGAAGTATTAGATGCTTTTAACGAAAAGTATAAAGAATATAACGTAAACGCTGTAGATGCGAATATGGATCAATATGTCGATTTGGAACAAAACGGGCCTGACGGCTATGGCCCCGATGTTTTATATCAGGCAAACGATATGTTGATGAGATATGCGGAAGGCGGCCACGTTTTGCCTTTGCCTACGGAAAAATTGGATATAGAAGAAATTCCCGATAGTGTAATGGAGGCATATGAACTTGAAACTTATGGATTAGATCTGTATTATGGTATGCCCGTAGCACAACAATCGACCGTTCTGACATACAGAAAAGATTTGCTGCCTGATAATTGGGAGACAGAATGGGACGACAATAAAAACAGTATCCCGGATATGGTTGAGAATATCAATGATTTATATGCGTATAGCGCGCAAGTTAAATCAGAGTCGAATGGTAGTAAGTACGGGTTGTATATGTCTCTCGTCGATCAATATTTTAACAGCGGATATTTGTTGTCTTACGGCGCTTATGTATTCGGTGATACGCACGACGATATCGGGCTTAATGCCGATGGGGCTGAAATTGGGTTAAATCTGTTTCGTGATTTAGCTGGTGTATTGGGTTCTCGTTGTATTTCGCAAGATGCAACTACTCAAGTCGCAACTTATTTAACGGATAAAAACGGTACTGTATTTTGTACGATAGGTACGCCTGATTGGTTGACGACTTTTCAAGAGAATTTAACCGCTACTTATAAAGCGCAAGGAGATAGTGCTGAAGTTGCGGCTCAAAAAGCAAAAGAGAATCTTGTAGTCGTGGCTCCGCCGAGACTGCCGAATGACGGTAACATTAAAAAAGAAATCACAAATATGGAAACAGAAACGTTTGAACCTATTACTATGGGCGGGGTAAACGCATTCGGAATCAGTTCCTATACGAAATACCCCAAAGCGTGTTTAGCTTTCATCCAATTTGTTAGCAGCTATGAAAATGAAAAATGGAGAAGCGAAGCGTTAGGAGCGGTTCCCGCGCGTTCGGATTTGGCCGAAGAAATGGGCGGGGTATCTGAGATGTTGAGCGAGAGAGTATCAAGCGGAAAAGTTTATATGATGCCGTCTACTCGTGATACGCAATATATTTGGTCTCCGCTTTCTTCTATGTTTAATGATGTGGCAACTGATAATACAACTCGTGAAAAGCCGATTTATACAACTCTTGAATCATTAAAAAGTGTTTTGGATAAATTGGTTGCAAATATAAAATCAGCAATGAGTATTGGTAAGAGCTGAAAAAAAGGGGGATATGATTGTGGAAGAAAATAAAATTGTCACTGAAAACAATCTTAATCCAAAAAAGGAAGGAAAGTTCACCCCTTATCAAGTCAAATTAAGTTGTATTTTTATGGGAGTAGGGCAATTATTTTGTAAGCAATTTACAAAAGGAATACTTCTGATCCTTTTAGAAATTGCGTTTATATTGTTTTTAATCTTTTCGGGGATAAATAATATAATCGGAATATTTACTCTCGGTACTGATGAGGGTATTCCCATTATGGGAATACCGGGTGATAATTCCGTAAAAATGCTTGCGTGGGGAATCACTACTTTATTTTTGTGTGTATTTTTTGGGCTTGCTTATTATGCGAATATTAAAGATGTAATATTCACGACGCAAGAGATTAAAAAAGGACATCATGTAAAGACGTTTTTTGAAAGTTGCTCGACTTTAATAAACGGTAAATTTTATTTTCTCACGCTGACGATTCCTCTGCTTTTTGTTTGCGTTTTTAATATAATGCCGATCATCTTCACCGGATTGGTGGCGTTTACTAATTATGGAGACACGATAGTTCCTCCCAAATTGGTGGATTGGATAGGATTTTCAAACTTTCGTTTGATTTTTACCGTAAGCGAATACGCAACCACAATTTTGAAAATACTTGGGTGGAACTTTATATGGGCTATCGGTTCAACTTTTATCAATTATTTTGGCGGTTTAGGTCTTGCAATTTTATATAATTCAAAGTGTTTGAAATGGAAACGGGTTTGGAGAATATTTCCGATTCTCGCCTATGCAATCCCCGGTTTTATTACTTTAACAGGATTTCGCTTTCTGTTTAGCGATAGCGGCCCAATTTTGGCATTGCTGCGCGATTGGGGATGGGTTTCAGAGAATTTTACTTTTATAGGCTTTGATGCCAAATGGTCGTTAAGGTTACTCGGCTTCTTTTCTTGTGCTTGGATAAGTATACCGTCTATTATGTTTTTAGCGACGGGGATTTTATCTAACGTTAATCAAGATATGTATGAGGCGGCAAGATTGGATGGGGCTAATGCGTGGAAACAATTCCTTTATTTGACTCTACCGTTTGTACTGTTTGCAACTACACCGGTTTTACTCAATTCATTTATCAGTAATTTTAACAATTTCAGTATCTTTTACTTTTTGCGATCTGAAATTACATATGATATGGAGAATTATTTTAATGCAAATAATACAGACCTGTTAATCAATTGGATGTTTAATTTAACGGTCGATAAGAAATTATATTCTTTAGGTTCGGCTCTCAGTCTGATTTTGTTTGTGTTTATGGCAATCTTCTCGTTAATTGTATATATCAGTTCACCTGCATATAAAAAGGAGGATACATATAAATAATGGAACAAGTAACCTCTAAAAAGTTGAAGATTAGACCGGCGGCAACGGTAAAAACAATTATAATTTATCTTATAGTTTTACTTATAAGTTTTATATTTGCTTTTCCTTGTATTTGGCTTATTCTTTCGTCATTTAATGCAAATGGTTCGCTATTAACTCTGGATGGTTTTTTCCCGGAATCATATAGTTTTGAAACTTTTAAAACTCTATTTACTGAAAAAGTAGAACACGACTATATGAGATGGTTTTGGAATACTCTTTTTGTAGCAGGAGTAAGCTGTGTAATATCAACAATACTTGTTCTTGCCGTTTCTTATACTATGTCGCGCTATCGTTTTAAAAGCCGTAAACAAATGATGAAAGCCACATTGCTGTTAAATATTTTCCCGAATTTTATGAATATGACAGCTTTATTTGTCATTATGACACAATTTGATTTAGTGAATAATCTTTGGGGCTTGATTTTGTTATACAGCAGCGGCGCTACAATGGGATTTTTAGTTCAAAAGGGCTTTTTCGATACAATACCAAGTACAATATACGATGCGGCAACGTTAGATGGTGCAACTGATTTACGAGTATTTGCATCAATCACTTTACCTTTATCAAAACCGATGATTGTATATACAGCATTGACGGCTTTTGTATGGCCTTGGAGTGACTTTATGTTACCGAAATTGTTACTTCCCGATAAGTCTCAATGGACTGTTGCTATAGGCTTAAATTGGTTAGATGAAAGTAAATTCTCGATATTTGCAGCAGGTTCTGTTTTTATTGCGGTTCCCATAGTTGCGTTATATATTGCACTTTCAAAATATCTTATTCAAGGCGGAGCAGCAGGAGCGGTAAAGGAGTAAAATGGATAAAAAAATGTTTTTAGAGAAATTGCGCGGTGTAGAAACGATAGGGAAAGATGCAACGCAGTTATATAACGAAATATCGTCGCTTGCTATGAAATATATACAGGCGAGCGAAAAGCCGAATCGTTGCGCCTCGTATCTTTCCATAGAGTTTCTGATCGGCAGAGTATTTTATAATAATTTACTGGAACTCGGCGTATTGAAAGAGGTGTCGGAGATCCTCAAAGAAAAGGGCGTAAATATCGCCCTTTTCGAGGAAATCGAAGACGCGGCGCTCGGTAACGGCGGATTGGGCAGGCTCGCCGCCTGCTATATGGATTCGGGCGCTGCGGTCGGCATTCCGCTGTACGGGTATGGCATCCGCTATAAGTACGGTCTGTTCCGCCAAAAGTTTGAGGATGGGTTCCAAAAAGAAATTCCCGACGATTGGCAGAGATTCGGCGATCCGTGGAGCAAACGTAAAGAGGAAGAAAAGCAAATCGTTCGTTTTGCAGATATGGAAGTCAATGCCGTTCCCTACGATATGCCGATTATCGGAAAACGCATAAATGTTTTACGGCTGTATCAAGCGGAGGGAAGCAAAGAAGCGGAAAAAATCAGCGGCGTTTTGTACCCGCCTGACGATACGGAAGAAGGAAAGCTATTGCGCATACGGCAGGAATATTTCCTTTCTGCGGCAGCGGTGGGAGATATTATCCGCGAATACGAAAGACGGCACGGAAACGATTATAAGTATTTTGCGGAGGAAAACAGCATACAACTCAACGACACGCATCCCGTGTTCGCCATTCCCGAACTGATTCGGGTATTGAAAGAGAAAGGGGTATCTTATCTTTCGGCGTTGAAGATTGCAAAACAGGTGTTCAATTATACGAACCATACGATTTTGCCCGAAGCATTGGAACATTGGGACGTTCGGCTGCTGAAAAAGATATTGCCGGAAATATCGGAGATATTGCTGTCGATAAACAGTTCCGCGCGTTGGCGGCACAGAAAAGAGGGATATACGCCGCAAGAGAGTGCGGCAACGGCCATCTACATACATTTCCGCCGAGCCTTTTCAATGGCGAATACCGCCGTATTCGTCGCTAATAAGATAAACGGCGTGGCGGAGATCCATTCGGAAATCATCAAACGGGATCTGTTTGCGGCGGAATATGCGCATCATCCCGAAAAATTCGAGAACGTGACGAACGGCGTAGCGCAGAGGCGTTGGCTGGAACTTGCCAATCCCGAATTGTCGGCATTGATAGATAAACAAATCGGGCAGGATTGGAGAGAACATTTCGAGGAATTGGACAAACTGAACGCCTATACCGCAGACGAAGAAATGCTTTCGGAGTTTATTCAAGTCAAAGGAAAGAAAAAAGAGCAGTTATTCCGATATATTGAAAAAACGGAAGGAGTTAAAATCGACGGAGAGAGGATATTATACGCGCAGGTCAAACGCTTACACGAATATAAGCGGCAACTGATGACGGCGTTCGCTTTGCTTCGTCTGTACTACGATTTGAAAGAGGGAAAACTCAAGGATTTCACGCCTTCGGTATTTCTGTTCGGAGCAAAGAGCGCGCCGTCATATTTCCGCGCGAAAGGCATTATCAAATACATAAACGAAATCATAAAGCTGATCAATAACGATCCCGAAACGAACGGCAGACTGACGGGGGTATTCGTGACGGAATATAACGTGTCGTATGCGGAGAAAATCGTAGCGGCTGCGGACGTATCGTTGCAGATTTCGACGGCAGGGCTGGAAGCGAGCGGAACGGGCAATATGAAGTTTATGATGAACGGCGCGGTCACGCTCGGCACGATGGACGGAGCGAACATAGAGATCGTTGAAAAAGCGGGCGAAGAAAATAATTATATTTTCGGTGCGCGGGTGGAAGAAATAGAAAAACTCCGAAAGGGCGGATATGATCCGAATAGCTATCTGAAAGAACACCCTGAATGGAACAAGGTCGTAAAAACTTTAATCGACGGAACTTTCTCGGATAAAGGATTTGGGTATTTTCAGGAACTGTATAATGCTTTAACGATAGGTGCATCTTGGCATAAACCCGATCACTACTTTATATTCAGAGATTTGGAGGAGTATTATCAAACCATATTACAATCGAATTATGATTATAAAAACAGGAAAGGTTTTGCGCAAAAACAGTTTAAAAATGTAGCGAACTCGTTTCATTTTTCTTCTGACCGTTCAATCCTTGAATATGCAGAAAAAATTTGGAATTTGTTTTAATAACGTGAAAAAAGACGCAAGGCCAATATGCTTTGCGCTTTTTTTATAAGGGGAATACAATGGAAAATCAAAATAATCGTGCCACAGGAATTTTATTGCACATATCTTCTTTACCCAACAAGTATGGTATCGGAACATTCGGAAAGTCAGCCTATGAGTTTGTGGATCTTTTATCTGATTGCGGAATAAGTTATTGGCAGGTATTGCCGCTCGTTCAGACAAGTTACAGGGATTCTCCGTATCAGTCTGCATACAGCGGATCGGGTAATCCATATTTTATAGACCTTGAATTTTTAGTGAGAGAAGGCTTGCTGAAAAAGTCGGAATTATCGGCTTGCCGAAATACAAAATCGAAAATCGACTATGCGCTTCTGTATCAAAATAAATACGCCGTTTTACGCCGAGCATTCGGGCGCTTTGACGTGAGCAGCGAGGACTTCGTGGCGTTTATCAAGTCGGAGAGATTTGACGGCTATGCTTTATTTATGGCGATTAAAGAAAAGTTCGGAGGGGTATCTTTTGATCAATGGCCGAACGAATTTAAATTTGCTAAAAAGCGGAGTTTGGAAAAATTCAGACGAGAAAATCAAAACGAATATCTGTTTTGGCAGTTTCTGCAATATGAGTTTTCTAAACAATGGAAAGCATTGAAATCTTATGCCAACAAAAAGAATGTTTTTATAATAGGGGATATTCCGTTATATGTCGCATACGACAGCGCGGACGTTTGGCTGAATCCGAAATTGTTCAAATTAAACGCAGACCGCAGTTTGAAAAAGGTCGCGGGAGTGCCGCCCGATTACTTTTCTGCGACAGGGCAGCTTTGGGGAAATCCCGTCTATAATTGGTTAGTCCATAAAAAAGACGGTTATTCGTGGTGGACAGAACGATTTCGGCAGGCATTTGAACTGTACGACGTGGTACGAGTAGATCATTTCCGAGGGTTTGACCGTTATTACGAAATCGATGCGGGAGAAGAGACAGCAATCAAAGGGAAATGGAAACAAGGCCCGAAATATGAACTGTTTCAAACCGTAGAAAACAAATTAGGTAAATTAAATATCATAGCGGAAGATCTCGGTTCTCTCGATAAAGGCGTTTACCGTCTTATGGACGAAACAGGGTATCCCGGGATGAAAGTGATGGAATTTGCATTTGACGGAAATAAAAATAATCCGTATTTACCGAAGAATATAAAAGAAAATTCTGTCTGTTATACGGGAACGCACGACAATGATACTTTATTGGGATATATAAACAAGTTAAAAGGCAGGGAGTACCGAAATTTCAAAAACAGTTTAGAGGAAGTGCTAAAAGATGCGGATATAGCTTATCAATTGCAGAATAAAAAGGAAATGGCACAAGCAATATTGTATCTCACGATGAAAAGCAAAGCGTTTCTTGCCGTATTGCCTATACAGGATATTTTATTACTTGATAGCCGAGCGCGTATGAACATACCGTCAACGACGAGTGGTAATTGGCAATTCAAGTTAAAAAGTCTACCAAATGAACAGGAGATGTCTGATTTTTGCAAAATGATAAATTCTTGCGAAAGGAATTAAATCATTTGTAATTATATGAGTGCATAATTATGGGAACAAAAAAATTACAATATATCAAAAATCAAGAAAACGGGTTTTATGTATGTTGTCCGATTTGCAAAACGGTACTAATACAGGCACAAACAGGGCTTGACGGTGTAATAAAATGTTCTCAAAGCGGTACGTTTGTTCATATTGTAATAGGCGATAAAAGAATCAATATTGATATAAAGATCGATTAAGAAAGTTGAAAGAGCGTCCGAGAAATCGGGCGCTCTTTCAACTTTATTCTTGGTTTATCGACAAACTTTCTTAAAAAGTATAGGTATATTTTTATTATAATAGGCATAAAAGCGAAAGCCATTGGTCTTGATGAAGCAAAAAAATTACCGAATCTTAAACTACAATTTTATACCGACCAAACTGTTTTTAGCATAGAAGATTTTGTCCGGGCAGCAACGATAGAAAAACAAATCAAGGGAAAGGAAGAGATCGCTTGAAATCATTTGGGGGCCTAAATATTACCGGAATGACATAACAAAAAGATGGTCAATCCGTGCAAAGGTGATAGAAAATGAAAAAGAACGCGATTATCGTAAAACAGGCTTTCAAAATAAGAAAGAAGCAAAACTTGTGTGGTTGAATTATCTTGCCGAAAATCAAGATGAAAGTATCGGTATAACGGATAAGCGGGTAGAGTTTCCTAAACCTACGGAAATCAAAGAACAACAGCCGCTTGAAGAACAATTACCTGCTTGTAACGAACTGTCTGTATTGCCTTCTGAACCGCCGATAATGCCGACAGAAATCTTTTATTTTAATCAGCATAAAGAACGGCATATTGGTTTAACTGTCTATGAGTTAAACGAAAAGTATAAACAGTATAAGTTGCACATTTTGAAGGCGGGAAGTATGCGGTCGGAAAGCGATGTTATACGCCGGTTTATTCTGCCCGTATTCGGTGATTGGGATGTCGGTGAAATTACGGCAAGGGATGTGCTTGACTGGCAGCGTGCTATAAATGAAAAGGGATATAAGTTTAAGTACAAATCAAAGATATATTGCGGCTTTACCGCTTTACTGAACTTCGGGAAAAAGTTTTACGGTCTACCTGAAAATGTCGCAAGCAATGCAGGTAATTTCAAAAACGGTGAACCGCCGAAAGAAATGCAGATATGGTCGGAACAAGAGTTTTGGAAAGTTCACGCGCAAATGGACGAGAAACTTTATAGGTATTTTTTCTTGTTTATGTATCTGATGGGAACAAGGAAAGGAGAAGCGCTTGCTTTGACTTGGCAGGACGTAGATTTTGAAAGACAAGAAGTACGAATCAATAAATCGTTAAACCGAAAAAGACCGCAACAAGGAGAGGATATTGTGTTGGCGGAAAATCCGACGCCTTCAAGTATGGGGTGGCATATATTAAATAGTAGGAGTTATGAAATCACAACGCCGAAAAATATAACGTCTAACCGAAAGGTATGGATGACGGAATTGGTGGTAAAGGCGTTAAAGGAACTTCGGGAGGAGAGTGAACACGACTACGATTTTGCCGAAACAGACTTTGTATTCGGCGGGAAACTGCCATTATCCGATCAGACGGTTAGAAGAAGAATGGATCAATATGCGGATAAAGCAGGAGTAAAAAGAATCCGAGTACACGATTTGCGCCATTCTCACGCCTCATTGGTGATAAGTAAAGGTTTGAAGATAGAAGATTTGATTCTGCTGTCAAAGCGATTAGGGCATCGTGACGTAAAAGAAACGTTGAATACATACAGCCATCTGTTTCCGAACGCACAGAAGAAAATACTTGAATCAATCGACGAAGGGGCTGAAATGTAAAAGAGCAAGCATCTCGCTTGCTCTTTTTATAATAAAGATAGTATCGGGCAAATACTATTGATTGACTTTTTTTTGCGGTTGATATAAAATAAAAAAGAAAGCGAAGCCGAAAAATAAATATGCAAAAATCAATGAATATTCACTTAACACAGCGCTTGAAGATTTATCGGTGAAGCAAGAGAAAAGTTGCGTAAATGAAAGTTCATTAAAAATTTTTTTTGTTGAATGAAAAAGAGCTTTAAAAAATCTGTGTTTTTAAATGGTTAGTGGCAAGTTTAGTGGCAACTTTGATATTCTTATCAATATATTGTATAGAAAAAACCTCCCAACCACAATATATAGTGATTGGAAGGCTATGGCAGGGGAGACGCGATTCGAACACGCAACCTACGGTTTTGGAGACCGCTACTCTACCGTTGAGCCACTCCCCTAAACAACGTAGTCATTATATAACAAAAAAAGGTATTTGTCAATTATTTTTTAGCTGAATGAAGACGGAATTTTTGAATTTTCCCGAAAAGGATGTTTAAGCGGCGTAAATAAGCTTGAAGGAAGATATTATGAAAAAGCAAGTGACCTTATATACAGATGGAGCCTGTTCGGGAAATCCCGGGATCGGCGGATATGCAGGAATTTTGATTTATGGAGATATTCAGAGGGAATATAATGGAGCGGAGGCTTCGACGACAAACAATCGCATGGAAGTTCTCGCGGTTATTGTAGGTTTGAAGAGGTTGAAATATCCTTGTAAAGTGGAGGTTTATAGCGATTCTGCCTATACAGTCAATGCATTTTCGGAAAAATGGATTTACGGCTGGAAAAAGAGTGGTTGGAAAAAAGCAGACGGAAAGCCGGTTCTCAATGAAGATCTTTGGCGCGAACTTTATGATTTGACCGTTGTGCACGAAGTTACATTTCATAAAGTAGCCGGACATGCGGATAATGCGTTGAATAATCGCTGCGATGAATTAGCCCGCGCTGCAATTTCCGAATTTCGCAAAAAGAGCGTCGTTGAAGGTTGAGTCATAAAAATCACACTCTTTTAACCTCATTATTATATTTTATTCAAACAAACACTATAATATAATATCGGGCTCTTTTTTAAATTATCGGAAGCATGGAGTAAAGATCGATGAAAAATACAGAAAATCATAAATCCGAAACCAACGGAGAGAATGAATATTCAAAGGGCATTTTATTAAATATACTTATTACGTTAGCTCTTACGGCGGTTTGTATCGTCTTTGAAGTATTATGCATCAAATCTTTTAAGGCAGAATTTGTTGAAAAAAATCAATCTTGGATTTTGGCTCTTGTTTGCGGTTTGACGATTGTCTACTGTCTTTTAGCTATCCTTTTTTCCGTAAAGGGAAAAACGACAGTTTACAGAGTTCTTTTCAGTGGCTATCTCCTGATAATTTTCTTTTTAGTATTGCTTTATATCCTGCAAAAAACGGGATTTCTTGAAATTTTTGAAGATTCGGAACGTTATAAGGAATATTTGGAGAAAGCCGGTGTTTGGATGCCGGTAGTATATATCATTCTTCAATATCTACAAGTCATTATTTTGCCAATCCCCGGCTTTGTTAGTACGGTAGCGGGCGTAGCGCTTTTCGGACCTTTGAAAGCTATGCTTTGTAGCTTGGTGGGAGTAATTCTCGGTTCTCTGACCGCCTTCGTGATCGGACGAAAATTGGGGTATAAGGCTGTCGCTTGGATGGTCGGAAAAGACGACCTAGACAAATGGCAGAAAAAGATAAAGGGAAAAGATAACTTTATCTTGACGGCGATGTTTATTCTGCCCTTGTTTCCGGACGATATTCTCTGCTTTGTTGCAGGTCTTTCTTCTATGAGCTGGCAGTATTTTGTCGTGATGATTGTTATATCCCGCGTTATCGGAATAGCCGGCACGTGTTATTCCGTCAATTTTATTCCTTTCAATACTTGGTGGGGAATCCTCATTTGGGGAATCCTCATTGCAGCTCTTGTCGTTGCTTTCGTATTCCTCTATAAAAATATGGACGCAATCAATAATTGGTTTAATAAGAAATTCCGGTTTGCTCGTCGAAAGAAAACAAATGGAAACGGGGCGGAGAAAAAGGAGGAATCGGATAAAAAGTAATTTTTTTCGATAAAACCGATAAAACGGCACATAATACAATCGGGGTGCCGTCGGTTACTTTTGATTGTTTGAAAAATAAAAAATTATCGACAATGCGAATAACGGGAGCCCCGGAAAATCGCATTGTCGTTTTTTAACAGAAAAAAGTCGGAAAAAGGAAAAAAAGTTGGCAGTGAAGGGTTGCTTTTTTTCTTTTTTTGGAGTATAATGATAATCGGTAAAAATTGGGCAAAAAATAAGCAGACCGATTTTAACAACCGATATTTCTTGGAGGAAACATTATGGATAAGATTCAATTGCTGCAAGAAAGAAAGGCGAAAATTGCGGAAGCGGGCAAGGAAATCAGAGCACAGATAACCTCGCTCGTCGATGAGGACAGCTTTGTTGAACTTTCCGCTTTCAGCTTTTCTAAAAACGAGTTCTATGGAGAGGACGCCGCGGGCGAAGGAGTTGTAACCGGCTTCGCTACCATCGACGGTTATCCGTTTTATCTCGTTGCGCAGAATTTTAAGGTGCTTTCAGGCGGCGTTTCAAAGGCGAACTGCGATAAAATCGTCAAATGTTTAGATGCGGCAGAGAAAAATTCTACTCCTGTAATCTACCTTTTGAATACGCTCGGCGTACAGGTGGGCGAAGGCGTCACTGTTCTCGAAGGCTTGGGAAAGCTCCTGATGAGAAGTACTCAGCTTAAAGGTGTAGTGCCTCAGTACGCGATCATTGATGGGGAAGTATATGGTTCCGCAGCTATGCTGGCGGCCATCTCTGATTTCTCTTTCTTTATTGAAAAAAAGAGTGTCCTTGCAATAAATAGTCCGTTGGTGCTTTCCGCCAAGGCGGGGAAAAATCTTCCCAAGGAGGAGATCGGAGGAGTCAAAGCATTAGATAAATCGGGTATCGCAGCTTTTGAGGTAAAAGAGCTTTCCGAAATAAAATCTAAAATTTCAGCAATCAGCGAGCTTTTGGACATGCCGATGATCGATGCCGAACTCAATGAACCCGTTCCCGCGCTCAACGAAGAAGGGGTAACGGCGGAAACTTTAATGTCTATCTTTGAAAATCCCGTAGAGATCGGGTCTGCTTACGAAAAAGAAATTCGCACGGTACTCGGCCGTATCGGCGGAATTTCCGTCGCCGCCGTAGTGTTTGACGGAGGCGAAAAGGGAGTGGAGCTCAATGCGGCAAAATTGGCGAAAATTAAAGATTTTGCCGAGCTTGCCTGCTGTTATCAGCTTCCGTTTCTTACCTTTACGGACGTGAAAGGCATTGAAGCGTCCATGAGTGTCAACAACAGTCGCGCGATGAAAGAAGCGGCGGAATATCTCGATATGCTCGATACGATCGATACGGCAAAGATCGCCGTAGTTTATAAAAAGGCGATCGGGCTGGGGTATTCTTTGTTTGCTGCGAAATCGGTAGGCTTCGATTACACGTGTGCCTTTGCGAACGCGCAAATAGCGCTCTTTGACGGAGTGCAGGGTGCATTGGTGGAATTCGGCGGCGAAAAGGCAGATAAAGCAACCTTGGCCGCGAAATATGCGGATGAAAATTCCGATCCCGTCAATGCGGCAAAGGACGGATATATCGATGCGATTATCGAACCGCAGTTCGTAAAACAATATTTGATTGCTTCCCTGCAAATGCTCGCGAAGTAAAGGCGGTTGACTATGTGGAATAATTTGTTGGCGGTATCGAGTGAACTTGCGGACGAATATCCGAAGTATGTCGGAATCGGCGAAGCCGCAATCGACGCGCTTCTCGGATTTATCGTCGTCTTTATCGGGATTGCTTTTTTGGTTTTTGTGGTGTGGTTAGTCGGATATATTATGCGCAAAACCTCCGGGAAACAGCCGATTAAGAAAAAGGAGAAAGTTGAAAAAGAGGTAATTGAAGATAAAGAGACAACATCTCCCGTTCCCGTTTCTGAGACATTTGAGGAAATTCCGGAAGAGACGGTCGCGGCAATTACGGCCGCATTAATGGCTTACTATGCAAAAGAAAAACCGAAATGCGAATTTACGGTAAAAAGAATCAAGAGAATTTAAGGAGAAAATAAATCATGCGTAATTTTGTTATCACTGTTAACGGTAAAAGTTATGAAGTAGGCGTAGAAGAAGTCGGCTCGGCCGCTTCGGCTCCTGTCGTTTCCGCGGCAGTCCCGCAAACCGCGGCCCCGGCCGTTCAGGAACCCAAGGCTGTGCCTCAAACAGCGCCTACCGCTCCGAAAGCGACTCCTGCAAACGGAGAAAAAGTGCTTTCTCCTTTCCCCGGACTTATAAAATCCCTCCTCGTCGCAGAAGGAGCAACGGTGAAGAAGGATCAACCTATTCTTGTACTCGAAGCGATGAAGATGGATAACGATATCACTTCTCCCTGCGACGGAGTGGTTTCTTTCTGCGTAGCAAAGGGCGCGAATGTCGAATCCGATACAGTCCTTGCCGTCATCGGTTAAAAAAGTTTAGGGAGAAAAATCAATGACGCAAAATCTACTCGTCGATATCGGCGGGATGCTCAAAGGATTATGGGAATCTTCCGGCCTAGCGAACGGGACATGGCAGAACTATGTCATGTTATTGATTTCCTTTATTTTGTTCTATCTCGCGATTGTCAAAAAATTTGAGCCGTTATTGCTCCTGCCCATTGCGTTCGGTATGTTCCTCATCAATATTCCGGGCGCCTACGACGTTTTGTGGGGGACTTATCCCGAGGGCGTCGAACATACTTATGAAAACGTTCAGTCAAGGGGCCTTTTATGGTACCTTTTCTACGGCGTACAAAACGTTATTTATCCGCCGCTTATTTTCTTGGGAATCGGCGCAATGACCGATTTCGGACCGCTCATTTCCAATCCTAAGAGTATGTTGATCGGCGCAGCTGCTCAGCTCGGCGTTTTTGTTGCGCTCATTTTGGCAGTCGTACTCGGTTTCGACCTCGCGGCGGCTTGCTCTATTGCAATTATTGGCGGCGCGGACGGTCCTACAGCGCTGTATGTGACGCAGATGTTATCGAAGTTTACGAATGAGGATTTGCTCTCCGCAATAGCGATTGCAGCCTATTCGTATATGGCTCTTATCCCAATCATTCAGAAGCCTTTGATGAGATTGCTCGTTCCCAAGAAAGAAAGAGCAATCAAGATGAAGCAGCTCCGTACGGTCAGTAAGTTGGAGAAAATTATATTCCCCATTCTCGTGACATTGGTGGTCGGTATTTTGCTTCCCGACGCTATGCCGCTTCTCGGTATGCTGATGCTTGGAAATATTTTGCGCGAATCGGGCGTGGCGGAACGTCTTTCTTCTCAGGCACAGAACGGACTCATGAATACGGTGACGATCTTTCTCGGCGTCTGCGTCGGGTGCAAGGCTTTCGGCGGCGTATTCCTGACTTGGTCTACGATTAAAATTATTCTTCTCGGGTTGTTTGCTTTCGTATTCGGTACGATCGGCGGCCTTTTGATGGGCAGACTGATGTGCAAACTTTCCAAGGGAAAAATCAATCCGTTGATCGGGAGCGCGGGTGTTTCTGCCGTTCCGATGGCGGCCCGTATTTCTGAGGACGTGGGACGGGAATCTGATCCGAGTAATCATTTGTTGATGCACGCGATGGGGCCGAATGTGGCAGGCGTCATCGGTTCGGCGATTGCCGCGGGCTTCCTCTTATCGCTGTTCTAATAAGGAGATAAAAAACGATTATGGAAATAAAAACTGAAAACAGAAAAGTATTGATTACGGAAACAATTTTGCGCGATGCGCATCAGTCTCAGGCTGCAACAAGAATGCGGCTGGACGAAATGCTTCCCGTTTTGGAACAGCTGGACGATATCGGCTATTATTCCCTCGAAGCTTGGGGCGGAGCAACCTTTGACTCCTGTCTCCGTTTCCTTAATGAGGACCCTTGGGAGAGATTGAGAACGCTGAAAGCTCACCTCAAAAAGACGCCCATTCAAATGTTGCTCAGAGGGCAAAATCTTTTGGGGTATCGTCATTATGCCGATGACCTCGTCGAAAAATTCGTGGAAAAATCTATCGAAAACGGCGTCGGCGTCGTCCGTGTTTTCGATGCATTGAACGATCCCAGAAATCTTGAAACCTCCATGAAGGCGATTAAGAAATACGGCGGAGTCTGCGAAGCGACGATTTGCTATACGACCGGCCCCGTATATACGAAAGAGTATTTCGTAAAGCTCGGTAAACAGCTCGAAGATATGGGCGCGGATAATATCTGTCTGAAAGATATGGCAAACCTCTTGCTTCCTTTCGATACGTATGAACTCGTCAAAGCGCTCAAACAGGAGCTCCGCCCTGAAACCAAACTGCATCTGCATACGCACAATACGACGGGCACGGGCGACATGGTCTATCTTATGGCGATTCTGGCGGGAGTGGATATTGTCGATACGGCGCTTTCTCCTCTCGGAAACGGCACTTCGCAGCCTGCTACCGAGCCGTTGGTGGCAACCTTAAAGGGAACGGGCTATGATACGGGCATAGAAATTGCGAAATTGCTTCCGATCGTACAGCATTTCAAGAAAGTGGAAAAGAGATTGAAGGACGACGGTATTCTCACCGATAAAGTGAAGGGAATCGACGTCAATACGCTCATTTATCAGGTTCCGGGAGGAATGTTGTCCAATCTTATCAATCAGCTTAAAAAAGCGGGAAAGGAAGATAAGTTGATGGAATGTCTCGCGGAAGTCCCCAACGTGAGAAAGGATTGCGGTTATCCGCCGTTGGTTACTCCTTCCTCTCAGATTGTCGGGACGCAGGCGGTTCTCAATGTCATCATGGGCGAGCGCTATAAAATGGTGACGAAAGAGACGAAAGATCTCTTCGCAGGTAAATACGGAAAACTCCCGATGCCCATCAATGAAGAAGTGGCTAAGAAGGTATTGGGCGATACGAAGCGCATTACTTATCGTCCGGCCGATGATTTGAAGCCCGAATATGAGGATATCAAGAAGAAGGTCATCGAAATGGGGTATTATGAGAAAGAGGAAGATGTTCTTTCCTATGCCGTATTCGAACAGGTGGCTGAGAATTTCTTCAAATGGAGAGAAGCGCAGAAAGACGGTGTCGACAGAGATCTTGCCAAGGGAAATGTTTATCCCGTCTGAAAAAATTGCATGAATTAAAAATTTCGGCGCAGGATTTCCGCGCCGAAATTCTTTGTGTTACAGAGAATTTTCAAAGACCTTAAATAATTCCTCCGTAGTATAGGGGAAACTGGCAAATCATTGTGCGTCAGAGAAAGATAGCAAAAAGTACTAAAGCGAAATCAAAAAACGAAAGAAAACCAATCCTCGTTTTTTCGCGGTAAAGTATCGGTCAAAAGAATAAAAGGTATAACAATGAAAAAGGTGTGCATCGTCGGCGGAGGCGCCGCGGGACTTATGGCGGCTTACGCCGCCGCCAAAAACGGCAATGACGTTCTTCTTTTTGAAAAGAACGAAAAATTGGGAAAAAAAATCTACATTACGGGAAAGGGACGCTGTAATATTACCAACGACATTTCTCCCGACGAATTTTTGGAAAATGTCGTCCGCGGCCGAAAATTTCTTACGGGCGCCGTTTGGTCTTTCCCTCCCAAAAGCGTTATGGAATTTTTTATCTCTCACGGTCTGCCCCTTAAAACCGAACGCGGAGGCCGAGTCTTTCCCGTTTCCGACCACGCGAGCGATGTTACCAAAACTTTGGAAAAAGCCTGTCGTTCGGTCGGAGTTCAATTTTTGCTCAATGAAAAAGTTGTCTGTTTACAAACTTCTATGTCTGACGTAGATATTATGCCTCGCATAGTAGCTGTAAGGACGGAAAAGGGAAAATACGAATGCGGGGAAGCAATCGTCTGTACGGGCGGGTTGAGCTATCCTTCGACGGGTTCGACGGGGGACGGTTATCGGTTTGCCGACGAGGCGGGACTGCGCGTGACGGATTTACGGCCGGGGCTTTGCGGAATCGAATTGAAAGGAGCTCTTTTCAAGGATTTGCAGGGACTGTCTTTGAAAAATGTTGCCTTAAAAGCGAAAAACGGCAAAAAGTTGATTTATGACGGGTTCGGGGAGATGCTTTTTACGCATTTCGGAATATCGGGGCCGTTGGTGCTCTCTCTTTCCAGCCTGATCAATCGCCTCGACTTAAAAAACGTGATTCTGGAACTGGATTTGAAGCCCGCGCTCGACAGACAGACGTTGGATAAACGAATTTTAAGAGATTTTGAAAAATACAAGAATCGGCATATCGATAATGCCATGTCGGATTTATTGCCGCAGAAAATGATTTCGGCGGTGTTGGCCGCAAGCGGGATTTCAGAGAAAAAAAACGTGAATGTTCTCACGAAAGAGGAGCGCGGGAAATTATTGAATACATTGAAAGGATTTCCCTTACAGCCCGCAGGGTTAAGGGATTTCCGCGAAGCGATCATTACTTCCGGCGGAGTGGATTTGTCCGAGATCGATCCGCGCACAATGGAAGCGAAAAAGGTAAAGGGATTGCGCTTTTGCGGAGAGGTGTTGGACGCGGATGCTTTTACGGGCGGCTATAATCTCCAAATTGCCTTTTTGACGGGATATGCGGCGGGAAACAGCATAAGATAAAATTGAGGAAGGAGTAAAACTCGTCCTCAGTTTTCTCTTGACGACAAATAGAAATTCTTTTTGTGAATATATTGATTATGCTGAATGTTTTTTCGGGAAGAATTCTGTTCTATCGAAAAATGTCGCTCAAAAGGATAAAACCTTTTTGCTCTTTAAGTAAAAGGCTTGACGGATTTTATTTTTACGTATATAATAAAACAAGACTCGATAATGGTATTTTCCGACACAGAGGAGAAAAAATGACGATAATTCGTGGAGCGACTACGATAGAAAGGGATTGTAAGGACGAAATTTTTTCGTCGGTGAAAGAGTTGGTCGATGAAATTTTTCGGGCAAATTTTCTGAAAAAAACAGAGGTGCGGTGTATTGTCTTTTCTTTGACCAAGGATATTCACGCTTACCATCCGGCAAAAGCGGCGCGGGAGGCCGGTTACGATTTTTGTCCGTTGTTTGCCTGCACGGAGCCGGAAATAGAAGGGGGGCTTCCGCTGTGTATCCGCACGATGATTTTTACGGAACACACCTTTTCGGCCAAACACATCTATCAGAAGGGAGCAAAAGTTTTGAGAAAAGATATTTCGTCAATCTATAATATCGCTTTGGACGGCCCCGCGGGGAGCGGAAAGAGCACGATAGCAAAAATTTTGGCTAGGGATTACGATATTCTCTATCTCGATACGGGAGCGATGTACCGTGCCTGCGCTCTGAAAGCGTTAAAGGAAGGAATCGAGGTAAAGGACGCCGCAAAAGTCGGAAAAATGCTGGAAAATTTAGATTTGAGCGTCGAATACCAAGACGGGAAGCAACATACTTTTTTAGACGGAAAAGACGTTTCCGAAGAGATTCGCAGGAATGAAGTTTCCATGGCCGCCTCCGATATTTCCGCACTCAAATCGGTGCGGGAGAAAATGGTGGAAATGCAGCGGGAAATCGCAAAAAAGACTTCCTGCGTACTCGACGGTCGGGATATAGGTTCTTTTGTCCTTCCCGATGCGAAGTTCAAGTTTTACGTTACGGCGGACAGTCGCGTTCGCGCGGAGAGGCGATATAAAGAATTGCTCGGGCGCGGGCAAAAAGTCGATTTCGAAACTTTACACGAGGAAATCGTCAGAAGGGATAAGCAAGATTCCGAACGGGAATTTTCGCCTTTGAAAATTGCCGACGACGCCATAGTAGTGGATACTTCCGATCTCGGAATAGACGAGGTCGTCGCAAAGATCAAATCCCTTATACAATCGAGAATATAGCTTGATTTTAGGCATAAAGAGGAAATTTGTTTATGGAAGAAAAGCACGTTTCAGAGGACGGAAAGAAAAGAAAAGAACCCAAAAAGAAAAGGTCCGTAACAGTCCCCGCGAATAAAAAGGGACGTCATATAATGGGGCTTTTGAATGTTCTGCGCGTTATCGTCATTCCTATTTTTTGGTTGTGTCTGCCGTTTCGGTTTTACGGCAAGAGAAAAGTTGCGGACGGGGCTTGCGTTTATATCGGCAATCATTATCGGATATGGGACGTCATTTATCCCGCGAGCACTACCTGGGAAGGAATTCATTACATTTCCAAAAAATCGGTGGTGCATAACTGGTTCATGGGTTTTTTCTGCAAGCACCTTAAAGCTATAGAAGTCAATCGGGACGGCAGCGACGTACGCGCGATTATGGATTCCTTAAAATGTTTGAAAAACGGCGAGAAAATCTGTATTTTTCCCGAAGGCACGAGGAATAAGACGAATGCGGATATGTTGCCGTTCAAATCGGGAGCTTCCGTCATGGCGATTAAAGCGCGGGTTCCCATCGTTCCCATTATGCAGTATAAGAAGCCGAAGCCCTTCCTCCTCAATCATATCCTTATCGGAGAGCCGTTTGAATTTACGGAATATTACGATAAAAAACTGACGGACGAACTCATACGGGAAGCGGACGAAAAGCTGAGGGAAAAACTCTTGGAAATGCGCCGCGAACATGCGGAATTTTTGGCGTCGAAGAAAAGGAGAAAAAAAGCCTGAATGGAAATTCTGGTAGCAAAGAGCGGCGGCTTTTGCCGCGGCGTAAAAAAGGCGGTGGATACCGCCTTGACGATAGATCCCGAAAATACCTATATCTACGGAGAAATCATTCACAATAAAGAAGTAGTGGATACGATCACGAAACGGGGGATTATCACCGTAGATTCGCTTTCCGAAGTTCCCGACGGAGCGACGCTCATCATCCGTTCACACGGAGCGGCAAAAAAAGTCTTTGACGAATGTGCAGACCGCGGCATTAAAGTTGTGGATTGTACGTGCGAATTCGTACGCCGCACGCAGCGGATTGCCGACGAGCAGCACCGCGCGGGAAACACGGTTATTATCATAGGAGAACGGACTCACCCTGAGGTAATCGGCATAAACGGCTGGTGTGAGGAACAAGCGTATATTTTCGCCTCCGAAGACGACGATTTTTCCGTTTTGCCCGAAAAAAAGTGCTGTGTAGTGGCACAAACGACCTTTTCAAAGGAAAAATTTGAAAAAATTATTAAAATTATTAAAGATAGACGGGGAAAAACAGTTGAAGTTTTTGAAACAATTTGCTATACTACTATAGGACGTCAAAATGAAGCAGGAGAACTTGCGAAACAGTGCGACGCAATGCTGGTTATCGGTGGCTTGAACAGCAGCAATACCAACAAGCTGTACGATATCTGTGCGAAGTATTGTTCCAATGTGTTCCGTATGCGGAATTCAGACGATCTTGATTATCATAAAATCAAAAGATTTAAAAAGGTAGGTATTGTTACGGGTGCCAGCACCCCTAACGCGCAAACTCAGGAGGTTCTCTTAAAGATGGAAGGAATGGAAACAGAAGCAAAAGCGACGATGGAAGAAGTTGTCGCGAACATGGACAATCAGCCGAAGTTCAAAAAAGGACAGCTGATTACGGCTACGATTTCGTCGGCGGACGATTCGGGAATTGCGGTATTGCTCCCTCTCGCAAAGAAGGAAGTGATTCTCGATAAAGACGAAGTGGACTGCGAAAATTATAATAAAGACGATTTCGCGGCCAAGGTCGGCGAGGAAATCGAATTGATGGTCGTGTCCGTGAATCCCGTCAAGCTCTCTCAGAAAATGATCAAGAAGGTCAAGGAAGAGGAAGCTATGCTCGCGGATATCGAAGCGGGTAAGGAATTCGATATTCCCTGTACGGGTTACAATAAGGGCGGCCTTACGGGCGAGCTCGGTTCCTATACGGTATTTGTTCCCGCAAGGGAGATCCGTTCGGGTTATGTGAAGGAACTCGAAAAATATGTAGGAAAGAAGCTGCGCCTTAAAATGCTCGAAATCAAGACGGAGAGAAGAAAGGAAATCATCGCTTCTCAGCGCGTCATCATCGAGGAAGAAAAGGCCGCGAGAGAGGCTGCGAAAGCGGCAAAAGAAGCCGAATTTTTCGCAAACATTCACGTCGACGATATCGTGGAAGGGAAAGTGGAAAGGGTCACATCCTTCGGCGCTTTCGTATCGGTGAACGGATTCGACTGCCTCGCTCACATTTCCGATCTTTCCTGGACGGGGGTAAAAGCCGTCACCGACGTATTGGAAATCGGCAAGAAGTATCAGTTCAAGGTTTTGAAAATCGATACCGAAGCGAAGAAAGTTTCTATCGGCTATAAACAGCTTCAACCTCAGCCTTGGGATCTCGCTGCGGATAAGTATGCGGAAGGCGACGTTATTCACGGCAAAGTCGTAAGAATCGTTCCTTTCGGCGCGTTTATCGAAGTGGAAAAAGGCATCGACGGTCTCGTTCACGTTTCTCAGATTTCTCACGAGTTTTTAGAGAATCCGACGACAGCTTTGACGATCGGGGAAGAAATCGATGCAAAAATTTTGAAGCTTGATTGTGCAGAAAAAAAGATGACGCTTTCCATCAAGGCGTTGGAACCCAAGCCTGAAAATCTCGAAAGACGTCCGAGAGCCGCAAGAGGCGAATCCGAAGGCAGAGCGAAAAAGTTCTCCAAGGACAGACCTGCGGACGAATATACCGAATGGAACGAAGGCGGTATCGGCGGAGCTTCCATCGCCGAAATGCTTAAAAACTCCTGAGTTTTTTCAAACAATACTTTGAAATAGATAAAAAGTCTGCTTTTGATACGATTAAAAGCAGACTTTTCTGTTTATATATAATCGTTATAAAAATTACCTCGGAAAAGGAGATTTCAATTATGGAAGAAAAACAGGGAAACATTAAAATTTCAAGCGAAAATATGATGCCCATTATAAAAAAATGGCTTTATTCCGATAAGGATATCTTCCTCCGCGAAATCGTCGCCAACGGCGTAGACGCAATCACGAAGTTCAAAAAGCTCGTCGAGATGGGCGAAGCCAAGGCGGAGCCCGACGAAGAATATCGTATCGACGTCTTTGTAGACGAAAAAGCCAAGACTCTCACGGTTCAGGATAACGGTATCGGCATGACCGCGGATGAGGTAGAAAAATATATCACGCAGATAGCGTTTTCGGGCGCGGAAGATTTCCTTCAAAAATATGAGAACGCTTCCGGCGACGGCATTATCGGACATTTCGGACTCGGTTTTTATTCCGCTTACATGGTTTCCGAAAACGTGGAAATCTACACGAAGAGCTATAAGGACGAACCGGCTGTAAAATGGGAATCGGATGGTAATTCTACCTACACGCTTTCCGAGACGGACAAGACTTCCCGCGGTACGAAAATCGTCATGCACCTCGCCGAAGGCGAAGAGGAATTTCTGAAAGAATACAGGATTCGGGAGCTTCTCAGAAAATACTGCTCTTTCATGCCTTATAATATCTATCTCAATCCGAAAGGAGAAGAAAAGAAGCCGGACGACAAGGCGGCCGAAAACAAGAAAGAGGGCGACGAGAAAAAGGAAGAAGTCAAAGACAAACCCATCAATAATACGGCTCCGCTGTATCTGAAAGACCCGAAAGAGTGTACGCCCGAAGAATATAAAGATTTCTATCGGGATACATTCATGGACTATAACGAACCTCTTTTTTGGATTCACCTCAATATGGATTATCCGTTTCGCCTGAAAGGCATTTTATATTTCCCTAAGGTGAAAAAACAGCAGGTACAGCTCGAAAAGGGACAGGTGAAACTTTATTGCAATCAGGTATTCATCGCGGATAACATTAAGGAAGTGATCCCCGAGTTCCTCATGCTTTTGAACGGCGTCATCGATTGTCCCGATATTCCGCTCAACGTTTCGAGGAGTTTCCTGCAAAACGACAGACAGGTACAAAAGATTTCCAAACACATCACTAAAAAAGTGGCGGATAAGCTGACGGCGCTTTTCAATAACGAAAGAGAACGCTATAACGAGTGCTGGAAAGATATCGCCACCTTTATCAAGTTCGGCTGCCTGAAAGACGACGAATTCTACGATAAAGTAAAAGATATCGTCATCTTCAAGAACCTGGAAGGCGACTACAAGCCGTTAAATGATTTTCTCGGCGAGGAGGTCAGCGACGAGGACGCAGGGAAAGGGGTACAGCCTAAAGCCGTTTATTACGTATCTGACGAAGCGCAACAGGCTCAGTACATCGCCTTGTTCAAAGAGGCGGGGCTCGACGCCATCGTATGCGATACGTTTATCGATCCTCATTTTATCAGCTATATAGAATATAAGAATCCCAGAAAATGCCGTTTCGTACGTATCGACGCGGACGTAGACGGCGCATTGAAGAGCGGCGAAGAAGTAAAAGAGGAAGATCATAAAGATCTGATAGAGCTTTTCAAAAACAATCTTGCCAATAAGGATATTTCCGTAAAAGCGGAAAAATTCAAAAACGGAAATATTCCCGCCATTATCACCGTGGAAGAATTTATGCGCAGAATGTCGGAAATGAACAGCTTTTACGGCATGAGCGAAGCGGATACCATGAAGAACGCGACGCTCGTTCTAAATCTTTCCAATCCCATCGTGGCGGGGCTTACGGGACAGGCGGAAGAAAAGCAGAAATTTATCGTCAATCAGATTTATTATCTGGCGATGCTCGGCTATAAGAAACTCACGCCCGAAGAACTTTCCGACTTTGTGGAAAAGAGTACGCAGCTCCTTTCCGATTACACAAAATAACCTTTACAGAACCTCCTATAAATTTTAAGAAAAAGCATCTTTCTTGTCGAAGGGTGCTTTTTTCTTTTTCCTGTGTTCTATCGGGACAAGCCGCCGCATATAATGATAACAAATGTTGGAATTTCTCCCGGACAATATCAAAGAGGCGCTCAGGCACGTCAATCTCAACCGCGTGTATGAAATCCGCCTCAGAGCGGGACGTCCCGTCACTGTAAATTACGAGGGGAAATATCGCTGCCTCGGCACTTACGGGTTGGTCGAAAAGCCGTCTGCCGCCCTATGCCCGTCTTTGGCGGAAATCGGGGACACCGTCTTTTCCGCGGGACGTTTTTCCGTCTATTCGGTGGAAGAACAAATCAAACGCGGATTTATTACGGGAGAATACGGGGAACGCATCGGGCTTGCGGGACAATACGTCTTTGAAAAGGGAAAAGCTCTGGCTATCAGGGATTTTACTTCTCTTTGTATTCGCGTTCCGCATGAAATTATAGGCTGCGGTCGGGAAATCTATCGGCGGTGCCTTTCCGACAAGCTCAGAAGCGTATTGGTTATGTCTCCGCCGGGTATCGGAAAGACGACGATATTGCGCGATTTAAGCAGGACACTGAGCGAAACTACGGGAAAAAACATCCTGATTTGCGACGAGCGCGGGGAAATTTCCGCGGGAGATACGGGCGCGACCAGCGACGTTTTGCTGTATGCGGATAAAGCTACTGCTTTCGAGGCTGGAATCCGCGCCATGCGGCCGGATATCATGATTACGGACGAGCTGTCCGCCGCCGATTGTTCGGCTGTCGAAAGGGCGATTTTCGGTGGGGTAAAGGTAATTGCCTCAGCACACTTTTCCGAAATCTTCGACGTGAAGCCTCCCTTTTCGGGACTGTTCGAACGCTATGTGCTGTTGGATTCAAAGACAATCGGAAAGGTAAAGGCCGTTTACAACGAAAAATTAGAGGAAGCAGAAGGATGAAAGATGCGGTATGATAAAATTTATTCTCGGCGTGGCAATCGTATGCTTCACGAGCTTCTGCGGCTACGTTCTCGCAAAAAAATACAGACAGAGAAAAAATTTTTTCTCGCAGATGAATGAGTTCAACGAGCGTTTTTTGAGCGAGATTGCCTATTATCGCCGTCCTATCAAGGAATTCAGCGGTAAATATGTCTATAAGGGAGAATTTGACGAGCTCTTATGCGCCTTCGTCGAAACGTTGGGAAAGAACGGAGAGGAGGATCCTCAGACAAAATCTTCTCTTCCGACGTTTTCTTTTCTGAGCAAAGACGAGGGAGATTTCGTGAACGATTATTTTCTCATGGTCGGGAAGGGCGACAGCGCCTCTCAGAGCGCATATTTCACATCGGTAAAGGGAACGCTGGGCGAATATAAGCGCAAAAGCGTGGAGGAGTGTACCAAATACGGAGACCTATATTTGAAGCTCGGATTTCTCTGCGGGCTGATGATTTTAGTCATCATCATATAAAGATTATGGATATTTCGATACTTTTCAAAATCGCTGCCATCGGCATCATCGTCACCGTCATCTGTCAGATTCTTAAAAAATCCGACCGTGACGATATTGCTACGGTGGTGAGCATCGTAGGGCTGATTCTCGTCCTGACGATCGTCGTCGGTATGGTAGGCGATTTATTCGGGCAGATCATGGAACTTTTCGATTTGACGTAGCCTTTCGGGGCTGAAAACGGAAAATAAAGAAAAACAAAAGGAAGGTAAGGACATACGGAAACGGAAATTTTCAAAATTATCGGCATTGCCTTCGTGACGGCAATTTCGGCAATACTTCTCAAAAGTACCAAGCCCGAACTTTCCTTCGCCGTCACGATTACCGGCGTCATTATTATT
>ERZ1673738.407-NODE-407-length-80268-cov-13.660990_pt1 | contig 80268 bp, 63 predicted proteins | sample MGYA00580198_ERZ1673738 | MGnify/ENA primary metagenome ERZ1673738 (study PRJEB41218, sample SAMN15661784) | gut metagenome | host: Homo sapiens | place: Canada: London | collected 2015-08-20/2019-03-30 | study: EMG produced TPA metagenomics assembly of... | reverse complement strand
CGCTTGGAGCGCAGCGTCTGGGGCAGGAGATTCTTGCAGAAGAACGCCGCCGCCCGTCCATCGCCGCCGGACGGCGAAACGCACCCCAACTTGACGGCGGGCGCCCAAACTGAAACCTTGCGAATAAGGGAAAACATATCGACAGACGGACAATCCGGATCGCAAAATCGGAATAAACCTGGCGAGCATGGGAACCGAAACCGGCATATTGAAAGTTCCTCGTCTACGAGGCAATCCGCTCAGCGTCTGCCGAAAGCTACATGCGGAATTTGAAATCAGCGCGCGCTTTCAATAACCCATACGGCATACAAAAACGCGCACATGGAGCGCGGATTTTACGGGCCGGCGGGCAAAAAAGGGAAGAAAATATCTGCCAGCGCTCTGCGGTTGACGCCCGGCAACTGCGCTTCCCCGCCGACCCGCAAGGCGCCGCATAAAATCTGCGGCGCCTTCTATGCAAGACCGGACGCCGGACGGGACGTGCGCAAATTCCGGAGCATTACAAACCCATTCATGCGTTATGTTTTTTGGGCGCGAAATAATTGCGGGAAATAAGATTGGAAATTTTATGATTCTGCATTTTACCTGCGAGTTTGGGTGGAATAACGGCGTCAACATCGAACATTGGGACGACGCTTAGGCGGAAAGCACGCCACAGCGCATTGTGTGCATTGACGGCAACTATGTGGAATTGCAAAGCAACGCGGCGTTCACAACGTAGATGATAAATACACCGGTTATAAGAGCCATTATATCCACGATGTCGCGAGTTTCTTCTAAGTGCTTAATGGCGGCGCATTGTACCCCGATTATTATTTGACTTTGAAACCGACGTCAGGCTATATGCTGCGCGCATATTCGACGCGCACAATGAAAAAGCGGGAATCAATAACGCACGAAGAGGTGGCATTCCACAGGTCTTTCCCATACATATCAGGCAGTGAAATTTCGTGCCACAGAAGGAAACCGGCATAGAATATAACGACATCTCGCGCGAAACGACAATAACATCCGCTCAATGGGAAGCGAAAGTGACTGCGGGCGAGCGGTTATCGCCGGGCTGAAAGTCGTCTACGACGCCGAAAATGGCATTTACGAGTTGCGGATTAAGCCTCCCCCTGCAAATACTCGAACCGCCGCTATTGCAACGGAGTTTTAAACGGCTTGCAACACCCTTGCACTCCCACGAACGCCCCTTGCACACCCATTCCGAAAATACCCCACATATGGGCATTCTCCAAATCTAATTTCATTTTTCTAAAATCAAATTTCACGATACATCGCCACTTCGTCGAAATTGCGGGATTCCGCGCGCGCCCGCCTAAATGGCGCGCGTGGAACCTGCGCGTATTTCCCGCGCGCAATAAGGGAATCCCCGCCAGGCATTCCGCAAAAATTTCCGCAAAACAACCGCCTCTGGAAAACAAACTTCAATCCGCAAATAATCCTCCGCCGTGCGCGCTCCGCCCTTTTGCCATCGGATAAATGCAACTGTTTCCCGCCCGCGCGCCTTGAATCGCCAGAACGCAAAATCGGGAGAAAACACAATGCAAAACGAACGCAAAAAAACGCGCTTCAATGAAGCGCGCAATTTGAAGTTTTTTGCCTTAATACCGCGTGGGCGTTCCTATGCCGCCCATGCCGGGAAGCCCTCCCTCCCACGAAGCCGGACGCCCCCACGGGAGGTCGCTATCGTCCGTATGGCGAGAGGGAAGCTCTTTCGACCCCGTCGTCTCGCAACCCGAAAGCATTAAGGCCGCAAGCGAAAAGATAACTGCCGCAAAAAGCTTCATAACTCTTAAAAACTCTTACGCTTCGGCGGGAGCATCGGCTGCTTCCGCGTCTTCCGCCGGAGCGGCGGGAAGCGCGGCGGGAACGGGCTTGTCGGCGGCCTGCTGGGGAGCCGCAAGCTCGAGGAGGTCTCCGACTTCGATGGTTTCGGGAATCGCCACGTTGCGGTTTATCAGACCCACTGAAAAGTCGTCGCCGGCTTCGGATATGAGAATTTCGGAAACGAGTTTGCCCTCGCGTTTGAGGAGGATTTTCTGGGACTCCTTGACGCCGGATTTGGAGCCGCGATTGATGCTGACCATGCCGTTGACGGTGTCGACGGCGACAACGGTCGCCACGTCTCCGGTCGGGATATAGGGGGTCTTGACGACTTTCCTCTTTATCTTGTTGCCGTTCGCGTCGGTTTCGATGACTTCGACGACTTCCGCCATTTCCATGAGCTTTGCCTTTTTGTTGGCTTCGGCGAGCTCGTCGGTCTTGGATTTCAGCTGGGCTTCGAGAGTGGCGACCTTTTCTTTGAGGGCGTCGGTCTCGTTGTTGTTGGCGAGCATCGCGTTCTTTTCGGCGAGCTCCTTGGTGTACTGCGCTATCAGGGAGTTCTTCTGCGCCACCTGCCCGTTAAGCTTGGCAACGTCCGAAGAAAGCGTCGAAATCCTCGCCTTGGCGTTCGTGAGCTCGGAATTTACCTTGACGTTCTTGACGCGCTCGCTTTCGAGCTCGGAATTTGCGCTTTTGAGCTTGGCTTCGAGCGAACTCACGCTGGCGCGGAACGCCTTGTTGCTGCTCTCTGTCTTGGCTTTTTCGGACAGTATTCCGGGGATATTGGAAGACTTCTCATGGAGGGTCGCGCCCGGCACGTCCTTCATGAGTTCTTCGGCGCCGCTTACCTTGCCGCGCGTGTCAATCCACGCGTAGACGCAGAAGCACGCCGCGAGAATCGCCAAAATTTTCAGGGAGATGGATGCTGCTTTCATATTTGGAGTAGAGAATAATCGTTTGCTATTTGGTTTTTCTAAATTTCTTATCGAAACCTGCGCCGGAAGAAGCGACACCCGTCGACGGATTCGAAGCAAGATGTATTAGAAGTTTAAATACTATTTCTTTTTCGTTTTCAAGATTTATTTCGCGCGCAATTTCGTCGACGGAAGCCTCCTTTTCAGTTAGGGCGGCGACGATTTTAGCCTTCACCGCCAATATGGAACTCGCGGCCTTTTTGCCCGCCTCTACGCCGGGCTGGTGGTAGGCGTTTATGCCGACGAGGCTGGCGTAAAACCCCACGGCGCGGTCGTAGAGCGCGATGAGCGCGCCGACCGAAAACGGCGTGACGTCGTCAACCGTAACGGTGATGCAGTCCCTGCCCTTGGCGGAGATAGCCTCGCGCGTGCCGAGCAGAAACGCCTGCAAGTAGTCGCCGCTGGTCTCGCCGGAGGCGACTTCGGGGCTGCCGCCGCGCCTGTCTTTGAGCACCTCTATAAAAGTGATGAAAAAGTTGTCTATGCCGTCGCGCAGCTGCTGCACATAGGCGTGCTGGTCTGTGGAGCCCTTGTTGCCGTAGACGGAAATGCCCTGCTCGACCTTTTTGCCCGAGAGGTCGAGCTCCTTGCCCAGCGACTCCATTATCAGCTGTTGGAGATAGCGAGAGAAGAGCAGCAGCCTGTCCTTGTACGGGAGGATTACCATGTCTTTCAGCCCCTTGCCCGAAGTGCATTTGTACCACATGAGCGCGAGCAGCATCGAGGGGTTTTTGAGAACGTCGGCAACCCTCGTCGCGGCGTCCATACCGGCGGCGCCGCCCAGCATGGCGCGTATGTCTATGCCTTGGAGGGCTGCCGGCAGAAGGCCGACAGCGGCAAATTCGCTCGTGCGGCCCCCGACCCAATCCCACATCGGGAAAAATTCAAGGAATCCCCTTTCCTTGGCGTAATTGTAGAGCTTGCTGCCCGTCCCCGTGGTGACGACCGCGTGGCGGGCAAAGTCGAGCCCCGCCTTTTCCCACCGCGCCTGCGCCTCTACCATGGCGTTGCGCGGCTCGGGGGTTCCGCCCGACTTGGAGGTGACTATCGCGAGCGTCCTGCCAAGCTTTCCGTCGAGCTTGTCGAACACGAGGTCGTATCCGTCGGGGTCGGTGTTGTCGAGAAAGAACACTTTCATCTTGTCCGATTTCGGAGAGCCCAAAGCCTCCGAAACGAACTCGGGGCCGAGCGCGGAACCGCCTATGCCTATGCAAAGGATATTTTCAAATTTCCCGTCCGCGCCCGCGATTTCGCCGCTGTGGACCTTTTTGGCAAAACCCTCTATCTTGGAGATGTTGCCCTCAATCTCCGCCTTGATTTCGGGAGTGGGCGCGAGCTCCGGCGCGCGGAGCCAATAGTGGCCGACCATTCTGTTTTCGTCGGGATTGGCGATGGCGCCGGCTTCGAGCGCGACCATAGAGGCGAACGCCTCCTTCGCGGGCTCCTGCATAGATGCCAAAAAAGCGTCGTCGAAACCGACTCTGCTGACGTCCAAACCGAACCCCAGATTTTCAAGCCCGAGGTAGTATTTTTTATAGCGTTCCCAAGACATAATATTGGGCTGAAAAATTAGCCGCGCGCGCGGGTTTGTCAAACGTTTTGTGGGGGCGCGGAACCGCCGTCGGCCGCAATTTCGGTTGATTTCCGCCTCCGAGATGCGCTATAAAGCCAGCCATGAAAAATTTGAAGATTTTTCTCTCCGCTGCGGCGTTCGCCGCCGCGTGCCAGTCGGGCGCGCAGATGCTCACTTCCGGCCCGACGCCGATAAACATACTCGCCCCGCAGTGGAAAATGGGAGTTAGCGCCGACGCCGCCGGGGAATTTTCGCTGCCGGCGGACATGTCGGAGGATCTCGGCGGGGACCTCGGGGTCTACTCGGCGGCCGCCAACGTCAAATTCCAGGGGGCGTATTCCGACAGGCATTTTCTGACGGTCTCGCTCAACTACACTTACAGCCGGTACGATTTCAGCTCCGGCGCGGCGCCATTCTCTTCAATGGACAAAACCTCCGCCCTCGCGTTTTACACGACGAGAATCGACGAGCGCTGGGGTGTGTTCGGCATCGCGGGAGCCTCTTTCGGAGCGCAGGCGGGGGAATCGCTCTGGGGAGGGCGCTCGATGTTCGCGGGCGCCGGGGCGTCGTACTCGTTTTGCGAAAACCTTACGGCCGGCATCGGCGCGATAGCCTATTCGAGAGTGGACAACACGTGGATAGGGCTGCCGGTCGCCTTCATAGACTGGAACATATCCGACAGGATCAAACTGCGCACATTCTCGGGGGCGGCGCTGCTCTACGACCTCTTCGGCGACAACTCGCTCGTACTGAACGCGGTTTTCGAGTACAGGAACTCGTATTACAGGCTGGAAGAGCGCGAAGGAGCCCGCCGGAGCGTTTCAGACTCGTTTTACCAGTTTTCAGTCGGGGCGACCTACAATATTTCCGGGCGCGCGTACGTCTCGGCGGCGGTCGGCGGAAACTTTGGCAGGGAGCTCGACATGCGCCGCAATTCGCGTTCGGCGGAAGAGTACGAGGTCGACGCCGCGCCGTTCTTTTCCGTGCACGCGGGATTCTCCTTTTAGGGGTACGGCGGCGCGAAACATTCCGAACCGCGCGGCGCGGGCGGCCGCGCCGATTCCCCGCTACCTGCGCTCAATGAGCAATCCCGCGTGCCCGCACGGGACGACGAGCCTTCCCTTGTAAAAATCCGGAACCCCCGGGTTTGACGGCAGCGCCCACCGGCCTATGAGCTTGGGGGCTTTGGCGTCGGAAAAATCGTAAAGGCTCGTCTTTCCGGTTATCCTGTTTGCAACCGCAAGCCTCTTGGAATTTTCGTCGAACATCGCGAGCCCCTCGTCGGAGCCCTGCGGAAATTCCGCGCGCTCTATTTCCGACGCCCCTCCGGAAACGGCAGGCAGTGCGCCGCCGCCCGGGAATTTTTCGCGCTTCAATTTCCCGTTTTCGGCGGGAGCGGAGGGATCGTCAACGGCATACCCGCCGCGGAACATTGTGAGAATTTTGCCGCCGAACGCCGCGACCGACCCCGTCTGCGAACAAAGCGGGCGGTCGTCGTAAAAGACTGTCTTGGGCTTGTCTCCCGACATGTCGAAAATCATGCGCCCGCCGCAGTGCCTGTTGAGGGCGAAATACCTGCCCGCCGCGAGCTTTCGGGAACCGTAGTCGTTGTAGAGCAGCTGGGAGCCCGCCTGCGAAAAAACCCTCTTCGGCGATGCGGGGTTGGATATGTCGAAAAACACGACGGAAATCCCCGCGCCCGAAACACCCATAAATTTGCAGCCGTCGAATGCCCAGACGTTTTGGGCGAAGGGCGCGCCCGCCCTGTTTGCGGGTATGCGCCCGATTTCCGCGGGGTTTGCCGCAAACCTTCCGGAGATGTCGTAAATGCCGACGCCGCCAAATCCGAGCGCGACCGCGAGCCGGCCGTCGGAGACCTTCACGTCGGAGGCGTACGGGCAGTTTATCCTGCCGGCGGGCGCGATTTTCCCGCCCGAAAGGTCGTAAATTTCGACCCCTCTGTGCGACGCCGCGGCGTACGCGAAGTCTCCGTTTACGGCGACCGCGCGCACGGGGTTGGAGGGATCCGCGCCGGCGGAGTCGAAGTTCCCCGGAATTTTTGGCGAATACGCGCCGGAGCGCGCCGCGGCTTTCGCCAAACGCTCCCCCTCCCGAATCTTCGCGATTCCCGGGAACTCCGCCATATATATGCCCGTAAAGTTGCCCGCCACGTACAGAACCCCGTCGCCGACTGCGATGGACGCCACGGCGTCGCCTTGGGGAATGTTCGGGTCGAGTATCTGCTTATAGGGGATTTTCAGAGATGGGTCGTCGGGCGCGACTTTCGGGAGAATGAAATTGCCCGTGATTTTCGGGGCGGACTTGTCGGAAATGTCGAGGACGAACACGCCGTTTACTGTGTCCGAGGCGAAACAGTAATCGCCCGAGACGCGCGGCGTCCAAAAGTCACACGGGCCGAAGTATATGCTCGGAAATTCCGCGCGGGAAATCCTCCTGGGATTCCTGCCGTCCGATATGTCGAAAATCTCGAGCCCGTGCCCCGCGCCGTGCCTCAATTCGGGCGGTCCGCTCTTTTTATGCTGCCCCGTGGAGGCGTACAAAAAGTTCCCGTCGACCTCCACCCCGTCTCCGTACCCGTCGAGGCGCGTCTTTGAAATGATTTTCGGGTTTGCGGGGTCGGAAAAGTCTATCGCCGTGATCTCCCCCGCCCCCCAGTCGCCGCTGTACGCTATACCGTCCCTATAATATACCGACTGCGACTCCTGCGTGACGACAGACGAGACGTGCCGCATTTTCGACGGGTCCGACACGTCGACGCACTGGACCCCGAAGACGCGGTTGCCGACAAACGCGAGACCGTCCGCGACATCAAGGCCGGTAGCCATCTCCGCGGTGTCGAAGTGCGACAGGATTTTCGGCGACGACGGGTCGGACACGTCCACCGACCAGAGCCCGCACTGGCGCGAGGTCACGAACGCCGTCTTTCCCGAGACTTTAAGCTGGCGGACATTTCCCATGCCGCCTACGGAGCCCAAAAGCCTCGGCGAATTCGGCTCGGAAATGTCGTATACCGAAAGGCCGTTGTCTTCGAGCGCGTAAAGTTTTCCGCCCGAAATTTCGAGCGCCATGGTTCCCTTTGTTCCGGCGACTTTTGAAAATTCTACCGGTTTCCCGTATTTGGGATCCGCGTGGGAATTTTTTATTTTGGCGGAACCCGCCGCGAGCGCGGCGCCCGCAAGAGATACCGCAATAAAAGCAAAAACCGTTCTCATAGCGCAGAAAAATACGCGCCGCCCCATTGCGCGTCAACCCAAATACCGGCCGGAAGCGCGCAAAAAAATTCCCTGCGGCTAAATTTTTGTTTGCGTTTCAAATAAAAATGAAGTTGTCTTTACGGCTTAAACCATAAAGCGGCCCGAGCTGCGGAAAAATTTTCGACGCCGCGCGGGCGGCGGGTGTCAACGCGGCGCCTGGCAAAACATTTAAAACAAACAATTCACCATACAAGGGAAACGACCATGTCAAGAGTATGCGCAATAACCGGAAAGCGCCCCGTTAAAGGGCGCAAGATCATCCACAAGGGCCAGAGCAAAAAAAGCGGCGGCATAGGCTTGCAGCTCGTCAAGCAGAACAAGCGCACCTTCAAGCCGAATGTCCAGAGAGTCCGCGTGCGCACCGCAAGCGGAGCCGTAAAACGCCTCTGGGTGTGCGCCAAGGCCATCAAAGCCGGCCTCGTTGAAAAGGCGTCCTAACCAATCGGTCGCTTAAAATTCCGGAACGAATTCCGGAAGCGCAAGGATAACCCCGTTGCGGAACAATAAAAGCAATGGGGTTGCTTTTCAACGGTTGGCGGCACGCGCCTAACCCCGCGTATTATAACGAACCTCTTTTTTGACAGGAGGTTCGTTTTTTATTGGCGATGGGGGGATAGCCAAATTGCGCAACAATCGCAACAAGGGAACAACAACTCTTCAATATCGGCCGCCTTAAATGCGCCCTTTTCACGCCTTCCCAACGGATTCGCCCGCTTGGTTGCGCCGCGAGAGCGCTAGGGCACTGGCCTAAGAGGGGCAAGCCCCCTGCGGCGATTGGCAAAGCCAATGCGCCTGCCCCCAAAGTTTCCGATTATGAGTTTGATTCCCCGCGGGGTAAAATGCCAACGAACTCCGGAAGCATATATGAACCTCTCTCATGGGAGGTTCGTTTTTTTATTGAGAACGGGGAGGGGATAGAAGTATTGGCGGAGCCAATCTTCGTAAGGGCGCAGCCCTTCAATGGCTGGCACACCTTGCGCCCGTAAGGGGCGTTAGCCCCTTCAATGGAAGCGGCACTGCCGCCCCCTTCAATGGAAGTGCACCCCGCACCCGCTCTCGCGCGCCCCTGCGGGGTACGCCTGCGACACATCTAAACGCGCCTTTGGCTTGTTTTCTCGCGTATGTCAAATACGCTTCAATCCGCCGTTTCGCTTGCGCCCCGTTTTTAGCCCCAAAAGTATTGCGCCAAATCGGGGAAGCTGGTTTTTTTTGAAACGAACTCCGGAAGTATATATGAACCTCTCTCATGGGAGGTTCGTTTTTTTATTGAGAACGGGGAGGGGATAGAAGCATTGGCGGAGCCAATCTTCGTAAGGGCGCAGCCCTTCAATGGCTGGCGCACTTTGCGCCCGTTTTAGAAAAATATTATTTTAATCCCGCCGGACGTTGAGATATTGGTTTATCGACTGGTTGAGATAGTCCAGATAGCGGTACGGCACTATGGGTTCTCCCGCCGCGGTCGAGCCGCGCGAATCGAATGAAACGCTGTTGTCGGAAATGGAAATTTTCGCCTTCGCCGAAACGCCGCCCCTCGAAATGCTGGCGTCAAAGCCGCCGTCGGGCGTCGGCTTGGCGTTCCACCCGCGCCGCGAAAGCGCGTCGGCAACCGCCTTCGCCAGAGTCTGCTTATCCGCGGAATATGCGTAGGAAACCACATAGCTGACCTTTTTTGCGCTCTCGTACCCCATTTCAGTGGTGCCCGTATTGCACGCCGCCGCCATAAAACAAAGCGCAGCGGCCGCTATCGCAGTAATTTTTTTCACGCTATCCCCTTTGCTATTTGCCGGCAACCGTCCCCACGTTGTCCCTTATGGCGCATTCCGTATTGGGGGCGAGTTCGTTGAAGAATTTTTCGGTAAATCCCCTGAACATCGCGTTTGAAGTTATCGCGCAGTATTGCAGGTTTTTGGTGACGAACCCGTATTTCGGCGTCCTCACGCCTTTGCCGCGGTCGTCTATGCCGGTCGCGGCGGAATTTGCGCTGACCGTTATGCCCTTGCAGTTTTCAAGGTACGCCTGGCACGAGTACTCGTCGCCGAGCTTGGAGGGGTCCTTGCCGTTTCTTCTGAAAACATTGCCGGCCACGGCGGAATCGGATATATTGCGCAGATTTATCGCAGCCCCCCAGTTTCTGTCGAATGAGTTCCCCGTGATATTCCACGCGTTGCCCGCCGGCAGGTCGAGCCCGTGCGCGCCGTTCCATTCCACGCGGTTTGCGGTAAACATTACGGTCGAAGTGACGCTGTCGCCTACAAATCCGCCCTGCCCGTTGGCGGAGAGCTGGTTGTCGCTCACAAAGCCGTCCCAGCCCTGCACGCGGATTCCAGCCCCTCCGTTGCCTATGAAAATATTGCGCCGCACTATGAACAGCCATACCCTTTTGAGATATACGGCGTCGCCCGAAAATCCGGAGATGTGGCAATCCTCGATAACGCAGGAATCCTCCTTGGGACTGTATCCATTGTCATTGTTGAGATAGATTCCGTGGGATTTCTTTTCGTTGTTTCTCCCGAGCCCCTTTAAAAAGAGCCCGCATACCCTGCCCCCGAAAGCCCCCGTGATGTCTATTACGCAATCAGCGTCGGGCGATTCGAGTTTCAGCACGGCGCCCGCCGCGCCGCGGTAGCCCCACTGCGGCTCGGCAAACATCATCGTGTTCGGAGGCAATTTGAGCTTGGCGCAGACGTATTCGCCCGCCGGAAAATAGACGGCGCCCTGAATCTTTCCGGCCGCGTCGAGAGCCTTCTGTATTGCGGCGGTATCCGAAGTCTCGCCGTCGCCCTTGGCGCCGTAGTTGCGGACGTTAAAGACGCTCGTCCGGCGCACGGTTGGAGATTTGTCGCCGCCCGCAAACGCCGCGGGGGCGATAGCGGCGATTCCCCCGGCAAAACCCGCGGCTGCCGCCGCTTTTAAAAATCTCCTCTTTTGAAAATTACATTCTTCCATAGAATTTATTTTTTTCCGAATTCCGGAAGTGTCAACGTTTTTTCTTGAAAGCACCCGTTGCGGGTGGCATAAAATTTCGGCAATAATTTACGAATCCGCGCCGGTCGCGGAGATTAGGTTTTCGCAATCATATGAAACACACCATATCGGCACTCGTGGAAAATAAGTTCGGCGTCCTCGCAAGGGTCGCCGGAATGTTCAGCGGCAGGGGCTTCAATATAGAAACCCTCAATGTCGGCCCCGTATGCGGCGGCAAGTATTCGCGCATAACCGCCACGGTCAACGACGACCGCAACAGCGTCGAACAATGCGTAAAGCAGCTCAAAAAGCTCGTCAACGTCATAGAAGTCGAAGAGTATTCCGTCCCGGGCTCGTTCGTCGAGAGGGAGCTCGTCCTCGTAAAAGTCAGGGCCAGCGGGAAAAACCGCGCGGAAATCGTCCAGACGGCCGACCTCTTCCACGCGCGCGTCGTGCACGTCGACAAGAATTCCCTAATCATACAGTGCACCGGCAATCCCAACAAAATGGCGGCCTTCATGAATATGATAGAGCCGTTCGGGATAGTCGACATGGCGCGAACCGGCAACCTCGCCCTCTCGCGCTTCGGCGAATAGGCGGCCGAAAGCGGGCGTTCAATACTTTTCATAAGTCCTGCCGGTTAAAGGCGGACACCCTGCATTTCGGGCGCAAACTTCCGCCGCCCAGCGTTTGCGCTTTTTCCCCGTTTTTTCTTTCAGTGAACAAACGGGGTTTTTTGTTGTCGAAATTAAAAGGAAAATCCGGCGCCGCGCCGGATTGGAATTTAACCGGCAAAACTTATGAAAAAAATATTGGCAACTCTCTCGGCAATTTTGGCCCTTTCGGCATCCACGGCTTCGGCTTCAGACAGGATTATAGATTTCTCGGCGCTGCCCCAGCCCGTCCAACAGTTCGCCAAGGCGAATTTCAAAGACAAGAAAGTGGCGGTAGTCAAAGAGGACACAAGCTTCTTCGGAACCGTCACCGACGGATACGACATAGTTTTCGCAGACGGAACGGAAATAGAATTCGCCCACGACGGGACGTGGAAAGAAGTATCGGCGAAAACATCGTCCGTCCCCAACTCCATAGTCCCCGAACAGATTCTCGGCTACATAAAGGACAACTTCAATTCCTCTCCCGTAATCCAAATCGAAAGAAAACGATACGGATACAAAGTCGAGCTGGCCTCGAAGCAGGAACTGAAATTCAACAAACAATTCGTATTTCTCGGCCTCGATTAGCGCTCTGCGGGCGCGAGGCGCGCGCTGCCAAGCGCAGGGCGCGCAAGCCATTGAAGGGAATGGCAGTGCCGATACGCGCACCTTCCATTGAAGACGGTTAGCGCCCCTTACGGCGCGAGGTACGCCTGCCATAGAATGGCTTGCGCACTTGTGAAAATTGGCTTCGCCAATACTTTTATCTTTTCCTATTCCAACAAAAAACGAACCTCTGATAAGAGGTTCGTTAATGTTTCCATATTTCATTCTGAAAACCTTTTACTAACGGAGCTATTCATAAAACCAAGGGCGCGTCGCTTAGAAAGGGGGCTTAACCGTCGGCGGCAGTGCCGCTTCCATACAAGGGCTTCGCCCTTACGGCGATTAGTAAAGCCAATACGCCTATCCCGTTTTACCGGAAATATCGTTTATCTGTTTCCACAAGCGGGAATGGCCTATCCCCTCCCAATTTCCCCTTGCTTTCGGGTTAAGGCTGGGTTCAGGCGAGTATAGAAAAGCCGCCAAGGACGCGTGGCGTATTTGACATACGCGAGCGGTCTTGGCGGCTTTGCTAACGGAGCATCAGCGGTAAACGCGAACCACAAACTATAAATATTGCAAATTAGGGGCGCGTGAAACTACCGCTCAGGCGAGTATTTGAAAGAGTCTGCCGGTGGGAGCGTACATTAGTACGTGACCAGTGGCAGACTCTTTCAAAACGGAGCATCAGCGGCAGTTTCACGCGCCCAAACCGATTTTGCGGGCGGATTGCTGCAATGCCCTTGCCATTTCGGGCATTATGAGACCTTTTTGGGCGTAGATTTTTCTGGCTTGGGAGCTGATTTTCTTGCGGCGGAATTCAAAGACGGCGAAAGCGAAAATGCAGACGAACCCGCAGCAGGCGGTGACAACGGGCAGTCCGGAGTAAGAGGAAATCCAGCCCTGCAATATGCTGCCGATTGGAGGAACTCCGAAAAAGGACATTGTAAATACGCTCATTACGCGCCCGCGTTTGGAGTCGTCCACGAGGGATTGGAGCATGGTATTGCAAGACGCGGCGACGGCGACCATGCCGAAGCCTATGGGTACGCATATCAAGTAGGCGCACGCGGGACTGCGGACGAAGGAAATTGCGGCGAGAGAGGCGCCGAAGAGCATTCCGGAAAGGACAATTACGCGCCCGAGCCCGAGGACGCTCTTGCGGGCGGCCAGATACAGGGCGGCGGCGAGCGCCCCGCAGCCGACGCAGCTCATGAGATTGCCGAGCGTCTGGCTTCCGCCGCCGAGTTCCCCCTTGGCGAAGGCGGGCATAAGCATGGCAAACGGCAATCCGAAGAAGCTGAAAACCATAAGGATTGTTATGACGAGCCTTATCGGGCGCATGTCGCGAATATACGCGAAGCCCTCCGCGATGTCGCGCATTGTCCCCGAGCCCTCGGAGCCGCGCGAAGGCGAGATTTTTATCATGTAGAGGGAAAAGAGAATCGCGAGATAACAGAATGCGTTTATGAGAAAGCAGATTCCCTCGCCGACCGAGGCTATGAGCGCCCCTCCTATCGCGGGGCCGATGAAGCGGGTTCCGTTTATGGCGGTGGAATTCAAAGCGATGGCGTTGCTGAGGTCGGAGGGCGGGACGAGCTTTGAATAGAGCGACTGCCGCGCGGGGGCGTCGAAGCTGAATACTATTCCGGAGACGAAACAGAGGGCGAGTATGGCGTTTATGTTCACCTCGCCGGAGAGGGCTATAAAGGCGAGCGCAAAGCTAAGGCACATCATGCAGACCTGTGTGACGATAAGTATCTTGCGCCTGTCGAACCTGTCGGCTGCGACTCCGGCGAACGGCGTAAAAAACAGCGCGGGAATCTGCCCCAGAAAGACTGAGAGCGAGAGAATGAACACCGAATTGGTCAGGTTGTAGACGAGCCACCCCATCGCCACCTGCTGAATCCACGCGCCCACCAGCGAGAAGAGCATTCCCGCAAAATATATTGCGAAATTCCGGTGCCTTAAAGATTTGAATATCGAAAGCAGCGCGCGCGGATTTTTCGGCACGAATACCGAAACATTCTTCCATTCGTACGCGGATTTGCCGCCGTCGTCCATGCCGATTTTATCCACAATGCTTTTGACGCCCAAAATCGAAAAAAGTCAAAAAAAATCTCCGCCCCCGAAAGGAACGAAGATTTTTTCAATACCGTGCCGCACGCAGATTAGAACAGCGACGAGTCCTTCTGGTAGACGGCGTTGTACTTCGCGCCGACGGCGGTCATCGCGGCAAAGCTCTTGGAGAGCTTTGCGGTGGCGGCGTCGATGTCGGAGGAGAACGCGGGCCACTGCTTTTTGAGGTTTACCGTGGCCTCAATGGGCTTGGACTGGTAGTCGGAAACGAAAGTCGAGATGTCCGAAGAGGCTTTCTGCATGTTCTGCGCGTACATCTTCTTGGTCACCGCCACGAGCGATTCCCAGCCCTTGATGTAGTCGCGGTAGGCGTCGACGAATTCGGCGGGGCACCCGTTGAGGCGGATCGACTGGAGCTTGTCGACGACTTCCGCGGGAGACTTGGAATTTGTCGTCACGCGCGAGTCCACCGAATATACAGCCTGGATGGAGAGCTGCTCGGGAGAGGCCTCCGGAGCGGATTGGCACCCGCAAAGGGCCGCGCCCAGAGCGATTATTGCTATTGTCTTTTTCATATGCTTTTAGGGTTTTGTAAAAATTATCGGTTCAATCTATATGAACCCCTGAAAAATTTCCATAATTTATTTTTCAAAACAATCCGTTTTTTTGTTGGACATCTTTTTTGGATTGTAGTGCGAAAAAAAATCATTCTAATTTTCAGGCGACAATGGCACTCGAAAAAATCGAACAAGTAAAGGGCAAAGCCGTATTCGTACCCGGCAACGACATCGACACCGACAGGATCATTCCGGCGCGCTTCATGGTCTGTGTGACTTTCGAGGGGCTCGGCAAATACGCTTTCTACGACGAGCGCAAGAACCCCGACGGAACCGACAAAAAACACCCGCTGACCGACCCGTGCAGGCAAAACGCCAAAATCCTGCTCTCGGGCGAAAATTTCGGCTGCGGCTCCTCGCGCGAGCACGCTCCGCAGTCGCTCTGGCACTACGGGTTCAGGGCGATTGTCGCCCAAAGCTTCGCGGAAATATTTTTCGGCAACGCCACGACCATCGGAATCCCGTGCGTGTGCGCGTCCGCGGGCGACATCGCAAAAATCGGGGAGCTCATAGAGGCGGATCCCGAAACACCGGTTGAGATAAACCTCGGCGATATGACCGTATCGTGCGGGGATTTTTCCTGCAAGTGCTCCATGCCGGAGAACGCGCGCGCCTCCCTCGTCTCCGGAACGTGGGATCCGATCGCGGGCCTAATCGACGCCGAAGCCGAAATCGCCGAGACCGCCTCGAAACTCCCTTACTTCAAATAGCGCATGAAATTCGTCCTCGAAGGCGCGGGAATATTTTTGTACCCGCTCTTGCTCTGCTCGTTCGTGGCTTTTTATATAATAGCCGAACGGCTCGTGGCGTTGAGGGAATCGAAAGTGGTGCCGCGGCAGATAGCCAGCGCCCTGCTTTCGGGAAAGATCTCCGAGCATGAGGGCGACCTGTCGACGACCGTCGGCAGGATTCTGTTTTTCAACCGCAACTCCAACCCAGACCCCGAGGCGTTGAAGGCCTTTGCGCAGCTTGAAATAACGCGGCTTGAACGCGGAATGTTCGCGCTTGACATCGTGGTATCCGCCGCGCCGCTGCTCGGGCTGCTCGGAACCGTGGCGGGGCTCGTGACGGTGTTCGCCACCGGCGAGTCGACGCCCTCGCCGGAATCCATATCGCGCGGCGTTGCGCTCGCGCTCTCCACGACGATTCTCGGGCTCTGCATAGCGATTCCCGCAATCGTCGGGAACTCGTACCTGAACAGGCGGATAGACAAGCTCTGCGCGCGCATAAACATCTGCGTGGAGCGCCTCATCGACATCAAGAGAGAATCGGCAAGATGAACGTCCTGCGCAGAAGCAGCCGCAGGCGGGCGGAAATAAACATAGTGCCGCTCGTGGACGTGCTCACGAGCCTGATTTTCTTCTTTTTGCTCACAATGCAATTCAAGGAAATCTACGCGGTGGACATCACGCCGCCGTCGATGAAGTCCTCGGAGAGCGTATCCAAAAACAAGCCCGCCACCGTGTCGGTCTCGAAGGACGGAAAGTTTTACTGGAACGCCGACGAAATTTCCGAATCCGCGCTCGAATCAAAAATACGGGAAACCGCAGCCTCTGAAACGCCCGAACTTATCGTGCTCGGCGACAGGGATTCATCGCTGCAAAACGTGATGAAAGTCGTGGATTTGGCCAGGCTCTCGAAAGTCAAAAAACTCTCCCTGCAATCGGTTTCGGAATAGGCATTTCCAGATTCCGGCAGCGGGCGCGGACAGTCCGCGCAAAAAAAAGATTGCCATCGGGCGCCGTTTGGGGTCAATATGCCCGACGTAAACACGAAACGCCGCGGCCGCGATTGGTTAAATTGCATATTTTTATTCGGCTCCGGCGGCGGGACGGGTTGTCCGCCGTCCCAATCCCCAGACGGGTTATCCTTCCGGACGGTTGCGCTTTTACCTGCAATCCATACACACAACACGACGCGCCATAGCGCCCACAAATGGAAAATAAAGACCTTGAAATAATGGAAGTCTCGGGCATTTTCGCCCCGACGACAAACAATAACGGCGTCCTGCTCGACCCGAAGCGCTCGGGAAAAATGCGCAATACCGACCCGTACGTGCCGAAGGAGCTCGTGCAGCGCTTCAACGTCAAAAAGGGGCAGTTCATAAAGGCAAAGGCGCACCGCGCAGCGGGGCACCCGAACCCCAAAGTTCGCTTTATCGAGACCATCGACGGGCTGGCATGCTCCGAGCGCAGGAAAGTCCAGCAGTTCCAGAATCTCACGACGATAGCCCCCGAGGAAAAGCTGCGCCTCGAAACTAAGGAGGAGCGGATGAGCTCGCGCATAATGGACATTTTCTGCCCGATAGGAAAGGGGACGCGCGGCCTGATAGTCGCCCCGCCCCGCACCGGAAAGACGACGCTATTGAAGGACATCGCATACGGCGTGACGGCAAACCACCCCGAGTGCCACCTGATGATACTGCTCGTCGACGAGAGGCCGGAGGAGGTGACGGACTTCCGAATGGACCTTCCGCAGGCGGAAATTTTCGCGTCCTCCAACGACGAAAACATCGACACGCACATCAGGGTTGCGGACCTCGCGCTCGAACGCGCAAAGCACCTCGTGGAAGTCGGCAGGGACGTCGTGCTGCTGATGGATTCGATAACGCGCCTATCGAGGGCGCACAATTCCGCCAAGGCAAACGGGGGCAGAACTATGACGGGCGGGCTCGACATACGCGCGCTCGAAAGGCCGCGCCAGATCTTTTCCGCCGCCCGGAATACCGAGGAAGCCGGCAGCCTCACGATCGTGGCGACGGCCCTCGTGGAAACGGGCTCGCGCATGGACGACCTGATTTTTCAGGAGTTCAAGGGCACCGGCAACATGGAGATGGTTCTCGACCGCAAGGTGGCGGAGCTAAGGATATGGCCCGCGATAAACCTTGCGGCCTCCGGCACGCGCCGCGAGGAGCTTCTCTTGTCGGCAAAGGAGCTCGAAGCCGCCTCCTTCCTGCGCCGCGCCATGGCGGGCTCGAAAGTCGAAGACGCCGCGGAGACGCTGATAGAGCGCATGGGGCAGACGAAATCGAACGCCGAATTTCTGTCGCTGATATTGTAGGGCGCCCGCGGCGGCCGGGACGGCGGCGGATAAGGATAAATTCCGCGGCGGCTGTTTTTTGGCGCGGGCGCGCGGAATGGGCGCGCCCATTTTTGGTTTGCAAAATCCGCGCGGCATTCCCCATACTTACGGCAATGAAAACGCTGTTCCAAAAAATACTCGACGGCGAGATTCCGTCGAAAATCGTCTACAAAGACGACGTTTGCGCCGCAATAAACGACATCAACCCGCAGGCCCCCGTGCACGTGCTGCTCTTTCCGGCAAAGCCGATTCCGAGAATCGCGGAAGCCGGAGAGGAGGACGCCGAAATTCTCGCGCGCCTGATGCTCGCGGTTCCGAAAGTTGCGGAAAAATGCGGGCTCAAAGACGGGTTCAGGGTGGTGATAAACAACGGGCTGCTCGCGGGCGAGACAATCCCGCACCTGCACCTGCACATTCTCGGCGGGCGCCAGCTGCACTGGCCGCCGTGCTGACGCCTGCGGCGCGCAGAGGCCGCCCGCCGCTCCACCGCCAAAAAATCCGCGCGCGGGCATGCCCGCGCGTTTTTTTTGCGCCCGCGTAAACGGCAAATCCCGCAAAATAAAGCCTTGTAAAGGCTTCCTCAAAAATTATCATATATTTTATTGTTGCGAAATTTAGGGGAGGAAAATTTGATGAAACTGTTGCATATCGCATTTTTCGCGCTCGCGCTCCCGCTCTGCGCATGCATGGAGCGGAAAACCGTATTCTTTTCCGAAAGCGACGAAGCGCCCGCAAATCCCGGGCAGGGGTTCGCCTCGTGCTCGCAAACTCCGCGGCGGGACGGGATAATGCCCTACGGCGTCGGATACGGCAGGTACGACTGGGCTGACTTCGAGCCCGAGGACGGCAAATACGACTGGTCGAAAATCGACGAGCTCATTGAAAATTACGCCAATATCGGGCTGCCGGTGTCGTTCCGCATAACCTGCGCCAACTACCACAGCAAAAAGCCCTACTCCACGCCGAAGTGGGCGCTCGACAAGGGCATAAAATACAAGCCCTACAACTGGGAGAAGGAGCGGCAAAATCCGAAAAGCCCGTTCACCACCATGACGCGCTACACGCCGTACTTCGACGAGCCGCTGCTGATTGAGCTGCACGCGCGCTTCGTCCGCGAGCTCGCAAAGCGCTACGACGGCAACCCGCACATAAGCTCGATAGACATCGGCGGATACGGCAACTGGGGCGAGTGGCACACGCACCGCCTCGGCATTCCGGAGGCCACCGAAGAAACGCGCAGAAAGTTCGCGGACATGTATCTGGACAATTTCAAAAAGACGGCGCTCGTGTTCATGAGCGACGACGCAAAAACCCTCGAATACGCCCTCCGAAAGGGCGGAGAATTCCCGCGGGTCGGCATGCGCCGCGACGGGGTTGGCGGCCCGTGGCACTACAAGAACTGGATAGGCTCGAAAAAATACGCGAACGTCCGGAATATGGACGAAATATGGAAGTCCAAACCCGTCCTGTTCGAGTTCATAGCAAACCCCGACAAACAAAAGGACTGGTCGCTCAAACGCGCCGCCGACTTCATACTCGACAACCACTGCAACGTATTCAACGACAATTTCCACTTCAAAAGCACGTTTACGAAACCCGAAGACGCGGAGCAGGTAGACAGGCTGAGAAAATTGGTCGGAGCGCGGCTCGTGCCGGAAAAAGCGGAGATTTCGGCGGATTCGCGGACGCTCGAAATATCGCTTTTCGGGAAAAACGCCGGCTGCTCCAAAATCTACCTGCCCTACGAACTGGTGTACGAACTGAAAACTCCGGACGGAAAGACCGCGGCGGCGTTCGCCTCGTCCGCCGACCCGACCAAATGGCTGCCCGGCGAATTTTCCGCGCGCGACAAGTTCGAGATTCCCCAAAACCTGCCTTCGGGAGAATACGGGCTTTATGCGCGCCTCGCCCACAAGGGTGGAATTTTCCGCGACTTCAAATTCGGCGCAAAGGAAACCGCTCCCGACGGCTCGCTCTTCATATCGAAAATATCAAAATAAAATGAAAACCATAATATCGGCCCTTGCAATTTGCGCCGTCCTGTGCGGGTGCAAAACGGAATATGAAAAAAACTTCACCCGCGAACACGGGGTTGTCGCAAACCCCGGGCAGGGCTGGATGTCCATATATTCAAAGGAGAATCCGAAACTGCCGTACGGTTCCAGATACGTCCGCTTCCACTGGCGCGACCTCGAACCCGAAGAGGGCAAGTACAACTGGGAGCCGATTGAGAGGCAGATGGAGAGGGCCGCCAAAATGGGGGTTCCGTTCTCCTTCCGCGTGATGTGCACGTCGTCCCACAGCTCCACGCCCTACGCAGCGCCGGAATGGGTATTCGAGAAAAATGGCGCGAAATTCGCGAAGTTCATGAACAGGCCGGGCGGCGACTCCGCCACGGGCGACACTAAATTCGCCCGCGTCACCCCGATATTCGACGACCCGATATTTATCAAATGCCACGCGCGCTTCATAAAGGCGCTCGCCGAAAAGTACGACGGCGACCCGCGAATATCGACAATCGACATCGGCAGCTACGGCAACTGGGGCGAATGGCACGTATGGGGGCTCGGCATAAAGCCCTCTCAGCTCGAAGTCAGAAAGCAATACGCCGACATGTACCTCGACAACTTCAAAAAGACCGACCTCGTGTTCATGACCGACGACGCCGAAACCCTCAAATACGCCATAGGGGACGGAGAGGGCTCGCGCGTGGGAATGCGCCGCGACGGGGTCGGAGGGGAGGACCACTACAAACACTGGATAGGAAAGGGAAAATACCTGAAAGCGGGCGTGTCGAAGATGGGCGACGTTTGGAAATACAAACCGATGCTCTTTGAATGGTACGTCTGCTATCCGGACATGCTGAAACGCAAGTGGCCGCTTCCGAAAGCGGTAGACTTTATATTGGACAACCACGCCTCGCTCGTGTCGGAAAACCTCAACCCGCCGACAGTTCCTCCGGAGGAATACGGGCAGGTCGAGCGGATTTCAAAAGGCGTTGGCGCGCGCATATTCGCGGATTCCGCAAAAATTTCGCTCGGAGGCGGCAGCCTTGAAATTTCCCTTTCGGGCGAAAACGGGGGAATCGCGCGCATATCCCTGCCCTACGAATTGGTGTACGAGCTGAAAACTCCAGACGGGAAAACCGCGGCGGCGTTCGCCTCGTCCGCCGACCCGTCGAAATGGCTGCCTGGCAAGTTCTCCGCGCGCGACAAGTTCGAGATTCCCCAAAATCTGCCCTCGGGTGAATACGGGCTCTTCGCGCGCCTCGCCCACAAGGGCAAAATCTTCCGCGACTTCAAATTCGCCGCAAAGGAGGCGGAAGCGGACGGGTCCATCAAGCTCGCCGAACTGGAATTGTAGGGTTGGCTGCGAAAACACGCCGACGCGCGCGTTTTTGCGCGGGCAAAACCTTCTAACTTGACTTGCGGCAAGCCGCGTGCGATATTGCGGACAGTTTCGGCTCCGCGCCGCTCGCGGGGCGCATTTCACCCAAAACACCCCCAACTGCGATGTCCCTGATAAAAAAGCTTTCCGCGCGACTCCAAAACCACCCCAAGCGTATCGTCTACCCCGAGGGCGCCGACCCGCGAATATTGCAAGCCGCGCGCCAGTTTTCCACGCGCAAGCTCGGAGTTCCGATACTGCTCGGCAAACGCGAAAAGATTTCCGAAATCGCCGCGTCCATAGACGTGCGGCTCGACGGCATGAAGATAATCGACCCTGTGTCGTCGGACGATTTCGGGGAGCTCTGCCGCCTGATGAAAGCGTTCCCGCGATTCAAGGCGCTCGACGACGACGGCATACGCAACCTCGTCTCCAATCCGAATTACTACTCGACCCTGATGGTCGCAAGCGGACGCGCCGACGCGATGCTCGCGGGGGCGACGACGGTTTCGTCCGGAGCCCTGCGCCCGATATTCCAGATAATCCCGCTGCAAAAGGGCTTCAAGACCGCGAGCTCTATAATGATTCTCTCGACCGGCCGACCCGAGATTGGGGCCGACGGGGATCTGTTCCTCGCCGACTGCGGCGTGATTCCCGAACCCGACGAGCGGCAGCTCTGCGACATCGCCCTCACCACCGGAATGCTCGCAAACCAGCTCACGCTCCAAACGCCGAGAATCGCGATGCTCTCGTTCTCGTCCAAAGCGTCCACTTCCGCGCACCCGAGCGTCGTGAAAGTCAAGGCGGCTACCGCCCTCGCCCACGACAAGGCCAAACGCGACATGCTTGACATGGAGGTGGACGGCGAGCTTCAGATAGACGCCGCGCTAAGCCCCGAAGTCGCGCGGCTCAAACACATTTCGAGCTCCGTCGCGGGCAAGGCGAACGTCCTGATTTTCCCCGACCTCGACAGCGGAAACATCGCCTCGAAAATGATAAGGGTTTTGGCTCCGGACATTGAATGCTATGGCCAGATTCTCACGGGGCTGACAAAGCCCGCCGCCCAAATCTCGCGCGGTTCGAGCGCCTCGAACATCTTCGGCACGAGCGTTATCGTAGCGGCGCAGGCGGTGGACCGCAGGTTCATAGACATAGACTTGGAGCTGCACTCTTAGGCGCGGCTCCGCCCGCCGCGGGGCGTCCGCAAGTTTCCGCAAAAAAGCCGCGCCTGCTGCGCGGTTTTTTTTGCGGGCTTTTAAAACTTGCGTCAAACCTGGCCTTCCGGAAAATCCCGCACCGCCTGCAAAACGCGGACGGATTCCGCAGAAAAAAAATCCTCAGCGCGTCCCGACGGCCGCGCGCGCGGCGGGCGCGGAAGTCACCAAATACACACCCGCAAAAACGAGCGCCGCCGCCGCGACCTTCACCCAGGAAAAACTGTCCTGCCCCAGCCATATCGCCACCATAGACGCCACAAACGGCTGTATGTAATTGTACATCGCCATGGTGGTCGGCCTCATGCGCTTTATCGCCATGGCTATAAGCATGTACGTCAGGAAAGTCGCGCCCGCAATCACGTACGCCAGCATCGCCGCCCCCTCGAAGCCGAATCCCCCCTTGAACGCGCCCGGCGCGCTCAAAACCGACGGAGTGACGGGCAGCAGCATCAGGGAGGCGAAGAGAAACATCCACTTCATGAGCGTCACCGGCGAATGGCGGGAAGTCAGCGGCTTCGACATCGCAAAATACACGGCCGAAGAAAATCCGCTAAGCAGAATCAGCAGGTTGCCTGAAACGGTTCCCGCCGACCCTCCCGCGCCGCCGGCAGAGAGCACGAGCCATATCGCGCCCGCCGCCCCCGAAAGCACCCCCACCGCCTTGCGGACGGTGACGGGATCCCCCATAAACGCCGCGGAAATCAGGAGCACCATCAGCGGCGTCATCGTCACTATCACCGACGCGTCCACCGGAGAAGTTTTGCCGAGCCCGTAGATGAACACCCCCTGGTTCATGACCACCCCGAATAGCGAAAACACGAACATCAGCCCGAGGTCGCGGCGCCCTACCCTGTCCCTCTTCGTGAAAAGCGACGCCGTCCAAAACAGCGCGGCCGCCCCCCACATGCGTGCCAGCGTAAGCACTTCGCCCGACACGCAGTGCGCCATCAGATATTTTGAAATCGGTATGTATACGCCGAAAATAACGTTCGCCGCAAATATGCAAGCGTGCCCCTGCAACCGCTCTTTTGTCATTGAATGAAATTAAAGCCTTCCGAGTATTTCCCGCGCCGAGAGTCTGTCAAGCCGCTTGTGGGCGTCGCGCAAATCCGGAAATCAGGGGAACCGCAAATGCCTTAACGGAAATTCCTTGACATCTTTCAGTTCCGCGCTTTTAAATTAAAGGCATGAACAGCGGCAAGATATTTTCAACGTTTTTATGCGCATGCGCCTCGGCGCAGGCCTTTGCGGAGAGTTTCCTCTTCACCGGAAGCTCGGACGGCGACCTATCCAACTACCAAAACTACTACGCGCTTTCCTCCGACAACTCCAACGACGTATACTCCATGGCAATTTATCTCTATCCCATGGACTACGACGGAGACATGAAAGCCAACTGCCCCGAACCGCAGGGCGGCGTCTGCGCAAAATACGAGGCCGCCACCTCCCTGCCCGGAGCCGGCGACACCATATACCTTCATTCATACAGGTTCGCCGAAGTCTCGGGCGACACTGTCACTTGGGGAAGCTCCATAGCCGTGCCGTATCCCGTCAGCATAAAAAATTCCCTCACGGCAAACCAGATTCTGATAAGGGGCGGCGCGCCGACGATTTACCTCGGAGATTCATCGTCGTCGGAATCCGAGTTTTCCCTCAATCTGGCAAATCTCAAATCCGGATACACCCGTACAAATATAGAAATTGCCAACGGCGCAAGCCAGACAAAATTCAGCATAAACGTCTCCGGAGACATCGCCCTGCGCGGCGGGAACAACAATTACAGGTTCGGCAGCGCTTCGGCTTTTATAGATTCCATATCGGCAAACCGCGTCATAAACCAGGGGAACATGCTTCTGTATGCAAAACAGCTCTCCGTAGGTTCGGGAGGGTTCAGCATCTCGACTTCCGGCACGCTCACGGTGTACGTGGACGGCTCCCTCGCTAACTTCGCGGGCGACTCCGCCCTCATAAGCGTTGAGGGGACTTTCGAGAAGTCCGCAAACGCTATAACTTTCGACTTCTCCAACGTCGAAGTTGACGGGATAATGGCCGGAACTTACAACCTCATATCCGCCGGAACGCTCTCCGGCTTCGACACCTCCGACGCCCGCAACGATATTTCCTCAGAAACGTTCGACTCCATAGCGGCGATGTTCGGCGACAACGCCTCCCTCGCCTGGAACGGCAACACGCTCCAGCTCACCGTGGTTCCCGAACCTGCGGCGGCCGCCGCCCTCCTCGGCGCGCTCGCGATGGCCTTTGCCGCCCGCAGGCGCAAATAGCTTTTAAGTTTTCCATTTCCGAAAGCCCGACGGGTCTGCGCCCGGCGGGTTTTTTCTTGACCGGCGAAGCTTTCGGGAGAGAATATCGCCCTATGAAATTCCTCCGAACCGCAGCCCTCACGGCGCTGATTTGCGCATCGCTGTTCGCGGGCGCGTGCTCGTCCGAAGACGCCTCCCCGAAAGAGCCCGAAAAGGGAACCATAGGGCTTGACTACGAGGGAGAACCGGAAATCTCATACGTCCTAAACCGCTACATTTCCGACCCCGAGACGCGTTCAATATACGAAGTTTTCACGGGAGAGGAAACTAACTACGGCAAACTCGTCCTGCGCACGCAGCCCGACAAAAGGGCGGGAATGTACTTTTTCGTGATGTTCGGCTACGAGCCGGACGACATCGTTCTGGCCTGCACTTTCGAACTCTCCGTGGACTCCACCGGCGACGCGAAAACCCGCACCTACAAATTTACGGTGCCCGAGACCCACTCCGTCACCCGCGAGATCGCCCTCGGCGTGACAGGCTCCGACTGGCCGTGGCCCAAAGCGCGTGTAAACGCATGGAAGCTCGTGCTGAAATCCCCGTCGGGAAAGGTTCTCGCCCAAAAGCAGTCGTGGCTCTGGGAACATTCCGGAGCGGAGAAATCCGCAAATTCCGGCGGCAAAAAATAAAAACCGATGCGCAAGGTGCAAGAGGATTTCCGTTGGGCTCCCTTTGAGAAACTCGAAGGGATTTGTTTTGAGGAAAAGGATTTCCGCGAAACGCTCGACGGCGGACAGGCTTTTACGTGGAGGGAACTCGACGCGTCCCCACTCGGATTCGCCGCCGCCTACGAGGGCGTATTCCGTAAAACCGCCCTGCGCGCCGCCGTCGACGGGCGCGGGAACGTCCACATCTGCGCGCCGTCCGACGCTCCGGAGGGCGCGGCTGAAAAATTTCTCGAATACATAGACGCCAAAACCGACTACGCCCCCATACGAGAAGCCCTTATCAAAACCGGCGACGCCAACATCGCCAAAGCCCTGAAAATCTGGCCGACCCTGCGGATTCTAAGACAGTCTCCCGCGGAGGCGATAGTCTGCTTCATATGCTCGTCGAGCAAGAGGATAGTGCAGATAAAGCAGTGCGTCGCCCTGCTATCCGAAAAACTTGGCGAATACGCGGGAGGCGGGCGGCACGCCCCGCCGTCGTTTGAGGCGATAGCCGCAGCCCCCGTGGAAACCCTGCGCGAATGCAAACTCGGCTTCCGCGCGGGCTACCTGAAAAAGTCCGCGGAAAAAATCGTCGCCGACGGTTTCGACCCCGACTCCCTGCGCGAAATCCCCTACGCCGAGGCGAAAAAGTACCTGACCTCCCTGAGCGGAATCGGCGACAAGGTGGCGGACTGCATACTGCTCTTCGGGGCGTCGAGATTTGAAGCGTTTCCGGTCGACACATGGATAAAACAGGCGATGACAGCCCTCTATTCCACACCGCCGAACGCCGACAAAATACGGGAGTTTGCGGCGGGCAGATTCGGCGAATACGCGGGGTTCGCGCAGCAGCTGATATTCGCCGCCATCAGGAAAAATTTGTTTTAGCGCCAAAAACTGTTTGTCTAAACGAAAGGTTTCCATACAATTTTGATTCGTTTAAATTTATGGACAGAAAGCTGAACAGACAGGAAATCGATGCCCTGATGCCGCACGGCGAGCCGTTTCTTTTTATAGACTCCGCGGAAATCGGGACCGGCTCGGCAAGGATGAAATATAAAATTCGCGGCGACGAATTTTTCTTTAAGGGACATTTCAAAGGCAATCCCGTTTTCCCCGCAACCCTGATGCTGGAAGCCGTCGGGCAGCTCGGGGTGCTCTACCTGCTCGCCTCGCCCGACCCCGCCATAGAAAAGCCGGTAGACCCCAAAAAAATATTTTTCACATCCTCGGACAACGCCAGATGCTCGAGATTCTGCCTCCCCGGAGACACCCTCGATATAGAGCTCAAAGTCTCGCGCATACGCCACCCCCTGTTTTTCTTTGAAGGCAGGAGTTTCGTGGGGGGAGAGCGCGCGTCGTTCGTTGAAAAAATCACGCTAACATTCGACTATAAATCCTGACATGAGCAAAAAGAATGTCGCCATAACGGGCCTGGGATTCGTCACAAGCATAGGCAACGACGCGAAATCGGTCGCCGACAGCCTCATAAGCCTCAAAAACGGCATAGAGCGCTACAAGCCGTTCGACGACCCGAAAATACCCGCCAAGTGCGTCGGCACGGTAAAAAATTTCGACACCGAAAGCTGCGACCCCGAAGACTGGACATATCCGCCCGAATACCGCGTGCGCCGCGATGTCCTGCGCGGGTTCGCCCCGCACTGCCTGTACGCCTACTGCGCAATGGAGCAGGCTATACGCGACGCCGGCCTCTCTCCCGAAGAAGTTTCAAACGTCATGACGGGCATGTACACGGCCTCGGCGGGCTCGTCCGGAATGCTCTACCACCACATGCAGAAGATGGACAAGGTCGGGCCCCTCCGCTGCTTTCCGTTCGCGATAGTCTGCTCAATAGTAGGCACGCTCTCTTTCAATCTCGTCTCCGCGTACAAGATAAAGGGCGCAAGCTGCGGGTTCGCTTCCGCATGCGCAAGCAGCGCGCACGCGATGGGGTTCGCCTTCGACGAAATCGCGAGCGGCCGCCAGAAGAGAATGTTCGTCGTCGGGGGCGAGGACGGCAATATGCGCACCCTCCTGCCGTTCGTAGGGATGAGGGCTCTAAGCGTAAACCCCGACCCCGAGACAGCCTCGCGCCCGTTTGACAAAAACAGGGACGGATTCGTCGGAACCGGCGGCGGGGTCGTCGCCGTCCTCGAAGACGAGGAATGCGCGCGGGAGAGGGGCGCAAAAATCTACGCGCGGATGCTCGGCTGGGGACAGGCAAGCGACGGCTACAACGTCGCGATTCCGCAGCCCGACGGCGCCGGAGTCGCCAACGCCGCAAAATTCGCCCTCGCAAGCTCGGGAATCTCTCCCGACGAAGTGGGATACATAAACGCCCACGCAACCTCCACCCCCATGGGCGACACCGCCGAGATGAAAGCTATAAAATCCGTGTTCGGGCCGTCGCCAAAGGCCATGATAAGCTCCACAAAGGCAATCACCGGCCACGGGCTGTCGCTCGCGGGCGTCATGGAGGCCGCCTTCTGCGCGCTCTCAATGAAGGAGGGCTTTACGCCGGGTTCCGCCCACATATCGGAACCGGATCCCGAAACCGAGGGGCTCGACATCATAACCGAGACGCAAATGCGCTCCCCCGACATCTCGATGTCGCTATCGAGCGGATTCGGCGGAGCAAACGTCGCGATAGTCCTCCAAAAGGCGTGAGATGATTTGGCTTTACAGGGCGCTGTTTCTGCCGGCTCTGCTGCTCTCCGCCCCGTACTACGGGCTCAGAATGCTCCGCAGGGGCGGATACGGCCTCGATTTTTCCCACCGCTTCGGGCGTCAGAAAAACCTGCCCCCGCCCGCCGAGGGCAAAAAGCGGATTTGGATCCAGGCCGTAAGCGTCGGCGAGATTGAGGCCCTCGCTCCCCTGATAGACCTGCTGAACGCACGCGGCGACATCGAGACCGTCGTCACCACAACGACGAGCACCGGATACGCCGTGCTGCGCAAGAAGTACGCCGGCAAAATTTTCTATGCGGGGATTTTCCCGTTCGATTTTTTCCCGTTTTCAAAGAGCGCGTGGGACAGGATAAAGCCCGACGCAATCGCCATGATGGAGGGGGAACTCTGGCCCGAACACCTGCACCGCGCCGCCGAGAGGAAAGTCCCCGCGCTCCTCATAAACGCGAGAATGTCGGACAAGAGTTTCCGCAGGTATTCGCGCTTTCCGCATATCGCGCGGCGGCTGCTCGACAAGCTATCGCTCGTCGCGGCGTCCGGAGAGCTCGACATGGGCAGATTCCTGTCGCTCGGGGCCGACCCGCGCAAGACGTTCTGCGCCGGCAACCTAAAATTCGACTCCAAGCCCGCCGAAGTGCTCGGCGAATGCGAAAGGGCAAAACTGCGCGAACAGCTCGGATTTGAAGGGGATTCATTCGTGCTTCTGGGTTCGTCCACCTGGCCGGGAGAGGAGGAGATGCTCCTGCGCGCAGCGGCAAAACTGCGCGCAGGCGGAATCGACTGCCGGCTGCTGCTCGTCCCGCGGCACGCCGAAAGGAGGGCCCAGATAATCGACCTCATAAAAAACCTTCCCCACTGCGTCAGAAGCGTCTCGCTGCGGGCGCCCATGGGGACGCTCGCGTATCTGGCGGACACAACGGGGGAACTCCGCACCCTGACGCAGGCGGCGGATTTGGCGTTCATAGGCAAATCGCTGCCGCCCAACGACGGCGGGCAGACGCCGATAGACTGCGCCGCTCTCGGGGTGCCAATGGTATACGGGCCGAACATGACGAACTTCCGCAGGATATGCGCCACCCTCGAAGAATCCGCCGCCGCCGTAAAGGTTCCGGACGCGGACGGGGCAGTCGCGGAAATCGCGCGGCTGGCGAAAAACCCCGACCTGCGCGCCACGCTCGCAGATGCCGCAAGAAGGTGGCACTCCTCCAACATAGGCGCCGCAAAGCGGGATTTCGACGCCGTCTGCAAATTTTTGTAGCGCGCAGCAAGAGCCGCGCGGACAATGCGTGCGGTTTTTCCGAGCGCCCGGGAAACATTGCGCGGAGATTTCCCCCGCAAATTTATAAGTTGACGCGCCCGGGCAAACTTGCCTTTATTGTGCGAAAATGCGCCCGTGACGGGGCGGAATCCGGGAAATGGAAATGTCGGCAGACTTGATAGCAAATTATATAGAAACTTTCGCCGCCTGTTCGCAGGCCTACCCGCTCCTCTTCTGCCTTTTCATCTTCGCTTTCATGACGATAGAAAGTTCTTTTATCCCGTTCCCGAGCGAAGTGGTAATGATACCCGCGGGATTTCTCGTCGCAAGATACGACATGCTCACAGGCTCGCGGCCGCTCGACCTATTCGCCATCATACTGATAGGCACCGCGGGGTCGATGGCGGGCGCTTTCGTCAACTATGCGTTGTCGGCAAAGCTCGGCAGACCTTTCCTGCACAAATACGGGAAATATTTCTTTTTGAAGGAGGCCGCCCTCGACCGCGCCGAGGAGATATTCCGCAAATACGGGGAAATCGTCACTTTCGTCTGCCGCCTGCTCCCCGCCATACGCCAGCTGATATCGATTCCGGCGGGGCTCTCCCGCATGAGGCTGAGCCGCTTCTGGCTCTTCACCGGATTGGGGGCGGGAATCTGGACGGCGATTCTCGCGGCCGTCGGATATTATTTCGGATACCTGTCGGGCGACATCACCTATGCGGAGCTTATACGCAAGGGCACCGACATAGTAAACGAGCACTACCTATGGATTATCGCGGGGCTTGCCGCGGCGGTGGCGGCCTACGCCGCGCTGCACCGCAAAATAATGGGCTCGAAGCGCGCATAGGGGGGGGGGAGAATTTCCATGGGGAAAGTTCGGGAAAAACTTAACGCGTTCTACAACAGAATAGTCGGAGAACAGGCCACGCCGGAATATATCGCGCGCGGCTGGGCGATAGGCATGTTCTGGGGCTGCATATGCCCGTTCGGGCTGCAACTCATCTTTTCAATACCGACATCATTTCTGCTCAAAGGCAGCAAAATAGGGGCTACGGTCGGGACTTTCATAACAAACCATTTCACGGTCTTCCTGATATATCCGCTGCAAACTTATGCGGGCTGCCTGATAACGGGCAAAAAAATAAGCTACGCGGCGATAAATACCGCCATGTCGGACGTCATAACGTCGAAAAGCTACGACGCCCTGGCGGAAACCGGCACAGACCTCGCCATAGGATTCTTCGCGGGAGGCGCGGTATTTGCGGCCGTAATGACCCCTCTCGCTTACTTTGCGGTAAAGGGAATGGTCGTCAGATACAGGCGCAAGCACGGCTGAATCCGGCGCGCGGCTCCCGAATGGCGGGCCTCCGCCGGTTCGCGGCATTGTTCCCGTATCGTGAAATTCGATTTTGGAAAAAACGAGGTAAAGTTTCGGGAAAGGTTTTAATATTGAGGCATGGACGGGGTTGGAACCGGATACCTGCCCCACTGCCGGTTGAACTTGCAGCGATTGCCCCGTTTTTAGACGGGGAAACGCCGGCAGTTTCCGTGAATCCGGATTCGGAATCGGAGACGGCTTCCGGGAAATTTTACCGCAGGCATGCTTGCGGCGCATTTCTAAATCCGCCCATTTTCGGGCGCTCCGCCCGTGTATCGCATGGCAATGTTTGGGGAGAAAAATCGAACGTTTGAAGAAATGCTCTGTCTTTCGGGGATTCCGCCATCGAGTACTCCAAAGAAACGGGCGGCGCCGTGGATATAATGGCTTTCATAACAGTTATATTTTTCGTCCAACGTTGTAAACGCCGCGCTGCTTTTGACTTCCCCGCTAAGGGCCCGTTTCCCCTCAAACGTTCGATTTTTTGCGGATTATCGGCCCGAGCAATGTTTTCCCATCAAACCAATCCCCAACAACCGCCTATAACTCCCGATTTTTAAAGGTATTTAAGTCCCGTTAAAGCCTGTTAAACTTTCCCCAAACCTTCTGTCCGAATCATCCGCCGACCTATCTTTAAACCGGCCTCCCTGCAAAGAAGCGGAGAAATAAAAGGCCCCGCAAAGTTCTTGAGGGGCTTTTTTATTCCCTGCCCGCCCCGCGGCCGCGATATGTTCTACGGCGGCTCGGCGGGGCGAAAAGCATTCCGGATACTGCTTCATTCCGGAATGCCGGCGCAAAATTTTCAAAATCCGAATCCGCCCCAAACCATTTGTTTTCCCCGTGATTTCCCGTTATTTCACGCCATTTCCCGTTTCCGAACTTGTCTTTCAAACATCGGCGCTATTTTCCCGCCGCGCCCTTCTCCCGAGCCAACCGCCGCCCCACTTGCCGAAAATGTCCGCAGTTTGCCATCTCCAAAACAAAAACTCGGAATTTTGCTTGACATGTTAGGCTTGTCTAACTTTTATCGGGGCAAAAATCGGGTTCTTTTCGAGGATATCCCGCCCTGCGCGCGCCGCAGACGCGGGCATTTTCAAAAAAAATGTTAGATATATCTAACTTAAAAGATTCCGCGCTCCCGCGAGGAAGGAATCCGGAAAAATTTTCAAAACTCATACAAACTATGGAAATTGACAAACAAACGGAAACCCCTGGCGGCGAAAAGCCGCTGACGCTCGCCGACCTTCCCGTCGGAGCGACGGCGACGGTCGTCAAAATAATTCCCAATTCGCGCGGGGAGAAAAAATTCTCCGATGTCGGGCTCGTGCCCGGAACGGAGCTCGTGATGCAGGCGCACGCGCCTTTCGGAGGCCTGATAAGGGTGAAAGTCATGCAGACGAGCATGGCGCTGCATTCCTCCGATGCAAAAAACATACTTTTGAAAAAAGGCGGCAAAAATGAAAAAACACTATAAAATCGCCCTCGCCGGCAACCCCAACTGCGGGAAAACCTCCATATTCAACGCCCTCACCGGCGCGAGGCAGCACGTCGGCAACTACCCGGGCGTCACCGTCGAAAGCAAGGCGGGCAACTTCCGCATAGGGGAGGCGGAAATAGAGCTCATAGACCTGCCGGGCATATATTCGCTGTCGTCGAACTCGCCCGAAGAGGCCGTCGCGTTCGACGAACTCACCCGCGGGGGGATAGATCTCATAATAAACGTAATCGACGCCTCGGCGCCGAACAGGGGGCTGTACCTCACGACCCAGCTCGCCGAATTGCACATTCCCATGGTGCTGGCTTTCAACATGAGCGACGACGCGCGCAAGAAGGGAATTAAATTCGATATCCCGAAACTCGAAAAATACTTCGGCTCCCCGATAGCGCTGACCGTCGGGCGCACCCGCGAGGGCGTAAGGCCGCTCGCGGAGAAGCTCGCAAAGGCGCTCTCCGAACTCGACTCCCACGGCGTTCCGATGCTCTCCTACGGGGCGGACATAGATGAGTCGCTCGAAGCGGTGGCGCGCAAAATAGACTCGCTCGGGATTAAGAAATACGCGCACATACCGTCGAGGTTCTTTGCCGTAAAGCTCCTCGAAAGCGACACCTGCACGATGAAGATTCCCGAGTTCCGCCCCGCGTGGAAAGAGGCGTCCGAACAGATAAAGCACCTTTCTGACATACACGCTATCGACGACACCTCGACCTTCATGGCCGACAGAAGGTACGCAATGATATCGGGCGCATGCCGCGAGGCCGTATCGACCTCCGGAGAAAAGCGGCGCGAATTTTCCGACGCCATAGACATGGCGCTCACGAACAAGTTTTTGGGGGTTCCGCTGTTCCTGGCGATAATGTACGCGACGTTCTGGTTCACATTTACATGCGCCGCCCCCCTGATGGGCTGGATAGAAGACTCGTTCGGCTGGCTCTCCGACCTTGTGAAGTCCGCATGGGGAGACGAAACCCTGCCCTACCTGCGCGACCTCATAACCGACGGGATAATCGGCGGCGTCGGGGGCGTAATCGTATTTCTGCCGAATATACTTTTCATGTTTCTCGCCCTTTCGCTTCTCGAAGAAAGCGGATATATGGCGCGCGCGGCGTTCGTAATGGACGGCATAATGCGCAAATTCGGCCTTCAAGGGAAATCGTTCGTGCCGCTGATTCTCGGATTCGGGTGCAGCGTGCCGGCGATAATGGCGACCCGCTCGATAGAGTCCGAACGCGACAGGAAAACCACCATAATGATACTCCCGATGATGAGCTGCGGCGCTCGCCTGCCCATTTACGCGCTTATAATCCCCGCGTTTTTCGCGCTTGAATACCAGGCGCTGATGATGTGGATTATATACTTGATAGGCATCGCGGTCGCGCTCATAGCCGCGCGGGTTCTGAAAAGCACGGCTTTCAAGGGCGAAGGCGAAGTGTACCTCATGGAGCTTCCGCCGTACAGAATGCCGACGCTGCGCAGCCTGTTGCTGCACATGTGGGACAAGGGCAAGGTTTACCTGCGCAAGGCGGGGACGATAATCCTCGCGACCTCCGTCGTGCTCTATGTCTGCAATACCCTGCCCGAAAAAACGGAATTTTCCAAAGACTACGACGCCCTGATTGAAAAGGCGTCCGCCGCCGCCAAACTCGACGCCGGCAAGATAAAAATTCTCGAAAGCGGCGGGCTTCTCGACAAAGGCGAAATCGCGCAAATAAAGGAAGAGGGCGAGATACCCGCGGAAATCCTCGAATCCCTGTCCGACAAAAATCCGACGCCCGCCCAAAAAGCCGTAATCGACGCGGCGTCGGAAGCCCAAGACGCAGTCGCCGCGCTCGAAAACGAGAAAGAGGCGGAAACGCTGGAATACACCCTGTCCGGCAGGATAGGCAGGTTTTTCGAGCCCGTGTTCAAGCCGATAGGCTTCGACTGGAAGCTCGCGACCGCAAGCATAGGCGCGCTCGCGGCCAAGGAAGTGTTCGTGTCGCAGCTGGGCATACTCTACGCCGAGGGCGAAGCGGACGAGGAAAGCGCCACCCTGCGCGAAAAGCTCGCCGCCGCATACACGCCCCTGCAAGGGTTCTGCATAATGCTCTTCTGCCTGCTATCGATACCGTGCCTTGCGACGCTCGCCATCATCAAGCGCGAACTCAATTCGTGGCGCGCGCCAATATTCGAGGCCGCGATGCTGTTTTCAATCGCCTACGCGGCCACTTTCGCCGCATACCAGATCGGCACGCTGCTTGACATAGGCACAAAACTCGCAAGCTGAAAAGGGCGTTTATGGAAAAGTCGATAATCATACTTATAGCGGTTCTTGCCGCGTGCTGGCTGATATTCCGCTTCTCGCGAAAACTTAAAAAGGGGGCGGGAAGCGGAGGCTGCGACTGCGGATGCGGCTGCTGCGGTTCGTGCGGCGGCAAGAAGCCCAAAGGCGAAAATTTGGAAATGAAATAGTCTGTTATAATCCAACGCCGCGAAGCTACCATGACTTCGCGGCGTTTTTTCTTTGCGGAATCTTTTGGCCGCCGGCCAAAAGAAACGGACGCAAAAAAAACGCCGCGGCGCGCCGCATTGCCCCGATATACCGTATCATTTGCGCCCGGGCGTTATTTTCGCGCCGCAGTCAAAACAGCGCCTGTATCTGCATTCTGAACGAATCGGCGGCGAGGGAGTGCCCGCCCGCCGCAGGCTTTCCTCCGGAGAAATGCGAACGCTCGTATCCGCATTGGAATTTCAACGAGTTGCCGTTTATGTACCAGTTGAGCCCGAAATAAAACCCGCGCGCGCGTTCGTATTCGGAGTCTCCGTCCACGTTGGCGGCCTGCCGCAGCCCGTCCGACGGAGAGACGCCCCTCCCGTCGGTATCGAGATATGCGAACCTGAAAACGGGAGCGATTTCCCCAAATTCTCCGATGCCGAATTTGTATTCAACCGCAAAATTCGCGCCGATCGGGAACTGCCTTCCGCACCCGCCTCCGAGCATTGCGCCGTCGTCCGCGCCCGCCGCGAGAAACTCCGACATCGCCCTCATTCCGCCGAGCCGCACGCTGACATAAGGGTTCGCGCCCCACATTCCGGCGGACGGGCCGGAAGACGTTTTGTCGGCGTCCGCGCCCCAGCCGAAATTTCCGCCGACGTCCGCTTTGGCGCCGAAACAGTCGAAAGAATACGACGAACTAAGCCACAAATTGGGGGCGTTGCCGCTCGAAACCGAATTGAAGCCAAGCCGGTAGTTCTCGGAATTTGAAACGCCGAGAGCATACCTCAGCCCCCTGATTTCGCGCGGTTCCCCGAACCAGTAGGCGCCCGTCATGAACGATCCGAATCCCAGCCGCCTCGCGTTGCGCGGCCCCGTCCAAAAGTATGTCGCCACAGACCTCTCAACCGCGTACAGGTCGAAGGGCGACATGTTTTCCTCGAAACAGAAATTCGGTTTTATGTAGCCGACGCGCAATTCGCCTTTGAGCAGCTCCGCGTCAATTTTCCGCCAGAGGTAGGTGATGGAAGTCTTGTTTGCGAACATGAAGTCGAAGGACAGCTGCGCGCCCCAGTCGAGATTCTTGTCGGAATTCACCGTCAGGATCATGCGCCTGATTATGAACTTTCCCACGGCGGAATCCCCGCCTTCCGCGCCGCCTTCAAGGCATTCCGCCGAAATGTATTCGTACTGCGCCTGCATCTTTGCCGAAACGCGGAGCGGCCTTTGCATAGACGGGGCGACGGCGGGAATCCGCGCGGAAAGCTTTTTTATCTCCGAAACCTCGGAAACTCCCAGCGTCCCGCGCTCCGCGAGTTTCGACAATAAAGCGGCGTCCGACGCAAATACCGGCGCCGCGCGAAAGACAAACGGAAGCGCGAGCGCGAAAAACGCGCGCGCAACGCGGCGAAAAGCAAATCCGGCTGAAATTCTCATATGGCAAACGTCAAAGCCGGACAATCTCCGGAAATCCGCAGAGAAAGACTTTGAAGCGGAGCGCGGCAACCCAAATCGAGAAACCCCCGCTCGCAGCGCCGGGGGTTTCCCGCAAAGGCGCCGCGGTTTCTTTTAACGCCGATAGAAACCTCCCGTTAGGGAAAAATCAAGAATTTTCGGACCTCGAAGCGCGGTTTTCAACGCTCAAAAACCGCGTATCCCATGGGAGAAACGCCCTTTCCCTTGTACATGAAAACTTCGGGAGAATAATTGCATACAACTTCCGTTCCGTCGGCGTACTTCGTCAAGAAAACGCCTTCCCCGATTTCGGAGTGGGAATCCATGAAGACTTTTTGGAGGCGCGAGAGCTTGGAAAATTCCACGTATCCCCTCTTTATCGCCTCCACGCTGCGCGCGGCCGCGGCGGCGTCCACGCAGACGAGGTCGGAGTTGCCCATCCAGTTGTCTCCGTTGTCCCTAAATGCCGAATAAAGATAGAACATCGGCCTTCCCCCGAACTCGACGAGTTTCAGGCGCGTGTACGGATCCTTTATCGTGTAGTTTGTACACTCCGTTGCGGGGTTGCTCAGAATTATGCCGTTAAACACAATCTGCCAGAGGGGGACGAGCTTCGCGCCCATCGGCAGGCTCTTTTTTCCGAGAAGCCCGAAATGTATGTACAGGCCGTAGTCCGCGTTTCCCGCCACGAAATACGCCGGCCCCTCCGAAGCCGCGCCGCCGAAGAGCGAGCGCGCAAGCCCCATGATTTTGTTCATGTAAACTTCGCCCTCGGCGCGCGTGCACGGGTGGGCGGGGTCAGCGCACTCGTGCGGCGGAATCATCGAAATCACGTCGATGTAGTGCAACCCCCTGAATCCGAGCTCCGCGATTTTCGGAAGGTCGCGCCGCGCGAACTCCCATGCCTTTTTCGGGCAGAGGTTGTACATGCGCCCGCCGCTCCAACACGTGTTCTTTTGGAGCGATCCGTCGGGCTTTTTCGCGACAGGCCCCCCTGAATTCCAATCCTCGGAAATGCTGTAAATATCGGTGCTGTTCGTGTGGCAGACGATTTGATATCCCTGCGACTGGGCGAACTTTATCAGCTTTTTAAGCCCCTCCTCGCCGCCGAGCCTGGGTTCCACGGGGAATGCGGTTGGCCACCTTCCGTCGTGCCCGCTGACATTCCAGCCCACGAGGCATATCTGGGCCTTTTCCACACCGGCGGCCTTCAACCCGGATATGAAATCCTCCACTTCGCCGAACGTCATCTTTACGATTACCTCGGGCTCGTTCTCGACAGTCTGCTCCTCGATTTTCGGCGGGGCGGGCTTCCACGCCAGGCGAATCCGCAGCTCGGGGGCGTCGCACGCATACGCGAGCTCCGGCGAGAGCCTTTCGGAAATCGGCCTGCACGCGCCGGAATCGAGAAGATACTTTCTGTAATCTCGCGCAATCGCCGAATAATCCGCGTCTTTCCCGCCGAGGCTGCGGAACTCGACTTCGATGTCCTCGTAGGGCTTGAACGCCATTTTGCCGATGTTGAACACGATTGAAAGCGAATACTCCCCGCCCTTTACGCGCGCCGTTGCCGCGTGCTCGTGGCGCAGGCCTTTTACTATGTAATAATACGCCCCGTCCGATTTTTTGATTCCGCCTATCGGCAGATGCCATTCGTTCTTGCTTATGCTGTACGGGGTGAAAACGGCGTCCTTCTGCTCCGAAAACGGTATGACGAGGCTGTTGGGCATTACGATATATCCCTCGTCGCCGGCCTTTGCGCGCGCGAAATCGGGGGTTATGGAAATCGACTCCGTCCGCGGGTCGATTTCGGAGGCGGGGATTTTCAGAACCGCCTTCCCTTCTTTAAAATCCAGAAACCTCTCGGACTTTGCGGAGCTTCCATCCTTAAATTTAACTTCTATCTCCGCGCGCTCCGCGGCGAAGACTCCCCCAAACGCAAACGCCAAAACAACTAACGCCCATATGCTTTTCATGGAAAGAATCCATATCCCTTCCAAAGAGCGGGCGCAAGGCAAAAAAACGTACGCTGACGCCCGCCGGCCGCTGCGGGACGGGCGGTAAACTGTTAAACATTTTTCCTCTCGGATTTGGTTGACCCAACGGTTGATTTTTAGGAGCGTCTCGGCAATGGGGCAATGCGCCGATTCGGAACTTTGGCGGAACGCCCGGGAACAAAAGGGAAATGAAAAAATACATTCTCATCTCGGCAATAACCTTCGCGGCGGCAAACGCCCTGCTCGCCGGCGCCGAAGTTCCCTACCCCATTCCGCTCGAAGACTATCCGCAGGCGTCATCCCTCTTGGGAGCCCTCCGTGAAAGGGTGAAAATCGCTCCCTTCAACCTCTATGCAACCGCGGTTTTCCTGTGCGCCGTAGTCCACACTTTCTGTTATAGATACTTTGTTGAAATCGCCCACTTCATAAAAAACGACTCAAAGGGCTCCGGATTTTTCTATCTGACGGACGCCAGCGACGAGGCGCGCGACATATTCTCCAAAATTTTTCATCTGTTGGGGGAAGTCGAGATAATATTCGCCATGTGGCTCGTGCCGCTCTTCGCCGGCTTCTGGTACGTCTACGGATGGGACGGACTGTCGGCGTATCTTGACTCTATGACCTATGCGGAGCGCAAGTTTGAGGAGCCGCTGTTCGTGATGGCAATAATGCTGATATCCGCGAGCAAGCCGATAGTCGATTCCGCCGCGTGGGCGATACGCAGGGCGGCTGCTCTCGGCGGGGGAACCGTCGGGGCGTGGTGGGTCGCCATAATGTGCATAGGGCCGCTGCTCGGCTCGGTAATAACGGAGCCCGCCGCAATAACGATTTCCGCGTCGCTTCTGATGTCCAAATTCTTCGAGTTCTCGCCCTCCGGCAGGCTGAAATACGCGACGGTCGGGCTGCTTTTCATGGCCGTGTCGACGGGGGGAACGCTCACGCACTTCGCCGCCCCTCCCGTGCTGATGGTGGCGAGAACCTGGGGGTGGGACACCGCCTACATGATGTCCACGTTCGGCGCCAAGGCCGTCGCAGGGATATGCGTTTCGACCGCCGCGTATTACATTCTATTCAGGCGCGAATTTGCCGAGCTTGAAGCGTGGCGCAGGGCCGATACGTCGCTGCGCGTCGCGGAAATGCCGTCGCCGATGTGGCTGCGCGCCTTCCATATCGGCTTTCTGGCGGCGGCGGTGCTCTCCATGCACTACCCGGTGCTCCTTATTTTCATACTGATGACTTTCATAGCCTTCTGCGACGTGACGTCCGCCTACTCCCAAAAGCTGCGCTACAAGTCTCCCATACTCGTGGCGATATTCCTCTCGGCGCTCGTGGCGCACGGCGGCCTCCAAGGCTGGTGGATAGAACCATTGCTGACGGGGCTCGGCAACCGCGAGCTCTTCCTCGGCGGAATGGCTCTCTCGGCGTTCAACGACAACGCTGCGATAACATACCTCGCCTCGCTCGTGCCGGGGTTTACCGAGAGCATGAAGTACATGCTCGTCGCGGGCGCGGTTGCCGCCGGCGGCCTGACCGTGATAGCCAACGCCCCCAACCTCGCGGGGCTTTCGGTGATGAAACCGCGATTCAAAGACGGCATATCGCCGAAGTTCCTGCTATGCGGAACCGCGCTTCCGACGGCGATAACGGCCTTGATATTCTATTTCGGGGCGTAAAACTTTCAACCGAACTTACACACTTCAATAAAAATGGGCGCGGGAGCACCCGCAAAAGCAAGACAATATGACCGACTCGAACAACGCACAGGAATGGAAATCGTTTAAACGCGGCGCATGGAGCTGCGGCACGGATGTTGCCGACTTTATCCGCCTCAACTGCGAGCCGTACGAAGGCGACGGCGCGTTTCTCGAGCCCGCCACCGAAAGGACGCTGAAAATCTGGGGGCAAGTCCTCGAACTCATGAAGCAGGAGCGGCGCAACAACGGGCTGCTCTCGGCGGACGTGTCCACCCCGTCGGCGGTGGACTCGCACAAGGCGGGATACATAGACAAAGACAGTGAAATCATCGTCGGGTTGCAGACCGACGCGCCCCTGCGCCGCGCGATAATGCCGTTCGGGGGATACAGAATGGTCCGCTCGTCGTGCGAAGCGTACGGGCTGAAAGAGGACGAAAAGGTAAAGGAAATATTCACCAAGTACCGCAAGACGCACAACGCCGGCGTCTACGACGCCTACACGCCGGAAATTCTCGCCGCCCGCAAGAGCGCGATAATAACGGGGCTTCCGGACGCGTACGGGCGCGGCAGGATCATAGGGGACTACCGCAGGCTCGCGCTCTACGGCGCGGACTATCTCATCGCCGACAAGAAAAGCCAAAAGGCATCGAGCGACAACTCGCCGATGACGGAGGACGTCATACGCGAGCGGGAAGAACTATCGGAGCAGATAGCCGCCCTCGAAGCCGTCAAGCGCATGACGCTCTCCTACGGCATAGACGTTTCAAAGCCCGCGTCCGATTTCAGGGAGGCCGTGCAGTGGACGTACTTCGCGTACCTGGCGGCGATAAAGGACCAGAACGGCGCGGCGATGTCGCTCGGGCGCGTGACCACGTTCCTCGACATATACGCGCAGCGCGACCTCGAAAGCGGGAAAATAACGGAGTCGCGCGCGCAGGAGATAATGGACGACTTCATCATAAAGCTGCGCATGGTGCGCTTTCTCCGCACGCCCGAATACAACGACCTGTTCAGCGGGGACCCCGTGTGGGTGACGGAATCCGTCGGCGGAATGTGCGAAGACGGCCGCACGCTCGTCACGAAAAATTCTTTCAGGCTCCTCCACACCCTCTCCAACCTCGGCCCAGCGCCCGAGCCCAACATCACTGTGCTGTGGTCGGAAAAGCTGCCGCGCGGCTTCAAGGAATTCTGCGCCAAGACCTCGGCGGAGTCGTCCTCCATACAGTACGAAAACGACGACCTCATGCGCCCGCTCTTCGGCGACGACTACGGAATCGCCTGCTGCGTGTCGCCGCTCGTCATCGGCAGGGAAATGCAGTTTTTCGGGGCGCGCGCAAACCTCGCCAAGGCGCTGCTATACGCCATAAACGGCGGCGTTGACGAACGCACGGGGGTTCTCGTCGCAAAGGGATTCGAGCCTATAAGGGACGAAATCCTCGACTTCGACAAGGTAATGGAAAAGTTCGACAAAATGATGGACTGGCTCAGCCGCACGTACGTAAACGCGCTCAACATCATACATTACATGCACGACAAATATTACTACGAAAAGGCGCAGCTTGCCTTCATGGACAAGGATGTCGTGCGCAAGCTCGGGTGCGGCATAGCGGGCTTTTCGGTCGTGACGGACTCGCTGTCGGCTATAAAATACGCCAAGGTAAAGCCGATACGCAACGAAAACGGCGTGGCGGTGGACTTTGAAATAGAGGGCGACTTTCCCAAGTACGGCAACAACGACGACAGGGTGGACTCCATCGCGGTGGATCTCGTCAGGCGGTTCATGGGCAAAATCCGCAAGCTACCCGCGTACAGAAACGCCATACACACCCAGTCCATTCTCACCATCACCTCCAACGTGGTGTACGGCAAAAAAACCGGCAACACTCCCGACGGCAGAATGGCGGGCGTTCCCTTCGCCCCGGGCGCAAACCCGCTCCACGGCCGCGACACCAATGGCGCGCTCGCGTCGCTCTGCTCGGTGGCAAAACTTCCGTTTGAAGACGCCAAGGACGGAATATCCAACACGTTCACGATACTGCCGGACTCCCTCGGCAAGTCCGAGGCTGAGAAAATCGGCAACCTCTGCGGGCTGATCGACGGGTACATGGCAAACAAAGGCCAGCACCTGAACGTCAACGTGCTCAGGCGCGAGGTGCTCGAAGACGCGATGGACCACCCAGAAAAATATCCGCAGCTGACTATCCGCGTTTCGGGATACGCGGTGAACTTCATAAAGCTCACCAGGCCCCAGCAGCTCGATGTGATATCGAGGACATTCCACGCGAAACTCTGAAATTGCTCGCGCGGCGCGCGGATTGAAACCCGCGCCGCGCCCCTCCGGTTGCCATGAAAGCCGCGGTGCATTCGTTCGAGACCGCCGGTACGCTCGACGGGCCCGGCATACGCTTCGTGCTCTTTCTGCACGGATGCCCGATGCGCTGCATCTTCTGCCACAACCCCGACACGTGGGCGGCGGGCGCAAAAAAGCTGATGTCCGCCGAGGAGATTTTTGCGGAGGTAAAAAAGTACTCCGCGTTCTTCGCCGCCTCCGGAGGGGGGGTCACGGTATCGGGAGGGGAACCGCTCATGCAGCCGGACTTCCTGATAGAATTTCTGGAACTGCTGAAAAGAAATTCCGTCCACTCGGCAATAGACACCTGCGGCTGCGCCGGTTTGGACGCCAAGGCGGAGAAAATCATCGGGCTCGCCGACATGTTCCTGTTCGACGTCAAGCACGCCGATCCGGACGGCCACATCGCACTCACGGGTAAAAGCGCCGAAAAGCCAAGAAAATTTCTCGAACGCATCTGCGGGGCGGGAAAGAGGGTCTGGATAAGGTGCGTGCTCGTAAACGGCATAACCGCCGGCGCCGAGTACGCCGAAAAGCTCGGCGAATACCTGAAACCTTTCGGGGGCAAAATCGAACGGGTGGAGCTCCTGCCCTACCACACGCTCGGGGTGCAGAAATGGCGGGAGCTCGGGCTCGACTACAAGCTCGAAGGCGTGGCGCCTACCTCTCCGGAAACAGCCACCGAGTTCCGGAAGATACTGCAAGGAAAACTGCCGGAAACGGAAATCGCTTGACGGCGCGCTATTCGAGCGGATACGCCGCGGCGAGCTCCGAGAGCTCCGCGCCCGAAAGCGCGCGGTCGTAAACCGCGATGGCGCCTATCCTGCCCTTGAAAAAATTGCCCATGCCCCTCTTCAAAAGCACGGCGCCCATCGTAAAGTCCGAGCCGTTGTCGCCTATGCCGTCGGGGAAAAAGTACGGATTTTTGGACTGCACGAGCCCGTCGGGATAGCCCGGAAAACCCTTTGTGTGGTCTATGAGCTCCCTCGGCCTCTCGGCGAACTTCCCGTCAAGATAGGAGCGTATGTATTTCCCGTCGTAGGTAAAGGCAACGCACGCCCACTTGCCGTGCGGAACCTTTTGCGCGCTCGCCGAATAGTCTATCGAGAACGGGAATGGGGGCGTCGGCTTGCCGGTTCTGGAAATATGCCCGCACACCTGGTCGCCGCCGTTGTAGTAGGGCAGCGATACGAACAGCCCGTACTGCCGCTTTCCGCCGTCGGAATGCTCGTTCCACATTCCGCCCACAAACCCTATGCCCTCGCCCGACCACTTCACCCACGCGACGACCGTCACCGCGTTCGTCTTTACGTTCAGCGCGCCCGTATCGGCGTAGGGGAGAGTCAGGTAATTTTTGCCGTCGAACTCCGCGCAGCGACCCGAAACCGGCCCCCCTTCGGAAATTTTCACGCCGCCGACGTTTTTCATCTCGAAGCGCCCGCAGCGCGATTTGAAGGAGTCCGAAAAATCCCACGCGGCAACGAATCCCGCGGGCTTTTCAATGGCGTCCGGCGGCTGCTGCGAAACGCATCCCCCGCAAAATCCGAGGCATGCAAAAAGGAACAACGCGATATGTCTCATGCGGATAATTCAACCCGCGTTTCGGGGCAAAGGCAACCCCTAAAATTTTTCGCCGAAAAAGGGTGCGCAGCGTATGATTTGTTGACTTTCGGGGGATTTTTCTCCTTAACGGAGCAATTAAAAAAACGGGGGCGCGCGCTTTCCGCGCGCCGCCCCCCGCGCTCCGGCGACGGGGCGGAAAAACGCAAATCCGCGCGCGGCGCGGCCAGAACCGGAAAGCTTTAATTGGACACCCCATCAACTCCAAACGCCGTATTTTTCAACGCTCTCAAAAACTGCGCTGAAAGGGGCGACAGCGCGTGGCATACCCCGGGGCACAACGGCGGGGCCTTTTTTTTGAGGTCTAAGACCGGCCGCGAATTCAGGAACTTCGTCGGCAGAAACATGTGCCGCGCCGACATGTCGGTTTCGGTGGAAGAGCTCGGGTCGCTGCTCGGGCACGAAGGCAAAATCGGAGAGGCCGAGCGCAACGCCGCAAAAACTTTCGGCGCGGACGAAACCTATTTCGTGCTCGGCGGGACATCGGCGGCGAACCAGATGATAATCGAGGCGTGCGCCGCCGAAAACGACGTTGCCGCAATCGACAGAAACTGCCACAAGTCGGTCTACCACGCGCTGATTTCCACCGGCGCCGAACCCGCGTACATCAGGCCGGTAAGAAACAAAATGGGAATGTCCGGCCCGATTCCGTGGAGGGCGACTTCCGAAGAAAACATGCGCGGCCTCCTCGCCGAAACCCCCGGGACGAAAGGGAGAACGCCGAAAATTCTGACGCTCACGAATTCCAACTACGACGGCGTATGCGCGGAGATTTCGCACTTTCTAAAAAATCCGCCCGCGCGCAACCTGCACTTCGACGAGGCGTGGTTTGCGCACGCGAAGTTCTCGCCGATATACGCGGGGTTTTGCGCGCTCGGCGCGGACAGGGCGGACTGCCCCGTGTTCGCGTCGCAGTCGACGCACAAAATGCTCGCGGCGTTTTCGCAGGGCTCCATGCTGCACATGCGCCGCGGAAGGCTTGCCTCCCCCGCCGCGGGCGCGCTCGAAGAAACCTACGCCATGCACACCTCGACCTCGCCGCAATACAACATAATCGCGTCCCTCGACGCCGCCGCCTCAATAATGGCAGAGGCCGGTGAGAGGCTTACGGGCGAAACGCTGCGTCTGGCCGTGGGGCTAAGGCTCGAAATAGTCCGGAGAAAATTGCGGGCGCAAGCGCGCGGAGGATGGTATTTCGGCGTCTGGCAGCCCGATTTTGCCGAGATTCCCGGCGGCGGCAAAATTCCCTTTGCGGAGGCCGACCCGTCTTTCCTCTCCCAAAGCCGGTCGCCGTGGATAATCCGCCCGGGGGACGGCTGGCACGGATTCTCCGAAATGCGCGAGCCCGACGCCGCGATGCTCGACCCGCTGAAAATCACGATAACAACCCCGGGATTTGACGCCAATTCCTGCGCCGCGCCGCGCGGGATTCCAGCAAAGGCGGTTTCGCGCTTCCTCGAATCGCGGGGGATTATCTGCGAAAAGACGGACTTTTATTCGTTCCTGCTTTTGCATTCGCTGGGCATAGAAAGGGCGCAGCACGGGCGGCTTCTGGACGCGCTCGACGAATTCGCCGAGATGTACGACTCCGACGCTCCCCTCGCCGAGGCAGCCCCCGAGCTCGCCGCCGAGTTCCCCGAAGCCTACGGAAGCGAGGGGCTGCGCGCGCACTGCGACAAAATGCACGCCTTCATCTCGGAAACGCGCATGGTGGAAAAGATGAACCGCGCGTTCCGGACCCTCCCCGAGCGGCGCATGAAGCCCTCCGGCGCCTTCGGGCGCGTGGTGGACGGCGGCGCGGAATACGTCCCCGTCCGCGGGCTCGCGGGCAGGACGGCGGCGACCGCGATTATTCCCTATCCGCCCGGAGTGCCGCTGATACTCGGCGGAGAGATGTGGGGCGAGAACGGAATCGCAGTGCGCGACTACCTCGCGGCGCTCGAAGACTTTGAGACCGCTTTTCCGGGATACGAGACGGAAATCATCGGCGTGTCGAGAAGCGTAGAGGGAAAGCGCGCAAAGTTCGGCGCGCTATGCCTCAAAAGCTGAAACCGCGCGGGAAATGCGCCTGAAAATCCAGCGCGCCCGCCAGGCGGGGCTATTTGAACAGGCTGTCGAAAATCGAATAAGTGGTCTTTGGCGCCGCCGCCGGATTGCCGATATCCTGGACGCCGTAGTCCGTACCCTTGTAGTCGTACTTGTACAGGTCGGCCCACACCGTCAGATACCCGTATCCGATAAACGGGTACAGAAATCCGCTGCACTCGGAATACATATTCTGGAAAGCATAGGGAGAGCCGTCTATTTTGTACCCCTCCCGCTCCGCCGCGGCGTACAGGTTGTCTATGGCGGTCTGCTCCGACGGGCTCGTGCCTATGAAGAAGAATCTGAAACCGCTGTCGCCGCCGCGCAGCCGCGTTTTGACGGGTATTCCCGCCTGCGAATGGGCGTTCCAGCTGGTTGTCGGGGAATCGTCGTAGCTTAGGCAGCCGGCCAGCGCGAACATCGCGGCCGCCGCCGCGCACGCCGAGAAAATGGCGCTTGTTTTCATGCCGTTTTTCGACGCCCGAAAAGCGCAAAAGTTCCGAAAGTTTTTGAGGAGCCAGCAAACCCCGCAAAAAGCAAAACTTCCGCCCCGCGACATTTCGGGAACGGAAGTTTTTTTCATGTGGGACGCCGCGCAAAAGGCTCTTCCCCTGAACCGGACGGCGGGTCCCCTGCGCGGCGTTTGCCCGCGCTACGCCAGATCCTTTTCGGTAAACTTCATCACCCCGCCCTCGGAAACCTCTCCGGAGATTATCGCCCGCGCGAGGGGATTTTCGATTTTGTTGTTCACAACCCTTTTGAGCGGGCGCGCCCCATAGAGCGGGTCGTAGGCCTTTTCGGCGAGGAAGTCGTATGCGCCCTTGGTGAGCTCTACCCTTATCGACTGTGGCTCGAGCCTCCTGTTGAGGGATTCTATCTGCAACTTCACTATCTTCACGATTTCGGGCAGTTGGAGCGCCTTGAATATCACGATGTCGTCGATTCGGTTGATGAACTCCGGCTTGAAGTGCGCCCTGACTTCCGCCATGACGCCCTCGCGCGTGGATTCGGAGAGCGAGCCGTCCGCCTCGATTTTTCCGTCGGTGATAAAGCGCGCGCCGATATTGGAGGTCATGATGATGACGGTGTTCTTGAAGTCCACCCTGCGGCCCTGCGAGTCCGTCAGGACGCCGTCGTCCATCACTTGCAGAAGGGTGTTGAGAACCTCGGGGTGCGCCTTTTCGATTTCGTCGAAGAGCACGACGGAATACGGCCTGCGGCGGACGGCCTCGGTGAGCTGGCCGCCCTGCTCGTAGCCGACATATCCGGGAGGGGCGCCTATCAGACGGGCGACGGAGTGTTTTTCCATGTACTCGGACATGTCGATTCTGACCATGTTTTCCTCGTTGTTGAACAGCGCCTCGCTCAGGGTCTTCGCGAGTTCCGTCTTGCCGACGCCCGTGGGTCCGAGGAACAGGAAAGTGCCCGTGGGCCGCTTGGGATCCTGAATGCCTGCGCGGGAGCGCAGTATGGCGTTCGCAACGCTGTCTACCGCCTCGCCCTGCCCCACAACCCTGCGGTGGAGGATTTCCGGCAGCTTCAAAAGCCTCTCCTTGTCACTCTCGACGAGCTTTTTGACGGGAATGCCCGTCCACTCGGCGACGATGGCGGCGATCTCCTCGCCGTTGACGCTCTCGCTTATGAGCGAATTACCCTCGCGCTCCGCCTCCATCGCCTTTTTGAGAGCCTCTTCGAGCTTGGGTAGCTCGCCGTATTTGATTTCGGCGGCCTCGGTGAGGTTGTAGTCGCGCTCGGCGCGCTCCATGCGGAGCTTCGCGGCCTCGATTTTCTCGCGCAAAACGACGGCTTTCTGGGTGGACTCCTTTTCAGCTTCCCACTTCGCCTTCATCGCGGCGGAATCGGATCGCAGCTGCGCGAGCTCCCTGCGGACTTCTTCGAGGCGCTTTTCGTCGTGGTTTTCCTTGACGAGGGCCTTTTCCTCTATTTCGAGGCGGCGGACTTTGCGCAGCATCGTGTCGAGGTCGGTCGGCATGGAGTCGAGCTGGGTTTTGATTCTCGCGCACGCCTCGTCCACGAGGTCGATTGCCTTGTCCGGAAGCTGCCGGCCCGAGATGTACCTGTCGCTCAATTTCGCTGCCTCCACGAGCGCCCTGTCCTGTATGTGGACGCCGTGGAACGTCTCAAAGCGCTCTTTCAGCCCGCGCAGTATGGAAACGGTAGTCTCAACGTCCGGTTCGGCGACGTATACGCTCTGGAAGCGGCGTTCGAGCGCGGGGTCCTTTTCGATGTACTGCCTGTATTCGTCGAGGGTGGTCGCGCCCACGCAGCGCAGCTCCCCGCGCGCGAGCATGGGTTTTAGCATGTTGGAGGCGTCCATCGAACCCTCCGTCTTGCCCGCGCCGACGATGGTGTGCAGCTCGTCGATGAAGAGGATTACCTTGCCGTCGCTCTCCCTGATTTTATTGAGAACCGCCTTCAATCGCTCCTCGAATTCGCCGCGGTACTTTGCGCCGGCGATGAGCGCGCCCATGTCGAGCGCGAAAACGGTCTTGTCTTTCAGTCCATCGGGAACGTCGCGGCGCACTATGCGCTGGGCGAGACCTTCGGCGATGGCAGTCTTGCCTACGCCGGGTTCGCCAATCAATACCGGATTGTTCTTCGTCTTTCGCGAGAGAATCCTGATGACGCGGTTGATTTCGTCCTCGCGGCCGATAACGGGGTCGAGCTTTCCGTCGCGGGCGAGCTTTACCAAATCAGCGCCGTACTTTTCGAGCACGTCGTAGGTGTCCTCGGGGGTTTTGCTCGTCACGCGGTCGCTGCCGCGCATCTGCCTGACGAGCGACTCCACCGACTCGCGAGTTATCTGCAAACTCCTAAAAAGGTCCGCAATCCTGGCGGGCTCCGGCTTTTCGAGTATCGCCAAAAACAGATGCTCGGTCGAAACGTATTCGTCGCGCATGCGCTTGGCGATTTCCTCCGCCCGCTCTATCGTCTGCGAACACGAATTGGACATGTACGCCTCGGAGTTGGAACCGGAAACTTTCGGGAGGGAGTCGAGCGCGCTCCTTATGCCGAGTTCGAGCGCCGAACGCTTGTCGGAACCCATTTTGGAAAGCAGGGCGCCGACGATTCCGCCCTCCTGCGCGACAAGGCTTGCGAGCAGGTGTATCTGCTGGATTTCGGTATTGCCCCTGCCCCTGGCTATTTCGCGCGCGCCGTTGACGGCCTCTATGCTTTTTTCTGTAAGTTTTTCGGGATTGATACTCATATGCCTCCGGTGTAGCATTTTGCATGCCAAAATGCAACGCATTGAAAATTAAACTATAATAAAAACCAAAAAGAACCCGCAATGTGCCAAAACCGCACACTGCCGATTAAATATGACACATTTCCGGAGCGCGCTGTTCCGAAAATCCGGAGTTTCCGCGCGGCGAAAATCCGGAGAGTCCCAACGGAGCCGGGAAAAGCGCGTGAACGTCTCCGCAATGCGGCTGCGGTTTCTCATAAACGCAAAACCGAGAGGCAAAACGCACGCGCGTTCACCGGCTACGGGCAACGCAGGCGCAAAAAAAGCCGCCCATTGCGGGCGACACTGCGCAATCTCAATATCCGAAGCGCAAAACAAACGGCTCGGAAGAAACTTTCGGGTGCGACATCAGCGCGTCGCAAGCCTTCTTTATCGCGCCCTCCGTCGTGTCGTGGGTTGTGAGCAGCAGCCACGCCCTGCCGTCGCGCTCGCAGGAGCGCTGCATGAGAGTTTCTATCGAAATCCCCGCGTCGGAAAATACCCCCGCTATCGACGCCAGAACGCCGGCTTCATCGGCGACCTCCAAGCGGATGTAGAACTTTCCGGAAACCTCGTCGAGAGACGCCGCGCGAGCGTTCTCCGCACCCGCTATCGAGAGCGATTTCGGTTCGCCCATAATATATTTGACGGCGTCGTATATGTCGGCTATCACGGCGCTTGAAGTCGCGTCTCCGCCCGCTCCGCGGCCGATGTGGATAGTCCGCCCCACCACGTCGCCGGATATGGCGACCGCATTGTAGACCCCGTTCACGTTTGCAACGGCGTCGGAAAGCGGCACGAGAGCGGGATAGACCGACGCGAAAAGCGCGCCGCCCTCCAAAGAGCGCACCGCGGCGATGAGCTTTATCCGGTAGCCGAAATCCTTAGCCCACGCCATGTCCTCGAGCGTCACGCGGCGTATGCCGCTTACGATGGACGGTTTTATCCACACGCCGTGCGCGAGATAGCCGAGTATGGAAATCTTGTGCGCGGCGTCTATGCCGTCGAGGTCGAGCGAGTCGTCCGCCTCCACGTACCCGAGCCGCTTGGCGTCGGCGAGCACCGTTTCGTAGTCGGCGTTCTCGCTCTCCATTCGCGTCAGAATGTAGTTGGTGGTGCCGTTTAAAATTCCATAGATGAGCGGAAAGGAGTTCGCGACAAGCCCCTCGCGCAAAACCTTTATTATCGGGACGCCCCCAGCGACGCTCGCCTCAAAAAAGTAGCTGCCCTTCGACTTCGCGGCCTCGGCGAAAATTTCCGCCCCGCGCGCGCAGATTACCGCCTTGTTCGCGCTCACAACCGTCTTGCCGTTGCGCAGCGCGGCGACGGTGTAGTCGAACGCCGCCCCCGTGCCGCCCATGAGCTCGCACACTATGTCTATCGAGGGGTCGTTTATGATTTCGTACGGGTCGGAAACGATTTTATCGGCGGGGATTTCGACGGCGCGTTTTTTGGAGAGGTCGCGCACGCAGGCCTTGGCGAGCTCGTAGTCCGCTCCGAAGCGCGCGGCAAGCCTGCCGCCGTCGAGGTTTTTCCAGACCGCCTGCGCGACGGTGCCAAACCCGATAAAGCCGATTCTAAATATCTTTTTGCAAGTGTTCATAAGCGGGAAAAACCGAAGCGGCGCGGGCGGTTAAAACCTGTTTTCCGTGCCCTTTATAAGCCTTGCGATATTGCTCCTGTGCCTGAAAATTATTACGACCGCTATCGCAAGCGATATGTAGAAATGCCCCGCCATCGACGGGTATATTATATAAGACGCCACCGGCAGCGCCGCGGCGAGCGCGAGGGACGCCAAGGAAACGTAGCGGCTCGCGTAAAAGACCGCCACCCACACGGCGAGCCCCGCCAGAATCGCCCAGAACATCACGGCGAGCAGCCCGCCAATCGCCGTCGCCACTCCCTTTCCGCCCCTGAATTTCAGAAACACGGAAAAGCTGTGCCCGACGATTGCCGAGCACAATCCGACATACCCGAGCGTCTGCGGGTCGGAAAACTGGACTCCGAACACGGACGGGTACAGGGGCCACGCCGTAGCGAAAAACCCCTTTGCCGCGTCTAGAACGAAACAGATATTTCCGGGCGTCTTGCCGCAGACGCGCTTTACATTCGTAGCCCCCGGATTTCCGCTGCCGGCCTTCAATATGTCGACTCCGCAAAGGCGGGCAATTATGACGGCGAACGGAATCGACCCGAGCAGGTATCCCGCCGCCGCCACTATGAAAAATCCGGAAACGTCCATATTATGAGAAATCCGCCACCCTGACGGCCTCGACTTTGTCGAGGGCTTTCAGTTCGGCTACCGCCTCCTCAACGGGGAGCGCGTCGAGCTCGTAGACGCTGAGCGCCATTCCCCCGTTTTCGTCGCGCGAAAGCGTCATGTTGGCGATATTGCAGCCGTATTTGCCGATTATCGAGCCTATCACGCCGACCATGCCGGGGGTGTCCTGGTTGCGCAAGAGAATCGCGCACTTGTTGTGCGGGTTGATTTCGACCTCGTGGGAATCTATTCTGACGATCTTCGGGCGGGCGCTCTTGCCCATGACGGTCCCGGCCGCGCTGCGGACTTCGCCGTTCTGGCAGTGCGCCACAACCTCCACGAGCTCCGAATAGTCGGCGTCCGAGGAGCTGTTGACGCTCTCGACCTCAACGCCGAGATGCTTCATCTTTGCGGGGGCGTTGACATCGTTGGCGTTTTCGGAGATCTTCGAGAGGTACCCCTTCTGGACGGCGAGAGTGAGCAGCTTGTTGTCGATGTCGCCGAGCTTACCGAAGTATTTCACGGAAATCTTGGAAACCGGCCCGTCCGCGAGCTGCTGCGCAAAGAGACCGAGCTTTTCGCAGAGCTCCACATAGGGTGAGATCTGCTTCATTGACTCGGCGTCGATGCTGGGCTTGTTGATTGAATTGCGGATAGCCCCTCCCGTGAGGGCGTCTGCGATGACTTCGGCAACCTCTATGCCGCAGCTCTCCTGCGCCTCCTTCGTGGACGCGCCGAGGTGGGGAGTGAGGACGAGATTCGGGAATTTGAGAAGGGGGCTGTCCTTGGCGAGCGGTTCGGACTCGTAGACGTCGAGCCCCGCCGCCGCGACTTTGCCGCTCTCGAGGGCGGCGACGAGCGCGCTCTCCTTGATGATGCCGCCGCGCGCGCAGTTGAATACGCGCACGCCCTTTTTCATCATCTCAAAGGCCTTTTCGTCTATCATGTACTTGGTAGCCTCGGTTAGGGGCATGTGGACGGTGATGTAGTCGGCGCGCTTAAATGCGTCCTCGAGAGAGACGGTCTCGACGCCGATTGTCTTGGCGCGCGCCTCGGTCAGGAACGGGTCGTAGGCGAGCACCTTCATTCCGAAAGCCATGGCGCGCTTGGCGACTTCCGCGCCGATTCTGCCCATTCCGAGAACGGAAAGCGTCTTATTTTTGAGCTCCGTGCCCTTGAAGGACTTCCTGTCCCACTTGCCGCCGTGGAGGGAGGCGTTTGCCTGCGATATCGGGCGCGTGCCGCAGAGAATGTGGGTGAACGTGAGCTCGGCGGTGGCGATGGTGTTGCCCGTGGGGGTGTTCATCACAACGACGCCCTTCTCGGAAGCGGCGGGAATGTCGATGTTGTCGACGCCCACGCCCGCGCGGCCGACGGCCTTGAGCTTCTTTGCGCACGCGAGCACGTCCGCCGTGATGTGGGTTTCGGAGCGGACGATTACTGCGTCCGCGTCGGTTATGAGCTCTTTCACCTGTTCGGGAGTCGAGCCGTAGGCTTCGACCGTTTCGAAGCCCTTCTGTTTCAGCAGTTCCACGCCCTTGGGCGATATGGGATCCGCTACGAGTACTTTTAACGCTTTATTCATAGTTGAATGGCAATCGTGGGACTGTTTTCCAACCCGATTGTCGCCGTTAGAGAATGAATCAGCCGCTCCGGAAGTCAAGAGGAAACGCCTCGCATAGCCCGATGAAGCGGAATTCCGGCTCACGCAAATCCCGAAATACGCGGGGACATTAGGCAGGAAAAGCAATTATGCAAAACTTCCCGCTGCAATGTATTTTCCGCAATCTGCAAACCGCCAGTACGGGTTCCGGCAAAATCATAAGATTTTAAACCGCAAACCGTCCGATCGGAACGGCCGATTCCGGTTTGCGGCACTGTATGCCATAAAAGCGAAAACCGCACGGACGATAGTTGAAAAGCATAATTGAAGGGCGTCTGACAAACTTTCAAAATATCCAAACTTCAAGGGTACGCCCACCTATCGGGTCTCCTTAGAAAAGGCGCGGGACGTGAACATTTGCCGGATACCGGCGTTCGCCCTCCATTGCCCAAACGGCTGCGGACTTTGCCGAAAAATCGACGCTTGAAGAATTATCGGAAAAACCTCCGGCAATCCGTACGCAAAGCGGAATCCGGCCCGGGGAAAATTTTTCAACCGCCGGATATCCCACCCGCCCAAACCGTTTTAAAAATCCCCTATCCTCGTATTTTCATTCGCCGGAAACAAGTTCCCCAATCTATGCGGGAGATGATAATATAACCTCTATTTTACCGCCGCAAAAACGGGATAAATACTCTTATGCCTATCGGACGCGCACGGAAGCGCATATCGCTTTCGCGCCTTTCGGATTCCGGCAAAATACCCGCCCTCAAAAAATCCCATACCGCACCGTATTTTCATAAGGCATTATGGTAAACACGCAGGTCAATCTGGGCAGGTCGACGTTGCCGCACCGCATTCGCATAAGGATTAGGCAAACACAAGAGATATAAATACGCCTGAATGAAAAGATTTTCCCCCGCGCATTTAAACAAAACACGGAAAACAAAAAAATCCGCCCCCGAAAGAGGCGGATTTTTTTACGGCGGGGGGAGAATTAGTATTTCACCGCAACCGAGATGTCGACCAAGTGCTGGTTATATGTGCAGCTCGAAATATTCGAAGAGTTGTTCATAAACCTGTAATTGGCGGACAAAGTGAGGAATTTGTTCGGCAGGTAGGAGAGGCCTACGCGGCCGACGTAAGTGTCGTCGTCGCGGTCGTATCCGTTGTAGGTGGCGTAGTTGCTGTTGACATACGAGAAGCTGGCCGTCGAACGAATAAATTCGGAGAAGTAGTAGTTGGCGCCGACTTCGCATCCGGAGTTGATGGCGGACTGGCGGGAAGCGCCGTTTCCGAAGTCGCGGTAGCCGGTGGCGAAGAGACCGAGTTTTTCGGAAACTTCATATCCGAAAGTAGCCCTGAACGCGAAAGTGGTGTCGTCCTGGTCGTCTACCAGAATCGAACCCGAGGGGTCGCGATAGGTGACGCCGGCGTAGACCATGGCGCTGAGCTTGGGGAGGAGTTCGCCGCGAACCGTGACGCCACCGAAGTGGTCGTTGCGGGCATCGCCGCCATAGAGAACGTTGAGCGGATTGCCGCCGCTGAATTCGGTGTAGCGGTACTGGTAGGTAAGACCGGCGGAAATCTTGGGGGTTATCCTGTAAAGGAGGCTGACGGGAATCGAATAAACATCGACATCGGAATATTCGCTAGACCAGTTGCCGAGATATTCGGTGTACTGCCACATGCCGCCGATTTCGCCGTCAATCTTGTCGGAAAAATTGTATGTGGCATTGATGCCCGCATTGTATTCGTTGTAACGGACGAGGGCGTTGTCCTGAATGGTTGTAGTGGTGTTCTGGAAAAGCTGGTCAAAGGAGAAATTCGCATCTATCTTGAGAACCTGTTCGGTATATGAAGCGGTCGCCGCGACATGCGAGAGGTTGGAGTTGAACTCCTTGTGCTGGGCGTAGCGGGTCAGATCTTCGAAAAATTTGACATTCGCCTTGAATTTGCTGTTGCGGCCGTAGTCGGCTTCCGCGCCGAGACGAAATATCGCAGAATAGTCGTTTATCTTGTTGCTCGAACTCGTATACGTCACATTGCTGTTCCAGCTGCCGGTAACGGAACCTCTGAAAAACAAGTCGAGCTGGTCGCCTATGGTAACCAACGGAGCGGCGTTGGACGAAAGCGCGGCCATTGCGAATATTGATGTTGCGAATATTTTTTTCATTTTCGTTTGTTGTTAAATTTGCCTTTGGGGGTTACTGTCTGGTGTTTCCGAATTTTTAATGAAGCGATTATTTTCATTCGCGAAAGGTTTGTCAAGCACTTTTATAACCGCCCATTTTTTATTTTTAGCCGACGCGCGCGCGGATTTCGCCCGCCGGCAAAAATAATATTGAAAGATCTTCCGCCCGACCGATAATTCGCGGCATACAAATCAACCCACCCACGCATTCCGACATGAGCGCACCCGCCAACAAAATAAAAATACAAAAAAGCAACCCGGCCGAAACGCAACCCGTACTTTTCGGTTTGATGTCGCGCGTAAGAAAGAACAACAAATGGTCGTTCAGGGTGAACTGGGGGAGGCTGGCGATACTCGCTGCGGTTCTCGTTCTGCTGGCATGGGCGGCTGTCAGCGCCACGATATATTTCGTGTTCAAATACTCCAAGGGTTTCGACGACATGACCGTCCGCGACGCCGCCGTCGCCCCCTTCGACATGAAGGCGCACCGCGAAAAGGTCGGCAACTATAATATAGAAAAAGCTCTCAACATCATGAAATCCGGAAAAATGTCGGATTTCAACGAGGCCTTTATGAATCTGGCCATGGGCATAAACCGCGCCCCAAAGAACGTCGAGGGAAGGTTGCAGCTCTCGCGCATATACGTTGCAATGGGCAGGCCGGACATCGCCATAGAAAAGCTCGAACAGGGCATAATATACTCCAAGGAGAACCTCGATTTTATCCGCCTCTACATGCGACTCCTGCTCGACAGGATGGAAGACGCCAAGATAACCGCCGTCGGCGAAAAACTGCTTACGGGCGGGAAAGGCGTAGAAGTCGAAAATCCGCAGGTGCGCGCGTACATCGCCATGTCGCTCTCCTCGGTCTACGCCATGCACGGCAACTACAAAAAGTCCGAGGAATACCTTAAAAAATACGGGCTCGAAAGGTCGCTGCCGGGCATACTGCGCCTCTCGAAAAACCAATGGGAAATGGGCAACCGCGACGAGGCGATAAAGATAATAAAGGACAACTTCCAGTACCCCTCCGAAAAGAACCCGATGTACGCGCTGCTCGTAAACTACTACACCGCCATGGGCGACATCGAGACCGCCAGGAGGTACTCCGTGCTGAGACAGGCCGAAGACCCGTTTTCCGCCACGCAAAAACTCGAGCTTATCAGGCTGCTCGAAAAATCCGGAGACGCGCAGAACCTGTCAAAAATGCTCGACGAATACTTTGAGCTCAACAAGTCCAACAATGTGGCGATGATACACCTTGCCAACTACGCGGCCGACAGGGGCGACATCAAGATGATGCGCAAAATCTACGACAACGCCATACGCCAGGCTTTCCCGTCGGGAACATACTGCCTGCTTCTGCTCGAAACCATGATAACCAACGGCGACTACGCGGGCGCCGTAAAGTTCTCGGAAGACATACTGAAAGGCAAGCCGTCGTGGACCAAGCGCTACGAGGACGTCCTCTCGGCAATACGCTCAATCGCCTACTACGCCACCGGCAACGCGAACATGTCCAACATACTGCTATCCGACGTATTGAAGCGTTCGCGCATATCGCCAAAAGTGCTCGTGGCCACCGCAAGGAGATACGACAGGCTCAACGCCCCCATGGTCGCGCACGCAATACTCGAACACGCCGTAAGCAAATTTCCGAGATACCAGATGGCGCTCATAAGACTGGTGCAAAACGAAATAAAAATCGGCGACTCCACCAATATCGACAAGCATATCCTCCGCCTTCTGCAAATGCGCCGCCCTCCGCGCGAGCTCATAACCGACGTATTCAACAGCCTTTCGAGCGACAGGTTCATATTTGTGCGCAACAGGAAAAGGATTTTGGACGAAATAGAGTCGCTGAAAGCGAACAACGCCTCCGAAACTTTCTCCGACGTAATCCCCGAGGACGAAAACCTCCACGACGATTCAAGCATGATGGACATATAAAGCCGGCGCGGAATAGGCAAAGCGCGCCAATGAGGAGGGGAAGCCCCCTTGCGGGTACGGGGCGCGCGCCGACCATAGAAAGGGTACGGCAGTACCGCTTCCATGGAAGGGGTTAACGCCCTTGCGAAGATTGGCTTCGCAAATGTTTCTCTCCCCCTCTCTAATCCTCAACAAAAACGAATCTCCTGATAAAGGTTCGGACGGTACAAGCAGCCAGCCATTGAAGAGGCTATGCCCCTCACGCCTATTGTTCCGCAAGGATATACCCCATCACTTCCGAAACCTGTCATAAGAAAAACCCGGCTTCCCCGATTTGGCACAATTATTTTGGAAACAAAGCAAGAGCGGGCGCAAGGCGCGCCGGCCATTGAAAAGTACTGTAACGCCGCTGCCATACATTGGCTCTGACACCCCTACGGCGATTGGCAAAGCCAATCGCGCCTATCCCGTTTTGCCGACAATACCGTTTATCCGTTCCCGCAAGCGGAAACAGCCAATCCCCTCCCAATCTCCCCTTGCTTTCGGGTTTAGGCTTGGTTCAGGCGAGTATAGTAAAGCCGCCGAGGGCGCGTGGCGTATTAAACATACGCGAGCGGTCTTGGCGGCTTTACTAACGGAGCATCAGCAGTAAACGCGAACCACAAACTATAAATATTACAAAATAGGGCGCGCCGCTTAGAAAGGGGGCTTAACTGTCGGCGGCAGTGCCGCTTCCATACAAGGGCTGACGCCCTTACGGCGATTGGCAAAGCCAATGCGCCTATCCCGTTTTGCCGGAAATACCGTTTATCCGTTCCCGCAAGCGGAAATAGCCAATCCCCTCCCAATTTCCCCTCGTTTTCGGATTCAGGCTACGCTCAGGCGAGAACACAAAGATCCGCATAGCGGAATTTTTGTGAGAAGCTTTTTGATATAGTCAAAAAGACCCCGAGCGTAGCGAGTGGGCGAAACGAGCACTGCTGTGCGAGCGAGTTCAATTTGAAAGAGTCTGCCGGTGGGAGCGTACTGGCGTACGTGACCAGTGGCAGACTCTTTCAAAACGGAGCATCAGCGGCATGTCCTCCCCAGGGCGCGTCGCTTAGAAAAGGGGCTTAACTGTCGGCGGCAGTGCCGCTTCCATACAAGGGCTAACGCCCTTACGGCGATTGGCAAAGCCAATGCACCTATCCCGTTTTGCCGGCAATGTCGTTTATCCGTTCCCGCAAGCGGAAATAGCCAATCCCCTCCCAATTTCCCCTTGTTTTCGGGGTTAGGCTTGGTTCAGGCGAGTATAGGAAAGCCGCCGAGGGCGCGTGGCGTATTAAACATACGCGAGCGGTCTTGGCGGTTTGTCAACAAAACATAAGCGGAAATGGGCGCGTCAAACTGCGCTCAGGCGAGTATTTGAAAGAGTCTGCCGGTGGGAGCGTACTGGCGTACGTGACCAGTGGCGGACTCTTTCAAAACGGAGCATCAGCGGCAGTTTCACGCGCCCATGCCGAATCCGTCGGGGAGAGTTCTTTCGAGGGCATCTTGGACAATTTGCGCCTTCGCTTCCTCGAAACTCTTGGTTCCCTCAAAGACCTTGCGGATTCTGCTGCGTACGGAGACGTTGCCGGATTCGGCCTCCTTGCGGCCCACTACAAACATGTGGGGGACGCGCTCGGTTTCCGCCTTGCGGATTTTGGCGCCGAGCTTTTCGCTGGAAGCGTCGATGCCGACCCTCACGCCGCTGTCGCGCAGGTTGGCATAGAGCTTGTCGGCGTAGTCCATAACGTCCTCGCCGAGCGGAATTATGCGCACCTGCTCGGGGGCGAGCCACGTCGGGAAATTACCGCCGAAGTGCTCGATGAGCACGCCCGTGAAGCGTTCGAGCGACCCGAACGGCGCGCGGTGTATCATAATCGGGCGGTGCGGCTTGTTGTCGCGGCCTATGTAGGATAGGTCGAAGCGCTCGGGGAGGTTGTAGTCAACCTGCACGGTGCCGAGCTGCCATTCGCGGCCTATTACGTCCTTTACCACAAAATCGATTTTCGGGCCGTAGAAGGCGGCCTCGCCGATTTCCTCGGTGAACGGCACGCCGAGCCCGCGGGCAGCCTTGCGTATGGCGGCCTCGCTCTTCTCCCAGTTAGACTCGTCGCCGACGTACTTGTCGCTGGCGGGGTCGCGGAGGGAGATTCGCACGCGGTATTCGTTCATGCCGATGGTCTTGAACACCGCCTTGACGAGGTCGAGACAACCCTGGATTTCGGCGTCGAGCTGTTCGGGGGTACAGAAGATGTGGGCGTCGTCCTGAGTGAATCCGCGCACGCGGGTGAGGCCGTTGAGCTCGCCGGACTGCTCCCAGCGGTAGACGCTGCCGAACTCGGCGAGCCTCACGGGGAGGTCGCGGTACGAGTGCGGGTCGCTCTTGAAGATTTCGATGTGGAAGGGACAGTTCATGGGCTTCAACAAGAAGCCCTCGGCCTCGCCGGACTCTATCTTCTTCTCAAACTGCGCGACGTCCAAATGCTCCTCCGACATTTTCGCGAGATCTTCGCGCTCGACGATCGGGACGAACTGGGAGTCTTTGTAGTACGGGAAGTGCCCGCTCGTCCTGAACAGGCCGAGCTTGCCGATGTGCGGGGTAAAGACCTGTTGGTAGCCGCATTTGCGCAAGAGTTCGAGTATGAAATCCTGCAAGCTCTGGCGGAGAACCGCGCCTTTGGGCTTCCATAGTATGAGCCCCTGCCCGACCCTGTCGGATATGGTGAAGAGCCCGAGCTCCTTGCCGAGCTTGCGGTGGTCGCGCAGCTTGGCCTCCTCCATCTGTTTGAGATAGCTTTCGAGCTCCTCTTTGGAGGCGAACGCCGTGCCGTAAATGCGCTGTAATTGCTTGTTGTTCTCGTCCCCGCGGTGGTAGGCGCCCGCCACGGAGAGGAGCTTGAAGGCCTTGACGCGCTTGGTAAAGTCGACGTGCGGGCCGGCGCATAGGTCGCAAAATTCGCCGTTGCGGTACATCGTAATCTTTTCGCCCTCGGGAATGTCGGCGAGCCTGCCGAGCTTGAACTCCGCCTGCCCCGAATCCCTTATCGCCTTTTCGGCTGCGGCGCGGTCGAGCTCGATTCTCTCGAACTTCTGGTTTTCGGAGACGATTTTTTTCATCTCGGCCTCGATTTTTGCGAGGTCTTCGGCCGTAAATTTGTGGTCCAAATCGAAATCGTAGTAGAAGCCCGTCTCGGTCGCGGGGCCTATGTCGAGCTTGGCGTCCGGGAAGAGACGCAAGACCGCCGTCGCGAGAATGTGCGAGGCGCTGTGCCTGATTTTGAGTAAGTCTTCGTTCATAATGCGGATTTCCTTTCGCGCGGGGCGGCGCGGCAATGCGGCGCGCTCCGCCCTTAAAAACCAAACAATAGTGGATTCCGCGCGGGAAATGTAAAGTTTTTTTAAATCAAAACGCCGCGCGGGGGTTCACGCGGGCGGCGGGAGGAAATCCGCGGCGGTCTCCGCAAGCATGCAAAGCCCGATCAGCGCGAACACGCAGACGCGCAGCCACTTCATCGCGAGCCGGAATTTGCGGGACTTGAAAAGCCGCGCAAACGCCGCCGCCAAAGACGCCACGCAAATGAGAATCGGAAGCGCCGAAAACATAAATACAAGCCCGAGAACCGACATCTGAATCCATACCGGCCACCCGCCCTCCGTCAGAAACTGCGGCAAAAACGACAGGAAAAATATTATGACTTTGGGGTTTGAGACGTTCATCAGAAATCCGCGCAGGAAAATCCGCCCGCCGCTCCGCCGGAATCCGGCTTCTCGGAAATCCGCGGAGGCGGATTCTTCGGGCACATCTTCGAGAAAGGCGCCCCGCGCAAGCCACAGCAGGTACGCAGCGCCCGCGACGCGTATGGAGGAAAACAGCGCGGGGCTGGCGGCGATTGCGAGCGCAATCCCGCTTGCGCAAAGGAAAGTGTGGACGAGAACCCCCGAACACAGGCCGCACGACAGGACGTATCCCGTGCGCCTGCCCTTTGCGAGGCTCTCGGAGATTACGAACGCGATATCGGGCCCCGGCATGAAAGTCAGGGCGGCGCATGCCGCAATGTACGCTGCGAGAATTGAGGCGTCCATGCGGCTTCCTCAGGAAAACAAGTCCGGGCGCAGGGCGCGTATTCTGCCGGCGGACTCGGCGAGCCCGCCGACCGCGGCGCGTTCCAGCCACAAGTCCTCGTACTGGGCGGCTATGAGTTTGAGGGATTTCCGCTGCTCCCGCGAATCGGCGGCGAAGTCTCCGCGCGCCTTGCGCATCGCCCACTTTATCATCTGGACGCCGAGGGAGACTTCGGCGCGGCATATTCCGGCATCGCGGCAGCGGGGGGAGGAATTTTCGGAAAGGGCGAACGCGAAGTCCGCCGCGCCCTCGATAACCCCGAAGTCGTGACCGCACTCCGCCGCGAGCTTTTCGGCGTCCGCGGGGGAGGCGAAAAACATCTTGTGGTAAAAGCAGAACAATTTTTGGACGGGATCCGCCCTGCCGAGCGCGCACAGCGCGCGGGAAAACTCGCCCGAAGCGTCTACGAAGACAAACCTGTCGAGCGCGTCGCAGACGCGCTCTTCCGTCGGAGCCGCGCCCCACGCGCACGCCGACGCCGCGGCGATCGCAGGATACATCGCGCACCAGGGCTGGTGGTTGCCGCCGTCCCCCCATTGGGTGAGAATCATTCCGCGCGCGCCGTGCCTCTTGGCGCACCCGCACGCGGTTTGAATGTTTTTGAACGCGCAATCCCAGCGCGAGCCGAAGGAATTCCAAGTGCTCGTCCCGGGGGCGACCAGAAAGTCCCTGCCGAGCCCTTTCATGTAAGAGCACTGCTCTTCATAGGGGTGGTCGAGATAGTATCCCCAGAGAATCGGCGTCATATCGCACGGGAGAAGCTCCGAATATTCGGGGCTCTGCATAAGCACGTCCGCCCAGAAGCAGACTTTTTTGCCGTACTTGGCGGCGCGCTCCCGCAACCCGAGCATGTGGGCTATGTAGACGCCGTATTTGCCGCCCTCCGCCGCGCACCTCGCCCTGCTCCTGCCCATGCCGAGCTCCCACGGCTCGTCGCCGCCTATGTTGAAATTTTCGCTCTCGAAATTCGGCAGGAGCTGCGCGTAGAGGGAGTCCATAAAATCGAGCGCGCTCCCGTCGGGATAGAGGGTCGTGGGATACTTTCTGACGGTTCCGAGGGGATCGACGAACGGGGCCTCGCTCTCCGCCAAATACTGGTACTCGGGATAGCGCAGCCACCGCTCCATGTGCCCGAGCCCGTTCATGTTCGGGACGAGCTCCACGCCCGCAACCGCGCAGATTTCGCCGAGCTTGCGGATTGCCGCGGGCGAGAGGGGGGAGGCGTCCGCCCACACAATCTCGTGCCCCTCGAACGCGAAAGTGTGCTCCATATAGAGCTCGAGCCTGTTGTACTTGAAGAGCGCGAGCATGTCGACGAGCCACGAGAGCTCTCCCAGCTTGGGAACCTTGCACCGGCTGATGTCGAGCATAAACCCGCGCACTTCGAGATCCGGCGCGTCGGAGATTTCGGCGAACCTGAACCCCCTACCGTCGGACTGCATTCCGATTTGGCGCAGCGTCTGCAAGGCGAGCTTCGCGCCGCGCTCCGAACCCGCGCGTATTTTTATCCCAACTTCTGAAATCGAAATATCGTGGGCTTCCTGCGGCATGCCGGCGAACTCTACCGAGAGAAATTCGCCCATCGGCATGCCGTCCACTCCGATTTTAAACTCCGCCCTCTCCCACGGCAGAAAGCCGTCCCCCCAGCGGACCGACTTGGGTTCGGGGAGTATAAGGGGAGCGTCCGCGGGCGGGTTTTCCATCGAAATCAGAATGTGTGAACAAAGAGCCCCGAGCGCAATTTCGGCTCAAACCACGTGCTCTTGGGCGGCATGATCTCGCCCGCGTCGGCAATCGCCATGAGCTGTCCGACGGTCGTGGGATACATAGAAAACGCCACGGCGAACTTTCCGGAGTCCACGAGCTTTTCGAGCTCCCCCGTCCCCCTTATGCCGCCGATGAAGTCTATCCTCTCGTCCGTGCGCGGGTCGCCGATTTTCAACAGCGGAGCGAGCACCCTGTCCTGCAATAGGGAGACGTCGAGGCCATCTACCGCCCCGAGCGATTCCGCATTCTCAAATTTGAGCGAATACCACTTCTTGCCAAGATACATGTCCACGAAGTTCGGGGCCTTCGGGGACTTTTCCCCGCCCACCGAAACGGAGCAGACTTTCGAGAGCCTGCCGAGGAATTCCTCCTCCGACATTCCCGCCAGATCGCGCACAACGCGGTTGTAGGGCAGGATTTTCAGCTGCCCCGCGGGGAATACGACCGACAAAAACCAGTTGTAGTCCTCGTCTCCCGTGTGGTTCGGGTTTTCGGCTTTCAGGTCGCGCGCGCAGCGGGCGTTACTCGCGCTGCGGTGATGGCCGTCCGCCACGTACGCGCAGGGAATCTTGCCGAAAATCTCGGAGATTTCCGCGAGGCGCGCGGGGTCGGAAATCCTCCAACCCGTGTGGCGGATTCCGTCCGCGGCGACAAAGTCGAATATTGCGTCGGAGTCTTTCTTGTCTTCGACGATTCTGTCGAGCCCCGTGCCGTCCTTCACCGTAAGGAAAACGGGGCCCGTGTTGGCGCGCAGAGTCTTGGTGAGGCGGTAGCGGTCGTTCTCCTTGGCGGCGCGGGTCTTTTCGTGCTTCTTGATGACGTCGGCGTCGTAGTCTTCCGCCGAGAACGCCGCAACCAGCCCCGTCTGCGAATGCCCGCCCATCTGCTGACGGTACAGATACATGCATGGCTGGGGCTCGCGGACGAGCACTCCGCCGGAGACAAGCTTTTCAAAATTCTCCTTCGCGTGCGCGTATACCGCGTCGGAATAGGGATCCGTACCCTCGGGGAGCTCTATCTCCGAACGCACGACCCTCATGAAGCTCAGCGGCCTGCCCTCGGCCTGCTCTTTCGCCTGTTCAAAATTCACTACGTCGTAGGGGAGGCTGGCGACGGCCTCCGCTTTCCCATCGGCGGGGGTAAGCCCTTTAAAACTTTTTATTTTCATACGGGTAAAAAAGATTCACATTTGCGCGCCTTTTTCAAGATTTGCTTTGCGGAATTTTATTCCGGAGCGTTTCGGGGCGGACGGCAAACGCCCGCGCGCCGATTTTGCGCGCCCTCAATCCGTCCTTGCGTTTTTTTCCAAAACCGCAATAGTCTTGAAAACGAAAATAAAGACATACCGATTATGAACGCAGAAAAAATTCCGACAATTCCGGCGGCGCGCTCCGGCGGCTGCATATTTTCCCTCGTAAAGCTTGCGGTTCTCGCGCTCGCGATAATCGCGGCCATCGCGTATTTTGCCCTCAGCTATACGGGCTATGTGGCCGATTACGCTCTCAAAACCATAACCAAGGGCACCGGTATAGACGCGGGCGTGGGCTCCGTCTCTTTCAGCCTGTCCGAGCAAAAGTGCGACGTCAAAAATTTCTACATCACCAATCCCCCGAATTACCCCGAGGGTAACGCCGTGGAATTCAAGACCGCATATGTGGACGCCGACATAGGACTCTCGGACATCCTCGCCAAAAAACTCGTAAAAGTCGAAGAGGTGCGGATAGAGGGCCTCAAGATTTCCTACGACATGAAGACCAAAAAGGGTCTGGCGTCCCTGTTGTCGTCGCCCGACAACAATCTGAACGAAATCGTCGAAATCCTGCTCGGAGCCCAAAAGAAAAAGGAACAGGAGCCCGCGTCGGCGGCGGATTCCCAAAACGAACCTTTCAGGATAATCCTCGACAAGCTCGTATTCGCCGACGGTGACGTGAAAGTCGGGCTCAATGACAAGATTATCAACATAAAGCTGCCGAGCTTCACAGTGGAAAATCTCGGCAAAAACGGCGAGGGGTTGACGCCCTCGCAGCTCGTGACGGAAATACTCGGAAGGCTCGCCAAGCAGGTGACGGTAGACGTGGCCTCGGAGCTCGCAAAACAGGGGCTGAAAATGGGCTCCGACGCGGGCAAGGAAGCCGGCGACGCCGCGGAAGGCGCGACGAAAGACTTGAAAAAGTCCGTGGAAAGCGCGCTCAAAAACCTATTCAATTAACGCCGGCAACCGGCGCAAAGCGCGCCCTTCGCGATTCGCTCCCCCCCCCCGCAGGCAAAATCCGCCATGCGGTCGGCAGGGGAAATCCGCCCGTTTTCACGGGCGGATTTTTTTGCCGATATTCGCCGTTCCCCTCCCTTTCGCCGAACTTCCGTTCCATTTCGATTTTTTTAGTGACAACTTAGCGGCGGGCGGAAATAATTGGCAAATATGAATACGAGAGATTCCATTCGGCGGATATTCGCCGTTTCGTCGGCGGCGCTCCTCTGCGCGTGTGCCCATACGCCGCTTCCCGACGCCGTCCGCGCGGCGGGGCTTTCCGGCTCCGCGCCAAAACTTCCGGAAGGAGCCAGAATAATATGCGCCGAGCAAAAATCCAAGAGCGCCATAGTATTTGACGCCGCCGCGCCGGATTGGAACCGCCCCGAAGCCGTGATTTTCAGATGGAGCGCCGATTCGGCGCCCGAAATACGCGATTCCGACAGGGTGAAATTCGCCGCGCTTACCGACTGCAAGAGCGTAGACGGGGGGTCGAAAATCCTCGTAAGCGCCTCGCTCGGCGGGATCGCGCTGGTAGAGTTTCCGAGCGGGAAGACCTTATTTTACAAGAGCGTAGCCGCGCCTTCGGAAACATGGAAAGACGTAAACCCCCATTCCGCCGAAATGTTGCCCGACGGCAACATCGTTGTGGCGTCCTCCTACGGCAAGAGGAATATAATCCTGCTCTCGGTTCCCGAAAACGCCAATTCACCCGAGGATATAGCGGAATTCCCGTACGAATTTGAGGGCGCCCACGGCGCAGTCTGGGACGGGGCGAACAAAATCCTGTGGGTTGTGGGGCTGAACGAGTTTGCGGGTTTCGAATACAATTTCGACAAGAAAAATCCCGCCGTAAAAAAGGTCTTTTCCGCGCCGATAGAAACGGGCGGAAAGCCGTTCGGGGGGCACGACCTGTGCTTCGCCGCCGACACGCGGTGGCTCTTTATCACGGGCGACTGCGAACTGCGCATGTTCGACACGAAGACCCGTGAGTTCAAGACTGTTGAAACCGCCCCGAACCATTTCAAGAGCATATCGATGTTGCCGGAAAGCGCGGGCGGGGCCGTGGCCGTGCTGAAACCCTCCGAAAACTACTGGTCGGACGCTGTGAGATTTTACGCCGGAGATTTCCCGATTGCCGGAAGGCTCGACGGGGCGAGGTTCTATAAGGCGCGCTGGTTCCCCGCAGCCGCTCGCCGCGAAAACTCCAAATAGCCATGCGCGCCAAGGGAAAGACAAGTTCCCCCCGTTCCCCGAAATACGCCGAACTGTTTAACGGCATCGTGGAAAGAATAAAATCCGGGGAATTTTCCGCGGGCGACCGCATTCCGTCGGAAAACGAGCTAATAGCCGAATTCGGCGTCAGCAACACGACTGCCCGACGCGCGCTGCTCGAACTCAAATCGAACGGATGGGTCAGAAAGGTGAGGGGCAGCGGAACGTTCGTAGCCGAGATGACGCCCGACAAACGGCTCGTCAGGCAGCTCGGCTCTTTCGGGGCGATATGCGGCAGCTTCTCCGAAAACCTCGCCCGCGAGGGATACAGCCCGTCCGCAAAGACGCTGGAAAAAAAGATAGTGCGCGGCGGCGTAAGGGCGCAGATAGGCTCGCAGACATACGAAATAAAATCCGACGCTCTGAAAATAAGATGCCTGCGCTACGCCGATTCCGTCCTCCTGAAAGACGAGACCAAATACCTGTCGCTCGCCCTCTTCCCCGAGGCCGCTGAAAGCGGTTCCGACGAAATTTCGGCGATCTTCTGCTGCGGCGGCGGCAAGCCGAAAATCGCGAGGGTTGTGCGTGACATATCGGCGACCATTTCCTCCCTCGCAGACGGCGGGGAAAGGTTCGGGGCAAAGCCGACAGCGCTCATTACGCTCGAAGGCGCGGCGGTATGCGGCGGAGGCGAAGCGGCCGAAATAGAGTTTTCCCTCTACCGCGCCGACAGGTACAAATTTTTCGTCGCGGCGGAAAATCTGCCGCAGGACGAAGGCGTAATTTGAATAATGCATGGGAAAGGAAACTAAAAAATGGAAAAGACGGCAATATTTCTGTGCGCGTGCGTGGCCTCGGGGCTCTGTGCCGCCGGCGGGCAAATCCCGCAGAAAATGCGCGACCTCTGGGAAAACCCCGTGACGGAGGCGCGCATAGAAACCGGAATACGCGCCAACAGGATGGGCGAATTCTACCTCGACTTCGACAAGCCCGTCGATGATTTGAAAATAAGGCTCGACCGCCACGAATTTCTCTTCGGCGCGTACGCTTCGCGCTCTGTCGCCGGCGGGCAGCCCGTAAAATATTCCGGGGAACAGATCGACAAATACGCCGATCTCTACAAGCGCATTTTCAACTACGGCACGGTCGCCACGGTATGGCGCAGGGTCGAGCCCCAGGAGGGCAAATTCCGCTGGGACTATTCGAACGACGAAAACATAGACCTGTCGTACACGAGCAACCCGACGGTGATGCAGTCCGACACCGCCCTCGCCTTCTGCGAGAAAAACGGGATAACCCCCAAGGGGCACACCTTCGCGTGGCCGATAAGCGTGGCGCACTTCATGCCCGCATGGGCGCTCGATCTCAAAGACCCCAAGCTCGTCGAGGCCGCCGCAAACCGCAATATCCGCAATATCGCCGAACGCTATCGAGGCAGGATAAAAATCTGGGACGTGGTTAACGAAGCCGCCGACTATATCAACGACGGCGCGATCCTGTACGGCGACTACGTCTTTAAAACTTTCAAGGAAGCCGAACGCCTGCTGCCGCCCGACGACGTATTCCTCATCAACGAGACCACCGCCGCGTGGTACCAGTATATAAAAAACGGGGAAACGGGCCGCTTTTACATGCTCGCAAAAAGCCTCATCGACCGCGGCGCGAAGCTCGACGGCATAGGATTGCAATTCCACTTTTTCTCGGACAAGGCTTTCGGGGACGTGCTGGACGGGAAAACTTTCACCCCGCGCGACATCTCCAAAGCCCTCGACGGCTACGCAAAACTGGGCAGGCCGATTCACGTCACGGAGATCACCATTCCAACGAGCCGCGGCGAAGAGGCGCAGGCGTATTTCGCGAGGCAGGCGTACCGTCTGTTTTTCAGCCATCTGGCGGTTGAGGCCATCACGTGGTGGAATATGCGCGACGGGCAGGCGGCGTCCAACGAGGCGCACCTCATGGGCGGGCTGATAAAGGACGACCTCACGCCGAAGGCTTCGTACCGCGCGCTCGAACAGCTCATAGCAAAAGACTGGCAGACGAATGTCTCCTATGACAAGCCTACGAAATCCGCGCACTTTGAGGGCTTCTACGGAATGTATGACGTGTCGTACAAATTCGAGGGCAAGGAATACAGGCAAAAAGTCTGGTTCGGGAAGAAATCGCCGAGGGAGCAAAAACTCGGAACCGTCCCCATAGACTGGCGCAAGCGGTTCTATTGAGCCGCCGCTCTACGCGCGCAAAAGCCCCTTTCGCCGCGCGCGTTCGTTAAACGTTTCAACATTCAAAAACACAAAACCAAAAGGCATTATGGAAAAATATCTTCTAACCTTCCCGATTCTCGCGCTTTGCGCTTGCTCGGCGCTGACCGCGCCCTCTACGGCCGAACTGCTAAAAGAGGACTTTGAAAATCCGGAATCGCTGAAACTCGCGGAGGCCGCAAAATTTACGCCGGCGTTCATGAAAAGCGCGGAGGGCAAAAACGCCCTGTCCGGGAAACGCTCGCTCGAAATCGACGCGATGTCGGCGGCCGGATGGACGCCCCTGCTGACCATTCCGATAAACTCCGGCGGCGGGTATAAATTTTCATTCAAATACAGAATCCTCGAAAAGTCCCCGTCGGTGTCCGTCTTTGCGGCAATGCGCTCGATAGGACCCGACGGCAAAAAAAACCGCCTTTCGCTGAAAACCCTGACGGAATCCAAAAGCGCCAAAAGCGTGACCATGGGCGCTGTGGTGCCTTCGTCCGACAAGGGGGAAATCGAAATAATCTCCAACGGCGGCGCGAAGATAATATTGGACGACATCTCCGTCGAAAAGCTTGAAGTCGACCCCAGGGGAGCATGGATGTACGAGGACGACGCGTTTATCGCGATGCGCTACAAGCCGACAAACTTCGCTTTCAGCGGCTTTAACGCGCCGTTTCTGAGCTATACGAAAGAGGAGTTCTTCCCGTTCATAGACAAGTACGGGCAGTTCAAGCACAAGGATTGGACGGACAAGATAAAATCCGACGGCGACTTCAAAAAGCGCGCAGAAGAGGAAAAGGCATTTTACGAGAAAATCGGCGGCATATCGGGGCGCGACAAGTACCTCGGGCTCGTAAGGGACGGGAAAAATTACGGGGCGACCGGCAGGTTCCGCGCCGAGAAAATCGACGGCAGGTGGTGGCTGATAACGCCGGAGGGCAACCTCTTTTATTCGTTCGGCATAACGTGCGCCGGCAACCTCGACACGACGCCGCTCACCGACCGCGAATTCTACTTCGAGGACGTGTCGGACAACCGGTTCCGCAAAAAGAACGGATACGGGCTGCACTACTATAAGAATAAAAAATTCGATTCCTATGGATTTCTCGAGCGAAACCTCGCAAAAAAATACGGCGACGACTACCGCGCGTCCTACGGGGAAATCGCCGACGAACGCATGAAGAAATGGGGGTTCACCACCTACGGCGCATGGACGCAGCACTACATTTTGAAGCGCGGCAACGTGCCGTATACGCTCATAACAAATTCCGGATGGCGGAAAAATTATGACACGAACGTCAAAATGTACGCCTATTGGCACGACTTCCCCGACTTTTTCACCCCCGGATTCCGCGAGAAAACCATGGAGAGCGTCGCAAAGAGCGCGGGACTGATAAAGTCCCCGATGTGCGTCGGGGTATTTGTGGACAACGAACTCCCGTGGCAGGAAAAAACCGTGGTCACGATAAAAGCGCTGCTCGGGTGCCCCGCAAGCCAGCCTGGGAAAATCGAATTCCGAAAAGACCTCCAAAAGAAATACGGCGAAATCGGAAAGCTCAACGCCGCGTGGAAGGCGAGCTACAAGGACTGGGAAGATTTCCTCGAAAAGAGGGACTTTGCTCCGAACACCGCGGAGGCGAGAGCCGACATGCTCGCGTTCGAGGAAAAGATGTACGAGCATTATTTCAAAATCTGCCGCGAGGCCGTCAAAGCGGTTTCCCCCGACGCCATGTACATAGGCTGCCGCTTCGCGTGGCGCAACCCGCTCGTGGAGCGCGTTGCGTCGCGGTACTGCGACGCGCTGAGCTACAACGTGTACTCCGACAACGTGACGGACTTCTCCGCCGCTAAGGGAGCGGAGGACAAGCCCATCATAATAGGGGAATTCCACTTCGGCAACACCGACAAGGGCGTCTACGGCGGGGGGCTCAACGCGCGCGCCACCGCGGAAGAAAGGGCGCAGGCGTTCCGCGAATACGCCGTGAGCGCATTTGAAAACCCGAAAGTCGTCGGCGCGCACTGGTTCCAGTGGTTCGACCTCTGCACGACCGGCCGCTTCAACGAGGCCAACTACGCCATCGGGTTCGTGGACATCTGCGACACGCCGGACTACATAATCGCAAAGGCCGCGCGAAAGCTCTCAAAGAGAATGTACGACATCCGGATGAAGGGAGGCAAAAGCACGCGCCAAAGCTCCGAAGCTTCCCGCAGCGTAATAGACGACTAATCGCCGGCGTCTTTCACCTTGCAATGCAAGATATCCGGCGGGGCGAAAAATATTTTCGCCCCGCATTTTTTTATCCCGTTCATATTGACATAGCGGGTTCGCAAAAGCGTCAAATCCGCATGCCCCATTTGCGATTGCAATCGCGGAAGATTTTTATAGCGCTTCATATAATACGACGCGAAAGTATGCCTCAAAACGTCCTGGACCCAAGGCCGCTCCAAATTTGCGTCGGAACGCAATGCTTTCCATTTTTTCACCCAATTTTTAGGGCAAATCGAGGACTCCGGTTTTTTTCTAAGGCCTTTCAGTCAATATTTCAGCGCCGGACACAGGCTGCGTTCGGGCGGGAACACAAAAGTCCGCCGACGGAAGTTTTGCGGGAATGAATTGCGGCGGCATATGATATGCACCGAAAGGACAACGCCGCCGCAATAGGCAAAAAGGCCCGGGCACAGCGAGAGAACGAAAGCGGCACTGCCGCCGAGACGAACTCCGCCGCGCGGGCGAGTTCAATGAAAAAAGTCCAGCAGCGGGAGCGCAGCGGCGTACGCGGCCGGCGGCGAGCTTTTTAAAGCGGAACATCAGCGGCAGACGCGCACCCGCCGCCAAATCATTCGCCGAATCGGGGCGGAGGATTGCCTATCATTCGCTTCATCATATCCTGGACCTCGGGATCCTGAATGAGCTTTGTCTTTTCCGAATCGCTGAGTTTCCCGTCGCCGTCCGCATCGTATTTTTTGAAAAGCTCTTCGCGTTTTTTGCGCGCCTCTTCAAACATCGAGCGGCGCTCCTCTCGGCTGAGTTTCCCGTCGCCGTCCTTGTCAAACTTGGCGAGAATCTCTTTCGGAGGGGTGAACTCGCGGCGCGGCCCGCGCCTCTGCATGCCGGATTCAAAGGCCTTGCGCTGCTCCTCCATAAACCCGACGAGTTCGTTTTCGTCGAGCTTGCCGTCGCCGTCCCTGTCGAATTTGGCGATTATCTCCCTCGCAAACTTTTTGCGCATCTCGGCGAGGTCGGCGGTTTTTTCCCTGAGGGCTTTCATGGCCTCGGCGCGCTCCTCTTCGCTAAGGCGGCCGTCGCCGTCCTTGTCGAACTGCTTCATGAGCTGTATGCGCGTCTGGAGGTCGAGACCCGACATATCTATGGAGGCCTGCGCCGCCTTTTCCGCGCCTTCGGACTGGGCGAAAACCGGCATCGCCGACATCGCCGCGGCTATTATGAGCACTGTTTTTTTCATGGCGTACATTTCGTGTTCGCCTTTAAAAAACGCCCCGTTCCCGCAAAAGTTTCACTGCGTTTTTGTTTGAAGTATTTTTTTTCGGGCTTAGGGTGGCGGATAAACAAAATATACAAAGGCGTCAAAATGTATCAGGTGACTTTCAGCAAGCAGGCTATGGCCGAGCTAAACAAGCTCGGGAAAATCGCCCAGCTCGAAATTATCGACGCGTTCGGCTCGCTTACGTCGGAACAGCTCGACGGGGGGTTGAAAGAAATCGGCAGGATACACCGAGAGGGCAAAACCTACTACCGGCTCCGCACGGGCGACTACCGCATATACTTCGAGCTCCTCGAAGACTCCCAGACGCTGCACGCGCACTATATACTCCACCACCGCACGATTGCTGATTTCGTATTCAGGTTCAAACTGCCGTTCAAGGAGGAAACCATGTTCGAGCAGGAGGACAATTTCTGGAAATACCTTGAATCCCTGAAAAAATGAGCACCAACCAAAAGCCGGAACAGTCGCTCTGGGAAAACGTCCACCAGGCGAGCAAAATATACATTCTGCCGAATTCGTTCACAGCGGGAAACCTGTTTTTCGGATTTCTGTCCATAATCCTCTGCGTCCAGGGCAAATTCAACGCCGACTCAACGGACAGGACGATAGACCATATCGCGGCGCTTATAACCCCGAATTACACGGCGGGCGCGTCCGCTCCGAGCACGGGATACTACGTCCTTGCGATAATTTGCATACTCGCGTCGTTTTTCTGCGACGCGCTCGACGGAAGGGTGGCGCGCGCGAGCGGCAAAACCTCCCTGTTCGGCAAGGAATTCGACTCAATCGCCGACAGCGTTTCGTTCGGGATAGCGCCGTGCCTGCTGATGTTCTTTCTGATACTCCAACCCTCCGATACGCTCTCCGAAACGTGGATAAGGCTGCTGCGCAATACCGGCTGGCTGATAGGGTTCATATTCATGCTTTGCGCGGCCATACGGTTGGCGCGCTTTAACGTGCTCACGAATCCATATATAAACGGGCACGAAAAATACGAAAAGGGCGATTTCAGCGGCCTGCCCGCGCCTGCCGCGGCGGGCGCGGTGGCGTCGATAGCGCTCACGATACTGAGCTTCGACCTCCAAGCGTTCACTCCGCTGCTGATTCCCCTGATGCTTTTGATAGCGTGGCTCATGATAAGCAACTTCCCCTACCCGTCTTTCAAGCACATAAACTGGACGACGAGCATGAGGTTCAGATCGTTCGTGGCGCTGATAATCTGCATAATATTGATAGTGGCCCTGCGCGAATGCAGTTTCGCGATAATATTTCTGGCCTACGTCTTTTATCCGCCCATAAAATATATTCCGCGCGCGCTGAAAATATTTTCATATTTGCGCAGGCAGCGCGGAAAATGCGCGAAGAAAACCGCCCTTTGATTCTCCGAAGGCGGGAAAGGACAAAATCTCTTCCATAAGGGGGCGGCGTTCTGCGGCACTCCGCAGGATATTGGGAAGACAGGGTGCGGATTGCGCGCCAAAAGGCGCGTGAGTCTGGGCCGTTGGGATTTGAACATCGCCGGGGCTCCGGAAGCGGACTGCAAAAAAACGGAAGCCCGTGAAGCCGGATATGAAAAATCCTCGCGCGCGGCAAAACGGCTGGATTTCACGTTTTCGGGAGGGATTTCGGGCGGCGGGAAATTTCCGGTAATATCGTACATTGCAAGGGATTGAAAATTCTCTTGCAAAATTTTAATATATAATTAGGTCTCTTGAATATTATGAGACAACATTTGCACGCATTCCGCAAAATTGCCGTTATTCCGGCATTGCTAACCGCTTGCGCTCTTTCCCATGCGGCGCAGGATTTGTACTTTAACGAGAGTTTGAGTTCTTCCGGGCCCAGCCGCTATTTGGGGCAAAGCGCCAACTGGTATACCGACGAAGCCAGAACCCAGCAATTTACCGGAACCCTCGGAACGGACTATAACGGCATTGTAAATTCCGAAAACGTAATCTACGGCTCCGTCACAAGCGCCTACAAGCTCAGCCTCAATTCCCTGACATACAATATCTCCAATGCTGGAATGAGCAACGGCTACTTCATGTCGTTCGGAACCGGCGGAACGGCGGACCTTGCGGGAGATTTCAACGTAAACATAACTCTGGGGCCGGGAGCCGGAGGCGTTGCGCTCGACGAAACCATCAGGATGTACGGCGGCAATACGTTCAGCATCGGGGGAGACTTCAATATCGATTACAACCGCGCCGGAAGCGGCAGGTTTCTCGTCCTCAACATAAAAACCGACGCCTCGATGGCCTCTACGACAAATACTTTCCGGGTTGCCGGCGATATGAACGTCGTATGCCGGCAGGCGGATTCCAGGGTAAGGTTCAATACCGGCATAACTTCGTTCACCGTTGGCGGAACCGTGGACATATCCAGCCTCTTATGGACGATAGAAACCCCCGGGGACGGATACGCCGCCACGGTATCCGTGGGCGGGTTGACGAGCTCAGACGGGGTTTCGGGGTGGCTGAGAAGCTCCGGCGGCGCCGGTATGAGCACCCTCATACTTACCAACTCCACCCGCCAGGCGGCCGCAATGACATACGGGTATGCCGGTACCGAGTCGTCGCTCAATATCACGATGAGAGCCTCCGACGCCCAAAACGGGTATCAGATTTTGAGATTCCGCCCCGGAGCGTATGATGCCACTGACGCCAACCTCGGCGAAGTCATAGTTGATTCCGGACGCCTCGACATCGGAATGCACTCCAACATGACAGGCGCGCGGCTCTCGTTGGCGGGAACAGAGGCGGTATTCAGCGCCACCGACATATACAGCAGCGATATCGGCACCGCGACATTCAACGAAGGCGAATGGTACGCCGGCAAAATCGTCGTGGACATTGAGGGCGAACTCTCCTACGACAAGATAGTCTTCAACGGCAGGTTCGACAAAACCGGCAGCGACCGCGACATGGGCTTTGAGTTCTCATTCGACGAATACACGATGAGAGACCTCATATCCGCCGGCGACGGCGAATTTATCCTCTCCGACGTGATAACCTACGAGACCGGCAGCTCTATGGCGGGCACCTCGTTCGAGGGGAATACGGGCGGAATCCAGTGGGAGGCGGTATTCGGCGACACTTCGCTCTCCGTCACTTTCACCGTCCCCGAACCGGCAACTGCGGCGGCCGTCCTCGGCGCAATCGCTCTCGCGCTCGCGGCTTTCCGCAGAAAAAAGTAAGCATACCGCTTTAACCTCTTAACTGCAAAGCGGGCGGCAATTCCTATTGCCGCCCGCTTCGTTTTCTACCCTTTCAGCAACATTTAATGCCGCATGGCCGGCGGACAAATCCCCCGCCCTCCTCTCCGCCGCAAATACCCGCACCGGCGCAGAATCCATATAACTTTCGCCGGCCGCCGAAAATTTCCCGAAGGCGATTTTATGCTTCACAAATTTGCATTGCATCGTATAATGCGCATTTGTGTTTCTTTTTTTATAGAAACGCCTTTAACGAATCATATTATTGCCATGATAAAGCAAACCTCCGCATTATGCGCACTGTTTGGCGCATGCGCGAGTTTTGGTGCAGGTTTCCAGGTTTTGGAACAGGGCGCATCAAACCTCGGCACGGCTTTGGCCGGTTCAACCGTAAACGCGAATTCGGACGCCTCGTCCGCATTCTGGAACCCCTCCGCCTCTTTCTCAATGGATCTGCGCGAGGGCGACACCGTCATCGACAGCGGCATGAATTTCGTAATTCCGTCGTTTTCGTTTACCGGTAAAAGCTACGCAATGGGGCGTGAAGTTTCGGGCTCCAACGGCGGAAATGCGGGGGAAATATCCTATGTCCCCAATTTCTACCTCGTCCACCAGTTTACCGAAAAACTCGCCGGAACGCTTTCGATAACTTCCCCCTACGGGCTCGAAACCGATTACGACAGCGACTGGGTCGGACGCTACCAGGCTCTCAACAGCGACCTGATAACCGTGGATATAAATCCGAGCGTCGCATACAAGGTCAACGACTGGCTGTCGGTCGGCGGCGGGGTTTCGCTGCAATACATGCACGCCGAGCTTACACAGGCAACGCCTATCGCCCCCGGAATGGACGCTACCGTCGGCCTGCGCGGGCAGAGCTGGGGCGTGGGAGGCAACTTCGGCTTCACGGTTCAATACGACGAGGGCGGGCGCATAGGCTTTAATTGGAGGAGCGAAGTCGCGCAAAACCTGAAAGGCAACCAGCACCTCGAGATGGGCATAACCGACACCATTATGAATCCAATCGAGGCGGACCTCACCCTGCCGCAGACTTTCAACGTAGGCATCTACCAGCGGCTGTGGGGCGCGCTCGACAGGTTCGCCGTCATGGCGGACTATTCCTTCACCTGCTGGAACGCTTTCGACGAGCTCGACATAAAAAATTCCAACAACGGGCAGACCGTCGGCGGCGAAGCCGTCCATGAAAACTGGAAGAATGTCTCCCGAATTTCGGTCGGGTTCCACTACTATCCGGAATTTGACGAAAACCTCGTAGTCCGCCTCGGCGCTACATGGGACGAATCGCCAGTCCCAGGCCCCAAAAACAGAACCGCGAGGATACCGTGCTCGGACAGGGCCTGGCTTTCCGGCGGACTCGGGTACAGATACAAGAACATGAATTTCAATGTCTCTTACATGTACATATTCTTTTACAACGATTCCGGCATAGACCACAGCACCTCCAACGGCGCTTTCCGCACGATTGGCAACTATACGGGGCACGCGCAGGTCGTTTCGCTTCAAGCCGGGATTTCCTTCTAAAACGGGCAATTCCGAACATCCGCCGCGCCGCGTTTGAACGGGCGCGGCTTTTTTATGCCCGCAACAGCGGGTTCGGGGAAACCCTGCCGGAGCCGTCGGGGAATTGCGCCCGCGGACTTGCTTTCCGCCTTTCGCGCGGGGAACTCCGCCGGCCATACGGGAAGGGTTTCAGGCCGTTTATCAAAAAATCCTTGACAGATAATGACAAGCGCGCAAAATACGTTTTTTTAATTTTTTAAAAGGGGCGACATCATGCCGGAGACCGAAACAATCAGATTATTATCAGTTCAGAACAAGATGGGCATACACGCCCGTCCGGCGGCTATGATTGTGCGCATTTCCAACAAATATCCGTCCACCGAACTCTGGGTGGAAAAGGACGGCGAGGAAGTCAACGGCAAAAGCATAATGAGCCTCATGATGCTCGCGGCTGGCAAGGGTTCCGAATTGAAATTCATTGCGCAGGGCGAAGACGCAGCCGCAATGCTCGATGAAATCGAAAACCTCTTCAACCGCAAATTCGACGAAGAATAGGCCGCATGGCGGCAAGATACCGCGCCCGCCGGTTGCATTGTATCGCAAGTTTTGGGGAGCGGAATCGAGCGTTTGAGGGTGACCCCTCCCCCCATATTTCTGCGGTTTCCGGAAGAAGAGCGCAAGGGACATTCGGGGAGGCCGCAAGGAATTTGCAAGTCCGGTTAAACTCCGTTCAGCGGCGGCGGAGTTGATTTTATTTGCAGGGCGTTTTCTTGACGCGCAGCCCGCAAATGCCGCGGCCGGCGCCGCGGGAAACTTTCAACTCGGAACATAGAACCATTCGCCCGCCGCAGTTTTCGCCTTCCATTGCGCGGGCGCGATTGCAGTTCCGCGCGGTACATTGCATTCCGCGCACATCCGTTCTTGTGAAAGAAATATTCCGCTGTTGGAGGGCTCCGGAAAGGAAGTCCGAAAGGCCGCTTCCCCGCGCGTCATGGCCTCGCGCTTTTTCATATACCGCACCACATTCCGCATTGCATTAAACTTCCAGACGCCGCCCGACACTGCCACCCACGGGGCGCGCAATCCCGAAAAAATCTTCCGCAAAAAAAAATGCGGGCGCTCTGTAAACCGCTGAAAACTGCGCAGCCTCCGGCAAATACGCAGCCTTAGTTTACAGTAAACTAAAAAATTTCGATTTTCTCCTTTCGCCAAAACACGAAATATTTATATATGGGGTTTGTTATGAAACCAATGATTATGAAATTCACCCTCCCCGCAATATACTGAATTGCAATAAGTTATTGCAATTTGCCGCCGTTTTGTCGGCGTCGGCGTTTTTCTGGAATTCCGCATTCGCGGCACAGGATTTGTACTTCAATACGGCGGACTCCCCTGATTTTAACAGGTATCTGAACGATAGCTCAAATTGGTTTACCGACGAGGGCAGAACGCAACGGTTTGAGGGAACCCTCGGTTCCGAGTATAACGGTATCGTCACAGGCATGACAGACTCATCGGTTGCGGGCGGATCGGCTTTGAATCTGAACTCCCTTACAATCGTCCGCGAAAACATCTCCGCGGGAGACAACTTTATGTTGGCTGCAGGCGGGGCCATAACGCTCGCGGAAAATCTGGTTTTCAACATAAACCTGACCAGTGGAACTTGGGGTATAAGACAAGACATAACCCTCTATTCCAATATAGATGTCGGCGGAAATATGGTTGTAAATTATTCAAGGGAAAGCGGGGTAAGCTCATACTGCATTTTCGGCATCGTCTCCGAAACCGGAAACCGGCTTCATGTAGGCGGCGACTTCTCGGTAAACCTCGGAGCAAATACCACCGCGCTGCGTTTTTACACAAAAGCAAACATTATAGTTGACGGGATAATGCGCATGGAAAACTTCGTATGGCAAAATGGCACAAACTCCGAGCTGTACCATACGCTCGGCGGAATGTCGGGAAACGGAATGATAGTCAATTACGACGCCAGCTACACCTCCATAAATTTGACAAATTCGACTGTCCAGGAAACCTCGCTTACATTCGGGGCGACTACCGAAGATTCAAAACTCGACATTTCAATGAAAGGCTCCGAATCGGGGCGTCAGATCATAAGATTCAATGTCGGAACATGGGAGGGAACGGACGCCAATATAAACGACGTCATAGTGGATCCCGGACGCCTCGACATCGGAATGCGCACCGGCATGACGGGTAACAGGCTCTCACTGGTCGGAACGTAAGCCGTATTCAGCGCGACATCAAGAAACAGCGGAGACATCGGGACGGTCATATTCAACGAGGGCGAATGGTACGCCGGCAAAATCGCCGTGGACATTGAGGGCGAACTCGCCTACGACAAGATAGTCTTCAACGGCAGGTTCGACAAAACCGGTAGCGACCGCGACATGGGATTTGAGTTCTCATTCGACGAATACGCAATGAGGGACTTCATCTCCGCCGGCGGGGGCGAATTTATCCTCGAAGACGTGATAACTTACGAAACGGGCAGCACCATGGCGGGCACGGTGTTCGATGGAACTACGGGCGGAATCTGGTGGGAGGCGGTATTCGGCGACACTTCCCTATCCGTCACTTTTACTGTTCCAGAACCCGCAACTGCGGCGGCTGTCCTCGGCGCAATCGCTCTCGCGCTCGCGGCTTTCCGCAGAAAAAAGTAAGCACACCGATTTAACCTCTTAACTGCAAAGCGGGCGGCAATTCCTATTGCCGCCCGCTTATTATATAATAAAACGCAAATAGTACGCCAAGAACCATAATACAAAAGCGAGGGCGCAAGGTGGGCGGCACGGGCCGCCGGCCATTGAAGGGACACAGCCCCTTACAGGCACGGGGCGCGCCGGCCATTGAAGGGCTGCGCCCTTACGAAGATTGGCTCCGCCAATACTTCTATCCCCTCCTAAAAATAAAAAACGAACCTCCCGCAAGGGATTCGGACGAATATTGGAAATCCGCCAAGAACGCGCGGCGCATTTGAAATACAACGGTCTTGGCGGCTTTACTAACGGAGCTATTCGTAAAATTAGGGGCGCGTCGCTTAGAAAGGGGGCTTAACTGTCGACGGCAGTGCCGCTTCCATACAAGGGCTTCGCCCTTACGGCGATTGGCAAAGCCAATGCGCCTATCCCGTTTTACCGGCAATATCGTCTATACATTTCCACAAGCGGAAATGGCCAATCCCCTCCCAATTTCCCCTTGTTTTCGGGTTAAGGTTACGCTTAGGCGAGAACACAAAGATCCGCATAGCGGAATTTTTGTGAGAAGCTTTTTGATATAGTCAAAAAGACCCCGAGCGTAGCGAGTGGGCGAAACGAGCACTGCTGTGCGAGCGAGTTCAATTTGAAAGAGTCTGCCGGTGGGAGCGTACTGGCGTACGTGACCAGTGGCAGACTCTTTCAAAACGGAGCATCAGCGGCATG
>ERZ1673738.406-NODE-406-length-80416-cov-34.223803_pt1 | contig 80416 bp, 69 predicted proteins | sample MGYA00580198_ERZ1673738 | MGnify/ENA primary metagenome ERZ1673738 (study PRJEB41218, sample SAMN15661784) | gut metagenome | host: Homo sapiens | place: Canada: London | collected 2015-08-20/2019-03-30 | study: EMG produced TPA metagenomics assembly of... | reverse complement strand
GCGTGCTGAGAGTAGAGCTTCAGCAGACCCTTGGTGTACTTGGGAGCCTTGGGCTTCCAGTTGGCGCGGCGCTCGGCGAGGATGGCGTCCATTTCTTCGGGGGTCTTTGCCTCGCCCTTCACGCCAACGATGGCCAGCTTGCGGTTATGCACGTCGATCTGGATCAGGTCGTCCGGCTCCACCAGTGCGATGGGGCCGCCCACGGCAGCCTCCGGGCTGACATGGCCGATGACCGGGCCGCGGCTTGCGCCGGAGAAGCGGCCGTCGGTGATGAGGGCCACGCTGGAAGCCAGCTTCGGGTCGGCGCAGATGGCCTCGCCGGTGTAGAACATCTCGGGCATACCGCTGCCGCGCGGGCCCTCGTAGCGGATAAAGATGGCGTCACCGGGCTTCACTTCGCCGTGCAGCACAGCGGAGATGCACTCCTCCTCGCTGTCGTAGGGCTTGGCGCGCAGAGTGGCTTCAAACATATTCTTGGGACAGGCGGTGTGCTTGATGACGCAGCCCTCCGGGGCAAGGTTGCCCTTCAGGATGGCAATGCTGCCGTCGGTGCCCTTGGCGTTGTCAAAGCTGTGGATGATGTCCTCGCGGCTGACCGGGCGGGCAAAACCGGCGGTCTTTTCGGCCAGAATGGCATCGCAGTGCTGGTAGAAGCCGTTCTTCTTCAGCTCCTCCAGATTCTCGCCCAGCGTCTTGCCGGTGACGGTCATCACGTCCAGATGCAGCATGGACTTGATCTCCTCCATCACCCGGGGCACGCCGCCTGCGTAGTAGAAGTACTGTGCGGGCCAGTCGCCGGAGGGACGGATGTTCAGCAGGTAGTGTGCGCCGCGGTGCATCCGGTCAAAGGTGTCGGCGTCGATCTCGATGCCGAACTCGTGGGCGATGGCGGGCAGGTGCATGGTGGCGTTGGTGGAGCCGGAGATGGCGGCGTGCACCATGATGGCGTTCTCAAAGCTCTTCTTGGTCACGATATCCTTGGCGGTGATGCCCTTCTTGACCAGCTCCATCAGCTGCTTGCCGGCATCGTAGGCGGCCTGTTTCAGCTCCGGGGCGGTGGCGGGCATCAGGGCGGTGCCCGGCAGCATCAGACCCAGTGCCTCGGCCATGATCTGCATGGTGGAGGCGGTACCCATGAAAGAGCAGGCACCGCAGCTGGGGCAGGCATTGTGCTTGTAGTAGTCCAGCTGGCTGTTGGGGATGACGCCGGTCTTTTCCCATGCGTCAAACTTGCCGATCTGCTCCAGCGTCAGCAGCTCGTTGATGGCACAGGCAGGGTCGTTGACCACATACTCTTTGGGCAGGGTGTGGGCTTCCATGACGCCGCCGGTGACCACGATGGCGCTCATCTCCTTCAGGCGGCCAATGCTCATCAGCATGGCGGGCACGGACTTGTCGCAGCTGGCGATGAACACGCCGCCGTCGTAGACGCTGGCGTTTGCCTGTGCCTCCACCAGATTCACGATGGCGTCCCGGTGGGGCAGAGAGTAGTTGATGCCGTCATGACCCTGTGCGATGCCGTCGCACATATCGGTGGCAAAGTAGCGGGCCGCCTTGCCGCCGTTGTCGTTGACCGCCTGCACGGCCTCCTTGACGAACTGGTCCAGATGGGCGCTGCCGGGATGGCTGTCGCCGAAGGTGCTCTCCACCATGATCTGGGGCTTGGCAAGGTCCTCGACCTTCCAGCCCATACCCATCTTCAGCGGGTCATTCTCGGGTGCTAAAGTGCGGACTTCCTGTGAACGCAACTCCATATTCATTACCTCCAAATACTGCTTGCTTTCGTCCTTTTTTCTGTAGGACCTTTTGTGATTTTATTGTAAATCTACAGTAACTTTTTTGCAAGTTGTCCCATGTATGTCCTACTTTTTGTGCAAAAAATCTGGGATACATCTAGCATTTTGCCCAATTCTCTGGGATATATCATCCAAAACACGCCTTTTCGACCCGCTTTCATTCGATTTGCCTTTAAAAGTCATCAGATGATTTGTGCGACAAAAACGCCCTGCATGGATCTTTCCGTGCAGGGCGTTCCTCATTTTACAAAGGCGGCCATCCCGATGGTGCCGTCGTCGGGGTCCTCGCCATCGTAGACCTTTTTGATGTAGCTGCGGTTGAAGTTCAGGTGCATCACCATGGCAGCCTTTGCGCCGATGGGGTCGTGGTTGGCAATGGCTTCGGTAATCATACGGTGGGTCATGATGGTTTCGTCGATGAGCTTTTTGTGGGTGACGTTCACGAACATCATCACCGCCGTGTCGATGACCGGGATCAGCTGCCCCACCACCAGATTTTTGCTGCTCTCGGCGATGCAGGTGTGGAAGGCGATGTCGTCCTCGATGTAGCGGTCGCTCTCGTGGATCTTGGTCTCCACCCGCTCGCAGAGCCGCCGCAGTCGCTCAATATCCTCCGGGGTGGCGTTCTGCGCGGCCATCTCCGCAATGCCCGGTTCCAGCAGCAGACGGACGTTTACCAGATCAAAGGCCAGCGCATTCTTGTCCTGCACGCTGCGCAGGTTCAGCGGGTCGGAAAGCCCCTTGACCGTGGTCACCACATAGGTGCCGGAGCCCTGCCGCACCTCCACGATGCCCTTGCTGGACAGCAGCTTGATGGCCTCCCGGATGGTGCTGCGCCCCACCCGGAACTTTTCGCCCAGCGCAAACTCGTTGGGCAGCTTGGCCCCCGGCTTGATGGGGGTATCCAGAATGTAGTGGTATATCTGGTCTTCGACCTGCTCTGCGAGCAGCTTGTTTTTTAAGTGTGAAAAGTCACTCATAGCAATCACCCGTTTATGAAAAACAGCTTCTTATAATGGAGATGCTTCAGCGCTTCCCGGAGGACGTTCTGGACAGGGCGCAGACCACCTCACAATGGGCGCTGTGGGGGAACATATCCACCGGGGTAAAGCCCTCGGCGCGGTAGCCCTTCTGGGTCAGGAGGGCAAGGTCGCGGGCCATCGTCTCGGGGTTGCAGCTGACGTAGACGATCCGCTTCGGGGCCATGCGGGCTACGCTCTCAAGAAAAGCGAGCGTCGAACCTTCCCGGGGCGGGTCCATGAAGACGACATCGGTCTTCTGGCCTGCGTCGGCGGCCTCCCGGATCCATGCCGTGGCGTCGGCGGCGAAGAAGCGGGCGTTTTTCACGCCGTTGTGCTTTGCATTGCCGATGGCATCCCGGACGGCGTCCCGGTTCAGCTCCACACCCACCACCTGACGGGCCTTGTCGGAGGCCGTCAGGCCGATGGTGCCGATGCCGCAGTAGGCGTCGAGGACGACCTCTCTGCCGGTGAGGCGGGCGGCGTCCACGGCCAGCCCGTAGAGCACGGCGGTCTGGATGGGGTTGACCTGATAGAAGCTGCGGGGGCTGAGGGCGTAGGTCTTGCCGCAGAGGGTGTCGAGGATGAAGCCCTTGCCGTAGAGGACTTTTTCGTCCTCGCCCAGAACGACGCTGGTGCGGCGGGGGTTGTAGTTCTGGACGACGGTGGTGACGGGGACGCCCCGCTTTTCGGCCTCGGCCAGCAGGGCCTTGACGAAGTTCTTTGCGCCGGGCAGGACGGGCTGGGCAGTGACCAGCACGACCATCACCTGACCGGTGGCGACGCCCCGGCGGAGCAGACAGTGGCGCAGCAGGCCGGTGCCCTTGTCCTCGTGGAAGGGCTGGTAGCGGCAGGTGTTGGCGGCGGCGCGGACGGCCAGCATCACCTTGTCCAGCACCTCGTCCTGAAGCAGGCAGCTCTCCACCGGAAGCACCTTGTGGGTGCGGGCCGCGTATATGCCGGAGGTGAGTTTTCCACCGGGGGCGGGTGCAAAGGTGGAGATCACTTTATTGCGGTAGTGATAGGGCGTCTCCATCCCCCGGATGGGGGCGACAGGGCCGTATTTGCCCAGCAGGGCGCGGACGGCGGATTCTTTCTTTTTGAGCTGTTCGGCGTATTCGGTGCTCAGCATCGGGCAGCCGCCGCAGTTTTGGGTGCGCAGTTTGCAATCCATAAATAATATCCTCCAAAAAAGCCAGACCGGAAGGCCCGGTGCCTTACGGATGGCAGTACATTGGCTCGACCTTTGGGAGAGGGCTAACCGTAGGGGTCGTACAGATCGTATTCTTCCGCCTCTGCGTGCTTTTCGTTCAGCACGGCGATGGCCTGTTCCAGTTCGCTCTGGGAGCAGCCGCTCTCGCTCACCAGCGCCCGCACGGCCTGTGCGAGGTCGCTGCCAAAGACGGTGTCCAGACGCTGGCGCATGGTGAAGACGCCGTAGGCCCGGCGGGTGACGGTGGGGGAGTAGAGGTTGCGATTCTGCTCCTTGGTGCAGATGACCCAGCCCTTTTCTTCCAGCCGGTACAAAAAATTCAGCACGGTGGCAGCGGCCCAGCCTTTTGCGGCCAGACGCGCCCCGATGTCCCGCCGCGACGCAGGCGGCTTGCAGTCCCACAGGGCCAGAAGCACCTGCTCCTCTGCCACCGAAAGGGGCTTCAATCGGTCCGGAATGCCATACATGGGGCGTTTCTCTCCTTTTCTGAGCGAAAACTTGATTTTACATTTGTCTCAGATGCTGCCATTATAACAGAAATCGACGGAGAGAGCAAGGACGGAAAATCCAGCATTCATGCGGGAATAGGGCATATATTTTACAGATGTCTCTGAAAATGTCCCCGTGGCAAAGACATTTGTGCGCTTCGTGCTGATGGCCCGGACTTTGGAGACCGAACTTTGTGCAAAGATGCTCTTGTTTTGCACCCCCTGAAACCATTATACTACGGACAAATCCAGAGCACAACGCCCGAAGGGGCCGTCAGGAAGAGGAAAAGGAGAGTGCGATCCATGGCACGAGTTTATAATTTCAGCGCAGGTCCCAGCATGTTACCCGAAAAGGTGCTCAAGCAGGCTCAGGCAGAGCTGCTCGAGTATGGCGACAGCGGCCAGAGCGTGATGGAGATGAGCCATCGCAGCAAGTGGTTCGACGCCATCATCACGGACACCGAAGCCACCCTGCGCCGGGTGATGAACATTCCGGATAATTATAAGGTCGGCTTCTTTCAGGGCGGCGCGACCCAGCAGTTTGCCATGGTGCCCCTGAACTTCATGACCACCGGCAAGGCCGACTACATCGTCACCGGCAACTTCTCCAATCTGGCCGCCAAGGAGGCCGCAAAGTTCGGCGAGGCAAAGATCGTCGCCTCCAGCAAGGACAGGAACTTCACCTATATCCCCGATGTGAACGCCATCGATTACGACAAGGACGCCAGCTACATCCACATCTGCCAGAACAACACCATCTTCGGCACCCAGTACGTCGAGCTGCCGCAGGTGGAGGGCGTGCCGCTGGTGGCCGATATGAGCTCCATGATCCTCTCCAAGCCCGTGGATGTGACGAAATACGGCTGCATCTACTTCGGCGTCCAGAAGAACGTCGCCCCCGCTGGCATGGCCATCGCCATCGTCCGGGACGACCTGCTGGGCCATGCGGCCGACACTGTGCCCACCATGATGAACTACACCACCCTGCTGGCCAAGGACAGCATGTACAACACCCCGCCCTGCTGGTGCATCTACATGACCGGTCTGGTGCTCAAGTATCTGGAGAATGACATCGGCGGTCTCGCCAAGATGCAGGAGATCAACGAAGCCAAGGCGAAAGTCCTCTACGATTACCTCGACGGTCAGGACTTCTTCAAGAACCCCGTCGAGCACCGTTACCGCAGCACCATGAATGTCACCTTCACCAGCCCGGACCCCGACCTCGACAAGAAGTTCTGCGCCGAGGCCGCAGACGCCGGCTTCGTCAACCTGAAAGGCCACCGCCTCGTGGGCGGTATGCGCGCCTCCATCTACAACGCAATGCCCGCCGAGGGCGTTGACAAGCTGGTGGACTTCATGGAGAAGTTCCGCAAGGAGAATGCGTGATTTGTACCGTCCTCGCCCTCTCAGTCACCTTCGGTGACAGCTCTCCCAAAGGGAGAGCCTAAACCTGACCGTTAGGCCAAAGCCTCTCCCTTTGGGAGAGGTGGATTGGCGAAGCAAAGACGGAGAGGGCAAGCCCGTTTGAAAAAGGAGATAAACCAATGTTTACGATAAAAACCCTGAACGCCATCAGCCCGGTGGGGCTGACAAAGCTGAACAAGAACCTCTTCGACGTGTCGGTGGACGCTGACGCCCCGGACGGCATCCTCGTCCGCAGCGCTGACCTGCTGAACACCACCTTCAACGACGGTCTGCTGGCCATCGCCCGCGCCGGTGCAGGCGTCAACAACATCCCCCTCGACCGGTGCAGTGAGCAGGGCATCGTGGTCTTCAACACCCCCGGCGCCAACGCCAATGCCGTGGCCGAGCTGGTCATCGGAATGCTCATCGCAGGCAGCCGCAACGTGCCTGCCGCTGCCCAGTGGACGCAGGGCCTTGCCGGAGATCCCGCCATGGCAAAGAGCGTAGAGAAGGGCAAGAAGCAGTTCGTGGGCAACGAGATCAAGGGCAAGACCCTCGGCGTCATAGGTCTGGGTGCCATCGGCTCCCGCGTCGCCAACTGTGCCATCGAGCTGGGCATGGAGGTCTACGGCTACGACCCCTACATCTCCATCGATGCTGCGTGGAATCTGAGCCGTCAGGTCCACCACTGCGTCAACCTGAACGATATGCTGCCTCTCTGCGACTACATCACCATCCATGTGCCCTATCTGCCCACCACCAAGGACACCATCAACGCCCAGACGCTGGCCCTCTGCAAAGACGGCGTCAAGCTGCTGAACTATGCCCGCGGCGAGCTGGTCAACACCGACGCCCTGCTGGAGGCCCTCGACACCGGCAAGGTGTCCGGCTACATGACCGACTTCCCCTCCGAGGCCCTGCTGGGCCGTCCGGGCGTCATCTGCACGCCCCATCTGGGCGCGTCCACCCCGGAAGCGGAGGACAACTGCGCCGTCATGGCCGCGCAGGAGATCAGCGACTACCTCAAGAACGGCAATATCACCCACTCGGTGAATATGCCCGAGGTGCACCAGCCCCGCGCCGGAGGCAAGCGCATCTGCATCATCCACAAGAATGAGCCGGGCATGATCAGCCAGATCACTGCCCTGACCACCGAGGCGGGCCTGAACATCGAGAACATGGTCAACAAGAGCAAGAAAAACATGGCCTACACCATGCTGGACGCCACCGGCGCAGTGGACGCCGCGCTGGCTGCAAAGCTCTCGGCGATCCCCGCCGTTATCCGGGTGCGCATCCTGTAAAAGAACGGAGAAGGGCCGCTGCCATCCAGAGCAGCGGCCCTTTTGCTTGAATCCCGTTATTGACCCTGACAGGGATTTGCGGTAAAATTATCCTAGCTGGGTCATGGGCACCAGCCCGCCCGGCGAAGATGATGAATACAGGAGGTTTGTCCATATGAAGGCCAAAAGAATGCTCTCGCTGCTCCTGACAGCAGCCCTCATGCTGAGCATGATGACTCCGGCGTTTGCCGCAGCGGCCCAGACCGAGCTGCCCCTCGCTTCGCAGACTCAGATGGAGGAGACCAACGAGGCCGTCTCCATCCGCCTGCAGGCCACCGGCAAGCTGGTCTATGGCTCCCCGTTCGAGCTGTCGGTGGTCACCCGCCCGGCAGACGTACAGTATATCGGCGTGGTGCTGGGCGTCAAGGGCGAAGCCAAAGGCTACGTCACCCTCGTGCTCTCCGATAAGCTCCGCACCCTGCTCAAGATGATACCCCTGCCCCGCAAGATGTCCAAGACCCCCGATCAGGTGGAGGAGTTCAACGTCTATGCCTATGTCAAACAGCTCATCGACGGAAACGACGTCAGTGTGCTTCTGAGCGTGGCCGATGAGGTCGTCAAGGTGATGGATGCCCTGAAATTCTATATCCCCACCCTGAAGGATATGTCGCTGGGCCTTAAGCTCTCGCTGGAAATGATCCGCCGCTACCTGCCTGAGGGCGTGTTCAGCCGCATCTATCTGGATGAACAGCCGGTGGATTCGGGCCGGTACATCGCGGGTGCTGTGGCGCTGCAGTCCGGCGACCTGAACACCGCCGGTGTGGCCATGTTCCGGATCAAGCCCAAGACGGAGGGCGTCCGCCTCTACTGGGCCGAGGAGCTGCCCGCTGTGACGCTGGCCGAGGCCGAAGCCCACAACACCGGCGCTCTGCTGGAGTCGGACGGCGTGGTGGCCAATGACGCGAAGGTCACTTACACCTATAAGAAGAAGGGCCTGCTCAGCAGCAAGTCCACCGAGTTCCCCACCGAGCCGGGCACCTACATCCAGACCGCTCAGGCCACGGGCAACTACTCCTGCGAGAAGATCACCCGCACCATCGTGATCTATTAACGTCAACAGAAAAACCTCCCGTACGCCAGTACGGGAGGTTTTTTCTGTCTTGCTTACATCCGGAACCGCCAGCCCCAGCCGCCTCCGCAGCAGCAGTTGCACAGCAGATTGAGCAGGATCATGCTCCAGCACCAGCGCATCAGCCCGCCGGGCTGGGCGTAGGTGGTCTGGGTGCGGTAGGTCTGGCCGGGGTTCTGCATCCGGCGCAGGTGCATCTGGTATTCGGTGTTGTTGGGGTCCAGCTGGACGGCGCGGCGGGCATCCTGCAGCGCGTCGATGCTGTTGCCGAGGCCCTGATTGGCCAGCGAGGAGAGGTAGTACCACCGCGCCGAGCGGCTGTTCATGCCATCCAGCACCCGGCGGGCCTCCGCATAGCGGCCATTCGAAACAAAGTTGCGGGCCGCCTGCATCTCGGGGCTGTCCGAGCCGGAATAGCTGGCCCCGCTCTGCTGCTGATAGCCGCCGAAGCCGAACCCAAAGCCAAAGGGGTCGAACCCGAAGTCGAAATCGCCCTGCTGCCAGCCGTTTGAGCCGTAGCCCTGCTGGTAGCCGCTGTACCCCTGCTGGTAGCCGCCGTAGCTCTGCTGGCCATAGCCGGACGGGCCGCCCATCTGAGGCCCGGTCTCGCCTTTGGTGATGGCGTCGTAAGCCGCCTGCACCTCCTTGAAGTGCTCCTCTGCGGTGGGGTCGTTGGGGTTCAGGTCAGGGTGCCAGCGCTTGCACTTAGCCCGATAGGCTTTCTTTATCTCGTCGTCGGTCGCACCGCGCTGGATGCCCAGCACCTCATAGGGATCTCTCATGGGTCTACTTCCTCACGTCTCTCTCAGGCCTTGTGCGGCCCTTTCGTTCCATACAGTATTACAGTCTACAGGACAGCGCCTGTAAAATCAAGCGCAAATCAAAAGAATATCCGCCTTTTGGGCGGAATCGTTTATTTTTTTCCGGCTTCCTTGGCCTGTTTGCAGTTGTATTTGAGCCATACACCGGAGTACAGGATGTTCCGCAGCAGGTCGGCATCCTCCACACAGGGCAGACGCTCGAAGCTTCTGGCGCACCGGGCCAGAAGCAGCTCGAAGATGTCCCGCATCTCCTCCTCATAGTCGGGCTGGCGGCTGAGGGAGCGCAGCGGGTTGTACGCCCCTTTTTTCTCGTCCCGGGCGAGGTCGTCGTAGGCATCCAGCAGGTAGATGAACTTGCCCAGATGGAAGCCGATGCTTCGCAGCTCGGGGGACCAGTGATCCTGCCGGTAGTCGAACAGCTCGGCCATCAGCTCCCCGAAGCAGCCAGACACCGCATCGAGGTCTTCACTGCCCTCGGCTTCCAGCCGGGCCAGACGGTCGAGGCAGGAGCGGATGGCGGCGCACTGGCGGGGCCAGCGCTTGGCGGCCTCCTGCGTGGGGGCGTCCAGCAGCTTCTCGAAGCCGAGGCCGAGGAGGCTGCGGTCGTCGTTCCACTTGTCGGCGGCGTTGTAATAGTGGAGGGCCACGCTCAGATCGGCGCAGTAGTCGGTGGGGCCGCTGTGCCGCCAGCTCACCTTCCGGATGGGGTGGATGGGGCAGTGGCTGCTGCCGGTGATGCACGCGCTCTCGCCCTCATAGAGGCTGGAGAGCAGCAGGTTCAGGAAGGTCAGGTCATAGCTCAGGGTCAGACGGCCCCGCAGCCCGTGGAGCGCGCCGATACGGCGGCAAAGCCCACAGTAGGCCGTGCGGTAGCGGGCCTTGGCCGCATCGTCCAGTGCGGCCTGATCAGGGATGACGTATCCAAACATGGCTCAGCTCTTCTTGATGAACTGGGTGCCGCAGCGGGGGCAGGAGATCTGGATGCGGCCCCGGCCCCGGGGCACCCGCAGCTTCTGGCGGCACTGGGGGCAGCGGTAGTAGTGGTAGAGCTTGCGGTTGTTCCACTGGTCGCGCAGGCTGCTGAATTTGCTGCGGATGCGGTCCTTCACGGCGTAGTATCGATAATTCTCCTCGGTGCGCTTGGAGATGTTGCGGCTGAACATCCGGTAGTAGCAGAAGCCCAGCAGCACCACGCCGACATACAGCAGCAGAGGAAGCCGGGTGAGGATATAGGCCAGCACCAGCACAAGGGATGCGATGTTCAAAAACTGGTTCAGGCCGTCGGTGCCGTAGCGGCCGATCATGAACTGGCGGATCTTTTCTTTCATAAACGTCCTTCCTCATAAAAGAGGGGCGGGTGCGCCGCCCCTCGGTATTTTTCTGCTCTCAGGATACCATGCAACCATGAGAAAATTTTGAACAGAGTGCAAACCTATCGTAAAGAGACGAGATTTAACCCCTCTCCTCCTCCCGGCGGCGGATGGTAAGGGAGGCTTCGGTATCCAGCGCACCTTCCATCCGGCAGCGCAGCCGGGCCGGGCCGGCCTCGCCGGTGGTGGCAAGATAGGTGCCTGCCATGCCGCCCCGCAGGGGCACGACGCTGGGGCCGAGGATGCGCAGCGGCCCCTCCACGCTCAACTGGACGGCCTCGCCGCAGTAGGGCAGGAGGTTGCCGTTCTGGTCGATGGCCCGGAGGCTGACGGCGGCGCAGTCCCATGTGGGGCCGTCGGTGAGGATGGGGTTGTGGACGGTGCATTCCAGCCGGACACTCTGCACCGGCTCCTTCACGACGGTGCGGACGGCCCGGCCATGCCACACCGCCTCGAAGCGGTAGACGGCGGAGGGGCTGCCCAGCACGCCGATATATTTGTAGTAGAGCTGCAGCAGCTCGTTCCAGCTCAGACGCAGCGAGTACATCCGCGCCCGGGACAGGGGCGAAAGCTCCATGGCGTCCCGGCGCATCTCGTTGAGGATAGCGGCTACCTGCGGCGCAGCGGCCCGGTCGAGGCCCTCATACTTTTCCAGCAGCAGGCCCACGAAGTCGTGGATCTCGATGGGCGGGTGGGGCAGAGCCGCGAAACGGCCCCGGCGGTCGGGGGCGAACTCGGCCACGAAGTCATTGTCCCGGTAGAACCGCAGACTGTCGGCGTTGGTGAAGGCCCAGCACGCCCCCGCAAAGCCGCCCGGATGGTCGCCCGGCGCCATGGTGGACGAGACCTCCAGCACGATGTCAGAGGGGGAGCGGGGGAGCTTCTGGCTGGCATAGACGGCGGCAGAGAGCTTGGGGTTGCGGAACAGGTCCATCACGCCCTGATAGCTGATGCGGTCGCCGCTGCCGAACTCCCGATGGGTGTTGTAGTCGGTCATGCACCAGCCGAAGCTGCCGGCCACCCCCTGCTGGGCGATGGTGTCGTTGAGGACAGCGGCATAGCGCAGCGCCTGTGCCAGACGGTGCGGCTCGTCGTCGAAGGGCTTGGCCGGGAACTGTGCTCCCTCGAACTCGCTGATGAGGTAGCCTTTCCGGGGGTCGGGAGTGACGGCAGTGCGGGCCTCGCAGCCGACGCCCCGGCCCCGGTAGGAGTAGTCGGTGTAGGCGTAGACGTCCTCCAGAAGCTGGCTGCGGCGGGTGCTGCGGGTGCCCGCCGTGGGGCGGGTGGGGTCGAGGCGGCGGACCGTCTCGTTGGTGCGCTTATAGAAGCTCTCGTCGTCGGAGCTGCCGCAGACCCGGACGCCCCAGAGGAAGATGCTGGGATGGCTGCGGCACTGGCAGACCATCTCGCGGCAGTTCTGCAGCGCCTGCGCTTTCCAGATGTCGTCGCCCACATACTGCCAGCCGGGCATCTCCACAAAGACCAGCAGACCCAGCTCGTCGCAGGCGTCGAGGAAGGCGGGGCTGGGGGGCATCGTGAGCCGGACGGCGTTGCAGCCCAGCTGCTTTTTCAACAGCTGGGCGTCCAGACGCTGGATGCTGTCAGGCATGGCATAGCCCTGATAGGCGTAGCTCTGAGGGCGGTTGAGGCCCCGCAGCTCCACCCGCTGGCCGTTGAGATAAAGCCCCCCGGCCACGAACTGTAAGGTGCGGAACCCGAAGCGGCAGCTCTTTTCGTCCAGCACCCGGTCGGGCAGACCGCCGGTGCCGGGCCGGATGAGCCGGACGGTGAGGGTGTAGAGGGTGGGGTGTTCGATGCTCCACGGATGGACGCTGTTCAGCGCGCCGGTGATGGGCAGCGAAAGCTCACCGGTATAAAAAGCCCGGCTGCCCGAGGGGCTGCGGATCTCGGCCTGCAGCGTGCAGCCCACCGTCTCGCCCACGGTGGCGGTGTAGATGCGGAAACCGCCCTCGGCCTTCGTCTCGATGAAGATGTCCCGCAGGTAGGCGGGCTCTTTCACGTCGAGACAGACGGCGCGGCAGATGCCGCCGTAGGTGAGAAAATCCATCTGCCCGCCGAAGGGCGGGATGTTCAGGTCCTCGCGGCTGTCGCAGCGGACGGCCACCACGTTTTTCTGGCCCAGATGGAGGGCGCTGGTCAGGTCTACCGTAAAGGCGGTGTAGCCGCAGCTGTGGTGGAACACCCGCCGCCCGTTGCAGAACACCGTGGCGTCGTGGGCCACGGCCCCGAAGGTGAGCAGGACGGTGCGGCCCTCCCACTCTCTGGGCGCAAAAAACTCCCGCCGGTAGCCCGAGAGCTTCTGGTAGTCGTTCTCATTGCAGTAATTGTAGGGCAGGGTCTTGACCGTGTGGGGCAGGCGCACCTCTTCCAGCTCCAGCTCCGGGGACTCCGGCCGCACGATGGCGGGGTCGAAGACCGGGGTGAACTGCCAGCCGTCATTCCAATCGTAGTGTTCCATCGCAAATGCTCTCCGTGGCAAAGAATACTTTTGTTCTTATGCTACCACAAAGTTATGAACGAAAAAAGAATCCGGGCCGGTTTTTATCGGTTTTGGAATAAAAATTGACCCTCTCAGTCTCGCATCCGCTCGCCAGCTCCCCCAAAGGGGGAGCCACTGGCGTGTCGGATCAGCTGAAACGAGACGAGAAGGTCAAATTTTTCGGACACGGGAGTGCCCTGCTGCCCCCGCAAGCGGGGCTATCGATTTTGCGTGAAGATAAGCCTTCAGCAGGCAGAACAGTGTGTCCCGGCCTGCCAATGGCTCTCCCTCTGAGGAAAGACTTCCCCCGGTCGGGGGAAGATGTCGCGTAAGCGACAAAAAGGGGAATCTGGCGCGTCAGCACCTGAGGAGAGTTTATCGGATAAAATTCGTCATCGGGCGGCGGGGGTTCTCCGGGTGGTCGATGCCGGCGGCCCGGCCCGCCTCGATGCACCGGAGCAGCCATGCCATGTTACGGCCCAGCTCCTGCATCACGGCGCAGCCCTCGGCGTCCTGCAGCACCTGCTCCGGGTTCGAGCCGTGGACCATCGGCCAGTAGGAGCCGCTCACCAGCGGCATATGGAAGAACTCGGGGTACTTTACCAGCTGGTCGAGGGTGGTCGTCGTACCGGCACGGCGGGCCGAGCAGCAGATGGCGGCGGGCTTGTAGGCCAGATATTTGCCGCCTGCGTAGGCGAGGCGGTCCATGAAGCTGGTCATGTTGCCGGAGGCAGAAGCATAGTGCACCGGCGTGCCGAAGACGAAGGCATCGGCGGTCTTGGCCTTCTCGATGGCCTCGTTGACCACGCCGCCAAAGACGCAGCCCTTGCCGGCGGCACAGCCGCCGCAGCCGATGCAGCCGCCCACGGGCTTGGTGCCGACGTTCAGGATCTCCGTCTCGATGCCGGCAGAGTTCAGCTCTCCGGCGATGAGGGTCAGTGCGGTATAGGTGCAGCCCTTTTCGTGGGGGCTGCCGTTGATGAGCAGGACTTTCATGATGTATACTCTCCTTCTTACGCCCGAAAAAGCGGCGTTCTGGGATAATTTTAGCACATTCAGGCCCGGAACGCAACGAATCTTGGCACTGCCCTTGACAAAGAGCGGCGGTATGACGATAATATGAAGTTACGATAACAGGAAAGACCAAAGGAGGCCAAAACATGCGAGTCATTGCAGGAGAAGCCCGCGGCAGACGGCTGGAAGCGCTGCCCGGCACGGATATTACCCGCCCCACCCTCGATCAGGTGAAGGAGGCGATGTTCAGCATCGTCCAGTTCGACCTGCCCGGTGCCCGTGTGCTGGACCTGTACGCAGGCAGCGGCCAGCTGGGCATCGAGGCGCTGAGCCGGGGCGCTGCCCGGTGTGTATTTCTGGATGAGAACCGCGAGGCCGTCGGCATCGTGATGAAGAACTGCAAGAGCTGCGGCGTCTTTGACCGCAGCCGGGTCAACATCGGCGAGGCAGCGCGCTTCCTCTCTGCCTGCCGGGAGCAGTTCGATCTGGTGCTGCTGGACCCGCCCTTCCACAACGGCACGCTGGAAAACATCCTCCCCCTCGTGGACAAGTGCGTCGCCCCCGGCGGCATCGTCATCTGCGAGAGCGAAACGAAGCTCGTCCTCCCCGCTGAGGTGGGCGGCTTGCAGCTGAAAAAGCAGTACAAGTACGGCAAGGTCCTGCTCTGGAAATATGGCAAGCCGGTGGCAGACGCCGCCGAGGAAGAAGGAGAAGCCTGATGAACGTCAACGAGCTTTTGGATACCATTGAGGATCTGCTGGAAGAGAGCACGGGGATGCCCCTCTCGGGCGGCAAGCGCATCGTGGATGTGGAGCAGATCCGGGATTATCTCGACGACATCCGCGCGAACCTGCCGGTGGAGCTGCGGCAGGCCCAGTCCATCGTCAGCGACCGTGCCCAGCTCATCGAGTCGGCCAACGCACAGGCGCAGGCCATCGTGAAGAAGGCCGAAGAGCGTGCCCGCATCCTTGTGAGCGAGGCCGAGATCGTCCGCGCCGCCCAGCAGCGTGCGTCGGAGATCGTCTCCGCCGCCCAGACCGAGGCCCGCACCGTCCGCCAGACCGTGACGGATTACTGCGACAATATGCTGAAAACCACCGAGGAGACCATGGCCGAGAACGCCGCACAGGTGAAAAATGTCCGTGCGAACCTGCGCCAGACGCCCCGCCGCGGCGCATAAGAGGGCTTCCAAGTCTCTGCGAGTCAAAGTGACGATTCGCAGGGGCTTTTTTTGTGCGATTTTGTAGGAAAAAAGCGAAGGAAAAAACTTGCATTCAGCGCTGTGATTTGCTACAATAAAATAGAGTCGTCAGGTATCTTGACAGCATTTAAACGGGACAAACTCCCGGAGAGATGTCCGGCGTATCGGACGGCTCGGAACACGAAACGAAGGGAGGCTGGGCACGATGACACAGAAAGAAGAGATGGCGCAGTTCGACCCGGCCTCGTTTGAGCATATCCCCGTGCTTCTGAACGAGTGCCTCGACGGACTGAACATCGACCCGGCAGGCATTTATCTGGACGGCACGGCGGGCGGCGCGGGGCACTCCCGCCAGATCGCCCTCCGCCTCGACGGCACAAAGGGCGGGCGGCTCGTCTCGCTGGATCAGGACCCCGACGCGGTGCAGACCGCCCGGGCGCGTCTGGCGGGGCTTCCGGCCACCGTGGTGCAGATCAATTTCCGCTATGCCGGACAAGCCCTCGAGGGCCTCGGCATCGAGAAGATCAACGGTGCGCTGCTGGATCTCGGCGTTTCCAGCCATCAGCTGGATGACGCGGCCCGGGGCTTTTCCTACCGGGCGGACGCTCCGCTGGATATGCGGATGAGCCAGCAGGGGGAGACGGCGGCAGACCTCGTGAACACCGCCAGCCGGGAAGAGCTTGCCCGCATCCTGCGGGACTACGGCGAGGAACCCTATGCATGGCAGATCGCCGGGCATATCGTGGAGGCTCGGGAGAAGGCCCCCATCGAGACGACCTTGCAGCTGGCCGACATCGTGGCCAGTGCCATGCCGCCGGCAGAGCGGCGCAAGAACAAGAACCCGTCGCGGCGCACCTTTCAGGCGCTGCGCATCGCAGTCAACCATGAGCTGGACGCTCTGGAGGAGGGGCTGGACACCATCTTCGACCACCTCGCCCCGGGCGGAAGGCTGTGCGTCATCACTTTCCATTCGCTGGAAGACCGGCTGGTGAAGAACAAATTCCGCCGCTGGTCCACGGCCTGCACCTGCCCGCCGGAGTTCCCGGTCTGCGTGTGCGGCGGCAAGGCGAAAGCAAAGCTCATTACCCGAAAGCCTATCGAGGCCGACCAGCAGGAACTGGAGGAGAACCGGCGGAGCCGTTCTGCCCACCTGCGCGTTTTGGAAAAGCTCTGAGCCGGACAGGGCACCGCTCAGGGTGAGAGGAGGAGATCACTATGGGTCAGCCAGCCTATGATATGTCGTCTGAGGTGCGCCGCAGAAAAGCACCTCAGACGCAGCGCAAGGTCGCGCTGCGGGTGGAAAAGGGCGGCAAGCGCCGTCTCAACCCAGTCCAGGCGGCCATGCAGCATCTGCTTCAGCTGATCTCGATGGCACTGCTGGCGGGCCTTGCGGTCAGCCTGCTCTGGAGCGAGGCCCAGCTGGTGGAGGTCAACGACCAGATCCAGAAGGCCAAGGCAGAGCTGGTGAGCGAGCAAAGCCAGTACACCTACTACAACAGCGTCCTCAACAGCAAGACCAACATCACCAGCGTGGAAGAGGTGGCCGGTCGTCTGGGCCTGATGAAGATGGACCAGAGCCAGATCACCTACATCCGCCTCGACAGCGAGAGCGTGCTGGTGCGCAGGGAGTCGGCTGTCCACCAGTGGACGGATTTTCTGCACGACGGCGCAATGACCGTTCTGGCCTCCGTCGGCAGCATAAAATAAGCAAACAGACAGAAAAGCGTGCGGCAGCGCACGCTTTTCTGGTTTCTGCAGGAGAATACCATGCAAAACAAGCCCTCCAAAAACCAGCACAGGAACGTCTACTACCGCCTTCGCCGCAGCGACCCGCACGAGCGCCTCAGCGCACGGCTGCGGCGTTTCAGCTTCGGCGCGGCGGTATTTTTTGTCATGGCGGCTGCGGGCATCGTGACCTACAGCCTGTATAAGATCCAGATCGAACAGGGTGCGACCTTCCGCCAGTATGCGGCCGAGCAGCAGCTGCTGGACAGCACCATTCAGGCGACGCGGGGCGAGATCTACGACGCCTCCGGCATTACGCTGGCCTCTACCAGCGTAGTATGGACCATCTGGGCCGACCCCAGCTATTCCACGGCCCTCTTCACCAGCCGGACCGCCGAGGAGACGGGCGAAGTCCTCAAGACGGTGGACGAGACGACGCTGGCTGAGGTGAGCCGTCAGATCACCCTGCGGCTGCTCTCCGGCGACGGGGAGAGCCTTGACCGCGTGGACACCTCTTCGGCGGAGTACCAGACCCAGTACCAGACCGTCCATGACGCGCTGGCGAAGAATACCTCCTCCTATCAGGTCCTTGCTACCAAGGTGAACAACGCCGTCAAGCTCTCCATCGAGAAATACGTCAGCACCTACAACAAAGAACACACCAAGGCCAAGACGCTGGAGGACGGCACCACCGTCCGGAAGGGCCGCATCTCCGTCTCCTCGTCCAAGAGCTTCCAGCGGGATTACCCCTACGGTGCGTTTGCCGCGTCGGTGCTGGGCTTCTGCAATGGCGATGGCGAGGGTTTCTATGGGCTGGAAAAGTCCTACGACTCCACCCTTGCGGGCGTCAACGGCCGCACCATCACCCGCCGCAACGCCTACGGCAACGCCATCGCCGACGCCAACGCCACCACCTATGCCGCCAAGGATGGCTCCAATCTGGTGCTGTCGCTGGACGTCAATGTGCAGGAGGTGGTGGAGCGCTACCTCAACGAGGCGGTCTACGCCAACAACGTCGAGAACCGCGGTGCGGCCATCGTCATGAACGTCAAGACGGGTGCCATCCTTGCAATGGCCTCCAAGCCCGACTTCGACCCCAATGACCCGCTGGATTTCAGCGCGAACCTGACCTATCTGAGCGAGCAGGTTCAGGCCGAGCCGGAGATCTATACCATCTACCTCAAGGACCCGGACAATCCCAAAAAATTCCTGCTGGACGAGAACGGCCAGAAGATCCCCGACCCGGACCCGGACTACACCGGCACCTACCGCGACATCCAGTGGAAGAACAAGGCCATCACCGAGCTGTACTACCCCGGAAGCGTCTTTAAGGTCATCACGGCGGCGATGGGGGTGGACTCGGGCAAGGCCACCTATTACACCACCCTCAACTGCTCCGGTGCTTACGGCGTGGCGAAGGAGACCTACCACTGCGCCGGAAAGAAGTCTCACGGGGTCCAGAACCTTGCCGAGGCCCTCCGCAACAGCTGCAACATCTACTTCATCCAGCTGGGGCAGCGGCTCGGCTCCAGCGTCTTTTATGACTACTTCGACGCCTTCGGCTTCACCGAGCGCACCGGCGTGGACCTGCCCAATGAAACGGGCATGATGAAGTATTACACCAAGAACCAGCTGGGGGAGGTCCAGCTTGCGTCCTCCGCCTTCGGTCAGGCCATGGCCGTGACCCCGCTGCAGGTCTGCACCGCCATCTCGGCGGCGGTCAACGGCGGCTATCTTGTCACCCCCCATGTGGTGGATAAGATCACCGACCAGAACGGCAATGTGGTCGAGGAGGTCGGCGCGAACGTCCGCCGTCAGGTCATCAGCGAGAGCGCCAGTGAGACCATCCGCCAGATCATGGAGTACGAGGTGGGCGACGGCTCCACCAGCGGCGGCGGTTCCAATGCCTACGTCGCAGGCTACCGCATCGGCGGCAAATCCGGCACCTCCGAGCAGCTGAACATGGAGCGCCGCGCCGACGGCGACTACAAGAAGGTCGCGTCCTTCGCGGCGGTCCTGCCCGCCAACGACCCGGAAATTCTGGTCTATGTCATGCTGGACGACCCCAACAACGCCCGCACCGACTACTCCTCCATTCTGGCCGCGCCTGTGGTCGGCAACATCATCAGTGAGATCGCCCCCTATCTGGGCATCGCCACCGACGGCATCGACCGCAGCCAGACCACCGTGAAGGTGCCCAACCTCGTGAGCAAGGAGTGGAGCAACGCGCAGGTCGCCCTGAACAACAAGGGCCTCAAGCACCAGCTGGTGGAGAGCGAGAGCAGCCAGACCGCCGCCGTCGTCACCTACCAGTACCCTCATGCAGGGGCAGAGGTGGCCAGCGGCACCACCATCTATCTGTATACCGATACCTATTCCGGCAGTCACACCGAGGTGCCGGACGTCAGCGGCAAGAGCGCCGACTTTGCCCGCCAGATGCTGACCGCCGCCGGACTGAACTGTCAGGTGGCAGGGGAAGGCACAGGCACGGTGCAGAGCCAGAGCGAGGCCGCAGGTGCCAGTGTCCAGAAGGGCACCGTCGTTACCATCACCTGCGGATAATGGAGGGAGGCTCTCCCGAAGGGAGAGGCTTTCGGAAGTCGTTACATCATCTTAAATAAGGGGAGAATGATCTATGGAACATATCGCAGCAGATCTGCTTTTGAAGGGCCTTGCCCCCGAGGGCTTCGCCGACGGCCGGCCCATCGGCCTTGTGACCACCGACAGCCGCGAGGTCTGCCCCGGCTGCATCTTCGTGGCTTTTCCGGGCGAGCGGTTCGACGGCCACGATTTCGCGGCCAAGGCGCTGGAAGAGGGGGCAGCCTATGTCGTGCTGAACCACCCGGTGGAGGGGGTCCCGGCAGAAAAGGCGGTCATCAGCCCCGACAGCTACCACGCCATGATGGTCATGGGGGCGAACTACCGCAGCCAGTTCCACCCCAAGGTGGTGGGCGTTACCGGCAGCGTGGGCAAGACCACCACCAAGCAGATGACCTATGCCGCCATCGCGGGCTTTGGGGATACCATCAAGACCGAGGGCAACCAGAACAACGAGCTGGGCCTGCCCCGCACCCTGTTCCGCATCGGGAAGGAGACCGAATACGCCGTGGTGGAGATGGGCATGAGCCACGCAGGCGAGATCGAGCGTCTGGCCCGCTGTGCCCGGCCCGATGTGGGCATCATCACCTGCATCGGCGTGTCCCACATCGGCAATCTGGGCAGTCAGGAGAACATCTGCAAGGCGAAGCTGGAGATCTGCGCGGGCCTTGCGGAGGGTTCGCCCCTCGTGCTGAACGGCGACGACCCCTTCCTCCGCAAAGCCGCTCTGCCCGGCCACGTCTGTCCGGTGTGGTTCAGCCTCGGCGACGAGAGCGCCGACGTCTGTGCCCTCAACGTCCGGCAGGAGGGGGACGGCATGGCCTTCACCCTCTGCGACAGGGCCGCAGGCCGCTATGAAGTGACCATCCCCGCCATGGGCCGTCACAACGTGGCGAATGCGCTGGCCGCGTATGCCGCCGCCACCCGTCTGGGCCTCGCGCCCGAGGGCGTTATCGCGGGTCTGGCCGATTTCGAGCAGACCGGTATGCGCCAGAAGGTGGTCCACGCAGGCGGCATGGACGTCATTGAGGACTGCTACAACGCCAACCCCGACAGCATGAAGGCCGCATTGGCCATGTTCAGGGAGTACCCCTGCAAGCGCCGCTTTGCTCTGCTGGGCGATATGCTGGAGCTGGGGGAGATGAGCGCCTCTGCCCACGAGGAGCTGGGCCGTCAGGCGGCCGGGGCCGGGCTGACCACCCTCGTCACCTACGGGCCCGAGGCTGCACGGACGGCGGAGGCCGCAAGAGCGGCGGGCCTTGCCGACGTGGTCCACGCCGGGGACTACCAGCAGGCGGCCGACGCCCTGCTGGCCCGGATGAAGGCTGGAGACGCTTTGCTGGTCAAGGCCAGCCGCGGCATGGCGCTGGAAAAGGCGCTGGCCCTGTTCTATCCCGTCTGCGGGAAGTAAAGAAATACTTGGAGTATTATTATGATTCGTTTTGCCTTGATCGTCGCCTCGACGCTGGGATTTTTCCTCACGGCGGCGCTCGGGAATTTAATGACCCCGCTGCTCCGGGCGTTCCACGACCGGCAGCAACCTCAGAAGGAAGCCGAGCCGCCCACGATGGGCGGGCTGTGTCTCATGACGGGCACGATGGCGGCGGTGGGCGTCGGCTGGACGGCGGCCTGCGTCGCCCAGCCTGAGCTGCTGGGCAGCGAGAACCTGCTGACCACCCGGCTGCTCATCGCCCTCTTCGGGGCGCTCTGCTTCGGGGGCGTGGGCCTCGCGGACGATCTGGCCCGGCTGCGGCATCGCTCGCCGCTGGGGCTGCGCCGTCCGGTGCGGCTGGGGCTGGAAGCGGCCTCCGGCGCGCTGGTGCTGGCCCTGCTGGGGCTGAACGACTGCCTGCCCGACGGGCTGGCCGTTCCGGGCCTTGGCTACTGTACCCTCGGGCCGCTGGCCCCGGCGGTCTGGCTGGTGCTCCTCGTGGCGCTGGCCGAGAGCGTCCGCACCGCCGACGGGATGGACGGCACGGTCTGCGGCTGCGCCTTCATCGCCATGCTGGGCCTCATGACGGCCATGACGCTTCTGGGCTGGTTCCCGCTGGGCGTCCTCCCGGCGGCGCTGGCCGGGGCCTTGATGGCCTTTCTGCTCTGGAACTTTTATCCCGCAAAGCTCCGCCCCGGCGCGGTGGGATGCCAGTTTCTGGCCGGTGCGCTGGGCTGTGTGCCCCTGAGCATCGGCTGGCCCGGGCTGACCCTGCCGCTGGCTCTGCCCTACTGGCTGGAGGGCGGCATGGTGGCGTTGCAGATCGTCGTATGGAAGGCCTCCGGCGGGCGGCGGCAGCTGTTTGGCACTGCACCGCTCCACCGCTGGCTCGAGAAGCGGGGCTTTGACCCGGTGAATATCTTTTATATCTTTGGAGTTCTGGCCCTGCTGGGCCTCGCGCTGACCTTGCAGGCGGCGCGGGCCAGCTGAGCGGCCCATAAGGAGGGAGTGCGGATGGCGACCATCCGAAGAAAAAAGTCTGAGCCGTTTGCTATCGTCCAGAAAGACCCCGGCCCATGGCCGCAGGTGCTCATCAACTGGCTGGCGACGCTGGCGGTCATCATCGTGTTCGGGCTGATCATGCTGTTCAGCGCCAGCTACACCACGGGCTATCTGCGGATGGGGGACAGCTTCTACTACATCAAGTCCCAGATGTTCTGTCTGGGGCTGGGGCTGGGGGCGATGCTGCTCTTCTCCCGCATCGACCACCGCTTCCTGCGCAGGCTGGTCTGGCCGGGCTATTTCATCTGCATCCTCATGCTCATCGCGGTGCTCTTCAGTGCGCCCCTGAACGGCTGCCGCCGCTGGCTGCGTGTGGCCGGTGTCACGGTTCAGGTGTCGGAGATCGCCAAGTTCGAGATGATCCTGCTCACGGCCCATCTGGCCGCGAAAGCGCCCCATCTGGAAAAGCTCGACCCCTCCTCGCCCCGCCGGATCCCGGTGCGGAAATGGCTCTACCAGCGCATCGTGCGGGAGCTGGTCATCCCGCTGCTGCCCCTCGTCCCGGTGGTGGGCCTGCTGGTGCTGGAGCCGCATATGTCGGGCATCGTCCTGACGACGGCCATCGTGGGCACCATCCTCATGCTGGGCGGCAGCGGCGGCGTCATCACATGGGCGTGTGCCGGCCTCGGCGCAAGCCTGCTGCAGACGCTGCTGGGGCATATCGACTCCATCCCCTACCTGCAGAGCCGCCTCGACGGCTGGACGCATGACCTTGCCAAGATGACCGACCAGACCCTGCAGAGCCTTTACGCCATCGGCTCCGGCGGCGTGACGGGCCTCGGCCTCGGCAACAGCATCGAAAAGCAGCTCTGGCTCCCCGAGAGCACCAACGACTTCATCTTCAGCGTCGTCTGCGAGGAGCTGGGCTTCGTGGGGGCTGTGGTGGTCATCCTGCTCTTCGTCCTCTTCCTCGTGCAGGGGCTGTGGATGGCGTTCCACGCCGAGAACCGCTACTGCTCGCTGGTGGGCATCGGCATCATGGCCCAGATCGCGTGGCAGGTGTTCTGCAACATCGCGGTCGTCACCAACACCCTGCCCAACACCGGCATCTCACTGCCCTTCTTCTCTTCCGGCGGCACCAGCCTCATCCTGCTGCTGGCCGAGATGGGCGTGATAATCAACATCGGCCGGGGCGGCGAACGCGCTCGCCTCGAGCGGGAGAACCGCCGCGCCCTGCGGGAGCAGCAGGAAAAGAGACCGGATAACACCATTGTACTCAGACCCGATATGGGCCTCTGACCGTTCAAGGAGGAAATCATCATGCGTGTACTCATCGCAGCCGGCGGTACGGCCGGACACATCAACCCGGCTCTGGCCATCGCGGGAGCCATCAAAAAAGCCGACCCCGCCGCAGAGATCCATTTTGCAGGCCGGAAGGAGGGGATGGAACACCGCCTCGTGACGCAGGCGGGCTACCCCTTCCACCACATCGAGATCACCGGCTTCCAGCGGAAGCTCTCCCTCAACAACATCAGACGGAACCTCATCACCCTCTGGAATCTGGCCCTTTCCGGCCCGAAGGCCAAGGCGATGATGAAGGAGGTCCAGCCTGACCTTGTCATCGGCTGCGGCGGCTATGTCTCCGGCCCGGTGGTGCGCTGCGCCGCCAAGAAGGGCATCAAGACCGCCATCCACGAGCAGAACGCCTTCCCCGGTGTGACCAACAAGCTGCTGGCCCCCGATGTGGACATCGTCTTTGCCGCCGTGCCCGCCGCTGTGGAGAAGCTGGGCGCTCCCGAAAAGACGCAGGTGGTGGGCAACCCGGTCCGGCCCGAAGTGTTCGAGAAGGCCGGGGAACGGGACGCCATCCGCGCCCAGCTGGGCGCAGGCGACCGCACCGTCATCCTCTCCTTCGGCGGCAGTCTGGGCGCGCGCCGGGTCAACGAGGTGGTGGCCGACCTCTGCGCATGGGAGCAGAAGGAAAATAAGCCTGTGCTCCACATCCACGCCACCGGACAGTACGGCGTGGAGCTGTTCAAAAACCTTGAGAAGGAAAAGGGCTTCGCCCCCGGCGAGAGCCTTGAGGTGAAGGAATACATCAACAATATGCCTGAGCTGCTGGCCGCTGCCGACCTCGTCATCAGCCGTGCCGGTGCTCTGACGCTGGCCGAGCTGGAAGCTGAGGGTCGTGCCGCCGTCCTCATCCCAAGCCCCAATGTGGCCGAGAACCACCAGTATTACAACGCCATGGAGCTGCAGAAGGCCGGGGCCGCTGTGGTCATCGAGGAAAAGGACCTGACCGGTGAGAAGCTCATCTCCACCGTCTCCGGTCTGCTGTCTGAGCCGGGCAAGCTGGCGGCGATGGGCCGGAATGCCCGCAGCCTCTCGGTGGACGACAGCCTCGACCGCATCGTGGACACCCTGCTCAAGCTGGTCAAGACCCCGTGATTGATTCGACGGCCCTCTTGTGATAAAATCAGACGGAAAGGAGGCAGCGCCGCACCATGACCCAGAACCGAAATGACCGCCGTGCCGGGCCGCAGAGCAGCGCCCGGCCCCGCAGGCCGCAGACCCAGAACGGCTCCCACAGAGCCTACGACTGGACACAGGACCGGCGAGCCTCCGCCCCGCAACGCCGCACCCGGCCGCAGGGCTATCAGGAACAGACGCTGGACTTCTCCGGCGGGGATGGGAGCTTCGAGCACTACGGGGACAACAGCATCCAGTTCCCTCAGCAGACGGCCCGCCGCCCCAACGGCCAGAGCCGGGCAGGACAGGCCCGCCGTCCGGCCCGGCCGCAGGGCCAGAGGCCTCGCCGCCAGAACACACAGCCATATCCCCGCAGCGGCCAGCGGCCCGGCAGCGCACAGAACAATGGCCGCTACCGCCCCACCGAAGCGAACCTTCGCAGCCCGGCCCGGCGGGAGGGCAAAAAGAAGCGCCGCCTGACCCGGGCCGCCATCCGCCGCCGCAGGGCCATCCGCCGCCTGACTGCGCTGGCGCTGCTGCTCTGTGTCATCGGAGTGGGCGTCTACCTCACTGTGACCATGCTTTTCAAGATCAACACCCTGCAGGTGGTGTCCGACGGAGCAGTGGTGAGCGAGGTGGGCGGCTATTCCAGCGCCGAAATTCTGGAAGCGCTGGGAGTCCACGCCGAGGAGAACATCTTCAGCTTCGACCCGGCAGAAAAGTCCGCCGCGCTGGAACGGCAGTTCCCTCTGCTGGAGAACATCCATGTGGAGCGGGATTATCCAAACACGGTGGTGGTGCGGGCCGATGCGGCCACCGCCGCCTACGCCATGCAGACCTCCGGCGGCTGGCTGAGCCTCTCCGCCGGCCTGAAGATCTTGGATAAGACCGCCGCCCAGCCGGAGCTGCCCGTCCTCTACGGCGGCGAGCCGGAGTCTGCGACGCCGGGCGTCCAGCTGGAATTTGCAGCGGATACGCCGGCGGCGTCGGACAGCGCCGCGTCCAGTGAGGCTGCAGCCCCCGCCGATAAGCGCCTCGACTCCCTGAATACCCTGCTGACCGCGCTGGACAGCAGCGGTCTGGGGGCGGACGTTACCCGCATCGAGTTCGAAGACCCCGAGCAGATGGCGTTCCTGTATCAGGGCCGCATCAGTGTGCTTCTGGGCACCCTGAACGAGCTGGACTATAAGCTCCGGCTGGCAAAATACGTCCTGCTGGACGAGGACGGCAAGGGCTGCTCGCCCACCGACACCGGGATGCTGGACCTGAGCCACCTGAGCGCCTCGTCCACCCGCAAATTCCGCTTTGCACAGGGAGAGCCGACCCTGCCCTCGGGCTATATCGCCCCGGTGCAGGCCGAGGCCCCGGCACAGACAGAGCCTCAGCCGGAGGAAGCCTCCGACCCCGAACCTGACACGGAGGGCGCGGACGCCGCGCCTGCCGATGAACCCACTGCCGCAGCGGCAGAACAGCAATAAGGAGCATCTGAACCATGAAACTGGAACAACTGTTGGAGGGCGTGCCCTATACGCTGGTGCAGGGCAGCCTTGAGCTTGACATCGAGGACATCATCTACGACAGCCGCAAGGCGGCCCCGGGGCGGCTCTTCGTCTGCATCGTGGGCACCCAGCGGGACAGCCATGACTATGCCGCCCAGTGTGCGGCCGAGGGAGTCACGGCGCTGGTCGTCCAGCACGACATCGACCTCTCTGCCGTCCCCGGCGTCACTGTGCTGAAGGTGGAGAGCAGCCGCTATGCGCTGGCCCTCATGAGCGGCAATCTCTTCGGCAATCCCTCCCGCCGGATGACCATGATCGGCGTCACCGGCACCAAGGGCAAGACCACCACCACCCATATGATCAAGAGCGTGCTGGAGGCCGCAGGCCGCAAGGTGGGCATGATCGGCACCAACGGCATCTACTTCCTCGGCCATCATCAGGAGACGGCCAACACCACCCCCGAGAGCTATGAGCTGCAGAAGACCTTCCGGGAGTTTCTGGACGCGGGCTGCGACACGGCTCTGATGGAGGTGTCCAGTCAGGGCCTCATGATGGACCGCGTGGCGGGCATCCACTACGACGTCGGCGTCTTTACGAATCTCTCGCCCGACCACATCGGCCCCGGCGAGCACAAGACCTTCGAGGAGTACCGCAGCTGGAAGGGGCAGCTCTTCCGACGCTGCACCACCGGCGTCGTGAACATCGACGACGAGAACACCGAGGCCCTGCTGGAAGGCCACACCTGCAAGCTGGTGACTTACGGCTGTGATGAAAAGGCCGACTACCGCGCCGGTACGTACCAGCTGCTGCGCACCCACGACTTCCTCGGCGTCCGGTTCCATGTCTCCGGCAAGGACGATATGGACGTCAGGGTCAATATGCCCGGCGAGTTCAGCGTCTACAACGCGCTGGCTGCCCTCACCGTGGGCAAGGTGCTGGGCCTGCCGGATGAGGCCATCCACGAGGGCCTGAGCCGCTGCGTGGTCAAGGGCCGCGTCGAGCTGGTGCCCATCAGCAGGAAGTTCACCATCCTGCTGGACTACGCCCACAACGAGGTCTCCACCGAGAGCCTGCTGACCACCCTGCGGGCCTACAAGCCCCACCGCCTCGTGGTGGTGTTCGGCTGCGGCGGCAACCGCTCCAAGCTGCGCCGCTACGGCATGGGTGAGATCTGCGCCAAGATGGCTGACTTCTCCATCCTCACCGAGGACAACAACCGCTTTGAGAAGGTGGAGGACATCCTAGCCGACATCCGCGTGGGCATGAACAAGGGCAACCCCGACGCCAAATTCGTGGAGATCCCCGACCGCCTCGATGCGCTGCACTATGCCGTGGACCATGCACAGGAGGGCGACCTCATCGCCGTCATTGGCAAGGGCCACGAGACCTACCGCGACCGCGAGGGCGTCAAGACCCCCTTCCTTGAGCGGGAGCTGCTGGAAGAGTATGCCCAGCAGATCGGCCTCGAGTAAACGGTAATATTTATAGCAATTCAACTTTTTAATGCGACAGCAACATCGTTGAATTGCATATCGCAGAGATGCCGTTTTGATGTTGCGTTAATTTCTTGACTTGCGATAGACAAAAAAATACCGGCTGTGCAGCTGCACAGCCGGTATTTTTTTGGATTCCGGAGGGAGTTAATTCTTTTCCGCCAGCGCCTTCTGCGCCTTTTCCTCGGGGATGAGGTTGGTCATGCTCTTGAGGCTGATGCCGATGGTGGAGAGGTTGTGCAGCATGGCAGAGGACGCAGGCTGCAGGATGCCCATTGCACCCAGCGCGATGAGGGCAGAGTTGAAGGTCAGCACAAAGTGGTAGTTGGCGCTGACGCGGCGCTGCAGGGAGTTGGCGATGGTCTTGAGGATGACCAGCTCCTCGAGGCTGTCGGCCTTGATGGTCACATCCGCGATCTCGCGGGCGATGGCAGCGCCGGAGTTGATGGCGATGCCGACATCGGCGGCGGAGAGGGCGGGGGAGTCGTTGATGCCGTCACCGATCATCACGACGGTGTGGCCCTCGGACTTGGCCTTCTGAACGAAGGCGGCCTTGTCCTCGGGCAGCACCTCGGCGAAGAAGCGGTCCACGCCCACCTGCTTTGCGATGGCGGCGGCGGTGCGCTCGCTGTCGCCGGTCATCATGACCGTGCTGGTGATGCCGAGGCTGCGCAGGGCGCGCAGCACACGGGCGGCTTCCGGGCGGAGCGGGTCGGCGATGCAGATGACGCCGACCAGACGGCCCGAGGCAGCCAGATAGAGGTGGGAGTATTCCGGCTCGAGGTCGTCGAACTTCTGGCGCTCCTCCTCGGGGATGATGCAGTGCTCGTCCTCAAAGACAAAGTGATGGCTGCCGATGACGACCCGGTCGCCGCTGACCCGGCTGGCGATGCCGTGGGCCACGATATATTCCACCTCGGAGTGCATCTCCTCGTGGGAGATGCCGCGCTCCTTGGCTTCCCGGACGACGGCGTTGGCCATCGAGTGGGGGAAATGCTCTTCGAGGCAGGCGGCCAGCTGAAGGACTTCGGCCTCGGTACGGCCGGAGAAGGGCACGACCTTGACCACCTTGGGGGTGGCGCGGGTCAGGGTGCCGGTCTTGTCGAAGACGATGGTGTCGGCCTTGGACAGGGCCTCAAGGTATTTGCCGCCCTTGACGGTGATGTGGCTTGCGCCGCACTCCCGCATGGCGGACAGGACAGCCAGCGGCATCGAGAGCTTGAGGGCGCAGGAGAAATCCACCATCAGGCAGGAGATGGCACGGGTGGCGTTCCGGGTCAGGGCATAGGTGACGATGGTCGCGCCGAGGCACCAAGGCACCAGACGGTCGGCCAGAGCCAGTGCACGGTTCTCGGTGCTGGACTTGAGCTTCTCGGACTCCTCGATCATGGCCACGATCTTGTCGTAGCGGTTGGTGCCGCCCTCGGCCTTGGTGGTCAGGACGCATTCGCCCTCCTCCACCACCGTGCCGGCGTAGACGGTGGCACCGGTGATCTTCCGCACCGGCATGGATTCGCCGGTCAGCGCGGCCTGATTGACCATGGCCTCGCCCTCGATGACGGTGCCGTCCAGCGGGATCATGTTGCCGGAGCGGACGACGATCTCGTCGCCGGGGTGCACCTTGGTCAGGGGCATCAACACCTCGGTGCCCTGTGCGCGCACCCAGACCTTATCGACGTTCAGGGCCATGCTGCGGGCAAGATCGTCAAGGCTCTTCTTGCGGGTCCACTCTTCCAGCAGGGAGCCGACGTTGAGCAGGAACATGACCGAGCCTGCGGTGGCAAAATCCCTCCGTAGGATGGACACGCCGATGCTCAGGGCGTCCAGCACCTCGACTTCCAGCCTGCGCCGCCACAGGCAGCGCACACCCTTCCAGAGGAAGTGGAGGGAGCGCAGCACCGTATAGGCGGCGTCGAGGGGGGCAGGCAGGAAGAGCTTGCGCAGCACCCGGCCCGCCACGAGGTCGTACATCTTTTCCTGATATTCCTGATTGATGCGGCGGCTGTCGGCGCTGGTGACCAGAGCGTCCAGCTCGGGGTCGTCGAAGCGGTAGCCGCTCAGGGCGGCGACGGCCGCCTTGCGGGAACCGGTGTAACAGACGACCACGTCGCCCGTCCGCTCGTAGACCTTGGCCTTGCTGACAGCGTCGTGGTGGTTCAGGTAGGCTTCCAACACGTCGGCCCGGTGCAGCGTCATCCGCACGTTGCAGACGTGTACCCGCAGACGGCCGCGGCTTTCATGAAGAACAGTACATTTCATATCTGAATATCCTCTGCGTATTGCAAAAACAGCCACGAAAAAGAGCCGCCCGCAGGCGGCTCAGAGGCTGTAAGATCACTCGTTGGTCTCGGCGGCAGCAGCCTCAGCCGTGTCCTCGATGACCTCGGCCTCAGCCTTGGCAGCGCGGGCCTCGTTGATGGCCTTTGCATCCTCGAGGATGTCACTGGCCTGCTCCTGTACCTTGCTGACGGTCTCCATGGTGCAGTCCTTCATGCGCAGGACAGCGGCGGTGGTCTGGGTGTAGGCCTTCTTGGCATCGCTGCTGGACAGCAGCTTGAAGCCGGCGGAGCCGAACAGGGTGCCGGCAGCGAACAGAGCGATCTTCTTCATATCGATCATAGTTTATATACCTTCCTTTTATCGTACTTCACAGAGGTGTCGGGAAAGACACCGTACAAGTGTTTCTGCGGATATTATAGCGCGGATTTCGGAATTTGCAAGGGTTTTTGACGATGTTAAGATGTATTAACTTTTTACGGAAAGTAGTTAGAGAAGACTGTCTCTTCGCGCTTTTTGAAGCAAACTACAGTTTGTATTTTCAAACAAACCGGGAATTTCAGAGAAATCTCGGCCAGAGTCTTGCGCAGGACGCTGCATCCGTTGTACAATAAACAATGTATGACCAAAAACAGCGACAGGGCGGCGCGTTCCGGCCTGTTCCAGATAAGTGAGGCAGGAAATGGAAAAGAAAGAGATCCGTGTGCTGGCGCTCGACCTCGACGGCACCCTGACCAACGACCAGAAGGTCGTTACCCCCGCCACCCGGACAGCGCTGGACGCTGCCGCCGCCAAGGGTGTGACCATCGTGCTGGCTTCGGGCCGTCCCACGGCGGGCGTAGTGCCGCTGGCACGGGAGCTGGAGCTGGACAAGAAGGGCGGCTGCATCCTCTCCTACAACGGCGGCTCCATCACCGACTGCGCCACCGGCAGGACGCTCTACAGCCAGTGGCTGGATTCAAAATATGTGCCGGCCCTCTGCGCCTTTGCCAAGGAGCAGAAGGTGGCCATTGTTACATACAATGAGCAGGGCGTCGTCTCCGAAAGCCCCGAGGACCCGTGGGCGTTGAAGGAGTGCTTCACCTGCGGGCTGCCCATGCAAAGGGTGGAGGACCTTGCCGCCTATGTGGACTACCCCATCTGCAAGATGCTCATCACCCTCGACCCCGCCCGCCGCGATGAAGTGCTGGCAGCAGGCCGGAAGGTGTTTGAAGGCAAGATCGACCTTTACCCGTCCAGCCCCTTCTTCATCGAGGCCGTGCCGCTGGGCGTCGCCAAGGACGTGAGCCTTGCGGGCCTGCTGGAAGAGATGGGCCTGACCCGCGACAACCTGATGGCCTGCGGCGACGGCCTCAACGACCGCTCCATGATCCGCTATGCCGGTGTGGGCGTGGCCATGCAGAACGCCGAGCCACCCGTCAAGGAGGCCGCCGACTATGTGACGGAGGCCGACAACAACCACGACGGTGTGGCTGAGGCCATCGAGAAGTTCATTTTGTGAAAGGATACCAAACGCAAATGCCGCGCAACTTAGTTTTGTTCGATCTGGAGTGGAATATCGGCTATAAGCCCTTTACCTTCAATTACCATGGCGTCCAGCAGACGCTCCGGGGCGAGATCATCGAGATCGGCGCTGTCAAGATCGACGAGGACGCCAATGTGCTGGATACCTTCTCCATCCACCTCCGTCCCCGCATCTTCCGCAGCCTGCAGCACCACATCGCCAAAGTCACCGGTCTGACGCAGGAGGACCTCGACAAGGGCGAACCCATCCTTCAGGGCCTCCGCCGCTTCATGAAGTGGTGCGGCCCCGATGCCGAGTTTGCCGAGTGGGGGCTGGACGATGTGCCGGTGCTCAAGCAGAACCTCTTCCTGTGCAACCTCGACGAGAGCCGTCCGACGGTCTGGTACGACCTGCAGCAGATCTTCCTGCGGGAGCATCCCCGCAAAGAGGGCGAGGGGATGAAGCTGGAGAGCGTCGTCACCCGGATGGGCATCCCGATGGAGCGACCCTTCCACGATGCCCTGTCCGACACCCTCTACACCGCCGACATCTGCCGCAGGCTGGACCTGCGGGCCGGGCTGGCCGCTTACCCTACCGAGGACGAGACGCTGCACCAGAACCTCTGCCCGACACCGGGCGACTACCGGGATTTCAAGGTGTTCCGGGGCTATCTGGAACAGTCCACATGGAAGCTGGACCCGGTCATCGGCACGATGGCCTGCCCGGTCTGCCGCACGGCCCTGCAGCCGGACGACGTCTGGCTGAAAAAGGGGAGCAGCGGCTGGTATACCCTGTCCCAGTGCCCCGTCTGTGCGGGCAAGGGCGGCGAGGCAGGCCGGGGCGTGTTCCAGAAATACCGGATGTCCCGCCGGGACGGCCTGCACTGGGCCTTCGCCCGCTGCATCCAGATGCCGGACGATGCCTCTCTGGCCAACTGGAAAAGGCAGCGCGCCCAGTATCTGGAACGCCAGCGCATCAAGGCTGAAAAGCAGGCCGCCGAAGCGGCCCAGAATACTTAAAAATAGAAAATCGTGCAGGAAAACGAGGGCCTGTTCCGTTGTTATAGGAGAGATGAGGCTGTAAAATGGCAAAATTGCTCAGATTTTGTTCATCTCCCGGTCATAGATGATGGATATACTATGACTCAATAATGGGCGGAAGCGAAAGGAAGGGTACGAGCACGATGGGAACGATGTTCATCGACGGGATACATCAGCTGGGTACGCTGGAATTCTGGGAGACATTGCTGGACAGCTTTGAGGGGCTGGGGCCGGTGGCACCTATCCTTCTGGCGATGGTGGAGTCCATCTTCCCGCCGCTGCCCCTCATCGCCATCGTGGCCCTCAACGTCGCAGCCCACGGCGGGCTGTTGGGCTTTGTCTACAGCTGGGTCGGCGTCGCTGCCGGAGGCACGGTGGTGTTCCTGTTCTGGCGGCGGGTGGTCAAGCGCTTTTTCTGGAAGCTGGCCTCCCGCTCCGAAAAGCTGAAAAAGGCCCAGCAGTGGGTCAGCCATGTGGACACCGCCACCCTCTTCATGCTGGCGGTCCTGCCCTTCACGCCCACAGCGTTTCTGCATCTGGCTTTCGGAATCTCGGATTTTGACGAGAAGCGCTATCTGCTCACCCTTCTGGTCGGCAAGGCCGTGATGGTGGCAATGATGGCCCTCTTCGGCCAGTCGCTGGTCAGCTCGCTGCGGAACCCGGTGTATCTCATCCTCGCCATCGCCATCTGGGCCGGGATGTACTGGGTGAGCAAGAAGCTCTGCAAAAAGCACAATCTGAACTGATAAAAATGCGAAGCACTTGACTTTTTTGCAGAGACAGCATATAATAAAATCAATGAAGGAAGAATCATCTTCATGGTTTTTCACCAATGAGCAAACAAAACGCCTCCGGTAGTGACGTACCAGAGGCGTTTTGTTTTGCTAGGGGTTAGTGCTTACCGGCCTTAAGCTGTTCGTCAAGCCACTTGCAACGACGACGACCGCCGCCAGTGGCGGAAACAGGGAGGAGTTGTTGGGGCCGCGGCCAGCAGGATGCGAGCGGTAGCGAAGCAGACGCTGGGAGCCGCAACCCGGGTTCCATTAGAATTCGACGAAACACAAGAAAAGCCGCTGTACAGCTGTGAAAGGCTGCACGGCGGCTTTTGTGGTAGTGCACTTAGTTTTCGGCCAGATTGCCGGTGTAGAGCTGGTAATACTTGCCCTTCTTGGCGATCAGCTCGTCGTGGCTGCCGCGTTCAATGATGCGGCCCTGCTCGAGAACCACGATGCAGTCCGCGTTGCGGACGGTGGAGAGGCGGTGGGCGATGACGAAGCTGGTGCGGCCATACATGAGGCCGTCCATGCCGCGCTGCACCAGAGCCTCGGTGCGGGTGTCGATGGAAGAAGTAGCCTCATCGAGGATGAGCACCGGCGGGTCAGCGACCGCTGCGCGGGCGATGGCCAGCAGCTGACGCTGGCCCTGCGACAGGTTCGCGCCGTCGCCGGTCAGCATGGTGTTGTAGCCGTCGGGCAGACGCTTGATAAAGCCATCGGCGTTGGCCAGACGGGCGGCGGCGACGCACTCCTCATCAGAGGCATCCAGCCGACCATAGCGGATGTTCTCCATGACCGTGCCGGTGAACAGGTGGGTGTCCTGCAGCACGATGCCCAGAGAGCGGCGGAGGTCGGATTTCCGGATCTTCTGGATGTTGATGCCGTCGTACCGGATCTTGCCGTCCTGAATGTCGTAGAAGCGGTTGATGAGGTTGGTGATGGTGGTCTTGCCGGCACCGGTGGAGCCGACAAAGGCGATCTTCTGGCCCGGACGGCCATAGAGGTTGATGTCATGGAGGACGGTCTTGTCCGGCAGATAGCCGAAATCGACGTTGGTGAAGGTGATATCGCCCTCCAGCTTGTGGTAGGTGGTGGTGCCGTCGTGGTGGGGGTGCTTCCACGCCCAGATACCGGTGCGTTCGCTGGTCTCCACGAGGGCGTCGTCCTTATCATACTTGGCGTTGACAAGGGTGACATAGCCCTCGTCGGCCTCGCTGGGTTCATCCATCATCTTGAAGATGCGCTCTGCACCGGCCAGCGCCATGATGATACTGTTGGCCTGCATGGATACCTGACTGATGGGCATATTGAAGCTCTTGTTCAGGGCGAGGAAGGCCATGACGGTGCCCAGCGTCACGCTGCCGACGCCGCTGACGGCCATGGCTGCGCCCGCCAGAGCGCAGATGGCATAGCTGATGTTGCCCAGCTGGGCAGTGACGGGCATGATGATGTTGGCAAAGCTGTTGGCCTGCTTGGCGCTGTCCTTGAGCTTATCGTTCAGCTCGCGGAAGCCCTCGAGGGTCTTCTGCTCGTGGGTAAAGACCTTGACGACCTTCTGGCCTTCCATCATCTCTTCGATGTAGCCGTTCACCTTGCCGAGGTCGCGCTGCTGGGCGATGAAGAACTTGCCGCTCTGCTGGGTGATCTTCTTGGAGCAGAACAGCATCAGGGCCACCATCAGCATGGTGACGATGGTGAGCTGCCAGCTCAGCATACACATACTGGCAAAGACGGAAACGATGGTGATGGCGCTGGACACCAGCTGGGGGATGCTCTGGCTGAGCATCTGGCGGAGGGTATCCACGTCGTTGGTGTAGACGGACATGATGTCGCCGTGGGGATGGGTGTCAAAGTAGCGGATGGGCAGGCTCTCCATGTGGGTGAAGAGCTGGACACGCAGATTGCGCAGGGTGCCCTGCGTGACGTTGACCATGATGCGGGCATTGAGCCATGCGGCGAGGATGCCCACCACATAGATGCAGCCCACCCGCATCAGTGCACCGGCCAGCGGCGCAAAGCTGGGGTCCTGCTGCTGGGTCATGGGGATGATATAGTCGTCGATGAGGGTCTGGAGGAACAGGCTGGCCTGCACGTTGGCCAGTGCGCTGACCACGATGCAGATGAGCACGAGGATGCAGTGGGGCAGATAGTGCCGGAACACCTCTGCCATGATGCGCTTGAGCAGTCTGCCCGGGTTTTCGACCTTCGGACGCGGGCCTCCCATGCCGCGGGGGCCGGGGCCGTGGACGACCTTTGCTTTCTGTTCTGCCATTACTGCTCACCTCCCTGCTTGTCGAAGTCGCCGCTGCCGCCCTGTGTCTGGCTGTTGTAGACTTCCTGATAGATCGTGTTGGTCTTCAGCAGCTCCTCGTGGGTGCCCAGACCGTTGATCTGGCCATTGTCCAGCACAAGGATGCGGTCGGCATCCTGCACCGAGGAGATGCGCTGTGCGATGATGATCTTGGTGGTGCCGGGGATCTCCTCCCGGAACGCCTTCCGGATCTTTGCGTCGGTGGCGGTATCCACGGCGCTGGTGGAGTCGTCGAGGATCAGGATCTTCGGCTTGCGCAGCAGGGCGCGGGCGATGGTCAGGCGCTGCTTCTGGCCGCCGGACACGTTGGAGCCGCCCTGCTCGATCCAAGTGTTGTACTTGTCCGGGAAGCGCTCAATGAACTCATCGGCGCAGGCCAGCTTGGCCATCCGGATGCACTCTTCCTCGCTGGCGTTCTCGTTGCCCCAGCGGAGGTTGTCGAGGATGGTGCCGGAGAACAGGACGTTCTTCTGGAGCACCATGGAGACCTCCCGGCGGAGGACATTGAGGTCGTAGTCCCGGACATCCACGCCGCCCACGCTGACGGTGCCGCTTTCGGCGTCGTACAAGCGGGGGATGAGCTGCACCAGACTGGACTTTGCGCTGCCGGTGCCGCCGATGATGCCCAGCGTCTCGCCGGGCCGGATGTCGAAGGTGATGTCGTTCAGGACGGGCTGGCCTGCACCATGCTTATACTTGAAGGAGACATGGTCGAAGCGGATGCTGCCGTCCTTGACCTCCTGCACCGGGGCCTTGGCCGGGGGCAGGTCGGTCTTTTCGTCCAGGACCTCGACGATACGCTTGGCGGAGGCAGCGGACATGGAGATCATGACGAAAGCCATGCTCAGCATCATCAGGGCCATCAGGATGTTCATGATGTAGCCGAACAGGGCGTTCAGCTGGCCGGTGGTCAGTGCGCCGTGGAGGATGTACTTTGCGCCGAACCAGCTCAGGGCGATATTGCAGCCATAGATGGCCGTCAGCATGGCGGGGTTGTTGAAGCTCAGGCGGCTCTCGGCGTTGACGAACTGCTGGTACAGACCCTCGCAGGCCTTGGTGTACTTCTCGTTCTCAAAGCCCTCGCGGACGAAGCTCTTGACCACGCGGATGGCAGAGACATTCTCCTGCACCGAGGCGTTCAGGTTGTCGTAGTTCTTGAAGACCCGGTCGAAGATCTTGAAGGTGGGCACCATGATGCTGGCCAGTACAGCCAGAAGGAAGGCGATAGCCACCACGAAGATGAGAGTCAGCGGGCCGCCGATGGAAAAGGCCATGATGAGGGCGAACACCAGATGGACCGGGGCGCGCACACACATACGCTCCATCATCTGGAAGGCGTTCTGTAAGTTGGTCACGTCGGTGGTCATGCGGGTGACGAGGCCGGCAGTGGAGAATTTGTCGATGTTGGAGAAGGAGTAGTGCTGGATGTTCTCGTACATCGCATCGCGCAGGTTGCCGGCGAAGCCGGTGGATGCCTCGGCGGCATACTTGCCCGCCAGAATGCCCAGCAGCAGAGCAATGGCCGCCACTGCGAAGGTGAGCAGGCCATACTTGAGGATGGCGTTCATATCGCCCTTTGCGATGCCAAGGTCGATGATGAAGGCCATGATGGTGGGCAGCAGGATGTCCATGACGGCTTCCAGCGCGGAAAACATCGGTGTCAGGATCGCGGCGCGCTTATACTCGCCCAGATGAGACACAAGCTTTTTTATCATCTGTGGAACCTCCTTTGAATAATTGTTTGGTACGGAACAATTTTATACAAAACAATTTTAATGTCAATGCTTTTTTCAAAGTTTCGGAAAAAGTTCATATTTGTTTCACTTCAGGGGGAATCAACCTCTCCGTCACGGCTTCGCCGTGCCACCTCCCCTATCGAGGGGAGGCCTTGGCATATCGTAAAGCTTTATCTTTTCGCCAGAGGCTCCCCTACAAGGGGAGCTGGCGGGCGTGAGCCCGACTGAGAGGTTGGACGAAGGATAGCCTTCGTATTTATTTGAGGCCTAAATATAATTTATTCAGCAGCCGCAGCAGCTCGGTGTTCTCTTCTTCCGTCAGCAGGCTGGCGACGTATTCGTCGGTCTGGTGGAGGGCGAGCATGGTATTTTCGTGGAACTGGCGGCCCTTTTCGGTGAGCACCAGCTGCTTGAGGCGGGCGTCCTGCGCGACGCTCTGACGGGCGATGTAGCCCTTGCGCTCCATGAGCTGTAAAATATTGGTGACGGTGGAGCGGGTGATGGAGAACTCCCGCTCGATGTCCCGCTGGAACACGGGGGTGTCAGAGTTCCGGTAAAGGTACTCCATGATCCAGCCGTGCATGGGGGTCACGGCCTCCACGCCGTTGGCGCGGGAGATCTGGCCGATCCTGCGGAAGATGAGATTGTTCACCCGGCGCAGCTGGGCCGGGATGACCTGCGGAGTCTCCCAAGGCGGTGCGACAGGAGTGCAGCAAGGCTCGATTTCTTTACACATAGTTATCATCCTTCTGTTCGTTATATGGCAGAGCTGTGAATGTTCGGAGGTCGAACTGTTTCACATAAAACTGTTTGATACAGGACTATTATGGACCAAAAAAAGAGGGCTGTCAACCCTCTTTTGCGCCTAGTCCCACCGGCCCAGCCCTGTCAGGATGGCGATGGCGACTTCGGGCTTGTTTGTGACCACAAGCTCCGGGTCGAGCCGGAACAGCTGGCGCAGGTCATCCCGGCTGTCATCGCCCACCGGCCACGGCGCGACCTTGAAGCCGTGGGTGTGGGCGTTGGAGATCAGGTCTTTGTCCCGGAAAAAGGCGTGGTACTCCGGCCCGATGTAGTCCACCGGAAAGCTGAACTGTGCGACGTAATTCACGAAATCGGTCTGGTAGTAATACTGCTGTAAGATCTGGGCCAGATTCATGCCGGGGAAGATGGAGTAGAGGAAATCGAGGCGGTCTTTCAGATAATAAAGAAGGATGCTGTTCTCCTCGTCGAGGCTGTTGGGGTCTTCCAGCAGGGCTGCCGCTTCGCTGACGGCCTGCGGGCTGGAAAGCTTCTCTGCGAGAGGGTCGGTCTTCTTGAGGCCCAGTTTTTCCCAGAAGGTGGCGGGCTGGACGAGCTGGGACTCGGGGCTGGAGGTCATGGCACAGATGGCCATCTGGGGCATCCGCTCCTTCACCCGGCGGAGAGCGCCGTACTCGAAGGCCGTGATGACGGCCTTTTCTTCCAGTCCCGCGTCGAGGACGGCGTCGATGACCCGGTCTGCGATCTCCTCGTCCCGGTCGAAGTAGGGCTTCAGCTCGATGTGGATCATCTGGAAGCCCTGCGCGACTTCCAGCACCTCTTCGAGGGTGGGGATCTGCTCACCTGCGTACTCGGGGCTTTTCCAGCTGCCGAAATCCAGCTTCCGCAGCTCGTCGAAGGTCATGTCCGGGATGTTGCCGTGGACGCCGGCCTTGAGGTCGGTGAAGTAGTCATGGGCCACCACAAGGTGACGGTCCTTGGTGAGCTGGACGTCGCACTCGAAGCCGTCTGCGCCCAGCGTCTTGGCCAGACGGAAGGACGTCAGCGTGTTTTCGGGTGCCAGATGGGACGCGCCGCGATGGGCGATAATGAGAGGGCGCATGGGCAAAGCTCCTTAAAAGACAGATTGTTGAAAAAATACTACCGTACATGATACACGTTTTCACAAATTCCGTCAATGACGGCGCTTCACAGGGGGAGAAGAAGGGCGAAAGTACGACTTTTATCGTCAAAACGACGAAAAAATAAGCTGGATTTTAGCACTTTTCACGAGAAAAAACCAAAAATCGGCCCATTTCTCTCCTATCTGTTTCTTCCCAACGGACAATTCCTATGGTAAGATTATAGTGTAATGAATGGACAACCTCTCCGTCACGCCTGCGGCGTGCCACCTCCCCTAACGAGGGGAGGCCTTGGCATTCCGCAAAGCCTTATCTCTTCGCCAGAGGCTCCCCTCGATAGGGGAGCTGTCGAGCGATAGCGAGACTGAGAGGTTTTCCCCAATGACGAAAAGATACCTACGGAATAAGGGAAATGGAGAGTTTTGCTATGACTGAGTTCAAGCCCATCAAGGAAGGCAAGGTCCGCGAGATCTACGACAACGGCGACAGCCTCATCATGGTCGCCACCGACCGCATCTCTGCATTTGATGTTATCTTAAAGAATAAAGTCACCAACAAGGGCAAGGTGCTCACCCAGATGAGCAAGTTCTGGTTCGACTACACCCGCGACCTGCTGCCCAACCATATGCTGAGCGTGGACGTGAAGGAGATGCCGGAGTTCTTCCAGCAGCCCCAGTACGAGGGCCGCAGCATGATGTGCCGCAAGCTGACCATGCTGCCCGTCGAGTGCATCGTCCGCGGCTACATCACCGGCAGCGGCTGGGCCAGCTACCAGAAGACCGGCAAGGTCTGCGGCATCCAGCTGCCCGAGGGCCTGCAGGAGTCCGAGAAGCTGCCTGAGCCGATCTACACCCCCTCCACCAAGGCCGAGATCGGCGATCACGACGAAAATATCTCCTACGAGCAGAGCATCGATGTGCTGGAAAAGCAGTTCCCCGGCCACGGCGAGGAGTACGCCACCAAGCTGCGCGACTACACCATCGCCCTGTATAAGAAGTGCGCCGAGTACGCCCTCTCCCGCGGCATCATCATCGCCGATACCAAGTTCGAGTTCGGTCTGGACGAGGACGGCAATGTCATCCTCGGCGACGAGATGCTGACCCCCGATTCCTCCCGCTTCTGGCCGCTGGAGGGCTACGAGGCAGGCCACGGCCAGCCCTCCTTCGACAAGCAGTTCGTCCGCAACTGGCTCAAGGCCAACCCCGACAGCGATTACGACCTGCCGCAGGACGTCATCGACAAGACCATCGCCAAATATGAGGAAGCCTACGAGATGCTGACTGGCAAGAAGCTGTAAGGCTCCCGGAAATTCCGACCACCGCCCGCTTTGGGGAAGACCAGAGCGGGCGGTTTTTGCGTTGCGGTGCTTTACCTCTTGAACAGGGCGGTGGGTGGTGTTACAATAGCACAAGCAACGGGTACATTTTCGGCCCTTTGGTGTAAGAAAAAGGAAGCCGTGCGGACGGCGAAAGGAAACAGTCAAATGGAGATCAGCACGCGGGAGAAACTCTTGCAGACCATCAGCAGGTACATCATCATCACCCTGAGCATCAGCATCATGACCATCGGCGTATACTTCTTCAAATTCCCCAACAATTTCGTCTTCGGCGGCGTGACCGGCGGCGCAGCCCTTGTGGCAAAGCTCACCCCCCTGTCGGCCTCGGCCTTCTCGTCGTGGGCAAACGTCATCCTGCTCGTTCTGGGCTGGATCTTTCTCGGCAGGGATTTTGCCATCAGCACCGGCTGGGCCACCGTCGTTATGAACGTGGAGCTGGCTGTGTTCGAAAAATATGTCCCCCTCAGCGGCCCCCTGTCCGACCAGCCCATGCTGGATCTGGTCTTCGCCATCGCCCTGCCTGCCATCGCGTCGGCACTGCTCTTCAATGTGGGCGCCTCCTCCGGCGGCACCGATGTCATCGCCCTTATCCTGAAAAAATATACCCATATGCAGAACACCGGCGAGGCCCTCTTCATCACCGACCTTGCCATGGTGCTGGCAGCCTGCTTCGTGTTCGACCTCTACACCGCCCTTTACTCCTTCGTGGGTCTGACGGTGAAGAGCCTTGTCGTCGATGCGGTGCTGGAGCAGATGAAGATGTGCAAGGCCATCCTCATCATCTGTGACGACAAGGACCCCATCTGTGACTTCGTCATGCGCAAGCTGGTGCGCGGTGCCACCTACACCCCCTGCTACGGTGCCTACACCGACCGCCCCCACTACATGATCTATACCACCCTTACCCACCGCGAGGCCCTGCAGCTACAGGCCTTTATCCACAAAGAGAACCTCAACGCCTTCATCTCGATGCTCAGCACCACCGAAGTATTCGGCAAGGGCTTCAATCACGCATAAAAAATAATCAGCAGGATAAGCACATCTGTGTCATTCCTCGGAGAGGAATGATGCAGGTGTGCTTTTTCTTTGTTCTGCTTATTCGGCTCCACCCGCAGCAGCTTGGTGTCCTTGCCGCTGAGGATATCCTGTTGTCTTAACGGCATTGTCTGCAAAGGAGGGCTTTTTTGTTTGCGCTCAAATGTGCTATAATAAGAAAAGTGTCATTATTTGGTGAGGAGGCTGGAATCGAATGGACTTAAAGGAGCAAAAGTACGTCTGCACCCTTGCGGAGTGCAAGAGCCTGACCCGCGCCTCGGAGCGGCTGTATATCTCGCAGCCCGCACTGAGCCTGTACATCAACAATGTGGAAAAGAATCTGGGTGCGCCGCTGTTCGAGCGGAATGGCCGGAAATTTGAGCTGACGTGGCTGGGCAAGCAGTATGTGGAAAAGGCTTCTCAGATGCTGGAGCTGGAGCGGCAGTTCGAGGCGGTGATGCGGCAGACGGAGCAGGAGAGTGCCGGGCAAGTGCGTATCGGTATCGCACAGCGGCGCGCCATCTGGTTTCTGCCTGCGGTGCTGTCGGTGTACGAGCGGGAGTGGCCGCAGGTGGATGTGGTCATCCGGGAAGGAAATCTGGCCGATTTGACCATCATGCTGAAAAACCGGGAGCTTGACCTTGTGGTGCTGAGCCAGAGCGATGTAACGTCCGAGATGGAGACTATCCCACTGGGCATGGAAGATTTTCTGCTGATGGTGTCCGGAGACCATCCGCTGAACGAAAAGGCGGTTCCCGTCGAAGGCTCAAAGCTCGACTTCCTTGACCCGCACCTTCTGAGCGGTGAGACGATATTTCTGAACACCGAGATGCAGAGCGCCCGGCGGGTGGAAGAGAAGATCCTGAAAGATTACAAGGTCAAGCCGGGACGCATCCGGGTAGTACGCAATATGGAGCTTGGCGCACAGCTGGTGGCCGAGGGTCTGGGTGTGGGCTTTATCCGGCAGGGATATCAGAAGAACATCCACTATCCGAAGCCGGTGAAATACTACACCATCGATAGTTCCAAGTACGGACAGAATGTTGTGGTGGCCTACCGTCAGGATGTGGAGCTGACCAAACCCATGCGAGCTATGATCATGCAGATGAAGGATGCGGCAGAGGAGTATTTGGAGTTCGATAAACTAAACATAAGAATTCCAAAATGAAGATATAATTTTTTCAAAATGTACAAAGCGCCTCCGATTTGGTAAACTGAAAGTACCAAAAATGGAGGTGCTTATTATGTTGGAGGAAAAACTAGAGCGAAGCGTTGAGCAGAGCGCAGCTGCCCTGACTGCAATGGCAGACGACTTCTTCGACCACCCGGAAGTGGGTCAGCAGGAGTTTCATGCATTTGAGACCCTGACCGGCTGGCTGGAAAAAGAAGGCTTCACTGTGGAGCGCGGTATTGCTGGTATGAAGACGGCGTTCCGTGCCGTCTGGAAGCACGGCGAGGGCGGCCCGAACATCGGCCTGCTCTGCGAGTACGACGCTCTGGCCGGTCTGGGCCACGCCTGCGGCCACCATATGCAGGGGCCGGCCATTCTGGGCGCAGCCAAGGCACTGAAAGATGCAGCCATCGACGCACCGTATACCATCACGGTCTACGGCACACCTGCTGAAGAGACCATCAGCGGCAAGGTCGTGATGCTGGAAAACGGCTGCACCTTTGAGGAGCTGGATGTGGCGCTCATGATGCACGGCGGCCCGGCTACGCAGGTGGATGTCAAGTCGCTGGCACTCAACAAGCTCAAAATCATCTACCACGGTGTCTGCTCTCACGCAGCGCTCAAGCCCGAAAAAGGTCGCAGCGCACTGGACGGCCTGATTCTGGCTTGTCAGGGCGTCGAGTTCCTACGGGAGCATGTTCCCTCGGACGTTCGGATGCACTACACCATCGTCAACTGCGGCGGCACGGCGGCAAATGTGGTGCCCGGCTATGCAGAAGCGAGTATGTATGTCCGCTCCTACAACCGCACGGAGCTGGACGGCGTGGTGGCCCGCGTCAAGAAGGTATTGCAGGGTGCGGCCATGATGACAGAGACGGAAGTGGAGATCATCGAGGAAAAGAGCCTCGACAACAAGATCCCGGTGCTGTCCCTCAACGAACTGGTGATGGAGCAGGCCGAGAAGGTCAAAGCTCCCTGCATCCGTCCGGCCCGCCAGAAGACCGGCTCCACCGACTTCGGCAACGTGATGCGCCATGTGCCCGGCACCTGCATCCGCGTGGCCTTTGTCCCGGAGGGGGCAGCAGCTCACTCGCAGGAGTATCTGGATGCCGGCAAGACCGAAGCGGCCCACAATGCGGTGGTCTACGGCGCAAAGATTCTGGCTTTGACGGGCGCACAGCTCATTGAGAACCCGGAAAAGCTGGAAGCCATCAAGAAGGAGTTCCATGAGAATCTGGCCAAAGAACTGCACGGCCAGAGCTGACGCTTTGGCGCGTCAAAAGAGAGGAGAAAATTATGGAAACGAAAAAGAAGCAATTCAAGATGCCGCATACCTTCGTCATCATCGGCATTATCATCCTGTTTGCGGTCCTGCTGACCTGGATCATCCCGGCAGGCTCCTACACCCGCTTCGAGAACGAAGCAGGCATTAAGGTCATCGACCCCAACGATTTCAACTACATTGATAAAACTCCCGTCAATCCGCTCGAAATTCCGCTGTACATCGTCAAAGCCTTCATCAAGCGCATTGATCTGATGCTGGTCATCATGTTCGCAGGCGGTGCCTTCCACATCCTGACCAAGACCGGCGCACTCCACGCCGTGGTTGCCAAGATGGCAAAGATCTTCTCCACCCGCGTCTATCTGTTCCTGCCTATCCTGACGCTGGTGTTCGGCCTCATCTGCACCACGCAGGGCGTCAACCTGTTCATTGCCTTTGCACCGATCATGGTCATGATGGCTTTTGCGATGGGTCTGGACTCCATCACCGGTGCATCCATCATCCTGCTGGGCGGCGCCATCGGTTTCTCCACTGGCCCTCTGAACATCAACACCACCATCGTGGCTCAGAAAATTGCCGGTCTGCCGCTGTATTCCGGCGTGGGATACCGCTTTATCTGCTTTGCTGTGTTCTATGTTATCACGAACATCTACCTCATCCGCTACGCACTGAAGATCCAGAAGCATCCCGAACTCAGCCCCATGTACGAGATCGACAAGACCAGCGAGTTCCGCAATGCTGCTGACCTCGACTCCTTCGGCAAGCTGGACGCCCGCAAGATCCTCATCATGCTGGTCTTCTTCGCATCCCTTATCCTCATCGTCTACGGCGGCATCAAGCTCGACTGGGATATGTCTGAGACTGCATCTGTCTTCCTCGCACTGGCTGTCATCGAAGGCGTGCTGGGCGGCTTTGGCCCCTCCGCGATTTCCAAAGAGTTCCTTGAGGGCTGCAAGAAGATGCTGGGCGCTGCCTTCATCATCGGCATGGCACAGGCGATCAGCAGCATCATGAACGCCGGTCACATCACCGATACCGTTGTCCACGCACTGGCAAACGGCCTGAACTTCGTCCCCACCATCCTGCTCGGACCCGCCATGCTGCTGGCAAACACCATTATCAACGTCTTCCTGACTTCCGGAAGCGGTCAGGCCGCAGCTGTCATCCCCATTCTGGCACCTCTGGCCGACCTCGTGGGCGTTACCCGTCAGACCGCAATTCTTTCCTTCAACTTCGGCGACGGCTTCTGCAACTACGTCCTGCCCACTTCCACCGCTCTGATGGGTATTATCAGCGCTGTGAACATTCCCTATGACCGTTGGATGAAGTTCATGTGGAAGCTGTTCCTCATCTGGCTGGCCGTCGGTTCTGTGCTGCTGATGATCGCACAGGCGATCCACCTCGGCCCCATGTGAACTGGAAGGCGGCAAAAAATCAGACTATGGCGTCAACGATCAAAGAAATCAAAAATCCCTGGATTCGGACGCTGGCTGAGTATGGTCTCATCACGGTCAGCATCTGGATCATGGTCATCGGCATCTACTTTTTCAAATTCCCAAACCACTTTGCCTTCGGCGGCGTGACCGGCTTTTCCACCGTGTTCAGCCAGCTGCTCCACTGCTCGGCAAGTACCTTCACCACCGTTGCCAACTACGCGCTGCTGGTGCTGGGCTTCATCTTTCTGGGCAAGAGCGTCGGCATCCGCACCGTTTATGCGACCATCGTTATGTCGGTGAGCTTGCAGGCACTGGACGCTCTGGTGCCGATGCACGGTACTCTGACCGACCAGCCTATGCTGGAGCTGGTATTTGCCATTATGCTCCCGGCTATCGGTTCGGCGATCCTGTTCAACATTGACGCATCCTCGGGCGGCACGGATGTCATCGCCATGATTCTGAAAAAGTACACCAGCATGAACATCGGTTCTGCCCTGATGGCAGCGGATGTGGCGGCTGTGGGCCTCTCGTTTGCAATGTACGGCCCCTCCACCGGTCTGTTCTCCATCATGGGTCTGGTGGCCAAGTCGATGGTGGTGGATAACGTCATCGAGAATATGAACCTCTGCAAGTGCTTCAACATCGTGTGTGAGCACCCACAGGCCATCTGCGACTTTATCATCCACGATTTGAACCGGAGCGCGACCACCTTTGAAGCGCGCGGCGCGTACTCTGACGCCCACAAGACGGTCATCATGACCACCATGCGGCGCAGTCAGGCCATCCGCCTGCGCAACTTCATCCGCCAGCAGGAGCCGACGGCCTTTATCATGATAGAAAATTCCAGCGAGATCATCGGTAAGGGCTTCAGCCCCGTGTAAAAAAGGATTTTTCCGCAGCAGGCAAAACGCACAGCCAGTGGTTTTGCCTGTTTTGCACTACCCGGCCGGATGACATTCAGTACAGGAAAACGGGTGAAGCGGAAGAGAAAATGCAAGGCTTCCATGACCAAATGGAATAAATCTTGTGTACAAGAGAAATTTTTGGCGATTCTTAACGAATATTAAGACGGAAGCTATGCCTTTTGTAAGATTGTCCGATTATGATAGAACCATCAGGAGCGGTGCGGAAGAGCGCCGCCCCGCAAGAACGGTATAATGAATGAAGAAACCACCTGCCAAGGAGGAAAAAAGCATGGAGATCAAGAAAGCAGCCACGGCTGGTACTCTGGAATCCAGCGACTGCATGGTGACCGTGGAGCCGGGCGAGGGCAAGATCGATTTCTCCCTCGAAAGCTCCGTCATCCACCAGTACGGCAACCAGCTGCGCAAGGTCGCGCTGGAGACCCTGAAGAATCTGGACATCGATAACGTCCGCATCACCATCGTGGACAAGGGCGCACTGGACTGCACCCTGAAGGCCCGCATCGAGGGCGCTGTTTATCGCTCTGTTGACCAGTATGAGGATCTGCCTTGGGGAGGTGCCATTCGATGAATAATCCGAACAAAAAGCGCCTGCGCCGCACGATGATGTTCCTGAATGCGCAGAAGCCCGGCCTCATCAAGGATCCGTACATCTATAAGGCCGATTCCCTGATGCTGGACCTCGAGGATGCTGTCGCTGAGAACCAGAAGGATGTGGCCCGCTTCAGCCTGTACCACGCCCTGAAGACCGTGGATTACCGCGGTGCAGAGCGGGTCGTCCGCATCAACGGTCTGGACACCCCCTACTGGCGGGAAGACATCCGCGCCTGCGTGGCCGGCGGCTGCGATTCCATCCGCATCCCCAAGACCGAGCACGCCGAGGATGTCCGCCGCGTGGCTGCTGCCATCGCCGAGGACGAGAAGACCTATGGCCGTCCCGAGGGCGAAGTCCTCATCATCGCCGCTCTGGAGTCTGCCCGCGGCGTCATGAATGCTCTGGAGATCTGCGAGAGCGATGAGCGCCTGTTCGGCATCGCTCTGTCCGGCGGCGACTACACCAAGGACCTGCAGACCCACATCACCGGCACCGGCATTGAGCTGATGGGTGCCCGCCAGCAGATGATCATTGCCGCCCGCGCAGCCGGTGTGCAGTGCTTCGACACCGTCTACACCGACCTGAAGGATATGGATGGCTTCCGCAAGGACGTGGAGAACATCCACCTGATGGGCTTCGATGGCAAATCCATCATCAACCCCCGTCAGATCCCCATCGTCCACGAGATCTTTACTCCCACCCAGAAGGACATCATCTTCGCCGAGAAGGTCGTCAAAGAGATCGACAGCAAGAAGGCACTGGGTATCGGCGTCTTCACCGTTGACGGCAAGATGATCGACATCGCCTTCTACGACGGTGCAAAGCGCACCATCGATCTGGCAAAGGCATCCGGCGTGTATAAGGGGGATTTGTAATGATGTTGAACGCAGTAGGCAGAGAAATTCCCGAAGAGATCCTTGCACGCACCGGCAAAGAGGTCTTTCAGGGCAACAATTATAAGGACGGCAAGGCTTTCCAAAAGGCAAGCCCCAAGGTGACCCCCGTGATGCGCAATGACCACGACAAGATGGTCAAGGACATCCACGAGGCTCTGGTCAAGTGCAATGCCCACGACGGCATGACCGTCTCCTTCCACCACCACTTCCGCGAGGGCGACCTCGTGGTCTGCATGGTCATGGAAGAGATCCACAAGATGGGCTTCAAGAACATCACCCTGAGCGCAAGCTCTCTGGGCAAGGCCCATGACGCCCTCGTCCCCATGATCGAGGACGGCACCATCGTCAACATCGAGTCCTCCGGCGTCCGCGGCAAGATCGGCGATGCCATCTCCCACGGCAAGCTGAAGGGTCTGGCCACCATGCGCAGCCACGGCGGCCGTGTCCGCGCCATTGAGACCGGCGAGACCCATGTGGACATCGCCTTCATCGGCGCACCCTCCTGCGACGAGTACGGCAACTGCTCCGGCATGGGCGGCAAGACCAACTGCGGCGTCCTGAGCTATGCTTACGTGGACGCTGAGATGGCTGACTATGTGGTGGCCATCACCGATTGCCTCGTGGACTACCCCAACTACCCCGCAGAGATCAACCAGACCAAGGTGGATTACGTCTGCGTCGTGGACCAGATCGGCATCCCCGAGAAGATCGCTACCGGCGCTGCAAAGCCCACCACCGACCAGCGCAAGATCCTGATGGCCGAGTACTGCACTCAGGTCGTTGCAAACACCCCCTACTTCAAGGACGGCTTCTCCTATCAGACCGGCGTGGGCGGCGCATCCATCGCCTCCACCATCTCTTTGTCCAAGATCATGGAGGAGAAGAACATCCATATGGGTCTGGGTGTCGGCGGCCTGACCAAGCCCATGTGCGAGCTGCTGGACCGCGGTCTGGCCCGCAAGCTGGTGGATACGCAGGACTTTGACCTCGACGCGGTCAACAATGTCCGCACCAACCCCAACCACTTCCCCATCTCTGCTGGCGAGTATGCAAGCCCGATGAATAAGGGCGCGTTCGTCAACAAGCTGGATTACGTCATTCTGGCCTCTCTGGAAGTTGATACCCACTTCAACTGCAACGTCGTCGTCGGTTCGGATGGCATCATCACCGGCGCACAGGGCGGCCATCCCGATACCGCACAGGGTGCAAAGTGCACCATCGTCATCGCTCCTCTGCTGCAGGGCCGCATCCCGGCCATCTGCACCGACGTGACCACCGTCACTACCCCGGGCGAGAGCGTTGACATTGTCGTCACCGACTACGGCGTGGCCGTCAACCCCCGCCGTCCTGACCTGCTGGAGGCTCTGAAGGCCGCTGACTGCGTGCCTCTGAAGACCATCGAGGAGCTGCGCGACATCGCCTACTCCATCGTCGGCGAGCCGGAGAAGGTCCAGTTCGGCGACCGCATCGTGGGCATCATCGAAGCCCGCGACGGCACCGTCATGGATGTCGTCCGCGAAGTCAAGCCTTTCTCTTTCCGCGAAGATTGAGTGATATAGCGTAAAAACGGGTTTGTGGCTTGCCAACCACGCTTCGGAATGGATTCACGGATATTCCTTCGCTCTTCTCACCCCCGTTTTTGCGTCTGGACACGCACACAAACTTCATGCGATTCTCCTTTTTCAAGGTTTTGTGTTTTATACCGGCATAAAACCAAAGAGCAGCCAGCTGCACCGCGCGCAGCTGGCTGCTCTTCTTTTTGTTTTTTGAAAAAAGGATGCTCTTACGGCACGAACCGGTAGCCCACGCCCCGGATGGTGATGATATGCTGGGGGGTGCGGGCGTTGTCCTCGATCTTGCTGCGCAGACGGTTGATGTAGACCATGATAGCGTTGTCGTCCACAGCGATGAGGTTGCCCCAGATCTGCTCGTAGATCATATCCTTGGTGAACACCTGCTGCGGGTGGCGGACAAAGAGGAGAAGCAGGCTGCGCTCCTTCTCCGAAAGGTTCAGCTCCACGTTGTTTTTGTAAAAGCGCATGGTGGTGGTGTCGCAGAGGAAGGGGCCGCAGCTGATCTGCTGGCTGTTCTCCTGCGAGAAGCTCTTGCTGCGGCGGATAAGGGCTTTGACCTTCGCGCCTAAGATCTGGGGGCGGAAGGGCTTGGTCACATAGTCGTCTGCGCCCAGAGACAGGCCGTACATGAAATCATAATCCTCGTTGCGGCCGCTGATGATGATGACCGGCGTGGTGACGCCGTTGCGCCGGATGGTCTGAATGACGTCGAAGCCCTCCATGTCTCCCAGCGTGATGTCCATCAGGATCATATCCAGCGTGCCGCTCTGCCGCGCAATGACGTCCAGCGCCGCCGCGCCGCTGTTGACGACGAGAGGGTCCATCTCGTTGCTGATCATAACTTTCGATAAAAGTTTGCAAATTGCTGGATCATCGTCTACAATAAGAACATGATACGACATGATAACTCCCTGTACTTTTCTGACCGGAACGGTTGATTCTGCTTATATAGATAAAATTATAACATTTTTAGACAGGAAGAGCAAGACCGCCCCAAAGGAGGATATGAAATGAAGGAGAAAACTGCCCCGAAAAAGACATGGCTCCAGACCCTGCGCGCCCTGTGGGTGCCGCTGGCCATCGGCATCGTGACGGTGGCCGCGCTGGCCCTTGTGGTGGGGGCGGTGTGGCAGGACTACCGCACCGCCCTGATGACCAGCCAGACGAGGCAGATGGAGCTGGTGGTGCAGAGCACCGCCGACAGCATCCGCGTCCTGCTGGAGGAATACGCTGACCGACTGGACTCCATCGCCGAAAAGGTGGCGGCGGATGCAGGTCTCCGCCCCACCGTGGCCCGGAGCGACACCATCCGGGACGTCTGGCTGGAAAACAGCAACGGCGAGGTCGTCTACAGCTGCTATGAACTCAGCGCGGTCTGTGATGTCCTTATCACCCGGACAGAGAAGATCTCCTACTGGCAGTACCACAGCGGGGATGAACACTATCTTGTGATGAAAAAACAGGCGGGGGAGAAGACCGTCTGCCTCGTGGTGGACGCTACGGTCATGTACCAGCAGCTCATCTCGGAGATCCACGTCGGAACCAACGGTTACATCATGATAAAGAACGACGACAATCTTGTGGTCATGCACCCCGAGGCCGTCCAGTGGGGCATCAAGGTCGTGGAGGGCCGCCAGCGCATCTATAATAAGGACCGGACGCTGGACCTGAGCAGCCTGAGCGAGCTGCTGCGCGCCCAGCAGGAGGAGGAAGCCGGCACGCTGGATTACTACTCCTACTGGTGGACCGACCCGAGCCTGCCCCGGGTGCATAAAATAAGCGCCTTCCGCCATCTGAAGGTGGGGGACAGCTTCTGGATCGTCAGCGCCGTGGTGGATTATGACGACCTCTACGAGCCGGTACAGCAGAGCTTCGTGAAGGTGGTGTTCATCTTTGGCGGCGTGGCACTGGTGCTGGTGCTCTTCATGTTCCAGATGTTCCGTCTGCAGGAGCGCGACCGCCGGAGCGCCACCGAGATCAGCGACCTGAAAACCCTGAACCAGACCCTCGAAGAGCTGCACCGCAGCGAGGAATCGCTGGCCCATGGGCAGCGGCTGCAGATGATGGGCACCCTTACCGGCGGCATCGCCCACGAGTTCAACAACTTCCTCACCCCCATCACCGGTTATGCCGACCTCATCATGGCCGACGCCGACCCGGGCAGCGAGATCTATGACAACGCGATGGAGATCAGTGAGGCGGCCCAGAAGGCGCAGGAGGTCGTGAAACAGATCTCTTCCATGAGCCGGAAAAACGTGGAGACGGTCTACGACGCCGTGTCGGTGGAGGGACTGCTGCACCGGACGAGGAAGCTGGTAGAGACGAACTGCCCGAAGAACGTGGAGTTGAAGGAGGAAAATGAGCTGAGCGGCGAGTGTGTGCTGGGCAACGCGACACAGCTGCAGCAGGTGCTGCTGAACATCAGCATCAACGCCATCCACGCCATCGGCGCCGAGGGCGGAAAGCTGACCATCCGGGGCAGTGTCGTGCCCCGCAGGGAGCTTGAGGCCCTTTTCCCGGAAGAGAAAATTTCCGAAGAATGGTCGAGCTACGTCTGCCTGAGCGTCACCGACACCGGCTGCGGCATGGACAAGGAGACGATGCAGCACATCTTTGAGCCCTTCTTCACCACCAAAAAGACCGGCGAAGGCACCGGCCTCGGCCTTGCTCTGGCGGACCAGATCATCCGCACCCACCGGGGCCGCATCCGGGCGGAGAGCACCATCGGCAGAGGCACGACCTTCTATGTCTATCTGCCGGTGCTGGAGCAGCAGCAGGAGCGGGAACAGCTGCAGTGGGGCGTGGACAGCAAGCTGCGCATCCTTGCGGCGGACGACAACAACAAGGTCCTCGACCTGCTGGACAAAGACCTCAGTGCGCTGGGCCTGAGTGTGTCCACCTGTTCCCGCCGGGGCGAGCTGCGCCAGCTGCTGGAGCAGCAGCCTTTCGACGTCCTCGCCATCGACGAGAGCCTTGCCGGCAGCAGCGGCGTGGACTTCTGCATGGCCATCCGGGGCCGCTACCCCGGCATGACCCGCATCGTCATGACCAACTCGCCTACCCGGGAGATCGTGGACGCCCGCAGCCACGGCGTCATCGACGGCTATATCGTCAAGCCCGTGTCGGCGTCCACCCTGCTGGCCCAGATACGGAGCAGCAGAAAGGAATGAGGGCTGCGCGCAAAGCCTCTCCCTTTGGGAAAAGTGGCATTGCAAAGCAATGACGGAGAGGGCAAGCCCGTCTCCCAAGGGCATCTACACAGCGATACACACCGGCTTTTGTCAGAGCGGATGGTATCGCTGTGTTTTGGTTTTCCGGCAGCGGCCTTGCCCTCTCAGGCGCTTCGCGCCAGCTCTCCCAAGGGGAGAGCCTTCCGGGGGAGAAGAGATTTTATTGTATCCAACCTTCCATACGGAATCTTACAGGATATTAAGAGATTCCTTAACAAACCGTAACGCAAGGCGCTTTGGCGTTTAAGTTTGGGCCGGTATACTGAAATCATAACGAACGGGAATGGTTCTGGATGACAAAACAGAATGCATCCCCAGTATACGAAAAAGGAAAGGAAGTACAAACCCATGAGTGATACGATCCTCGCTCTGCTCGGCTTTGCAACGGTGATTGCGGTCATCGTCCTGCTGCTGCGCAATGTCACGGTCCCTGCACTGGCATTCGTCAGTGTCTCGACCATCACCGCAGCCATTCTGGTGGCGACCGGTGCTTTCACGCTGGATGAGATGGCCGGCTTTATCAAGGAGGGCGTCAAGGGCGTCCACGGCACTGCCGTCCTGTTCATCTTCTCCGTCCTGTTCTTCGGCGTCATGACCGATGCGGGCATGTTCGACAAGATCATCGGTGCTCTGATGAAGAAGGTCGGCAACAACGTCATCGGCGTTGCCCTGATGACCTGCCTCATCGCCATCATCGGCCATCTGGACGGCGGCGGCGCTTCCACCTTCCTCATCACCATCCCCGCCATGCTGCCCGTCTACAAGCGCCTGCATATGCGCCGTGAGACCCTGCTGCTCATCTGCGTCACCGCAATGGGCGTCATGAACCTGATGCCCTGGGGCGGCCCCACCATGCGCGCCGCAAGCGTCATCGAGATGGAGCCGAATGACCTGTGGTTCCAGCTCATGCCCATGCAGATCGTCGGCTTGGTGCTGGCTGTCGGCACTGCCATCTTCTGGGGCCTGCAGGAGAAGAAGCGCATCGCAAAGCTCGGCGATGCCATCGCTGCTGAGGACGCCGGCAAGTACGACGACTCCGACGACGGCAAGAAGGACGAGACTCTGGCTCGTCCTCAGAACTTCATCTTCAACGTCATCCTGACTCTGGCCGTCATCATCGTGCTGGTTCTGGACATCTTCCCCTCTTACTACGTCTTCATGGTCGGCTGCGCTCTGGGCATTCTGGTCAACTACCGCGGCAAGAAGCTGCACAACTCCATCATCAAGAGCCACGCTTCCGCTGGTCTGAGCATGGCTTCCACCATCCTGTGCGCCGGTGTCTTCCTCGGTGTTCTGAGCAAGAGCGGCATCATGGAGAAGATGGCAGTCGTCATGGCAAGCTTCATCCCGACCTCTCTGGGCCGTTTCCTGCCCATCATCATCGGCGTCCTGAGTGTGCCGCTGGCTCTGCTGTTCGATACCGACTCCTACTTCTACGGCCTGCTGCCCGTTCTGGTCAGCGTCGGCAACCAGTTCGGCGTCAACCCGGCTCACATCGCCATCGCAATGGTCGTCTGCCGCAACTGCGCTACCTTCATCAGCCCGGTGGCTCCCGCTACCTATCTGGGCATCGGTCTGGCCGGTGTCGAGATCAAGGACCACATCAAGTACTGCTTCGGCTGGCAGTGGGGCGTTTCCATCGTCTGCCTCGTCGCTGGTCTGATCCTCGGAGTCATCCACTTCTGATAAATTGAGTTCCCGCCCGGCTGCCCTTCGTTGGACGGCCGGGCATTTTTGCAGGATACTTTTTACCACTTTTTCCCAAGGAGGCTGCTGCAATGCGTGAGAACTTTGTCTGCACCGCGGCCGATGCCATCTACAAGCTGGCAGCGGGCAACCTGAAATACCTGAACGCGGAGAACGGGAGCGGCGATATTTCCCGCCGCATCCGGATGTCCACATGGGCCAAGGGCCAGTCGCCCTACGCCATCATCGTCACCTGCTCGGACTCCCGGGTCATCCCGGAGAACATTTTCTCGGCGGGCATCGGGGAGCTGTTCGTCATCCGGCTGGCGGGCAATGTCATCGACGACCACCAGCTGGGCAGCATCGAGTACGCGGCAGGTCATCTGGGCTGTCGGCTGGTGGTGGTGCTGGGCCATACCCACTGTGGCGCGGTGGATGCGGCCATCCATCACGAGTCGTCCGGCTATATCCGCTACATCACGGACGAGATCAAGAAGGCCATCGGAGAGGAGACCGACCCCTACAAGGCCAGCTGCCTCAACGTCCGGCACAGTGTGCAGGAGATCGAAAAGAGCCTGTGCATCCATAACATCGAGGAGGAAACAGGCCTGCGGGTCGTCGGTGCGATGTATCACATCGAGGACGGCAGCGTCGAATTTCTGTAACATCGGAGCATTGCGGCAAAAAAGGCCCTTTTCCACGGCGGGAAAGGGCCTTTTCCTCTGTTTGACAATCCGGCCTCGTTCGCTTATACTGACAGCGGAAAAAGAAACCGACGGAGGGACGGAATATGGTACAGGTAGATCTGATCACAGGATTTCTCGGGGCAGGAAAGACCACCTTCCTGCGCAGATATGCAGCGTGGTGGGCCGGGCAGGGCGTCCGGGTCTGCGTGCTGGAAAACGACTTCGGCGCGGTGAATGTGGACGCCATGCTGCTTCAGGATCTGGAGGCGGTGGGGGTCGAGGTCGAGACCATCAGCGGCGGCTGCGACTGCGACACTCATCAGCGCCGGATGCGGACGAAGCTCATCTCGATGGCCATGCGGGGCTTTGAACGGGTCGTCGTGGAACCCAGCGGCATCTTCGACGTGGACGAGTTCTTCGACGTGCTGCGAGACGAGCCGCTGGATCGCTGGTATCAGCTGGGGAATGTCATCGCCATCGTGGACGCTCTGCTGCCTGAGACCCTCTCGCCACAGGCGGAATATATCCTCGCCTCCGAGAGCGCATGGGCGGGCAAGATCCTGCTGAGCCGCTGCCAGCTGGCCACGGACGGGCAGAAGGAGGGAGCAAAGGCCCATCTGGCCCGTGCGCTGGAGGCCTGCAAGTGCTCCCGGAAGTTCGGCCCGGAGGAGATCCTTGCAAAGGACTGGGCCGATTTGACGACTGACGACATGGCCCGCATCGCAAAGTGCGGCTACCGGCAGGCCAGCTGCGAAAAGCTCCACTTCGACGAGCACGATGCTTTCACCTCGGCCTATTTCCTCGAGCTGGGCCTGTCCCGTGCCCGTCTGGAACGGAATATCCCGTCCCTCTTCGGCGATGCCGCCTGCGGCAGGGTCCTCCGGGTGAAGGGCTTTGTGGAGGACGGCGGCCAGTGGTATGAGCTGAACGCCACCGCAGCCGGTCTGACGGCTGCACCCATCCCGCAGGGACAGCAGGTGCTCATCGTCATCGGCGAGGGGCTGGACAAGGCCCGGCTGGAAGAAGACTTGAGACAATGAGTTTTCCACAATGAAGCAGATAATTGTGCAATATTGATTGCGCCGACCCTCCTGCAGCGTTATAATAGAGAAAAATAAATCAGGAGGCCGTTTCATGAGCATTTCGACCACCCAAAAGCCGACCACCCGCCGCATCGTGGGTATGGTGGTGGGCATTGTCATTATTGGTCTGGGCATCGCCCTCTTCAAGCAGTCCCATCTCGGCAACGACTCCATCAGCGCGCTGAATATGCGCCTCGCCGAGCTGCTGGGCATCTCGCTGGGCGTGCAGAACGTCGCCACAAACATCCTCTTCTTTGCGCTGGAATTCTGGTTCGGGCGCAAGTACATCGGCCTTGGCACCTTCGTCAACGGCATCGGTATGGGGTTCATCATAACCTTCTTCTACGACCCCATTGCCGCGGCCTTCGGCCCGGCAGCGTCCCTGCCGGAACAGCTGGTGTGGGTAGTGCTGGCCGTCCTTGTGACGGCGCTGGGCGCGTCTCTCTACCAGACGGCTGACCTCGGCATCGCGCCCTACGATTACCTCTCGCTGGGTCTGCGGGACTACACGCACTTCCAGTACTTCGGCTGCCGCGTCTTCACCGACGCCTTCTGCGCCCTGCTCTGCTGGCTCCTGGGCGGTCTTGTGGGTCTGGGCACCCTCATCTGCGCGTTCTGCCTCGGACCCTTCATCCAGTTCTTCAACGGCCTCGTCTCCGAGCGGGTCCTGCAGTATAAGCCCGAAAAAGCATGAGCATAACGAAAAAGACATCCGCCGGCGGCAGATGTCTTTTTTGTATCTTACTCGAATTTGAACAGCGGCGTGCCGGTGGAGACGATGCCGCCTGCGGTGAGATGGAGTGCCGGTAGGTCGTCAGCGTTGGTCACGATGACGGCGCTCTCGGTGGAAAGCCCGGCGGCGCGGATGACGTCGAGGTCTACCCGCAGCAGGGGCGTGCCCGCCCTGACGGTCTGGCCCTCTTGGACGAGGAGGGTGAAGCCGCTGCCCCGGAGGGTGATGGTGTCCATCCCGATGTGGATGAGCAGCTCGATGCCCTCATCGCTTTCCAGCCCGATGGCATGGAGGGTGGAGGCCACTGAGATGACTCTGCCGTCGAAGGGAGCAAAGACCGTGTCACCGGTCGGCTCAATGCCGCAGCCGGGGCCAAGGATGGCCGCAGCGAAGGTCTCGTCGGGCAGCTGCTCCAGCGGGAGGACGATGCCGTCGATGGGCGCTTTGACGACCATCTTTTCGCCGGAGAACCGTGTCTCTTCCGCCGCCTCCGCCCTGCTGCCGAAGAGCCTGTCAAAAAAGCCCATAGAGCGTTCCTTCCTTACATCAGAGCGATAAGCTCCTCGACTTCTTCCATCCGGGTAGCCCAGCTGGTGGCGATGCGGACGACGGTGTGGCTGTCGTCGAACTTCTCCCAGAAGCCGAACTTGGCCTTGCCCTCCAGCGCGGCCAGCTGTGCGTTTTCCAGCACGACGAAGATCTGGTTGGTGGGAGAGTCCATGAAGAAGCGGTAGCCCTTTGCGGCGAGGCCCTTCTTGAGGGCGTTGGCCGTCTCGATGGCGTTGCGGCTGATGCGGGTGTAGAGGCCGTCGGTAAAGAGGACGTCGAACTGGATGCCCATGAGGCGGCCCTTGGCCAGCAGAGCGCCCTGCTGCTTTACCATCGTCATGAAGTGGGCCGGTGCGCCGTGGGGGAAGACCACGGCCTCGCCGCAGAGTGCGCCCACCTTGGTGCCGCCGATGTAGAACACATCGGTCAGCTTGGCGAGGTCGGCCAGCGTCACGTCGGTGCCCTCGCTGGCCAGTGCGTAGCCCAGACGTGCGCCGTCCATGAAGAGGGGCATATGGTAGGCATGGCAGACGGCGGACAGGGCTTCCAGCTCGGCCTTCGTGTACAGCGTGCCGTACTCGGAGGGGTGAGAGATGTAGACCATGCCGGGGAAGACCATGTGGTCGTGGTTCGCGTCGGCGTAGAAGGTCTTGCAGAAGTCCTCTACATCGGCGGCGTCCAGCTTGCCGTTCTTCTGGGGCAGGCCGATGACCTTGTGGCCGGTGAACTCGATGGCACCGGCCTCATGCCCGGCCACATGGCCGGTGGCGGCGGCGAGCACGCCCTCCCAGCGGTGGAGCAGGGAGGCAATGACGATGGCGTTGGTCTGGGTGCCGCCCGAGATGAAGGACACATCTGCTTCGGGGCAGGCGCAGGCGGCGCGGATCTTCTCCTTTGCGCTGGCACAGTAGGGGTCGGTGCCGTAGCCGGACACCTTCTCGAAGTTGGTCTCGGTCAGCTTCTGAAGGATGGCCGGATGCGCGCCCTCGCAGTAATCATTTTCAAAATACAGCATATACGTTCTACTCCTTTTCTGCAGCGGATGACTTTATTATGTATCCCGGCCCGGAGTTTGTCAATTCCGGGGGCAGAAAACAGCCACCCTTTGCTGTATCTTTAATATATTTGTGGTATAATTTTATGGTAAGACCGAATATAGATCGGGAGGGGACAACGATGAAGCAGATGCTCCGCAAGCGGGATATTTGGGTGTTTCTGGCGGCGCTCATCGGTGCATTCGCCTGCATGACGCTCATCCAGTTCATCAGCGGACGCATCGACGGCGTGGCCTCGATGGTGTTCCTGCTGGCGGTGTTCTTCGTCTCGATGTACACCGACGGCTACTGGTGGGGCGTTGCAGCCTCCATCACCAGCGTGCTGGCGGTCAACTTTGCGTTTCGCACGCCCTATTTTGCCTTCAACTTCACCATCCCGGAGAACATCTTTTCGGGCGTGGTGATGCTTGTTGTGTCCTTCATGACCAGCACCCTCACCACCCGCATCAAAAAGCAGGAGCAGCTGCGGATGGAGAGCGAGACCGAAAAGATGCGGGCCAACCTCCTGCGGGCAGTCTCCCACGACCTGCGCACCCCGCTGACGTCCATCTACGGGGCCTGCTCGACGGTCATCGACAACTACGACTCGCTGGGCCGGGAGCAGAAGGTCAAGCTCCTCTCCGAGGCCTGCGCCGACGCCCAGTGGCTCAACCGGATGGTGGAGAACCTGCTCTCCGTCACCCGCATCGACGCCGACGGCGTCGCCATCCAGAAGACCCCCACGGTGCTGGAAGAGCTGGTGGATACCGTACTGGTGCGGTTCCAGAAGCTCCACCCCGGCGTGCCGGTGGAGGTGAAACTGCCGGATGACTTCATCGTCATCCCGATGGATTCCATGCTCATCCAGCAGGTGCTGACCAATCTGCTGGAAAATGCCGTGCTCCACGCAGAGGGGATGACCAACCTGACGCTGCGGGTGTTCACGCTGGGGCGGCGGGCGGTGTTCGAGGTCATCGACAACGGCTGCGGCATCCCGAAAGAACAGTTGAAGAGGCTTTTCAGCGGCACGACGCTGGCGCAGGATACCTCGTCGAGCGGCAAGCACGGCATGGGCATCGGGCTGTCGGTGTGTGCGGCCATCATCAAGGCCCATGGCGGCGAGATCAAAGCCGAGAGCACGCCCGGTGAGGGCACGACCATCCGGTTCTGGCTGGAAACGGAAGAAGTGGATACGGAGGAAACAGAGGATGAGCAATAATAAATTCAAGGTACTTATCATCGAGGATGAGGCGAACATCTGCAGCTTCATTCAGACCCTGCTGGAGACCAACGGCTATCAGGCGCTGGTGGCCCAGACCTGCATGATGGGCATGACCATGTTCATCTCCTACAACCCCGACCTCGTCATCCTTGACCTTGGCCTGCCCGACCGGGATGGTCTGGACGCCATCCGCTCCATCCGTCAGAAGTATCTGACCCCCATCATCGTGCTGTCGGCCCGCACCACCGAGCGGGATAAGATCGAGGCCCTCGACCTCGGCGCCAACGACTACATCACCAAGCCCTTCGGCACCGGTGAGCTGCTGGCCCGGGTTCGGGCTGCGCTGCGGGTGAACCGCTATGGCGGCGGCAGTCTGCCCGGCGGGGTGTTCAGCGCACAGGGCCTCACCATCAACTACGAGCGCCGCAAGGTGTTCGTGGACGGGCAGGAGGTGCGCCTGACCCAGACGGAATACAACATCGTGGCCTTCCTGTCCGAACACGCCGGGCGTGTGATGACCTATGCGGCCATCGTCCGGGCCATCTGGGGCGACACGGATGCCAGCAGCACCAAGAAGCTGCAGGTGAATATGGCCAATATCCGCAAAAAGCTGGGCAGCCGCCCGGGCAGCAACACCTACATCCTCAACGAGCTGGGCGTGGGCTATCGGATGATCGAGGAAGACGCCAAGCCGCTGGAGTCTGCGGAGGAGACGAAATGACACTGGCGCTGATCCTGTTCGTCCTGTTTTATATCTTGATGCTGGCGGTGCAGCAGTACCGTCCTTGGGTCGCGCTGGGCGGCGCGGGGACGTTCCTGCTGCTGGGGAAGCTGGGCGTGTACGATTTCACGCTGGCGGACGCCGCCCGGGCCGTGGACTTCAATGTTCTGCTGATGATGGCAGGGATGATGGGCACGGTCTTTCTTTTTATCCAGAGCAAAATGCCCGCCCGGCTGGCCGAGGAGCTGATCGCCCATGTGCCGGATGTCCGGTGGGCTGTGTCGGTGCTGGCCCTGCTGGCGGGGTTCATCAGCGCGTTTGTGGACAATGTGGCCACTGTCCTGATGGTGGCCCCGGTGGGGCTTGCCATCGCCCGGCGGCTGCGCATCTCGCCGGTGCCAGTGCTCATCGCCATTGCGGTGTCCTCCAATTTGCAGGGCGCAGCCACGCTGGTGGGGGATACCACGAGCATCCTGCTGGGCGGCTTTGCGGGGATGAACTTCTTCGACTTCTTCTGGATGGAGGGCCGGCCCGGCATCTTCTGGAGCGTGGAACTGGGGGCGCTGGCCTCGCTGGGAGTGCTGTTCTGGCTCTTCCGCGACCAGCGCCAGCCCGTCCATGTGGAGGTGGAAACAAAGGTGGAGGACGATGTGCCCACGGCTCTGCTCCTGCTGACGGTGGGGCTGCTCATCGCGGCGTCCTTCCTGCCTGAGCCGTCCGGCGGCGTGCTGCATCTGCTCTACACCCTCCGCAGCGGCCTTGTCTGTATGGGGCTCTGCCTCTTCGGGGTGGCCCGGGCCTGCTGGCGCAGCCGCTCGCTGACCCCGCTGGGCGAGACAGCCCGGGCACTGGACTACGACACCCTGCTGCTCCTGTTCAGCCTCTTCATCCTGCTGGAAGGAGTGAGCAAGGCGGGCGTCATCGACGCGGCAGCCCGGCTGTTCCACTCCGCCGCCGGAGACGAGCCGCTGCGGCTCTATCTCCTGCTGGTGGCGGCGTCGGTGGGGCTGTCGGCTTTCATCGACAACATCCCCTATGTGGCGGCCATGCTGCCGGTGGTGCAGGGGGTCGCCGCTCTCATGAACGGCGGCGCAGGCATCGAGCCGGAGCTGTTCTATTTCGGTCTGCTCACCGGCGCGACACTGGGCGGCAACCTGACCCCCATCGGCGCGTCGGCCAACATTGCGGCCATCGGCATCCTCCGCAAAAACGGCGAGCGCGTCCGCACCAGCGACTTTCTGCGCATCGGCGTGCCCTTCACGCTGGCGGCTGTCCTTGTGGGGGCGGGGAGCCTCTGGCTGTTCTGGGGCGTGTGAGAAAATTCGGAAAAAACTGCAAAAGAAAACGGCGTGAGCAGGCAGACATCCACCCCGGAAGCAGGCATCATCGGGGCGGATGTCTGCTTTTTTGTGCGCAGGGACGTGAGATAAAATATACAGGAAAGATTGCAAAAACTTTTTTGAAAAAATGCTTGACTTTGCGGCTTTCTGTGGTATAATAACTATCGTTCCGAGCTGAACGGCCACGAACAAAAACAGAATATGCGGATATGGCGGAATTGGCAGACGCGTTAGATTCAGGTTCTAATCGGGGCAACTCGGTGGAGGTTCAAGTCCTCTTATCCGCACCATCTTCTGAAAAAGACCTTGTAGGTACGATACTTACAAGGTCTTTTGTTTTACTTCTCGGCAAGAAAATACTCGTCAGACTTTTCAGCCCTTTACAGGCAGTCCGACGAGTATTTTTTATTGCTGAAAGGAATGAATTTCCACTATGGAAAAAATCAAGATGCAGCCGACTAGACCCCAAGACGTTCTGATAACAGAAGCCTTCGCCGACTTTATGGAGAAGTGCAAAGCTAAGAACCTCTCCGAAAAGACTCTGGGCATCTATCAGGTACACTTTAAGTTCTTCTGTGAGTACCGCAGGTACAAGGACATTTCCCTGCTGCAAAGCGTTCTGGCCTGCCTGCGGCCGGTCATCGTGGCACTTATCTTTGGCGCAGGGCTTTCCATCCTGTCGATGGTGGCGTTTGGCGGCGATGCAAAGACCCTCGCCCATCTGGACTGGGTCGGCATCGGCAGTTTTGCCGCGGCTTTTTTTGCGCTGCGGAAGCTCAAATGGAACCCCATCCTGACCATGTGCCTGTGCGGCGTGGCCGGGCTTGGGCTGCATGGTCTGCTTGGGATATGACCGCGGGATAAATGGCCCGGAGATGCTTCTTCGGGAAGAGGAGGCAGAGCCTCGATCCCGCATAACAAAGGCCGCCCTTGCCCGGGGCGGCCTTTGTTGTATCATCTTATATTATTACTTAGAGTAAAGCTCTACGATGTTCAGCAGGATCTCGGTGGCCTTGTCCATCCGCTCGACGGTGGTGCACTCGCAGACGCCGTGGAAGTTGAAGCCGCCGGTGCCGAGGTTGGGGCAGGGCAGGCCCTTCCAGCTCAGAACAGCGCCGTCGGTGCCGCCCCGGACGGGGATCTCCTTCGGGGTCAGGCCGGCTTTTGTGATGGCCTTGCGGGCGGTCTCCACAAGGTGGAAGTGGGGCTTGATCTTCTCCAGCATATTGCGGTAGCTGTCCTTGATCTCGACTTCCACCGTGCCGGGGCCATACTTGCAGTTGAGGTAGCAGGCGATGTGGAGAAGGTTGTCCTTCTTGAACTGCAGCTTGCCGATGTCGTGGTCGCGGAGGATATAGCCTAGCTTGGCCTCGGTGACGTCGCCGTACATCTGGCACAGATGGTAGAAGCCCTGATAGCCCTCGGTCGTCTCAGGGCGGGCCATGGCGGGCAGAGCCATGTGGAACTCCATCGCCACGTTGGAGGCATTTATCATGGCGTCCTTGGCGCTGCCGGGGTGGACGGAGAAACCGTGGACCGTGACGGTGGCAGAGGCGGCGTTGAAGTTCTCATACTCGATGCCGCCCACGTCGCCGCCATCGACGGTGTAGGCGAAGTCTGCGCCGAAGCCCGGGATGTCGAAGAGGGAAGCGCCCTCGCCGATCTCCTCGTCGGGGGTGAAGGCGATGCAGAGTTTGCCGTGGGGCAGCTTCTTCTGGATGATGGTCTCGGCGGCGGTGAGGATCTCGGCCACGCCGGATTTATCGTCTGCGCCCAGCAGGGTGGTGCCGTCGGTGGTGATGAGGGTCTCGCCCTTCAGCTCTTTCAGGAAGGGGAAGGTGGAGGTCTTCATGACCATGCCGGTGCCGGGCAGGACGACATCGCCGCCGTCGTAGTTTTCGTGGAGGATGGGCTTGACGTTCTCGCCGGAGGCGTCGGGGGCGGTGTCCATGTGGGCGATGAGGCCCAGCGCGGGCTTCTTCTCGCAGCCCTTGGTGGCGGGGATGCTGCCGTAGACGTAGCAGTGCTCGTCCACAAAGGCGTCCTCGATGCCGATGGACTTCATCTCCTCCACCAGCAGGTGGGCCAGATCAAATTCCCGCGCGGCAGAGGGGTGGGTGCCGGATTCGGGGTCAGAGGTGGTATATACTTTGGCGTATTTCAGAAGTCGCTCGTAAGCACGCATAAGTAAAGCTCCTTTATGTTTTTTCTTTATGATACCCTTTTTGAGGGCTTTTTACAAGAGGGGAGTACATTTGTGATTTCAGGTGGGTTTTCGCGCTGGTAGCGCGGGGTATGTTTTCTCTTTTGGTCAAGTGGCATGCGCTCCGCGCGGGCCAGAGGCAGGGAGGGGTGTTTCGACTCCCCCCTCCCTACCTCTGGACTCCACTCTCCCCGCAACGAGTTAAGGGCTGCTCGCCCTTAACAAACCCAAGACGGAAGTCGAAGCCCAAAAATGCTAGCCGCTTCGCTAAACGCATTTTTTTGTGCTTCTCCCATTTACGGCTCCGCCGAAGATTTCACGTTTCTGCTGGACGTTACCGTCAGCAGAGAGGTAACACCAGCTGCGAAGCAGCAAATCGGAGAAACGAGAAAAAAGCGTTTAGCGAAGCGGCTAGCTTTTTTCCGTTTCGACAACTCCTTTGGGGTCTGAAAGGGGCGAGCAGCCCCTTTCTCGTGGATCCAGCGCGTCGAAATCGCTGGTGCTTTTCTGGTTCTCTTTTGGCACGCAAAAGAGAACATTAGCCTTAATGAAAGAGCGCTCTGCCCCGCGCACCAGCGCGAGAAGCCGTTCATAAAAAAACAAATTCTCCCGCGAGGGCGCTCAACCCTGCTACCCCGTAACGACCGTCATCTCCGCGTTTCGTTCAATGGCATAATCCGTAAAATATTCCTCTTCCAGCGGGATCCACCGCTGCACGAAATTCAGATACCGCTTCCCCTCCCGGGCACGAAGCCGCCGCATCTGTTCTTCCGCCGAGCAGGTGACGAATACTTTTATATCATAGTAGGGCGCAAGGCTGGGGTGGTGGCTGTAGCTGCCCTCTACGATGACCAGCGGCGCAGGCCCGAGCACTCGGGGCGGCAGATAGGCACCCTCCCGGCAGGAGTAGGCCTTGTAACACACGGCCCGCCCGGCCCGTGCGGGCGCGACGGCCTCGGCCCGCAGCCGCTCGAGGTGCATATTGGCGCAGGGAATGCGCTCCCAGCCTGTGACCCGCTGGGGCGGCGGGAGATAAAAGTCGTCGGTGTGGAGGGTGATGCTCTGGGGAAAGCGCTCTGCCAGCTGTGCGGCCAGCGTTGTTTTGCCGCTGCCGCACCGGCCGTCCAGCGCCACGAGGACGGTGGGCTGCTGCTTGAGCCGGGCCGTGATCAGACCGGACAGCTCTTCGGGGGACACAAGATGCATGGGGACACCATTCCTTTGCTCAATGATCCTTTTGCCCAGTATAGCACGGCAGAGAAGATGGGGCAAATATTTTTGTAAAAAGGTGTTGACACAGGGCCAAAGCTATGATAAGATAATGTCACGTTAGAAATAACTAACCAGAAAGATTCCAAGAGACAAGCGGCTGCTGCCGCGTTCTTTTTGCAGTATTGGTTAGCTAATTCTAACTGCATCTTCTGCATAAGCATCGCGCCGCAGGGGACAATAGCAGAAAACAGGCAGGGAGGCCGGGAGATGGAACGCAACTTTGAGACTGTGATGATCGAGCAATGCGCCCCGGTGCTGGCTGGCCTGAAGCCTGCGGGACTCTTCCGCTATGAGACCAGAGACTGCGCGGACCTTGCCCGCCGCGTCCGCAGCTGGAATGAGCAGCTGGACGAAAAAGGCCTCTGCGTCCGCGTCCTCAAGGGCTGTATGCGGACGCACCAGTATCTCGTGTACGTCTACCGCGAGAGCAGGCTGCGCGTCCTGCTGGCCCAGCCGCAGGTGCGGGACTTCCTGCGCGGCGAGGGGTACGACCTTCCCCAGCAGCCGGATGACGATGCGCCGCTGCTGCGGCAGCTGTCCCGGAGGCTCTGCTGTGAGGCTGATTTTCCCCATGAGATCGGCGTATTTCTGGGCTACCCCCTCCCCGATGTGGTGGGCTTTATCGAAAATGAGGGCCGCAACTTCACCTGCTGCGGCTGCTGGAAAGCCTACGGCGACCCTGCCGCTGCCCGGCAGCACTTCGCCCAGCTGAACAAGTGCACGGCGGTGTATCTCCGCCTGTTCCACAGCGGCACCCCCATCCAGCGTCTGGCCGTCGCAGCCTGACGCTCCTGAAATCCTGACATTCACTTCCAAATACTCTCTTTTTATCCTGGCGCCCGTCGGAGTCTGCTTATAGCAATTCGACTTTTTAATGCAACTGCAACAGCGTTGAATTGCATATCGCAAATATGCTGTTTAAATGTCGCACTAATTTCTTGACTTGCGATAAAATAGACGATGACGGGAAGAAATCCTCCTTTTGACACGCGGCCGCCCGTTGCAGAATACCCCCTGCACCGGGCGGCTGTGTCATATGTAGAAATTGTTAAATTTTTCTGAAAAGCGAGGATAAAATTTGTTAGTTCATACAAACTAACTTTTTTTACGGAAAAATGATTGACAGAATGGGTTAGTAAGTGTAAACTATCTATGCTGATAGTTGCGACTGACTAACTGCCGTAGCTTTTCGGAGGGGGACGCGGACATGAGCGAGCGCGCTGCGGCGTCTGGCTGGTGCGGCCATCCCCGAGGACGAAAAAAGCGAACCGAAACGCTCCCCGCAGAATGGGGAGCACGAATGGGAGTGGAACAATATGATGCCTTTGACTATGGCAAAAGCGGGCGAGACTGTCACCATCCGCAAGATCACCGGGAAGGATGAGGTGCGGTTGCATCTGGCCGAACTGGGTTTCGTGGTGGACAGTCAGGTGACGATCGTCAATGAGATCGCAGGCAACCTCATCGTTCAGGTCAAGGAGAGCCGTCTGGCCCTCGACAAGACGATGGCGAACCGCATTATGATCGGCTGAGCAGCGGCGAGACCGCTGTTTGGGAGACGCTCCGAAACTGGGATAGTCTCTGAATAGAAAGAAGACAAGCAGAGGAGGATTTTTATGAAGACTCTGAAAGACGTTAAGGTCGGCGAGACTGCCACCGTGGCGCGCCTGCACGGCGAAGGCCCGGTGAAGCGCCGCATCATGGACATGGGCATCACCAAGGGCGTTGAAATTTATGTCCGCAAGGTCGCCCCTCTGGGCGACCCGATGGAGCTGACCGTGCGCAACTACGAACTGAGCGTGCGCAAGGCCGACGCTGAAATGATCGAAGTCGTTTGATCGCAACGAGAGGAAAGGAGCTGCAATGAGTATCAAAATTGCACTGGCCGGCAACCCGAACTGCGGTAAGACTACCCTGTTCAACAATCTGACCGGCTCGAACCAGTACGTCGGCAACTGGCCCGGTGTTACCGTCGAGAAGAAGGAAGGCAAGCTGAAGGGCGAGAAGGATGTCATCATTCAGGATCTGCCCGGCATCTACTCCCTGTCTCCGTACACTCTGGAGGAGGTCGTCTCCCGTACTTATCTGGTCAAGGAGAAGCCCGACGCCATCCTGAACATCATCGATGGCACCAACATCGAGCGCAACCTGTACCTGACCACCCAGCTCATCGAGCTGGGCATCCCCGTGGTCATGGCCGTCAACATGATCGACCTCGTCCGCAAGAACGGCGACAAGATCGACCTGAAGAAGCTGAGCGCCGAGCTGGGCTGTCAGGCCGTCGAGATCAGCGCCCTGAAGGGCGAGGGCACCGAGGCCGCGGCAAAGGCTGCTATGGCTGCTGCAAAGGCAGGCAAGGCCGGCGAGCTGCCCCACGTCTTTACCGGCAGCGTCGAGCACGCCATTGCGCACATCGAGGAGTCCATTCAGGGCAAGGTCGATGACCGCTTCCTGCGCTGGTACGCCGTCAAGCTGTTCGAGCGCGACGACAAGGTCATGGATGAGCTGAAGCTGTCCTCCGACCTGACCGCGCACATCGACCAGCACATCAAGGACTGCGAGACTGAGATGGACGATGATGCCGAGAGCATCATCACCAACCAGCGTTACGCCTACATCAACGGTGTCGTCGATAAGGCTGTCAAGAAGAAGGCCCGCGTCGAGCACCTGACCGTTTCTGATAAGATCGACCAGATCGTCACCAACCGTGTTCTGGCCCTGCCCATCTTCGCAGTCATCATGTACCTGATGTACTCCCTGTCTGTGGGTACTTCCATCGCCGACGGCGGCTGGGCCATCGGCACGTTTGCGACCGACTGGACCAACGACGTCCTGTTCGGTGAGATCGTCCCCAACGCGCTGGGCGGTTTCCTCGAGAGCATCGGCGTGGCAGGCTGGCTGTACGGCCTGATCATGGACGGCATCGTCGCCGGTGTCGGCGCAGTTCTGGGCTTCGTTCCCCAGATGCTGGTCCTGTTCTTCCTGCTGTCCATTCTGGAGGATGTCGGCTATATGTCCCGTGTCGCCTTCATCATGGACCGTATCTTCCGCAAGTTCGGCCTGTCCGGCAAGAGCTTTATCCCCGTGCTGGTCGGCACGGGCTGCGGCGTCCCGGGCGTCATGGCTTCCCGTACCATTGAGAACGAGCGCGACCGCCGCATGACCATCATGACCACCTGCTTCATCCCCTGCGGCGCAAAGATGCCCATCATCGGCCTCATCGCAGGTGCGATGTTCGGCGGTTCTTCTCTGGTGGCTGTCTCTGCTTACTTCATCGGCATGGCTGCCATCATCTGCTCCGGCATCATCCTGAAGAAGACCAAGGCCTTTGCAGGCGACCCTGCTCCCTTTGTCATGGAGCTGCCCGCATACCATATCCCCGCTTGGGGCAATGTCTTCCGCGCTACTTGGGAGCGCGGCTGGTCCTTCATCAAGCGTGCAGGCTCCGTCATTCTGGCTGCTACCGTCGTCCTGTGGTTCCTGCAGGGCTTCGGCTTCGAGAATGGCGCCTTCGGCATGGTGGAGGATCAGGACAACTCTGTGCTGGCAGTTATCGCCACCAAGATCGCATGGATCTTTGCTCCTCTGGGCTTCGGCAACTGGAAGGCAACGGTCGCTTCTGTCTCCGGCCTGATCGCAAAGGAGAATGTCGTCGGTACCTTCGGCGTCCTGTATCACTTCGGCGGCGAGGAGCTGTCTGAGAACGGCGATGAGATCTGGAGCCTCGTTGCGGCAGATTACACCGCTCTGAGCGCTTATGCATTCATGATCTTCAACCTGCTGTGCGCTCCCTGCTTCGCTGCTATGGGTGCGATCAAGCGTGAGATGAACAACGGCAAGTGGACGGCATTCGCCATCGGCTATATGTGCGCACTGGCCTACTGCTCTGCTCTGGTCGTGTACCAGCTGGGCGGCCTCATCACCGGTGAAGTCGGCTTCAACTTCTTCACCGTCGTGGCCGTGGTCATCGTCGCTGCCTTCCTGTATCTGATGTTCCGTCCCAACAAGTATGTGAACGACAACGAAGTCAAGATCGACGTTTCCAAGATCAAGTAAAAATTTCTCAAAACGCGCTGAAAGGAGTGCATTTTTATGATGGAGTTTCTGGCTGCGAATTTCAATCTGCCGACGATCATCGTCGGAGCCATCGTGTTTGGCGGTGTGGGCTGGATCACCTGGCACTCTCATAAGCATGGCGGCTGCAGTGGATGCAGCGGCGGCTGTGACTGCGGCGGAAGCTGCAGCAGCTGCAAGGGCGGCTGCCACTGAGCAATAATGGAAGAGAAGGGGGCGTGGGTCAGAGCTTTGGCCCGCGCCCCTTTTGAAAATCGAGAGTTAGTGTAACAGAACGAAAAGAGAGTGATACGAGATGGAACTGACGCCGGCACACCTGCGCTACCTGCTGGCCATCTATGAGGTCTCGCAGACCCATCTGGACATCAGCTCCCGCAGCATTGCCGAGAAGCTGGGCGTGACCAAGCCCTCGGTAGTGCGGGTGATGAATCTGCTGATGGAGCGGGGAATGATCGTCAAGGAATATTACGGCAAGATCTACCTCACCGACCGGGGCATCTTTGTGGCCCGGGAGGTCAGAAAGCAGCTGGACGAGGTGCTTGCCCACTTCCCGCCGGTGGAAGCAGAGCTGACCGACGAGGAGCGGCTGACCGCTGCCCTCGCCCTGACTGCGGCCCTGCCGGAACGGGTCTTTACCGGACGGTACGACCAGCTGATGGCGGAAATGCCCCCGGCTGTGGGCTGACCGCCTGCCAAGACAGCAAAAGAGCCAGACTCGGCCTGAGTCTGGCTCTTTTTGGGTGCAGGATGTCAGACGAGGTAGCCCTCGAAGCAGTGGAGATCCTCGGTCTTTACGATGCCCTCAAGGTAGAGGCCATCTTCGCGGTACTCTTCCAGCTGGACGCTGCCGCGCTCCCGCATGGGAGCGGCGAGGCCCAGCTTGTCGTAGGGCAGCAGGACGCGGATGGTGTGGACGCGGTCGCTGAGGGTCTCGTCCAGCTTTTGCAGCAGCTTGTCGAGTCCGTAGCCGGTCTTGGCACTGGTGAGCAGGATGTCGGGGTCAAAGCTCAGTGCACCGGGCTTGTCGCACTTGTTGTAGACGGTCAGGCGGGGGATGTCGGCGCAGTCGAGGCCGTCCAGCACCTCGTCGGTGACGGCCAGCTGCTCTTCCCGCTGCTCGTCGCCTGCGTCGGCCACCCGGACGATGACGTCCGACCATGCGGCCTCTTCCAGCGTGGACTTGAAAGCCTCCACCAGATTGTGGGGCAGGCGGGAGACGAAGCCGACGGTGTCCACCAGCAGCACCGCCATGCCGCTGGGCAGGACGAGCTTCCGGCTGGTGGGGTCGAGGGTGGCGAAGAGCATATCTGCCTCGGCGACGCTGGGGCCGCAGAGAGCGTTCATCAGGCTGGATTTGCCGACATTGGTGTAGCCCACGAGGCTGACCACCGGCATCCCGGTTTTGGCGCGGGCCTTCCGGCTCTCGCCCCGGCGCTTTTCCATCTCGGCCAGCTTCTCGGCCAGCGCGTCGATGCGGGCGTGGACGTGGCGGCGGTCCAGCTCCAGCTTGGTCTCACCGGCACCGCGGCGTGCACCGCCGCCGCCGCCACCGCCGCCGCCCTGACGGCTCAGGCTCTCGCCCATGCCCTGTAAGCGGGGCAGGCGGTAGCGCAGCAGGGCCAGCTCGGTCTGAAGCTTGCCCTCGTTGGTCACAGCGCGGCTGCGGAAGATCTCGAGGATGAGCATGGTGCGGTCGATGACCTCGAGGCCTCCCAGCGCAGTGGAGATGTCGCGGATCTGGCTGCCGGTCAGCTCGCCGTCAAAGACGGCGCACACGGCCCCCAGCTCTGCGGCGGCAGCAGCGGCTTCTTCCAGCTTGCCGCTGCCCAGCACGATGCCGGTCTCGGGGGTCTGGCGCTTCTGGGTGACTTCGGCCACGGCCTCCATGTGGTTGGCCTCACACAGCGCGGCCAGCTCGGCGAGGCTGCGCTCGCAGTCCCACAGGCCCTGATCGAGGGCCAGCAAAATTACCTTCGTCGGGGGTGTTTCCACTAAAATATCGTAAAGTTCGCTCAAAATGATTCCTTTCGTTCCAGATAATGCTCTCTTGTCAGTGCATAGCACCTGCAGGGGACGGGGGAGCCGTCGAATTTGTGGTACTCTGCGTCATGGTCGTAAACGAAGCCTGCTTTGGTCATGACCCTGCCGCTGGCGGGATTTTCGGCGGCATGGCAGCAGGCGAGCCAATTACTGTCCGTATTCTTGAACCAGTATTCTACTAAAGCGTCCAGCGCCTCGGTGGTATAGCCCTTGTTCCACCAGCCTCTGCCGATGCAGTAGCCCGGCTCCCAGATGCCCTCGGAAATGTCCCGCCCGGACCACTCGGTCTTCTGCTGCGGCTCACCCGCAAGGCTGTTGTAGATGCTGATGGAGCCGAACACCTGCCCGGAGGCCTTTTCCACGATGGCCCACTGGTAGTAGTCCTCGTTGGGGTAGAGCAGCGCCCATGCGGTCAGCAGCTCCCGCGTCTCGGCCACATCTTTATGCGGCGTCCAGCGCAGCCAGCGGGTGACCTCCGGGTCGCTGGCCCAGTTGGCGTACATCATCGGGGCATCGGACGGCAGAAGGCGGCGCAGAAGCAGCCGCGGCGTTTCGATCTCCTGTGTGCCGGCGTGGCGCATGATACATTCCTCCAAACTGCTATAAATATGCATAGAATAGCACAAAAGCGGCTCCGGTGCAAGCAAAAATGGGCTATTGAGAGACAAAAATGCTTGACAAGTGCGCAAACTTCATTAAACTGAAGATGACTGCACAAAAGCTCCGTCCCGGGGGAGCCGGGAAAAATAGAGGGAAAAACGAAGAAAAAGGAGAACCTTACGATGACGGACATCCGAGAGTATCTTGCCCATAAGCCGCTGCTGTTCGACGGCGGCATGGGTACCTATTATAAAGCCGCGCCGGGCGTAGAATGCGAGCTGGCGAACCTCACTGATCCCGAAGGGGTGAAGCGGGTCCACGCCGAGTATCTGGCGGCGGGCGCACAGGCCATCAAGACCAACACCTTCGGCCTGCCCCGGATGGCAGCGGCCCAGATGCCGGGCTGGGAAGAACTGGCCGAGGCGGGCTGGAAGCTGGCCTGCGACGCCGCCGCCGAGAAGGACGCCGCCGTCTTTGCGGACCTCGGCCCGGCTCTGGACACGGAGGCCGCCCCGGCCAGCAGTGCCTACGGCCTTGCAGCCCAGCAGTTCGCGGCGCTGGGGGCAAAGAATTTCCTTTTTGAGACGCTCAGCTCGGATGTGGGCGTGGTGGAGGCTGTGAAGGCCCTCCGGGTAGCTGTGCCGGACGCCTTCATCATGGTGTCTTTCGCGGTGCTGCCGGACGGCTACACCCGCGAGGGCCTGCTGTTCCGCGACCTGCTGCACCGGATGGAGGGCAGCGGCGTGGTGGATGCCGTGGGCCTGAATTGCGTTTCGGCTCCGGGCGCGATGAAGAAGCTGGTGCAGGGGCTGGGCGAGACGCGGCTGCCCCTGTCGGTGATGCCCAACGCGGGCTATCCGGTCGTCACCCGGGCGCGGGTGCTGTATCAGGGCAAGCCGGAGTATTTCGCCCGGGAGATGGGCCAGATCGCTGCCGCCGGTGTCCGCATTCTGGGCGGCTGCTGCGGCACGACACCTGCCCACATTGCAGCCCTGCGGGCAGAGCTAGATGCTCTGCCCCGGCAGACTGGAGCCGCCCCGGCCGCAAAACTTTCCACCGTCGCCGCGCCGGAGGTGGAAAAAGACGACACCTTCCTGCGGAAGATGGACAAAGGCGAAAAAGTCATCGCCATTGAGCTGGACTCTCCCCGGGTGGCCGACCTGAGCGGCTATCTGGACGGCGCACGGAGATTGCAGGCCGCAGGTGCCGACCTGCTGACCATCGCCGACTGCCCCATCGCACAGGCCCGGATGGATTCCTCCCTCGTGGCCTGCCGGGTGCACCGGGAGCTGGGAATGTGCGCCCTGCCTCACATGACCTGCCGCGACCGCAATCTGAACGCCACGAAAGCCCTTCTGTTGGGCCTCTACGCCGAGGGCGTGCGGGAGGTGCTGGCCATCACCGGTGACCCCATCCCCACCGCAGAGCGGGACGAGGTGAAGAATGTCTACCAGTTCAACTCCCGCAAGCTGGCTCAGTACATCGTCTCTCTGGCCGGGGAGGGCCGGGAGATGCCCTCGCCTATGACGGTGTTCGGTGCACTGAACCTCAACGCCCGGAATTTCGACGTGGAACTCCGCCGGGCCGTGGAAAAGCTGGAAAACGGGATGGCGGGATTCCTGACCCAGCCGGTGCTCTCGGCACAGGCAGTGGAAAATCTCCGCAAGGCCCGCCAGACGCTGGGCGAACGGGCGAAGATCCTGGCCGGCATCATGCCGGTGGTCAGCCAGCGGAACGCCATCTTCATGGAAAATGAGATCAACGGCATCCATGTGGAGGAGGACATCATCCAGCGTTTTGCGGGCCTCGACCGGGAGCAGGGCGAGGCGCTGGGCCTTGAGGTGTCGATGCAGATGGCTCGGGAGGCCCTGCCCTACGCCGACGGCTTCTACCTCATGACCCCCTTCAACCGGGTGGCTCTGATGGAGCGGCTCATCGCCCGGCTCCGGACCGAGCTTCTGGACGCGGAGGGGTGAGAAAAGAAATAAAATCTGCCTGACGCAGGGAGCGAGGGCCCCGCACAAGGGTGTGAAAATTTTGTTCCGGTCAAAAAGAGATTGACAAAACGCACAAAAAACGCTATATTCTTTTTATAAATGCAAGGAAAAAGAGTGTGCGCTGTTTTGGAACTGCCATCCAGAGAGCCGGGGGGCTGCTGAAAACCCGGTATGGCGGTGCGGCGTGCTGTCGCTTTTGAGCAGAGGCGGGGAAAGGGAGTAGTCGCCTCCGGGTCTGCCCCACGTTATCGGGGCATCAAGGGGCACGCGGCAAAGCGCTGTGTGCAATTTGGGTGGTACCGCGGTTATATTCAGCCGTCCCATGGAACGCTCCGTGGGGCGGCTTTTTTCGTCCCACCAATCAATCATCCGGGAGGATTCTCTATGAAAGAACTCGCAAAGCAGTATGATCCGAGCCAGGTGGAAGACCGCATCTACCAGTTCTGGCTGGATGGCGGCTACTTCCACACGAAGGCCGACCCCGACAAGAAGCCCTACACCATCGTCATGCCCCCTCCGAACGTCACCGGCCAGCTCCACATGGGCCACGCCGTGGACAACACCATGCAGGACATCCTGATCCGCACCAAGCGGATGCAGGGCTACGCTGCCCTGTGGGTGCCCGGCACCGACCACGCCTCCATCGCCACCGAGGCCAAGGTCGTGGAGGCCATGCGTGCGGAGGGCCTGACCAAGGAGATGGTGGGCCGCGACGGCTTCCTCGAGCGTGCATGGGCTTGGAAGACCAAATACGGCAACCGCATCGTCAGCCAGCTCAAGAAGCTGGGCAGCAGCTGCGACTGGGAGCGTGAGCGCTTCACCATGGACGAGGGCTGCTCTGAGGCCGTCAAGGAGGTCTTTGTCCGCCTGTACGACAAGGGCCTCATCTACCGCGGCAACCGCATGGTCAACTGGTGCCCCCACTGCAACACCTCCATCTCCGACGCTGAGGTGGAGTATGAGGAGAAGGACGGCAATTTCTGGCATCTGCTCTACCCGGTCAAGGAGACCGGCGAGATGCTGGAGCTGGCCACCACCCGTCCCGAGACCATGCTGGGCGATACCGCTGTCGCCATCAACGGCGAGGACCCCCGCTATGCCCACCTGCACGGCTGCCACGTCGTCCTGCCCCTGCTGAACAAGGAGATCCCCATCGTCTGCGACGAGCACGCCGACATGACCAAGGGCACCGGCGTCGTCAAGATCACGCCGGCCCACGACCCCAACGACTTCGAGGTCGGCCTGCGCCATGACCTGCCCATCGTCCGCGTCTTCACCTACGACGGCCACATGACCGGTGCCGCCGACAAGGCTGCGGCCGACGCCCTGTTTGCTGCCGGGAAGAACACCGTCAACGAACCTCATGTTCTGGACTGCGGCAAGTACGCCGGCATGACCACCCTCGAGGCCCGCAAGGCCATCCTTGCCGACCTGAAGGAAGGCGGCTTCCTGAAGGAGATCGAGCCGCTGAAGCACGAGGTCGGCACCTGCTACCGCTGCCACTCCACCATCGAGCCGATGGTGTCCAAGCAGTGGTTCGTCAAGATGGAGCCGCTGGCAAAGCCCGCCATCGAGAGCGTGGAGAAGGGCGAGATTAAGTTCGTGCCCGAGCGCTTCACCAAGAACTATATGAACTGGATGAAGAACACCCGCGACTGGTGCATCAGCCGCCAGCTGTGGTGGGGCCACCAGATCCCGGCATGGTACTGCGACGACTGCGGCGAGACTGTGGTCGCCAAGAGTGCACCCTGCACCTGCCCCAAGTGCGGCAGCGCAAAGCTGACGCAGGACCCCGACACCCTCGACACCTGGTTCTCCTCCGCGCTGTGGCCCTTCAGCACGCTGGGCTGGCCCAATGAGGAGAGCGAAGACCTCAAGTATTTCTACCCCACCAACACCCTCGTCACCGGTTACGACATCATCGGCTTCTGGGTCAGCCGCATGATCTTCTCCGGTCTTGCCTACACTGGTAAGGCCCCCTTCGACACCGTCTGCATCCACGGCATCGTCCGCGATAGTCAGGGCCGCAAGATGTCCAAGAGCCTTGGCAACGGCATCGACCCGCTGGAGGTCATCGCCCAGTACGGCGCGGACGCCCTGCGCTTCATGCTGGTGGACGGCTCCACCCCGGGCAACGATATGCGCTACAGCGAGAAGAAGGTGGAGGCTGCCCGCAACTTTGCAAACAAGCTGTGGAACGCCACCCGCTTCGTGCTGATGAACCTGCCCGAGGACTTCCAGCCCGGCCTGCCCAGTGAGGACAAGCTGGACATGAGCGACAAGTGGGTGCTGACCAAGCTGAATCAGGTGGCCGGTGCCATGACCGACAACCTCGACCACTACGAGATGGGTCTGGCCGCTGCCAAGATCAACAGCTTCATCTGGGACGTCTACTGCGACTGGTTCATCGAGATCGCAAAGCCCCGCCTGAACTCCGGCGACGCCGAGCAGGCCGACACCGCCCGCCGTGTGCTGGTGTATGTGCTGGACAAGGCCCTCAAGCTGCTGCATCCCTTCATGCCCTTCATCACCGAGGAGCTGTATCAGGCTCTGCCCGGCTCTGCCGAGACCATCATGACCCAGAGCTGGCCCACCTTCGATGAAGCTCACAACTGGGCCGACGAAGAGGAAGCCTTCGAGAAGGTGATGGACTACATCAAGGCTGTGCGTACCATGCGCACCGAGATGAACGTCCACCCCGCCAAGAAGACCAGCATGATCATCGAGACGGCCGACCCGGCCCCCTTCCAGAGCGCCGAAGTCTATCTGGCAAAGTTCGCGTTCGCCACCGATGTGACCTTTACCGCCAAGTATGAGGGCAGCACCGACGGCATGGTGCAGGTGTCCACCCACGCCGCCCGCGGCTTCATCCCCATGATGGAGCTGATCGACCGCGACAAGGAGCTGGCCCGCCTGAACAAGGAAAAGGCCAAGGCCGAGAAGGAGCTGGCCATGTTCGAGAACCAGCTCAACAACCCCAAGTTCGTCGAGCGCGCCCCTGCCGCACTGGTGGAGGACATCCGCGCCAAGCACGCCAAGAGTCAGGATAAGCTCGCCAACATTGAGCAGAGCATCAAGGCTCTGGGCTGATGCGGGGAAAGGAGTTACCCACGGAGTCCAATATGCAAAAGACCTCTCCTTGGCTCATTGCGACGCGAGTCCTCTTTACCTTCGCGCTCATCGCCTGCATCGTGTTCATCTTCTCGAACTCCATGCAGATCGCCGACGTCTCATCTGTGGCCAGCGGCAGGGCGCTGACCCTGATGCGAAAGGTGTTCACCCGGCTGGGGATGCCCGGCATCGCCAGCCGCCTGACCGACCACATCGTGCGCAAGATGGCGCATTTCTGCGAGTATATGCTGGAAGGCTTCCTGCTGACGCTCTGCCTGCGGGTCTACACCCGGCGGTTCGTCCGCCACATCTCGTGGCCTATTCTGGGCGGCCTGCTCACGGCTCTGACCGACGAGACCATCCAGATGTTCAGCGATGGCCGGAGCAGCCAGATCACCGATGTCTGGCTGGATTTTTCCGGCGTGCTGACCGGCATTCTGGTGGGGATGTTCTGTCTGGCCCTGTGCAGGATGTGCTATCTGCTCTACAAACATCGAAATGAGGATTGACGCAATGACCATCGAACAGGCAAACGAATATTTTTCCTCTCTGCCCGAGGGCTTTGCCCCGGCGGAGGAGCTGAGCGCTGCCCTGACGGCGGATGCCCGGAAGGTGCAGTTCGTCGGCGTGGCCGGTACGGCGGGCAAGACCGCTGCCGCCGGTCTGCTGGCGGCGATCCTGCGGGAGGCAGCGTTCCACACCGGCTTCTACCGTGCCGGATGCGAGCCGCTGTCGGCCCGCATCGCCATCGGCGGCGTGTCGGTGGACCCGGTGCTGTTCTGTCAGGCCGCAGAGGCCCTCAGCGCCGCAAAGCCTCTGCCCCGCGCAGCGGCAGAGCTGGCGGCTGCGGCCTGCTGCTTCGGTGCGGCAGGCTGTAAGCTGGCTGTGGTGGAGCTGCCGGATGCCGGTCTGGCGGCCGCCCTGCCCAGTATGCCGGTCTGCGCCGTCACAGCCATCGGCCCCGACGGCGTGAGTCGTTCGGTGGAGCGTCTGGCCGCGCTGGCGGCGGGCGTCATGCGGAAAGGCGCGGTCTGCGTCACCGCGCCGGAGCAGCCGAAGGCTGTCCTGAGCGAGCTGGTGGTGGCCGCAGCCAAGGCGGAGTGCGAGCTTGTGGTGCCCGACGCCGAGGACATCACCTTCCTTGAGGCGGAAAAATTCACCAGCCGGGTGGACTACGGCGGATACACCGCGCCGCTGGCCTTCCTTGGCCGTCACGCGGCGGGCAATGCCGCCGTCGCAGTCGAGCTGGCGCTGGCCCTCTGGCGGAAGGGCTTCGAGATCCCCGATGAGGCCATTCTGGCGGGCCTTGCCGCTGTGGAGAACCGCAGCAGCATCCGCGTCCTGTCCCAGAAGCCCCTCATCATCCTCGACGCCTGCCGTACCCCCCAGCAGGCCGCAGCCCTTCTGCGCGTCCTCAATATGGCCAAGGTGCGCCACATGAGCGCTGTCATCGGCCTGACCGGGGAGGAGGGCGCAGAGGCCTTCTTTTCCGTGCTGGAAAGCGGTCTGACTCCTGAGGAACAGAAGAAGGACAAGGGGACGATGCCCGGCATGAGCGAGAACCCCTTCGACAAAGTCTTCCTCGTTGCCCCGGCGGGGACGGAAGCTGCGCTGGCCGAGCGCCTGACCGAAAAGGCACGGTATCACTTCGACGCCGTGCTCTGTCCGTCGCTGGCCGACGCCGTCAAGCAGGCGAAAGCCAACAGCCGCCGCGGCCTGCTGGTCTGCGGCAGTGAGGCCATCGCCCTCGAGGCTGAGAAACTGTTGAGCGACACCGTTCTCTAAAAAATAACCCGAAAGACCTGTACACTGAAAAGGTGCACAGGTCTTTTCTTTATTCAGAAAAAGGACAAGCAAAGGAGATGAGGATATGGCAACCGTGACTTTCAGCGCGGCAGACGATGTGCTCTACGCCTATCTGGCCGGTGAGATCGACCACGATGCGGCGCAGGGGCTGCGCATCCAGCTGGACGACGCCCTGCTGACCCGCAGCCCCCGCATTCTGGTCATGGATCTCGGCGGAGTAGGATTCATGGATTCATCGGGCATCGGACTGATCTTAGGGCGGCAGCGCTGTGCCCGGACGCTGGGCGGCAGCCTGCGCATCCAGCACGCGCCGGAACAGCTCCGGCGGGTCTTACAACTTGCAGGCATCCCCTGCACCGAGCCGGGCGGGGAAATATCAGGAGGGGTATGAAATGAAAGCGGAAAACAGTGTGAAGATCCAGTTTGACTCCCTGAGCGCCAACGAGGCCTTTGCCCGGGGCGCGGCGGCAGCATTTCTGGCCCGGTACGACCCCACCGTGCCCCAGTTGGCCGACATCAAGACAGCAGTATCCGAGGCAGTGACCAACTGCATCGTCCACGCCTACCCCGACCGCATCGGCCCGGTGACGCTGTGCATCGCAGTCTACCCGGAACGGCTGGTCAAGATCACAGTGATGGATAAAGGTGTCGGCATCCCGGACATCGGGCGGGCGATGGAGCCGCTCTTCACCACCGGCAACCCGGAGGAGCGCTCCGGTCTGGGCTTTGCGGTGATGCAGAGCTTTATGGATAAGGTCAAGGTGTCCTCCCAGCCCGGTAAAGGGACGCGGGTGGTGCTGACCAAACGGCTGGATGAGCGCTCTACATAATAAAAGAAAAGAGGGCGTCGCAATGGTAACGGATAAGACCCGGCGGAGTGCATTCATCGAGCAGAATCTGGGGCTGGTGCATTCCTGCGCCGGGCGGTTCCGGGGCAGGGGCATCGAGTACGATGACCTCTACAGCGCGGGGTGCATGGGGCTGGTCAAGGCCTATGACGGCTTTGACGAGTCGCGGGGCGTCTGCTTTTCCACCTATGCCGTGCCGGTCATTCTGGGGGAGATCAAAAAGCTGTTCCGGGATGGCGGCACCGTGAAGGTGAGCCGGTCGCTCAAAGAGCTGAGCCTGCGCATCAATGCGGCACGGGAGCATCACTGCAAGCTCTGCGGAGTGGAGCCGACCCTGTCGCAGTTGGCGGAGGAACTGGGGGAGAGTGTGGAGAACATCACGCTGGCCATTCAGGCGGCCCAGCCTGCGGTGAGTCTGACGCCGGAGAATCGGGAAGAGAGCGACCGACAGATGGACATTCCGGTAGAATCGCCGGAGGAAGAGCTTGCCGATAAGATCGGTCTGGCAGAGGTGCTGAAAGGCCTGCCGGAAGAAGACAGGCGCATCATCCAGCTTCGTTTCTATGGAGGAAAGACCCAGAGCGACACTGCAAAGCTGCTGCATACGACGCAGGTGCAGATCTCCCGGCGGGAGCGCAAGATATTGAAGGTGATGAGGGACAGGCTGCTGGATGAATGACAAGACAGAATGGTCAAATCCGGGAGAAAAAACTGGGCAAAAAGACGAACTGAAAAATAATTCGAAAAAAGCGTAAAAAAGACTTGCTTTTTGGGAAATCCTGTGCTAAAATATATAAACGTCAGGCGGACGTCTGACAGAAACACCTCTGAAATGAGCGACAGAAAAGCACGAAGGTCGATTGGTTCTCCCAAGAACTTCAAAAAATCTTCAAAAAAGTGCTTGACAAAAAACCGCTTCTGTGGTAAAATAATCAAGTCGTCAGCCGCTTGGCT
>ERZ1673738.402-NODE-402-length-81054-cov-156.805380_pt1 | contig 81054 bp, 87 predicted proteins | sample MGYA00580198_ERZ1673738 | MGnify/ENA primary metagenome ERZ1673738 (study PRJEB41218, sample SAMN15661784) | gut metagenome | host: Homo sapiens | place: Canada: London | collected 2015-08-20/2019-03-30 | study: EMG produced TPA metagenomics assembly of... | reverse complement strand
TTTGACAAGCATCACAATTCCAGACAGTGTGACGAACATCGGCAATTCTGCCTTCTGTGATTGCACAGGGCTTACAAGTGTGACAATAGGCAACGGTGTGAAGAGTATAGACTATTGGGCCTTTCTTCGTTGCACGGGGCTTACGAGTATCACGATCCCTGATAGTGTGACGAGTCTTGGCAAGCAGGTTTTCCAGGATTGCACAGGGCTTACGAGCGTGACAATTGGAAACGGCGTTACGCGCATCAGAAGGTATGCCTTCGATGGTTGTACAAGTTTGACCAATATAACGATTCCTGACGGTGTGACGAGCATCGACGTTGCCGCCTTCTGTGATTGTACTAGTTTGACACACATAACGATTCCAAACAGCGTGACGCGCATTGGCGGAATAGTCTTCCGTCAATGCACTGGTCTTACAAACATTATATTTAAGGGTACAAAAGCACAATGGAATGCAATAACAAAGAGCACTTCGTGGAACTCCAACACAGGTAACTATACAATCCATTGTACAGATGGAGATATACCGAAACAATAATTAACATCAATAAATACATATAAACTTAAACAATAGACGGGGTGTGGCAACCCCGTCGAGCTTTAAGTGAAAACGATCTTAAAGCTTTTATTTTCGGCTTAATTTGAAAACGATAAGGAGGCCCGAATGGCTGCTGAAAAAAAAATAACTTCTAGAATACAACAAAAGCACGACACTGCTGCCAACTGGGCAAACGCAACGACTTTTATCCCCAAAAAGGGAGAAATTGTGATATACGATGCGGAATATAACACCAGCGGAGTCCAGACACAAGCAGTTCGTTTCAAAATTGGCGACGGTTCGAGAACAATCAACAACCTCCCGTTTGCCCTTATAGATTATGATAATAGAATCACTAGTCTTGAAAATACTGTCGAGGGACTAGGCACTGCCGCACAGAAAGACGTAGGATTTTTTGCTACCGCGGCGCAAGGCACAAAAGCGGACAACGCCGTGCCCAACACAAGAAAAGTCAACAATAAGGCTCTAAGTGCAGACATTAAACTAGAACCAAGCGATGTGGGTGTCACAGAATCCGCGTTCCCAGGGCTAAAGAAAACTGGTACTATTACGGGTATCAAAATGAATGGTGCAAGCAAGGGTACCAGCGGTGTTGTTGATTTAGGAACTGTTTTGACGAATGCGAGTGCGTTTGCCACCGCAGCACAAGGCACAAAAGCAGATAATGCTATGCCGAAAAAAGGTGGCACGTTTACAGGGGAAGTCAAGTTTGGCAGTACGGAAAACTTTCAAGGCTATTATATAAAGCGAATGATTGGTAGTCTTGATGCAGGAACTGCATATAACAACCTTGATTCTTCATACAAAGATGGCACTTGGCATAGAATGTGGAGATTGCGTTTTCCAAACGGTTCGAATTTTTGGGGTAAGATTAAAATCACTCTTTATGGCGGTTATTCGAGTTTTAACGCAAGCGGTGTGATGTCTAAATCTATCACCTGCAATTTCAATACAAGCAACATATATAACAATGTAGGTTGTTATGACGGGCTTGGAGTTAATGTTGAACAAGATTTCCGTATAAGCGAGGCGATTTGGAATGATACTGCAAGTGCTTGGGAAGTTCTTATTTGGCAAAAGAACCTTAACGGCAACAACTCGCCCACTATTATGCTTGAATGTTGGACAACGAACAACACGAAATATATCAAAGCTTTTAACGGTATTGCGGCGCAAACAGTCGAATTAACACAATCGACATCTTATTCGGCGCAAAAAGCAAGTTCAACAGGTGGCACGAAAACTGTTATGTGGGAAGCACTTCCAGTTTATGAGAACCCACTCGGCGAAGAAATCGCCACCGTCGGAACTGTTATAACTGCTGACGGCGGAACTATAAACAAGAGTAAGACTGTTAAAATGGACGCCTCTGCTAATTCTGACGGGGCGAACTTAAAATGGGGAACAGTTAATAGCAAAAATCCTTACATCGGTTATGCTTCCGACCAAGTAGACGGAACATTTGTTATAGGAAGCCTGCTTGGTACTAACTATGCTTCTGGTCTTGCAATTAGTGGAGGTTCTGGTAATTTATTGTGGAAAGGAGCAAAGGTCGCTACAACAAACGATATACCCACTTTTGAACTTTCGGGAGACACGTTAATTATCAACTTCTAAGGTAGCATAGTACACAAGGTAAAAACAAGGAAAACAAGGAGAAACGAATGGAAGCAAAATTCCTCAAACGGTTAAGTGATTATAAGTACGCTCTCGTATGCGATTTGGCGCAATACGAGAGCGGCTTTGCTCTTTTAGATGTATCAACAAATGCCCTCATAGAGGTGCAACAGATATCTGTATCTCGAACGACAGATCAGCCTACCGGCGAGATGTATCAAATGTTCGATGAGATGGTCAATGACTTCTTGGATAGGTACAGTCTTCAAGCAGAAGATTTAATTATTATTAAAGAACAATTGCCTATTAACTGCGGACCGCACTCAACGGCTCAAACATTACAAGCCCTTGCAGCGGCACACGCGGTTTTTAATATCAATACTTATTTAAGAAAACTCTACACTTATTCCAACGGTATTCACTCGATTTCCGTGAAGACATATTTCAAGAAACTTCTAGGGGTTGAGAAACCGCAAAAAGACGACATCCGTGCGGCGGTGTGTAAATATTACGACATCGATCCCGAATCGATTACGCGCGACGAATCAGACGCCATCGCACTTTGGTTCTGTCTTCGAGGTGCCAAGTGGAATAAAGATATAGACGACCAAATTAAACTTGAAAAAAAGCATCGCAAAACTTTGACAGCGAATCATGCTATCAAAGATGTCGATAATGAAATAGAAAGATTGGAGGGACTCAAATGGGACGAACAACAGTTTACAACGCAAATCTCACTCAAGCTTGGCCTTCAGTCAGTAAGCCAAACAGACAATTAGTTAAAGAGTTTATAGATTATTGCAAAGCGAATGACCGCAGTGCGCAAACAATCAAGCAATATGAGGCTCAGTTGAAGGTTTTCTTCTGTTGGAATTATACCGAGAACGAAGATAAGTTTTTCATTGATCTCAAAAAGCGAGATTTTGTGAGATACATTGGTTATTTGCGCGGGCTCGGTTTGAGCTCCAATAGGGTGGCTTCTTTAAAGTCTGCCATCAGCAGTCTATCGAACTGTATTGAGGTTTTGGATGAAGATTTATATCCAAACTTTAGGAATCTAATCAAAAGCCTTGAACCGGTGCACAAAGAACCAGTACGCGAAAAAACGGTGTTGACTGACGAACAAGTCGAAGAGTGTTTAGATAAACTCTTGGCACAAGGTCAGTGTCAAATAGCCTGCGCACTTGCATTAAGTTTTGCGTCGGGAATGAGAAAGGCCGAATTGACCAGGATGAAGGTTGAGTTTTTTGATGACGCACATTTAATTCTTAATGGTAAAATGTATAAAACGGGTGTCATTAAGACAAAAGGACGCGGCTCAAATGGAAAGCAGATTCCTAAATATGTATTAAAAAATAAATTTCAACCCTATTTTGATGCTTGGATGAAACAGCGCGAGGAGCGCGGAATAGAATCGCCATGGCTGTTTGTTACTGCCAGTGATGGCAAATTTGTTCAAGCAACGGTGTCGCAAATGAATACGTACGCTGAGAAGATTGGTGCGTTGATGAATGTACCTTTTTATTTTCACTGTATGAGACATTTGTGGACAACCAATATGCAAAAAGAAGGTATTTCGGATTCGGCTATTGCTGAAATCCAATCTTGGGATTCTCTTGAAATGGTCAAGAGATATTCAGATATTCCGACAGAAGAGCGTTGGGCTCAATTTTTTGTTGGAGAAGAAGAGGAGTGATTATGGAAAACAAGGTTTTATTATCAGATATACTAATCAATTGGTTTAATTGTCGCGATGCTTATAAAGAAGGTAAGACAAATCAAGAGGCCGAGAAGGCTTTACAACAACAGAAACAAGATTTGCTTGTGCAATCTAGACTCACAATGAGTGAAAAAACCGCTGCGCTATTATATACAGCATGGAGTCTAAAAAGTGATGAACGCAACGCGGTAGAAACAACTATCCGTATAGAGTGTGCAAAAACTTTATATTGCTTGTTGGCATATTCCAATATTGACAACGATATGGGTGAAACGGCAATGTCACCGGTCACAATCGACGCTTTGTACGATAGTGGAATTATTGACAATATTTTAAAATTCTGTGATAAGGATTATAGATATTTAGAGCAAATGGTTGATAGAATGTTAAACTATGCAAATCTTTTCCAAATAGTCGAAATGTTTGATGGACTTGACGCTGACAAACTTGATAAAACGGTGAAAGCTATGAAGAAAACGATACAGGGATTAGATGTTGAAACAGTAAAAAATTTGGCAACTATTACTCAACAAAACGATCCGATGACGGCGGCGGTTGCGGGGGCCCTTTCGGAACACGGTCTACTCAAAGGTGACGAGTTGGCCAATTTAGTGAAAAATACAGACGAATAGAGCATTGGCTCATTGAGAGGATTGGGGAAAGATTTCGATCCATTAAGGAGCTATTTGGATAACGTGATATCAAAGGAGGTATCTAATGGACGAATTTAATAATTATACAGACGAATTTAATAATTACACAGACGAAGACTTTCAAACCAAAGCAGACGCAATCTCAAAAACGCTAAGAACCCTTAACAAGCAATTGAAGGAAAATAAACGCGGCTTGCGTGCAGTGGGGGAAGAATATTATCAAGCGTGGGCTGAACTACACCGTATCAAAACAGAGAAGGTTAAGTCTGCATACGCTCCACTAGTAAATGCTAAAAACGAACTACTCAAGCAAGCCAAGAAAGATAAAGAAGTTTTAAAATTGCAAGAACGCTACAATCGAGCACGCAGTTCGCCCCAAACACAACATGTCTCTATTGAATCGTTAAATCAATTACAGCGAGAGTTAGAACAAAAAGAGCAAGAAGTATTTAATCAACTTCAAACAAAATACGCCGCCAAACTCCAAGCTCTTGAAAAAGACGCCACCAAGGCTCAACAAGAATTTGAAAAAGAAATGGACGAGGCAGTAAAAGCAAAGGGTTCAATATTTGACACGTTAAGAGCTAATGCAAAAAAACTTGGAGAAGAGCGACGAGCCATTCAACAGAATACAGCTAAAGAGAAGCAGAACCTCACTGAACTAAACTTAAAAAGACAATTAGACAGCGACGAAAGACAAAAGCTTGATGATATTCGACATAAATTAACAGAAAGGCGTCGCTCGCTACAGCACATTTATAAAGAACTAGAGAGCAAGGTATCTCAAGATACAGATGTAGAAAAATGGGCAAAAGCATATAATAAAGCAATAGCAGACGGCGCCCCGAAGGATGTGTTAGGCGGCATTCAACACCATATAGAACAATCAAAAAAAATAGCCCAAACTAAAGCTTTACAAGCTCAACAAACCACCATTAATACACTAGAGAGCGACATTCTTGACTTAGAGACTAAACACAATGATCTTGTAATCGAGGCGGAAACACGTGAGCGTGCACGTTTACAAAAACAATTAAGTTCCATGCAACAAAAGACGCAAACGCAGTCCGCTTCTACCACAACTCAAACAGAGAAAAAGAAACCCGAGTGGGTTCGTACCTTATACACTCCAGCTGAAATAATTGCAGGGAACGTACCCAAAGGCAAAACGGTACACGTACCCATGAAGCTGGTTACCGCAAAGGGTCAACACTACAATCAATATACGGGTATCTCAGAAGAAGAGTTGGTTACAAAATATCATTTTCCGCCCGACAAAGCCAAAGAAATGGCTAAAGCATATTCAGTTGAAGAGTACCAAAAACTTGACAAAGTCACGGTGAAACCCCTTAAAGAATCGGCTACTGTATCAAAAATGGCCAAAGTGCCTGTAGGAGGCAAAACAACTTATAATGGGCCGACAGATGCGGGAAGTAAGGGCACTGCGTATCACACGGTGGCAGAAATGGTATTTGGGGACGAAAATTGGACTGTTGAAGAGATCTTGAGTGAATTCGCCAAGAAGAAAAACAAAAATGCCACAAGTCGGCTCACTGAGAAACAATACAACGACTTAAGTGGTCTAACAGACATATATAATGCTTTAGGCTTTAAGACTCAAGGCAAAAAGGCCCAAACAGCTGCAGCAACACATCTTAATAGTTTCGTAGACATGCTGCGTCCGGCAATACAAGCCTATGGCAAGCCAATTATGGAGCGTACCCTAGGTGGTGTCACAACGCTAGAGGATGGTAAATTGGCTGCTTGGGGCGGCACTTTTGACATGTTATTGGGCAATCTCTTATTGGACCTTAAATCTAACCAAAAAATGGACAATTCAATGGGATGGCAGCTCAACATGTTAAAGTTTTTGTTAGATATAGCTCGCGAAGCGGGTATGACCGTGCCAGAAATTACCTCACTAGAGATAGCGCATCAACCAGCTGTCACAGGCAAAAACAAACATTTATCTCCCTCGCCATCAATTAATAAAATTCGATCAATTGGGCATGAAAATATGTCTAATTATATTTTAGGGGTTTGGCATCAAATTCTTGAACCAGGCCCTAAAACATATTATAACGCTAAGCCATTCGAGAAAGAGGGGCAGCTGATCCCACATTTGACTACGGGGAAGTTTTTAACAGAAGAGGGTAAAGAAATTACCACCTGGAAAGATGTTAACCACGGGTATTTAAAAGAAATGTTAAATGCCCATCTCCCAACAAGCGAAGTCCCTGCGGTAGCAGCGGTTGCTCCGCTAGCGGCGTATATGAAACAAAACTATACGCCGGCTGAGTTATCGCAAGTGTATCGCACACTATATGGGACAACTCAATATTCGGAAGTTATTGCCAAAGAAGGGGAACATAAAGGACAACCAATGCCAGTAAAAACCCCTGTTGATATATTCACCGCCGGTAACACTTGGGACCCCAAAGACACATCTTTACAAGATGCGTTATGGGCGTTGCAAAAATTAATGCTACCAAGAGCGATTCAATCCGGCCAAAGTGGTATAATCACTGAAGATAGCTTTATTGGTGATAATGATGAATATGTTGATATTGCTAAATTAAACGATTTCAACGTGAGAGACTTGGCTGTTATGTATAAAACAGCCGTTGAGAAAAAAGAAAAACGACTGGCTGGTTCTATTGTTAAATATGTCGCCAATACATTAAAAGAGTATTTTAAAGACCCAAATGACACCGAATCAATACGTTTGGGGCAACAAGTTGCCAATCAAATTAACAATTTGTATACTAAAGCCCATACAACTGAGGGAGAAATTGCATATGAGAATTTTGCAATAGCCATTGGTGAAAATTTGGGCATTGATTATCACAAACGTCTCGATCCAACAACTGGTCGATATGTGACAGCGAGAACACCAGAGTTTGATTTTAGCAATAACGCGGCGCGTAAATTTGCTCCAAATGTCGAAACAGCTGTGGACTATGATTTTTTCTCCACAAGAACTGACGATACCGCCGAGCGAGAGATACAAAGATTAGCGCAGTCTGGAACTGATAATTTTTATAATATTCGTGCTTTTGACCGCCAATATGACGAGTTTAATGACCAAGAGTTCGCGCGCGACGTGTATGAACGAAATACTATTTCTCCCGATCATTTGGCCAACTGGATTTATGGAGTTATGCGCCAAGAGGAAAAGATTAAGACAGTATTAGAGCCTTATTACAATAGTGTTTTAAAAAAGAACAATCTAACTTCTCAACAGGTTCCGTTTGAGGTTTTTGTGCGAAGCGTCTTGGCCGATGATCCCGCGTTGTTTCAGCAATATCGCGATAGTCAGCGATTGCAAAAACAATACAGACAAGCAGCGGGGGTATCATTTGGTGCCTTTGGCACAACACGGACACAGGCAGCTCGCGGATTTGAAGGAATTAAACAATTTTTAGGTTCTCGATTACCACAAAACCTAACACTTGAGGCAGACGCATTGTACAAATCTTGGAACCTTGCCACCGATGAACAGGCCTTAGAGAATAGATTGTTGTTTTATGCTCAAGGAGGTCGGCCTGAATTTCCATTTGGTAAAGACATCAAAAACAATCCAACACTGTTGTCTCGTTTAGCCAGACGTGAAGGCACGCGGTTTTATGGACGCAGCGACAAAATGGGCGATGTGGACAATATCCCTAGCGAGTATCGTGAAGAACTTCAAAACCTTAAAACAAGCATTGCAGATATTAACCAAGCGACCGATGCTGTAATTGATAACATGCTTGTGGAAGATCCTGGTGACAGGACACAGAAGTTCAACGAGTATTTTGAAAAATATATTGGTTCAAACAAAAAACTCTCTCAAGAAGAGAAAGATGCTTCACGGAACGCCGTAATGAATCCAGAAACGCAGCGTTACTATAAACAGCTACAAGACGCTCTCGACACATATCGTGCTATAGCAGGACCCTTTCCTGTGCGAATGGTTTATGATAAAGACGAAGACGCGGCATATGGTAAAATTCGTGTCAACGGAAAATGGCAAGAATTTAAGGGAAACAAACTTTCTCCCGAAGATAAAACAAAACTTTGGGAGGTTTGGCAACAATGGCATGAAGCATATGCCGAGTTAAGTGTTCGGACTAAAAAACATGATTTACCTGTTTTAAGTGCAATGTATGACTATGATCAAGACGCTGAGGAGTATGCTAAAATAGAGGAAGAAATCGATAAACAGGTCACCAAAACAAAACAAATCCAAATAACCGATCAAATGGTTCAAGATTTTTACGACTCGGCTCAAGAAAAATTATTGAAGTCATTTAAGAAAAATCCGCAAACGTCCAACAACAAACCTTTCAAACTGAATAAAAATTCCCGACGTTGGTCTTCGTCGGATGATGAGGGCCCATCCGTAAGTGACTTGCGGGATATACAACTTGACGAAGATGTGGATAGATGGCTCAAAATACACGCTAAGGATAAACGCAAGGCCGATCCTGCAGTTCTTACCAAAGCGGTACACGATCCTCAACTATATCAAATGATAAAGAGCATTTACGGCACCGAGGAAGAATTTGCTCGTTTATTGGGATGGGATTATCAGGCGGGCAAAACCCCCATGGGCGCACACATCAATCCAACGTCTAAAGATATTATATATTCTAAACAAGTCCAAGACAGAGTCGATCAACTGCGGGCGCAATTTACACCTTCGGCACAATACTCAACCTGGGAAGATTACGAGCAAGCACTAAAACAGCAGGTAATTGAGCGCGACCGGTTATATACTGAATGCAACAATCGTTTACCACAAGATGTTACTGATGTTGCTAAGGGCTATAATGTGGATGCTACAGCTAGTGCGGCATATAGATTAATTGGTGCTCGCGTCCAACAAGACTTAAACCCATTGTTACCTACACAAGAACCAACCCCATCGCTCCAAACACAAGAATTAACCCCATCGTTACCTATACAAGAACCAACCCCATCGCTCCAAACACAAGAATTAACCCCAGCCTTGGAAGAGCGCACAAAAACTGAGGCTAAGAGCATCGAGGTGGATAAGGAATCAACGCAAGCCCTACAGGGAGAGTCCGAGGCTGTTAAAGATAAGGTTGGCGCATTAAAAGAGCTAATTACAGCACTTAAAGAAAAAACCGATGCAGAACAGCAAGGTGTGGCCGCCGATCAGAAAAGTGAGCAAGCTGTCGAAAAAAGCACAGAGGCAACGCACAAGCGACGCAAAAAAATTACGGCTAGTGACAGTCTTAAGCAACAGTTAGAAAACCAAAAAGTACGTGAGGAAATTGCAGAAAGCAAAGCCCGAGAGGCCGCCGCGTTGGCTCAAACGGGGAAGGGTAAAGGCAAGACACAAGGCGCTGGTGAAAAGGAAGATTTTAATCAATATAAGAAAAATCTAAACGAAATCACCAAAGCCATGAATGAGCGCGACAAAATTGAAAAAGAACTTGCTACAACACCTCAAATGTTATCCAAAGGGCGCACCGCTCGTGAACAGCTACTGGTAGAATACGAAGGTATCATTTCTAAGCTTACCACAGAAAACGAACTGCTAATCGAACAAGGCAGGCTGTCGAAAGATCAGGTGGCACAAATCGAAGCGGAAGCACAAGCGCGTCGTAAACTAAACTCGCTGAAAGTGCAGGGTGCCAAATATGGTGCTGGCAATTTCCTTGATGTTCTTGGCGCTAATATTAAAAACACAATTACTCGTATGTTTGACTATACGGGCGTATATAGAGTATTGAATAAACTGATGGCGTCCATCTCGAAAATTATCCAGTTAACCAAAGAGCTCGATACGGCAATGTTTAACTTACGTGTTGTCACAGGCGGCTCGCGTGAAGACGCCACGGGATTAATTCGAGATTATCGAACATTGGCCGATCAACTCGGTGCAACAACTGTTCAGATCGCAAACGCGGCGAACGAGTGGCTTAACTAAAAGTCTAGGTCACTATAAATCCCTTGAATTGCTGGGAGTTCCTAAAGTTGTATAAACCACAACATAAAGATGAAACACGCTTAAGTGTGATGGTTAAAAATTATACAAATTGGATAATCAGCAGCCAAGCTCCGAATAGGAGAAGGTTCAACGACTATTATGTACACCTAAGTGGGTGGAAGCAGGGGATGGAAATAAAAGGAAACTTTTATTCACCAAAGATATAGTCTGAACTTTTATGAAAATAAAAGAAAATTTTGAGGTGAAAGAAAAAATTTTGCACCTCTTAATCTTTTGAAACGTAACGAAGTTCAAAAGTAACATAATTATAGACAAGGTTATGAGGCACAACAAGCTGGAGAACTTATTACCGCCTCAACTTATTTAAGTAAACTGGGTATGATTGACGCCGGTCAGGCAACTGAGTATTTAACCTCAATGATTAAAGGGTTTAAATTAGAGGTGTCTGATGCCGTTGATGTCGTTTCGAAGCTGACAGCAGTTGACATGAAAGCAGCGGTGTCCGCCGCAGATATTGGTGCTGCTCTGCAAAACGTTGCCACGACGGCGCAATTGGCGGGCGTGTCGTTAGACGAGACGATAGCTTACGCCTCAACAATCATTGAAACCACCCAACGCGATGCGTCGAGTGTGGGTATGGCCCTGCGTACAATTATGTCCCGTTACGGCAACGTAAAAGCGGGCGCTTATACAAAAATGAATCTCGAGGCATCGTCTGATACTGATCTCGAGAATCTTAACGATATTGAAAAAGTATTGGGTAAAATTGGTATCAGTATTCGAGCGACCAATACAGAATTTAGAAGCTTTAGTGATGTTCTGGAGGAACTAAGCGACAGATGGATCAATCTTGACAACGTGTCGAAAAACGCGATTGCTACAGCTATGGCCGGTGTTCGTCAACGCGAGCAATTCCTTGTGTTGATGGAAAACATGGATCGTGCGGAAGAACTAGAAGAGGTTTCGGCGCATTCACAAGGCACGGCAGAGAGCAAGTATGCCGCATATATGGAAACCATCCAAAGCGCATCAAACAGACTACAGTCAGCTTGGGAGAACCTTGCTATGACTTTGGAGCAGTCGGGACTCGTTAAATTGTTTACCGATTTGTCCGTTGTTTTAATGAAAATACTTCTTCCCTCCATTCGAGCTCTCGGGACAATTCTGATCCAATATAACGCCTTTAAAGTTCCGCTTTGGATGAAAGAGTTTTTCTCTGTGGGTAAAGGAAGGAGTTTTGTTAGCGGCTTGGGACCTGCAAAATTTGCACAATATCAGCAAGATTGGAAGGCGTCCAAACTAGAAGATATACAAAAGAAACAGACCGAAGAGGCCAATAATAAATTGGCTCAATCTGCCACTAGCACGGCCTCTGCACTAGACCAAGTTACAGAGAGCGCATCACAAGGGGCCGCCGCCGAAGCGCAAGGAACCAAAGAAGAAAACAAAAACACAAATGCTACTTCGCGAGATACAGAAGAAACCCAAAAACACGCCAAAGCAGTTGCTCAAGATACCAATCAGCAAAAAACAGGTGGTGTCCCTGGAGAAACGACGGGAGAAGACGGGAAGGTAAAAAAATTTTTGAAACAGTCTGTCAAACCAAATATTCCTGGAGCCGCACTCGGGGGATTGTTTAGTGGTATAACCACTGGAATAGCAACCGAGGGCTCAATCGAGGCTCAAGTAGCCGCAGGCGCCGTTTCGGGAGGTCTGACCGCAATTCTTGGGGCCTTCGGTGGGCCCATAGGTGCAATGATTGGCTCTACGATCGGCAGCGTTATTGCTACACCTATCGCCCAATTAATCGACGCAGAAGAAATTGCACGCAAAAAGCGCATTGAAACTGCATCAAAGCTTCTAGAAACTCTAAAATCGCAAGAAGCATCTCTTGAGAATTTGTATTCGGTGTCAAAACAAAGCAATCTGCTTTCCGATGATATCAAATCTATTAGAGAAAATGTTCAAGCCATTAAAGATGCCGATAAAGATACTGGGGCATTTAAAGACGCTTTTGAGGCTATTATTGGACAAGAGAAGTATTCTGATTTAATTACTGCGACAAGCTCTGCGTCGGCTACTGATTTATACTTAAATTTAGACTCTATATTAGCAGACGAGAATATATCGTCAAAAATCCGCTCTCGATTAGCAAACGTAGCTAAGATGGCGCGTATCGATGCGGAAGATGCGGCGTTTATGGCTTCAAAAGAGGGTTTATCTTTAACCGCCGCCGAAGAAAAAGAGCGTTTAAATCGCGAGTTGAAAAAGGCGTATTTGGGGTCGGGTATTTCTGACGAAAGCTCTTTATCCTTAGCACGCCGAGGCGTCGCCGACGTAGAGCGACAAATTGCCGGTTTAGCCAATGTTGAATTAACTACCGAGGTCAAACGTTTGATTCAATTGCTGATGAAACAAGATGATTCGACTTCGGTTCAATCTTTACTGGCGGGGAGTCATTTTACTTTGTCGGATATAATTAACAATACTTACGGACTCAGCACAGAGGTTCAAACTGACTTGTTGAATCAAGCAGCCCTCGCTCTTGGCATGACATTAGACGAAGTTAGGACTCGAATCGATGATTTTGGCTTATTAACAATAGGGGATTTAAATTCCTCAATTAGCGATTTGTCCGCCTCTTTAGAATCTTTAACTTCGTATTTTGATGAACTAATGTCAACGGGAACCTTATCTGTCGAATCTTTGCGAGCTATCATTGCGAAAAATGGAGCAGAAGCTACAACCATCGGACAAGATAATCTATCTTTGGTTACTGGAGCCATGGAACAAGAATATAGAGTATTAGGTGGCCAATTATTAAAAGATTGGACTGGCGGTACCGCTTCGGGGGCAAAAATTTATGAAAAACTCTTGAACGACCCTTCGATGAAGAAGGTATTAGAGACGCTTGATCAAGGGGGGTTTAATAAAGATAGTACTTCTATGGACAGTCTTCTAAAAGCTCTTATGACCTCTGAGTTTGGGAAACTTGAGGAAGAAACACGAAAGGATATTTGGGAACTATATCTTGACACTTATAAAAAGGCGGCTAAAAATATTGGGAATGTTACAACAGCTGAGTATAACAAGGTGGTTCAGTCCGCACAACAAGCAATAGATCGCTCTCTAGAACGTCAACAAACTGCTCTTGAGGAACAGAAATCAGCACTTGAGCAAATCAACAAACAGCGCGAATACGAAAATAAGCTTATTGAAGCTAAAATCAAGCTCGAAAATGCTCAAAACGAAAAAAAGAAAGTTTGGAGAGAGGGTATTGGTTGGGTTTACGAGGCAGACACCTCTGCCATTGCCGATGCTCAAAAAGAGCTAGAAGAACTAGACAATGAGAAAAAGGTTAACGAATTGCAAGTTATGATTGATGAGCTACAGGCTCAGCGTGATTGGATGAGTAATTTAACCGAAAGCAAAGAATTTGACAAAGCTCAAAAATTTATGAAAGAATGGGCTGGGAATGCTAAGTCAACAATGGACGTTTTGAAATATTGGGAGAACGTAGTTGAAAACCCCCCAACATTTGACGTTCTTGAAGATAATAAAGAATTGCAGAAACAGATGGTAGAAACCGAATATTATAAAAATGCGCAAACAGTAGAGAGCCTGAAACAAGCTTACACTAACTTGACCAAGACCAAAGGAATGCAACTTCTTCTCAAGGGAGGCTCTTTAGCTGATTTGGGGAAAATGGAGTCTAAGGATATTGATGATTTCAACAGCGCTAGGGGTGCGTTTGAGAAGGCGTACGATAACGCCTCTAAATATTTAAATAACGAGACAGTCCGTGAATTAACGGGGTTATCGGGAGACGAAGGAGACAAGATAATCAAAGGTTATGAAGAAACGGTTGATAAAGTTCAAAAGAACAGAGGTGGCGTTGGCAATATCACTTCTGGCATTGGGGCAAACACAGCCGATTTGTCAACCAAAGGTAATGAGTCTTGGTCACCGTGGATAAAGAAGCAAATTGGAGAAGAGTGGCAAGTCACAGGTAACAAAAAAGCTTTGCCAGGCGGTGGAGAAAATAATACCTATCTCGATGACAAGACGTGGTGGTGGAACCAAAAGGCTCAGATATTCTTTTGGTCTGATGACAAACAAAAATGGATCTCGGTTAGGAACGCTAAGGAAAACCCAAAGAGTTATAGCGAAATGTTACATACCTCTGGCTTCCAGGGAAGGTTTTTCACACAAAATGGCGAGATTTATTACTTGGGGAAAGATGGTGTCATGTATGCTGTCGAGAAAGTTTCCTCTCACGCAACAGGCACTCTATCTACCGCCGGTGGCCTCTCTCTTGTCAACGATGATCCTCAATATGGCCTTGAAGGCATCATTACTCCTCAGGGCACTTTGACGGCTCTTCCGTCGAAGTCTGGAGTTGTTCCCGCCGACCTTACGCGCAACGTATGGCAACTGGGCGAGGTTGCTCCTAACCTGATTAAACAACTTGTGGACATCAATGGCAAGTTCAGTCACACAACAGGGTTCGGAACCGACGAATCGTTTAATGTTGAACATCTGGATGTTCATATGGTTGCTCAACCTGGGTTTGATATGGATGACTTTGTGCGACAGCTTCAAGCCGCGCGTAATCTCACTAGACATTCTTAATGTATTTTAACTTATTTTACGCAGATTCCCCATTTATTAGGGGATTCTGCGTTGAAATAATAAAATCTTCATTTTATTTGAAGATTGCGAACGAGTTTTTAGCGACGTTCTCGAAAAAACGTCTCTTCCAAAATACTTTAGGGGGCTTAGTCCCGAAGGAGTGAAACATGAGTTATAAATTAACCCAAACGGGGCAAGAAGTTCAAGCGTTGCTTAACCAGATTAAGAACGGTGGGCAATCACAAGTCACTGATGCGGTATTGTATACCCCACAAAATCTCGAAGAAAAAGAACAAGAACAAGCAAGGAAAAATATAGGTGCCGCCGCCGAAAATCAGATTCCGACCGGCGCCGTATTATATTCACAAAAACAAGACCTCGAAAGTAATCAACAGGCACAGGCGAGAACCAATATCGGCGCTGTGGGAACAGAACAGTTGCCCCAAAAGGTAAGCGAATTAGAAAATGATGCTCATTATCTTACCGAAAACCAGGTGCCAGTTGCTCTTCCTCAAAAAACTGGTGCAATACAAAGTGGTGTTTTACCAACAACAGGGTGGAATACACTTGGATGGAAACAAAATACACTGCCTGTGCAAGAATTTTGGCGAAGTGTAACTTATGGCAATGGAAAATTTGTAGCGGTGACAAGTGGCGACAAAGGAGCATACTCAACCGACGGTATAAATTGGACAGAAACGACTATGCCCACAGGCAGAAGTTGGCAAAGTATAACCTATGGAAATGGTAAGTTTGTTGCGGTTGCATATAAGAGTGATAAAGGGGCGTATTCCACTGACGGTATAAATTGGACTGAAATGACAATGCCAGAAGGCCAAAAATTGGAAAACGTAACTTATGGCAACGGAAAGTTTGTCGCGCTTTCGTATGGCAGTAGGTATGGCGCGTATTCTACCGACGGTATCAATTGGACTGAAATGACAATGCCCGAGCTGCCTGTGTATTCCGCTTGGGAAACCGTAACTTATGGCAACGGAAAGTTTGTCGCAATAGTAAGCCAAAGCGCAAACGGTGCATATTCGACCGACGGTATAAATTGGACTAGAATGACAATGCCTGCGGATAGATATTGGCACAGTGTAACCTACGGCGATGGCAAGTTTATTGCCGTGGTGTACAACAGTTCTGTGGGGGCGTATTCCACCGACGGTATCAATTGGACTGAAATGACAATGCCTGCGAGTGATAAGTGGACAAGCGTAACATACGGTAACGGTAAATTTGTAGCGGTGGCGAGTAGTAATAGTCCGACTGGCGCTTATTCAATAGACGGCATAAGTTGGGTAGCAATGACAATGCCTGCAAACATATATTTATGTGTAACCTACGGCAACGGAAAGTTTGTTGCGGGCGCAAGTAACAGTGCAACTGGAGCCTGTTGGGAAGTCGCCGACGGGGCAGACCGGGAAGCTTTCACAGGAGTAACCTATTCGATCTCCGACACTTCCATAACCGCCAACAGCGACGTCCTTATGGAACTCACGGACGAGGGTGGAGCAAGGGCACGTACCATTGCAAGCGGCAGTATTCAAATTATCCGTGGCACGGTGCCGACCACGCCTATCTCTTACACCTATAAAGTAAAACAGACTAACGCAAGTGGACAATTTACAGTGGTCAACCACTTTGTGCCCGAAGTACCCACAAAAACAAGCGAACTTACAAACGATAGCGGTTTTATTACTCAGGCTGACATACCAGCTACTCCAACAAGTTTACCTGTTACTTATAAGAGAGTAAGTGGAGAGTTGCCGACAACTGGATGGAATCCGCTTGGATGGGAACAGAGTACATTACCTTCAGTTAACGATTGGCGTAGTGTAGCTTATGGTAATGATAAATTCGTTGCAATAGGAGACGAAGGAGGCAGAGGAGCATACTCAACGGATGGTATAAACTGGACGGGAATGACATTGCCATCAGTTGAACTCTGGAATGGCATAGCTTATGGTAATGGTAAATTCGTTGCCGTAGCAACCAGCACAGACAAAGGAGCATACTCTGTAGATGGTATAAACTGGACGCTAACAACGATGCCATCATCACCAGCATACCACAATTGGATAGGTGTAGCTTATGGTAACGGTAAGTTTGTGACATTGACGTTGGAAAGTTCATACTGTGCGTATTCAACCGATGGCATAAACTGGACATCAACGACAATGCCCACAAAACGTAATTGGCGAAGAATAGCCTATGGTAATGATAAATTCGTTGCAGTAGCCAAAGGGACAGACAAAGGAGCATACTCCACCGACGGCATAACTTGGACAGAAATGAGTATGCCTGCAAGTCGTAATTGGCAAAATGTAACTTATGGCGACGGTAAGTTTGTAGCAGTAGCTGATGGCGAAAAGGGCGCATATTCAGCCGACGGCATAAACTGGACAGAAATGACATTACCTATAAGTAGAAATTGGTCTTGTATAGCTTATGGTGATGGCAAGTTTGTAGCAGTCGAATATAATGGTATACACTCAGCATACTCTACCGATGGTATAAACTGGACAGCAATGACAACACCTATTGTACGTGCATGGAGCTGTGTGGTTTATGGTGACAATAAATTCGTCCTGGTGTCAAGCGGCGCGGCGTCAAGTAGTCAAAATAATAAGGCACTGTATTGGGAAGTAAATAGTAATAAATCCACGTATACTATTTCTGATACTTTTATAACTACAAATACTTCTGTCAAAATGTACTTAACTGATGAAAGTATGGTAAAGGCTCTACGAATGTCAATCGGTTCTATTACAGTTCTCCGTGATAGCGTGCCAACGACAGCAATACCTTACAAATACGAAGTTAAACAGACCAGTACACCGGGGGGTTTTGACGTTATAAATTCTTATGTACCAACAGTACCCACAAAAACAAGTGAACTAACCAATGATAGCGGGTTTGTTACCCAGGCTGCTATCCCAACTAAAGTTAGTCAACTTGCCAACGATCGTGGGTTTACTACGAATATTGGCACAATTACACAAGTGAAGGTTAATGGGGAAATTAAAGCACCCGATACAGCTGGATTGGTAGATCTTGGTAATGTCACCCCAGAACCCACCGATTGGACAACGGTGCCCATTACCACCGCTTTAGAAAACGGGAAGACTTATGTCGTTAAACTTGACACCACTCCTTATCCGCTGACCGCAATCTTCACAATGAGTGAGGCGTTGGATGCGATAGATGCCAATGTTGTTGGTGGCACACAGCAGGGAACAGATGGCGCGTCCACATATGAACTTCAGTCTGCAACTATTACGGTGAAAGATGGTAAGTTGATTGGACTCAAATCGACCAACCTGGTTTCTAACGCTAATCCCGGCGCGGCGAATTTAGCTTATAGTGAGTCAACATTTGCTGATTTGGGAATCACTCAATATCACTATGTGGAATTGTTAAATACGGTAGGCGGCGGTAGTGCCGCTCCCATAACATACACCAAATTGGCCGGAGGAGTTCACTTCGAGTCGTCATATCAATCTGCGTCAAATGCATTCTTTGTTAACGCAGATGCTGCTACTTGGACGACATTAGGAGGAGATGGACCGAAAGCGTTAACAAGTACAAGTGATTTAGGACTTATTGTTGGCGATTCGTACAAGATATACGTTAACATTGATGGAACGGAAAAATCATTTTCTGGTACAGTGGCTGATGGCGCATCTGCCCTAGGAGTTAATGGTTCTAAAATATTGATGCTTTCCGACGGTGAACAGGGTTTTGTTATTTATGACCATTGTGATTTTAGTCAAGGTTATCCTCAAAAAGGCAATGGGTCGACTATTATGGCAAGCCTTTCATCGTCAACGACGTCAGCGGAGATAACCAGTTTTACAGGTACATTAAGAACGGTTTCTCCGGCAACAATCACTAACCCAGCTATTAAGATAAATAGTGCGGTTACAATGTATATTAACTCAGATATTATTCTCGAAGGAACGAAAACCGATGGAAGTATAACTCTTTCAGCAAGCGATGGAGGGTCCGTAGCTTATGAAATGGAAATACTCGACACTCCGACGGAAGGTTTATTTGAGGTTGTTAATAATTACATTCCAACACCACAGCCCATCCCTGTAGCATTGCCACAACAAACCAGTGTAGTAAAGACAGCAAAATGGACAAAGGGAGAAACCACGGTTTCTGTGACCGATAGTGACATTACTGAAACAAGCGATGTTGTTGTCAATATTTTTTATGAAGGTTCATTAGAGATTAGTGGAGGCAAAGGTGGGTTTACGATTGCGAGCGATGTTGCAGCCGGAGGCAATCGATCATTTGAATATAAAATCAAACAAACAAATAACGAGGGTCAATTCACTGTTGTAAATCAGTATACCCCCAGCACGCTCCCAATCGAATATGAATATTTTAACGGAGTTATTGACCAATGGGAAAGCAAAGTCCCAGAGGCGTTTTTTATTGGACAAGATGCAACAAAATGGTCGGGGCCCGATGGTGGCACCTTGGTCGTGAGTGCATCACGGTTTGGTCTAATCGTTGGTAATCAATATACACTAACCGCCAATGTGAATAACACGGCACAAACTTTCACCGCCACCGCTATTTTAGTCACCAACGAGGATTTTTCTTTTCCTGGGTTGGATTTTAACTTGGGCAGCGACCAACATTTTGTGATATACGATTGTGTGGCTTATGAGAACAACAATATGACATCAGGGAGCGGTTCTATAGTAATGCTTATGGCTGGTGTTAGCAGTTTTGTGGTTACGGCTTTTGAGGGCGAAAGACAAAAACAAATTACAGCGACAATTACGAATTCGTGGATTACTACAAACAGCGCGGTTACAATGTATGTGAATTCTCCCGCTGTATTGACGGGTGTGAAAACCGACGGACAGATTGTTTTAACGACAGATCGGGCAACACCAGTAAATTATAGTATAGAAATTTTTGACACTTCTACCGAAGGAATGTTTAAAATTATCAATAGTTATATACCAAGTGCCCCTCCGTCAATCATATCAAAAACAATTACCAACACCAGTTCCAATATTAGTATCACGGGCACTAGTGAGCCATATTTGTGTACAATAACTGACTCAGATGTTACTACTGCAAATTTCGTGAGATTATATCCTTTAGACGAGGATACGGAAACTTGGTTAAATGATAATACGTCGTCCAGTATTATTACCGAAAGCAGTGGAAAATTTACATTTAAAGTTACTACCAATGCGCTCCCACAAACGTTCACTATGAAATATTTTATTCAGTGAGGTACTTATGGGGTATATTGAATTAAAAACTGGACAAGTAGCCTTAAGACCAAGTGCACCGCCTCCAAATTGGCAAACCATGACAATGCCCACAAAACGTGCGGACGATATCGTATTTGGGAACGGCAAATTTATGATCGTTGGTTCTACCACCAATCCTGAACAAACAACGTTTACATATTCTACCGACGGGGCGAATTGGGCAACAACACAGATAACAGGGGTATATGATCGAATTGGTGCCGGCGGAGGAAAGTTTGTCGCGTTAGGTAGTGGAACAACTGGAGTATGTTCTACTGATGGGGTGTCGTGGGAAACGATGACGATGCCATTTAGCGGCTCTTGGGCCAACATCACTTATGGTAATGGTAGGTTTTTGGCAATGGCGTCCTCTGAGAAAAAAGACTCGGGCGAATACGCAGACACTGATAAATGCGCCTATTCTCTTGATGGAATACATTGGGAGGTATCCGTTTTGCCTCTCACTGGCACATGGGGATATGCCAGTTATGGAAATAATACTTTTATCGCAATGCGGGATAACTCTACGGTGATTGCTCATTCACCAGACGCGATTACTTGGGATTATTCTTTCGTTTCTAAAAATAGTATAAATACTTGTAGTATTTTTGGGGGAGACCGATTTATTGCATTAACAAACAATATAAATACTTGGTCCTCTGATCGTGGTATATATTCTTTCGATGGTAAATCGTGGGCGAAGTTTCAATTACCGTCTGACTTAGACTGGGAGTCGGCCGCGTATGGTAATGGACGATTTCTCGCTTTTGCTTCGAACGAGGGAACCCCCGTGGGGGCGTTGTCTACTAATGGTACAAGCTGGAAGCCTATGACACTCCCCTCTTTGCCACAGGTGAGTTCAATACATGCCGCTTATGGGAATGAACGGTTTGTAGTGGTTATGAATTACAAGGACACTGCGTTCTACTGGGATTTAAGTTCCAAAAATTAACAAACCGTTTTCAGTAACTCAAAACTTAATTTATTTTTTCATGTCTGGGTGGCCGAATCACCTGGCCCCCAGACAACAAATAAAACAATACTTTTATTCGGAGGCGACAACATGCCAGATACAAATCGATTTAATAAAAAATGTAAATTTTTAATTCCCGATGGGAATTTTTATTTGTGTGCCGCAACTGAAAGCGACCGTATTAAGAATTGCATCTCATTTTGTCCAACCGAGTGCAAAAAATTTCAAAGTAAAAAAGGTAAAACAGCCGAGGATTCCTCGGTAATTGAAGGAGGATCAAATGGCAGTTTATAAACCTACTTATTGCTACCCTTATCTCGAACCCGTGGATTTAACCATCCCAGATGGTGAAAAATATTTCACTTGCCAAATCGACACGTCGAATATTGCAATCACGGGTTACAAGATTGAGGTTTACGACGAAAACAATACACTGGTATTTCCACACAAGGATAATAAAAATAAGATTAGTCCCGTGAGTGAGTTACCAATTGTAACAAATATAGATGGCTTAAATGGAAGCGAATTGCGTATTCCATTTATTCAACATTATGACACCAAAATCACCGCATCGTATAACGCTATTTATTTTAAGGTGACACAGTATGTGGATTATTATCAGTTAGAACCGTTAGTCAAGAAAGGACGCGAGTTCAAAATAGGTGACAATGACCAACTTTGTGTAAAAGAGAAAGATTCTCAAACCTACGAACCAATGGTGATTGACGGGTCTCTCATATTTGTAGGGGATACGGTTGTAGCCAAAGACCAGCTCTACACCGTAACCACATCTGGTGTTGCGGCTGCCCCTGCGCTGACAGAAATTGATATTATCTACGTTAAAAGTGGATATACATACGCCGGAAGTATTTTTCAATACAAAAAGGGGAAGTGGGTCGAATCTACAGACGGTGTGTGGGTAGATTGCGACGAGCACCAGCTATCTTTATCTAACAAAGGTAAGACATATAAATGGCAAATAACCTTATACTCCGGTTCTAAAGGTGCTGTTACCGAACCAGAAATTATCAATAAAAAAGAACCCCATACCATTAACTACGACGCAATGGCTGATTCTGAATTTGACACACTGTTAACTAGTGGAACAATTCTGGGTTCGACCGAAGATAGGATTCAAGGTCCGATAAGCGATAAGATTTATGCTAAACAATGGTTGCAGTTGTTAAGAAAAGACGGCGACAAGTGGGGACAGGTTGGCACACGAACCTATATAGAATCATATAGCCAAAGTTTGGGTCATATTTATCCTGTTTCGGGTGATTCTCGTGGTTTTGACAATAGTGATTTATATGATACTAAAACCGTGATAGTAAACGACGAAGAAAAAACGATTCCGCCTGCGACTCATTTTGCAGTTTACAAATACTCTAACGATCCTAATTTTATAACTTCACAAAACTCGGTTGATGAATCAATTAATTTTGTTTTGACAAATCACGGAGCTTCTCATACCACAGGGAGTTATTCTTATGAAGTGACTGGTAGCACGCAAAAAGAGGCTTTAGCAAACATTAAGGAATTTAATGAGCAATGTATCGCAGACAGGTCGACCCCGCTTTGTAAAATTAGTGATGATGGAACTTCGGGAGTTTATAGTGGCAAATCTGTTCTTATTTGGAACAAATCGGGCACAACTGGCACAACTGGGAACCCGCTAACTGGTTATTTCACTATTAGTTTTTCCCTTGTGAATGGTAGTAATAATGAAAAAATCCCCAAATTTATGTTTGACATGGTTTATGCTTATCGTAAGGTTTCTTCTTACATCGGTAAAGTGTTCTTTGTCAAAGAGGGCTCTTTCGCGAACGAGAATATAGTATCAAAGGCAGAAGCGACAGGAGAACAGGATGTTGCATCTTTGGGCTTCCCAATTCCTTTCAATGAAGAAGAACCTTTGGAAATTTATCCTGATGCACCCGACGCAACTGGAAAACTCTATGGTGAAATTTACAAAAACAGTGTTAAAGATGAAATAGGCACCGTTTACGTCTCTCCGTTTGTTGGATTACAAGCGGGGGCAAGACTCTATGTTTCCGATGGGACAGTTATTAAAGCACAAACTGTTGACACGACGACTTGGGCAGTAACCTATGGTGCCACCGCACCTGCTTCGACGAGTGCTTATTCTTCTACTAATCCATTGAAGTACGAAATTCGTACCAACTTTAAATCAAGTGACGAGACGCCGTTTTATGCTTACGATACCCCAAGACTTGTTCCTTGGGTTTTAGAACATCTAGCGGTTGCAAACGAGCATGGGCACGAGTTTCTATTAGAATCCGGTGGAGAAATTTTAACAGTGCCGATTTTGTGTTCACAAAAAGTCGATCGTCGTTATATCGAAGTCGCTGGTCAATATTTACAAGCACAAAACAAATCTTGGACTTCATATCGTTGGCTATTGGTCGATGCGTATGGTAATATAATTCAAGATACAGGCAAGCAATATGATGGCGCCATTAAAACAACTTTCTATGGATTAGATGGACCTACGTCTAAAGCAGTTGCGCAACATCAGGCGATACCTAATGTCTACTACATTGTGTTAATTGTAGAAGACGAACTTGGCAACGTGTTGTTAATGGGTATTAAGATTGAGGTTACTATCGATCCTACCGACTTGATAGCACAGTTTTCAGGGGAGTTTGATTGTAAGACACATTCGGTGAAATTAGGTATTCAAGATTATGGTTACCCCGCTTTATCAAAGGATAAAGATAATACAGCGATCAAACTTGGTGATGCTGATGGTGTGGTAACGACACCCCCATATGTTGGTTTACAAGGGGTTGATAAGGTAAAGGTCGATAATGAAAACCTCGTACCAACGCCCTCGTGGAAGGCTGCTTCAAAAATGGCACTTCCCTTAGAAGGCGCACAACTTAAGCGATTCTTTAAATATCAAACTAAACAAATTGACAACATTACACAAAATCCCAGTAAAATGGTTGCCAATAAGGAAGGTAATATAGAATTCCACACACAGGTGGAGTTAGATGCCAACTTCTGTGGCGACATCTTCACATATGTGGTTGATATCGGTGACCGTTTTGGCAATACAGATAAATTACGCATTTCATTGGCGTTACCAGAAAATTTTACATTACAAGGGGGCGATAAGGCATGAAAGGAGATATAACAAAAATCTACGGTGTAGACCTTGTTGGTTCTCAAAATCCTAACGCACTTAAACGTACAGATGATGCTGACGGATTGACCATTACTGTTGGCCCTTCGAAAATCGATAGCGGCTTTGATGATTGTTATCCCTGGAGTGATATTGAAGAGGTGACGGACGAATTTGGTAATGTTTTTATTAAAATTCCAAAGTTTTATTCAAAAATTACAAAAAATTCATACGGTACTTACAAGCATCAACTTTCGGGGACAAAATATGAGGGTTTCGATACGCTATTCAAAGTTGGAAACCGCGAAGTCGATTATGTCTTGGTTGGTAAATATGAGGGTAGCGGCTCAAGTGAAAGAGTTTATTCTCAAACACAAAAAGAACCACTGACCGGCGTGAATATTGGTGACTATCGTCGGGCGTGTCAAGCCAATGGTGATGGATACCAACAGTACGATTTGGTAATAGACTGTATAATTAAAGAATTGTGGTTGATAGAAATGAAAACCACAGATGTTCAATCGATTATGAAAGGGTGTACTACTGTGTTTGATGGTGGTCCTCAAGTATCTGGAACTACAGACGGGGTAGGAACCCCAACCTCTTCTGGTTCTCCTGAGAACAATACCGACGGCAAACACGCTTGCAAGTATCGCGGCATTGAAAACCCATGGGGTAATATAAACAAGTGGGTTGATGGTATACATTTTGACAGTCCATTATTTTACGTTTGCACCGAACCAAGCGCATATAGGTCATTTAATTCCTTGGAGCCTATTTCATATCCTTATGTGGCTTATCGCACCCAGTGGAACTCTAGTGGGTATGTCACTGCTTGGACCCCCATTGCCTCAGATAGTCTGATTTCTTTCATATCGTCTGTCTCTAATCAATCTAGCGCCGCACAAACAAATTATTGCGATTGGGCCAGTAATGGGGGCGGTGCGTTATCTTATGGGGGTTCACACTCCAGTAGACATAACGCAGGGTTGTGGTGTTATGCTCGTGATCTAAGTGGCTGGGTTGGTGGCCGCTTGTGTTATAAGCCACCTCTCAAGTTACCCGACATATTTAATCCATTGCGTAATAAAATGGTTTGCTCAATAAGCCGCAAGTCTGGGGGGTTAACAACACAACATACAACCTATGGATGGGCTCCATTTGAGCTTAAAAATGGCAAACAAGAGGCGTTTTATTTACAACCTGAATCATGGGTTAACTCCGAAACCGGAGATTTAACAAACAAAGGAAATATTGAGCTTGAGTATTTAAACTATCCACATCCTTTTAAAGCGCAAACAGGAGAGTTGTTGGAATACAATAATCTTTATGAGTATATTAATACAAAAAACCAACGAACGATTGGAGAATGTTGTTTGCAGCCCATTGCCACATTGGGTTGGCAACCTCAAGTCTGGACAGGATTAACTTCATTCTCTGGTTCAAACGTTTGGACCGACGGGGCTCAAGTATATTATTCTGGCGCTTCTCAACAGTATCAACTAGAACTATATACTTCGGTTTGGGTGCCTAAAGAGTGGCACGGTGTGTTTCATTCTTTGTATGATACTGGTGATAATATTTGGAGCGATGGAACCACAACCTATTATTCCAAAAATAGTGATCAATACGAACTTGTTTCAAATACCTCTACATGGATATCAAAAACTTGGAATGGGTTTACGCCAAAGGAGAGAAAGTATATTTGGACCGATGGGATGAATATTTATTATTCCTTTGGTGCTGATCAATATCAACTAGATAAATCTACTTCCACTTGGGGTAACAAGGAGTGGTATGGATATACGCCTGAGGGCGATTGTATTTGGACCGATGGAAAGACCATATATTATTCCAACGGAGCACAACAATATCAGCTAGACAAATCAACCGATACATGGTCTAAAAAAAGTTGGAATGGGTATCAATCTTGTATAGGTTCTGACATTTGGACTGATGGATCAAATATTTACTGGTCATCTGACACATATCAATATCAATTAGACAAAACCACGGATACTTGGACTCAAATAGGCTGGACAGAGCCAACGAAATTTTATGGACGTAACATTTGGGTGGCTACCGGTTGTGTATATTGTTCTGAAGGGGATAAACAATATCAATTGCAAGTGCCAAAAACGAATCAATACAACGTTTGGACCGACCTAAAACGAGTTCAGGTTGTCACTCCGGCGGGGCCGCGCGTGGTACAAACTAACGAACCCGCAAAGTGGGATGATACAAAATACTGGGTAGAAGGTTGGGATAAAGAAACAGATACTCATATGGTACAAGTCAAACGTCACCCACAACTAACCAATAAAACACTCAATATTGATTGTTATATGAAAAACATTGATGATTTATACACAGGGTTGGAAACTTGTACTCTCTCATATGAGGACGGCCCTGACGGTAATTCTGGAACGTGGTATCTTAAAAAGCCAGATGGTTTGACCTACATTACACTCAAAGTCACACAAACACAAAAACAGGAGGGGCAATCATGAAAGAAGGACTAAACAGATATTGTGAAATTTCGTTCTCCGGTCGCCCCGCAGAATCTGAGACATACGACGTATTCAATACCAATACAGAAACTTACACCATTGGGTATGATACAAAACAAAAGGTATCCTATTTTTACCAAAAACAGTGGGATGGCAAAACTATTCAAGAGAGTTTGGAAAAGCCTACAAGTTATACCAATTTGTTTAATGACAAGGGCGAAATTGGTTATTTGATAATCACAGACGGGACCTTCCATGCAGAAACCGATTATGGGGTATATAAAATAGCTTCTGGTACACCAGGCAACTCTTATTCGATTTACAAAAAAGAGATGGCCGACGGCATTACATATTATTCGCCGGTGGCCATTGGAACTACTCAAACGACGGTGTACGATTTCAATGTCACCGCTGGGCGAGAATATCAATACATCGCTTACTCTGCAGAAGGCAATCCAACTGCAATTCAGAAACTGGAACAACCAATAAAAGTAGATTGGGATTGCTGGAGCTTAACAGAGCTCACGCCTGTCCGAATAGACACGGCTAGCCCAGCTATCAAAAAAGCTTATGTAGCAAACCCCACTAACGTTTGGTTGTTCAAATATGACGTAGAATCAGGCGATCAAGCACAGAACATTTCTAAAACAGAACAAAAGACGCTTGGTCAGTTCCCAAGGTTTGCTCACGGTCGCCAGAATAACATTTCCAGTTCTGTAAGTTGTTATTTGGGCAGTGAAATTATTAATCTGGGATGTTTAACCGAGGAGGAGAAGATTCCGTATGCGCAAGGCTATTTGGAAAGACTTCCTTGGAAATCTCATTTGACTACCAACCAAAAGGTTATGATGTTACAAGAATGGCGTAAGGTTGTGGCATCGAAAAATCCAAAACTTATTAAAGACCGCAAAGGGCAAGCCTTCATTGTGCAAATCACCAACGGTTCAAACAAACCAACCGATAATATCGGTTATCAGCCCGACAAAATCAATTTCAGTTGGACACAAATTGCCTCACTGGATGATACGATTATTACGGGCGGCAATTAAAATTTTTTCTTCAATTCTTTAGGAGGTGCAAAATGGCTCGAATTATAAAAACTATTGGTTTAGCGAGCGGAGATGTATTATCATTAAGTGTTATGAGCGGGGATACTTACTTAGATTCCAACGTGAGTATCCCAGAGCTTAACGATTTAATCAACTCTCCGATTTTGCGCCCCCGATATAGAATTTTTCTTCTTCATCCCGACGAAACAGTTGATTATCAAATTCCCGATGAAGATATTCTATTAAGTGGTTCGTCTTATAGTGAACAATATCAAAATGGTCAACGTCGTTCGTTATCGTTTTCGCTCTATAATACGGATAAAAAATATACCCCCTCAGTCAACACCCTATGGGCGGAAACTAAATTCGCTCTCGATTTGGGTATTGAAAAAGATGACGGGAGCATTATCTGGAAACGCAGCGGTGTTTATGTGGCTTCGTCACTGACGCCGTCGGAAGATCCAGACTCCCAAACCGTCGCCGTACAGGCTGGTGACAAGTTTTCGATTTTCGAGGGGAAACCTGGTACGCTTGAGACCAGTTACGAGATTCCTACAGGGACAGACATTGAAGATACAATTAGAGGGATTTTGCTCGGTTCAAAGGGTAATGGATACCCTTTGGATCCGGCCCCCATTATTTATCATTCAAGTTTTAAAGGGAAGAAAACTCAATCTAAAATTAGCAAATCTGCGGGTGAGACTCTCGGTAGTATTTTGCTGGAATTGGCTAACCAGTTATCAGCGGAAATGTTTTATAATTCCAATGGCAATTTGACAATATTACCAACACAGGAAACCACGCTGGATATAGACAAACCTGTTATCTGTGAATTAACTGACAGCAATGGAGATTTTTCAGGGCTGTCGTTTGGATTACAGGTTAATAACATTGTCAATCGTGTCGTTGTTATAGGGGCAACAGTAGATGGAAAAGTTTATACTGCAATTGCAGAAAATGACGATCCTACTTCACCTCTTTGTTATCAACGAATTGGTTACAGAACTGGACCGGTTGTCAACGATAGTAACATTACATCGCAAAGTTTGGCTGACGACAGGGCAAAATATGAGCTGAGAAAACAATTGATTCTCAAGTCGTCAGTAAGTACAAACATCAGTTTTAATCCTCTATTGTCGGTTAATAATTTGATCGAAATCACAGATGAATTCTTTGGATTAGACCACGAGAGGTTTTTGTTACAAGGTGTATCGTGTGGTTTGGACTATTCGGGGGCAATGTCGATTACAGTATCAAACGTGCGCAATTTACCATTTGCATCACGAATCTAGGGGGTAATTTATGAACAGAACAAGTTATGACTTTCTAGATGTGTTAAAGGGGACGATTGACGATAAGGTATCCACCCTTGACCAGACTATCTATTGTAAAGTAGTTGGTGTTAACGAGGATTATACGTTGGATGTCACCATTGTACCCGATGAACACACTCGTGTCAGAAATGTCGTGAACGCTTCAAAATATGAATTTAAGATGGGCGATTATGGCATCCTATATAAGATTGGTAATAATTTAGCTAATGCGTTCATTATTGCTAAGTTGGGGCCGTCGTATGCCGATAATCAGCCCTTGAGTAAACAAGTGGCCGATGAGAATGTTGGCAACAATAATTCTGGGGGGACTATGGTCAATAATTATTATCAAATTACTCAAACCGCCCCCACATACACACATTTGCAAAGCACCCCCGCCGCAACGTGGACGGTCAATCACAATATGAACAAATATCCTAGTGTGAGTGTAGTTACTAGTGCGGGAGACATAGTTGGTGGAGCAGACGTCAACTATATTGATCCAAATAAATTAACAATCAGTTTTTCAGCAGCTTTCAGCGGTAAAGCATATCTGAACTAAAAAGGAGAGTATTATGAGTCAAAAATGGTTTAACGGATTAAATTTACAACAAAACCAACTGGAAAATGCTGTAATTCAAAACTTGGCTAGCGATCCCTCGTCGGGGAAGGCTGGTCAGATTTATTACAACACCACAGATAATGGATATAGATATTATAACGGTACGGCATGGGTAAGCATTTCGGCCGATGCGATTAAATCAATTGTCGCCGGGAATGGTTTAACCAGCTCTACGAGTGGGAACGCGGTTACTTTAACGTTAGGCACTCCATCAACGTCTGGAGCTCCCAGCGGACACACATTGGGTGATAACAGTGTTACAGAAAACAGTCACACCCACCAAATCCGTATCCCCAGTGCTTCTATAACCGACAAAGGTATCGTACAGCTGGCTACCGACACAGATGTCACTACTGGTACTGAAACTAAAAAGGCAGTTACGCCTAAACAGCTGGCAGAAGTTAAAGGAACCGCCGATGCGGCCAGCACAAAAGCAACAACGAACGCTACAGAGATTGCCAATATTAAAAACGGCACTACGGCGGTCGGGAAAGCCACTAAGGTTGCAAATTCGCTCACAATTTCCGATGGGACAAATTCTATCGCATATAACGGCTCGGCGGCGCGTACGTTGCAGTTTAAACCAGAGGATTTTTCAGAAAGTATTTCTGGGGGGACGGCGACCGTTGCTCTTAAAGACAAAGGGTATGCCACCAAAACATATGTAGACACGCAGGATGATAAGAAACTCGACAAGGCCGGTGGTATAATAACTGGTGACTTAACCATTGGAGGGAACGTCACCGTTAATGGCACGACCACGACGGTAAATAGCAACACGCTGACGGTCAAAGACAAACTTATTGAGGTTGCCAAAGACAACACTACAACTCTCACTTCGCCTGCGGGTATTATTGTTCCTAAATATAACGGGACAGATTACGGCGCGCTGGTCATTGACAGCGATGGCAATGCCAAGGTTGGTGACGTCAAATTGACGGCCGGTGGCGACATTGATGTTAATAACAGCGATCTGCAAACGCTTGCAACCCGTACGAACCTTGTTGATGGTAATTTGGTACAATATTATGGCACCAAGCAAACACTTGTAGATAGTGGCAAGAATATCGATGACTTAGTAACCACAAATACCACACAAACAATCACAGGGGGCAAAATATTTACTGGTGTCGTTCGTACAGACAGCATTATGACAGTAGAAGATTTCCCAATGGAGGTTTCCTTATATCCTCGAGAGGTTTTCCGATATGACAATTCGAATAATTCTATGAATTTTGGTTCATATAATACGCGAACTCATATTAGAGGGAAAGAAAATGAAAAACCACTGTATGAATACACAACTGGTAGTCAAATAAAGACCAAAAGTTTTGTCTTTGAGGACGAGTTAAAAGACGCCAGTGTGAAACGGGCCGAGACTGCTGGTAAAGTTACTTACTATATGCGATTTAAGTCACGAAAAAACCTCGACACCGACGAGGGGTCACAACGCGGACTCTGGAATGGTTCACAGCCATTTGTTTTTAGTGTGCTCGAAAGTGACTTTTTCTTGTACACTCCGAATGATGGTACTGGACTTGAACTAGCGGCCACAGGGGTGGAACCTGGCACATATAACACTGTCACGGTCGATACAAAAGGCAGAGTGACTGCTGCGTCAAATGAGAGTTATGCAACAAAAGTCGTGCAAACTATCACGGGAGATGGCAGCAAGACATCATTTGACATTACCCACACGTTAGGCGCAGACGTTAGTGTTCAAGTGTATCTTAAAAATCAGCGGGCCGGGGCATATACGGCCGATGAATTGGTTATGGTAGACACTTATACTAGGAATAATACAGTGACATTGTTGTTTGCGACTGCCCCTACAACTACACAAACATTCAAAGTAGTAATTATTGGATAATTTCTGTCACAGTAAGTTGACAAATTAATCAGAACTATGTACAATAAATATATATTAAAAATAAAATTACACATTTATTGCCCAAGGAGGTGACACCGCGTGAAGAATTATAGTGACATCACAGAGAGTCTAGATATCACGACAAAGCAATATGTTGATCAAGGTTTATCTTCTAAGGCAGACATAAGCGAATTGGATAAACGCGTTAAGCTTTCGACAGCTAACGCAACCGTAGGCGCAACGGACAAACCGATTTATGTAAAAAACGGCACCGCAATGGTTGCTACCGACGTGATGAAAGAGGCTTTTCTGCAATGGGGTGGAAAAAACTTTTCCGCTGATTATGGACCTCTTGACGCCGCCTTAATCTCCGACCTTGGGGCTGACAGGTTTGCTTTTATACCCGCAGCCAAATGGCAGGTTGAATATTCACGCGACAATGGTAGGACTTGGCAAGATTATGGTGCTACTGACGTGCAAAAATTATCTTTAACGTCGGTGGGTACCAGTTTGTCCATTGGTAAAGCGACTTCTGAAAATAAAGCGACTGCCGATTATAAGCTACGGCTTACATTAACAACCACAAATACTGTTTATTCCGTATTAAACAAATTTGCAATAGATGTGTCGACAAATGGTTCAACAGGGTGTTATGTCACCATCGAAGGGCGCACTAAAGCAAATGTAGACGCGGGGGCTAATACTTGGGTGACATTTGCGGAAAATATCCCTGTATCTGGTTGGTCAGGCTGGAACATCATTAACACCTCAGGAATTACAACACACGGGAATACAAATAACCAGTATGCAAATTTAAGGTTTACTTTTGGGTGTACAGGCGGAAGTTCTACATATTCTGGGTTGCAAATTCGTCGCCTAAAAGCATTCGGTGGTGTTGGTTGGCAAACACCGTCAAATATGGCAAAATATGGTTCTTTGTATCGGTACGATTATTCACAAAATGCTTTGTTCCCTGCTGATGTGTATATTCAAAATAATATAAAAGTTGCAAGTATTAACGATGTACACAACGGAACTCTTACCATACAAAAGAACGGAGAGAAAGTTCAGACTTTCAGTGCAAACCAAAGTTCGTCCGTGACAGCAAACATAACAGTTCCTACAAAAGCAAGTGATGTCAATGCTTTGTCACTTGACGGCGGAACTATAAACAAGAGTAAGACTATTAAAATGGACGCCTCTGCTAATTCTGATGGGGCGAACTTAAAATGGGGAACAGTTAATCACAAAAATCCTTACATCGGTTATGCTTCCGACCAAGTAGATGGGACATTTGTTGTAGGAAGCTTGCTTGGTACTAACTATGCTTCTGGTCTTGCAATTGGTGGAGGTTCTGGTAATTTATTGTGGAAAGGAACAAAGGTAGCTACAACAAGCGATATAACGGCCCACAGCAACATCGTCGCCACTCAAACGACTTTGGGACATGTTAAGATGTATGTTGAGGGCGACACATTATATTTAAACACATAGGTGAGTTATGGCATTAAAAGCAAATAACGTTTTAATAAAAAGTATTGAGGCGAATAATAATACCACTGTTGGAACGGCGAAGCCAATTACGTGGAAGACACCCCTAGATGTTGCCGGTTTTTATGGCAGATATGTTTGGACTGATGGAACAGATATATATTATTCACGCTCACAAGACGGAATCAACCTTCAATATGTATTAGATAAAAATACTGCAACCTGGAATAAAAAAACCTGGAATGGGTTAACAGATTTTTCTGGTGACTTTATATGGACTGATGGTACAGATATTTATTATTCAGGCTATGCAGCACAATATACACTTAATAAGGCTACTTCCACATGGAATACAAAAACTTGGACTGGCTTCACAAATTTTTCTGGTGACTTTATATGGACTGATGGTACAAATATTTATTATTCATCCACCTCTGCACACTATCAATTAGATAAGTCTACTTCTACGTGGAATCCAAAAACTTGGAATGGGTTCACCAAGTTTAATGCTAAAAATATATGGGCAGATGGAACAAATATATACTGTTCTTCGGGCACATACCAATATCAATTGGATAAAACAACTTCCACATGGAATCCAAAAACTTGGAATGGGTTAACCAAGTTTTATGGTGGTAAATATGTATGGATTGATGGAACAGACATATATTATTCACAAGGTACTACACAATATCACTTAAATAAGGCTACCTCTACGTGGAATCCTAAAACTTGGAATGGATTAACAGCGTTTGATGGTATCGACATTTGGATTAGTGGGGGCGATATTTATTATTCATCTGGAGACAGAACCAAGCAGTATCGACTGGATAAACCCACATCTACTTGGATTGCAAACCCTGTGTGCCAAAAGCTCAAAATTAACAAGGGGACAAATGTGTGGACAGATGGAAATAACACTTATTACTCAAATGACACGAATCAATATCAACTGGACAAAACCTCGTTAATTTGGAATAAAAAAACCTGGGCAGGGTTGACATCCTTCAACGGTGCTGAGGTATGGACAGATGGCGCCAATATTTATTATTATGATGAGACGACAGAAGGTCATTATCAACTTGATAAAACCACGTCGACTTGGAGTACAAAAACTTGGAGTGGGATCACTGGGCTTTTTTACCCCAACTGGGTTTGGACAGATGGTGTCAACACATATTACTCGGCTGGTACCAAACAATATCAACTAAAGAAAGGGACTTCTACTTGGGAAAACAAAAGTTGGAACGGGCTTACGGAGTTTAGTGGAAACTGTATATGGTCTGACGGTACCAATATTTTTTATTCTCTCGATTATGCTGGTCAACAATATCAACTAAACACAACTACCTCAACTTGGAATCCAAAAACTTGGAACGGATTTACAAAAATTACAGGATACGACGTTTGGACAGACGGTGCCAACATTTTTTATTCAGATGCTCAACAACAATATCAACTGAACAGGTCGACTTCCACCTGGGTTTCTCAAACGTGGTGCGGTCTAACAGCTTTTTCTGCCTTGAATGTATGGACCGATGGCACTAATATGTATTACTCCCACACGGACGATCAATACCGGCTCTACCCCCCAACTCCCATTCGTTACTGCTACAAAGGCGACACTTGTCAATGGGTGAAACCATATACTATTACCATCAAGGTAACTGGAACTTCCAATGCTAATATTAAGGTCATTATCTATCGCTCGAGTAATGCAAAGGGACAAGAACCGAGTGCGGTTTACGATTCCTCCGGGGGCGAAAGCTCGTATGTGATAAATGTAGCGTCGACGGCCGCTGATGGCCAGCAGATAGTTGGGTATTATGGTGACACACTTTATGTTAAGGCACAAAGCTATGCTAGCGGATCCGACCGTTATAACATTTATGGACAATCTTATACCGTTACTGGAGACGGACAACTTAGTGTTAATGTGAGCCACTCTGTATCTTGTTCGTCGTGTAATACATCAGCAAGGAAAATCCGTTGTAATGTAAGGTGCAGTACGAATATTGCCCAAATTGCTCTGTGTAGTAATACTTCTGCAGATTCTAGCATGTGTCTGAATTAAAATATATGAAATCAATTATTTATTCATTAACTGATAACATTTATAACGAGTTATTACGGTTAACAACACAACTGAGTGACAGTGTGGACAACTATAACTGGTTGTTGCGATTAACAGACGCAACCAAACAACAACTCGGTGTGACTCAAAAAACGCTCGACGATGCTTTTCAATTTTATACTAGCACATTAGAGGCGTATCATAAAAAAATTGAAGAGTTGTTTCATTTGTTGCAATTTTATTATCCTAATATGGTGCGCATCGAACCACAATACGATGGTTTAATTATAAAAAGAGAAGTTTTAGTATGGGTAAACGATTAGATAAACAGGTAACACTAACATTTCACATTACTTCTAATTGTAATTTGAGATGTACCTATTGTTACCAACAACATTGCGACGCTAAACAAATTATTAAACTTGAAGACGCGAAAAAGACGATTGATTGTTTAATCAACCGAAAGCTTGGGAAGTCCACGCCTTTTGACGCGTTGGTGTGCGATGATTTTGATAATGTGATGCTAAACTTTATTGGCGGAGAAGTAACTCTATATATGTCGATAGTAAACGATATATGTGATTACTTTTTCCGCCAGTGCCTCGAGCACAAGTTTTACGATCTTGTGTCTCGTAGTCGTATTACTATTGATACCAACGGCACGACTTATTTCAACAAAGATGTTCAAGATTTTATTCACAAATATAAAGACAAATTACTTTTTGCAATAACTATCGACGGACCTCGCGAGTGTTTTGATAAGTGCCGACGAGATAAAAACGGCAATTCGGTGTTTGATAAAGTCGAAAAGGCCGTTAAACAGCATTTTGTTGATTTTGGATATGAAACGACCACAAAATTGACATTCGCGCCCGACAACATTCAATACTTTTTTGAGAGCTGTAAATATTTGGCCTCACTAGGTTTTACGCATTTAAAACATAGTATTGATGTCAATTATATCCCAGATGAGACGTTTTTAACAGAGTACAGGCAACAGTTGTTAAAAACCATTGAGTGGATTAAAGTTACCCACACTCCATTAACACTTTCCGCGTTGGAAGTGGAATATACAAAAAACTTGCAAATATGCACTTGTGGGTTGGCCACAAAAGCAGGCTTTGCAATTGATTGGAATGGTGATATTTATATTTGCTTCAGATTTTGCGAGGACAGTCAGGGGGCGAAGAAGATTCCTATTGGCAACATCAACACGGGTATATCCAATACTGCGTTTTTAGAACAAATGCAGTGTCGCAATTTTAATAATTATAAAAAAGAATGTTTTGACTGTGAGTGTTCAAGTGCTTGTAGTGTTTGTCCGGCGGATAGTTATTATATGTACGGTGATATCAATAAACCATTTCAACGGTGTGCTCTCACCAAGCTTGAAGCCGAAATGTCAAAAATATACAAAGCAAAATTAGGGAAATAACCCAACCGGAGGTAAACAATAATGGCAACCAATTATAAGATAAACAATGTCGATATCGACGAAATGTATGAAACATTCGAGACTTCGGTTGCGGAACAATATGGCGTGACAGATAGCAAATTTACCGATTCTACCGCCAAATTTAAGAAAAACGGACAACCATTGAAAACTGCCATCGGGAAAACATTCCCCACAAGTGCAGGGACGCATCTTGGAGGTTCGAACACCTGTACTCAATACAAGGTAAATGGGCAGCCTATCGATATAGCCCTTAAAGGCTGTAGACCCATAGGGATTCCATTAGCAACATTATCAGCAGGTACACATTATGTAAACCGCATAAATGGAGAAACTTGGCTTTCGCCAAGTGCTAATTCCGCAACAGGAACACGCCTGAATTACAACCCCAAATATATTTTTGTAGAAATTCAAGGCGGAGGAGGCGGAGGTGCAGGTAGTTCTGGTGTCTGGTGCTCTGGCGGTGGCGGAGGAGGTGGTTATACTTTCACGGGTATAGCACTTCCTGAAAATTCATATATAAAAATAGTTGTTGGCGAAGGTGGTCACCGTGGAGAAAACAGAGAAAATGGTTACGACGGTGGAACTTCTTACTTATATAATGCTAATGGTAGCATTATTTTACAGGCTAATGGTGGTGGAAAAGGAAGAAAAACTGACGATGGTCAAGGAACACCAGGTACTTATAGTGGTGGTAATGGACTGAATGGCGGTTATGGTGCTGTTAAAGAACACGCAGGTGGAGGAACAGCTTCTACTACATTAACTTATGATAAACCCGAAGGTACTACCTTTGTGCGTGGTGGTAAATCAGGTGGCACATCTGGTGGTAATAACCACGGCGGTGGCGGTGGAGCATCTGCCTTTGCTAACGGTGCAAATGGTGACAGTAGAGAAAAACCATCGTCGCCAGGTATTCAAGGAAGTGGTGGCGCTGGTGCTGGGTTCCGCGCAGGTCGTGCTAATCCAGGAAGTGCTGGTGGCGAAGGGTTGGCGAATATTTATTATTGAGGTGAGTCTATGGCAGTCAGCGAAAATATTACAAGTCAATATTATAAAGTATTAGAAGACGATTGTTTTGTCTATAACGGCTTCGTCTTTGTCACGGTGGCTCGATACCCTAGCCAAGAAGAACGAGAACGCGAAAAAGCAAGAGAAGAGGAATTATCGATATTTATGTCGAATGTTAATAATCGATATTTAACACTGGTTGCAGAGAACGATGCAAATGAATCCCTTACCGAGGAAGAAGCCGAACATACCGCAGAAATTGAGCGTGTCCTCTATGCAGTAGAAAATTTTGCGGTTATTGTGGCTTCTCAACAACCGGCGGTAATTTCTATTTCAGACAGTGTGAAACAAGAGTTAATAGAACTTGGATACAAAGACGAGTTTCTTTCCGATCCGATAGTTATTCTCGATCGTATTACTGTCAACTGTGGTAGATATGACGGTAAACCACTCACTCTTGAGTATTTATATAATAAACTTAAGCCACAATTGGCAGAATTCACAAACGTATAGGAGGAGAATCTATGGACTGTACTTTATATTTAAATAAGCGTAAAGAAACTTTACAACAACAGTTGGCTCAAAAAGGAGTCCTGCAAGAACAGTTTGAGCAGGCGCAACAGCAGATCAAACAATTACAAGAAACCTGCATCAAAATTAGTGTTTTGTATGCAGAAATTAACGAAGCGGAAATTGCGCAGGAACTGGCGGTTATCGACGAGCTGCTCGCGAGTGCAGCAATCGACAAACGCAAAAAGAACTCTTCGACCAAACTTGTCGGAGATAAAAGCGATAATTTATCGGAGGTATAAGAGATGGCTATTATAGGCGAGAAAATTACTTTGGACAAACCCCTAGTCGGCAACATCGCGCGTAATCAAATGGAAAGCAAAATGGAACTGACGACGAGAGGAGCCTTATATGTTGGCACCGGCCAAGCGAATTCTGTTACACCTGATGGTGGTGGCGACGCGGTACCAATCCCCATAACTTCGCACATTGCGCCCAATGGTGCGGACGATAATGGGAAAGTGTTGGTCGCCGACTCGGCGTCGGAAGTTGGTTGGAGGATTGATACTGGTTCGTTTAAAACGGGCACATCAGCATATCGTAAAACATCCAACACAGTTCTAGCCTTAGGACAACCTTTTCTTGAAACAGATACAGGAAATTTGTTTGTTGGTAAGACTGGGACTGAGAAGTTGAAGGACTTAACTCTTGATGATTGTTATCTTTCGTATAGAGAATTCAAAAGGCTTCAAGAAGTTTACGGCGTAGATCTTGTTGGTTCTGAAAATCCTAACGCACTCGTGCGTACAGAGGCGGCACGAGACTTGAACGTCACTGTAGGCAATTCGGAAATCACAAGCGATTTCGATAATTGCTACCCGTGGAGTGATATTGAAGAAGTGACAGATGAATTTGGAAATGTTTTTATTAAAATTCCAAAGTTCTATTCAAAAATCACAAAGAATTCAGATGGTACTTATAAGCATCAACTTTCAGGGATGAAACACGAAGGCTTCGACACTTTGTTCAAAGTTGGCACAAAAGAAATTGATTATGTAATGGTTGGTAAGTATGAAGGTAGTTACAATTCGGACAAGATGTACTCGAAATCGGGACAAGCTCCGAAAACTCAATGTCACAGAGATGAATCTCGCAGATGGTGTAGGGCGCACGGTGCAGGCTATCAGCAGTATGACTTTTTAATTGACCTTATAATTAAAGAATTGTGGCTTGTTGAAATGAAAACTACGAACTGCCAGTCGATTATGTACGGTTATGCGAATAACAACTCGAACAAAATAACTACGGGCACCACAGACAGTGTTGCCACTCCGTCTGGTTCACCGGTGAGTAACAGTGATGGCAAACACGCTTGCAAATATAGGGGAATTGAAAACCCGTGGGGTAATATTTCAATATGGTGCGACGGCATAGCATACCACGACAATTTAATATATTTGTCCACGAATCCGAACAAGTATTATCAATCGCCTTTTACAGGAGACAGTTATAAAAATTATGGCGCGAAGGTAAAAACTGATGGGTTTGTTAAGATTGTGGCTCCACTTGAGGAAGGCTCGCTCATTCAATATGTTACGAACGCAGGAGGAAGTGCTACAACTGGCTATTGTGACAAATATCTTTACAGCGGAAATTATATGACTTGCGGTGGGAGTTGGAAGAGCGCTGGAGACGCTGGTTTGTGGTGTTGGAACAATAATCATGCTGGGGAGAGCGATTATGAAGCTACTGATGGTGGCCGCCTTTGCTACAAGCCTCCAGTATAACCAAAACAACATAAAAACTTTGTTATAAAAACATAACAAAATCCTCCTAAGTGACGAGAGTTTCTTTAATTAGAGCTCTCGTCTTTTTTAAGTTGATTGGGGGAATTTTAAGTCTGTAAACAATATTCCCACACACGAATATGCCATCGGTAAGAATGTGGTTACTGCACAAAGTCGATCATTATCTGTTACCACGTTATTAAACGAGGGTTCGTTTTGTTTTGTTTATAAATTTTTATTTGGTCGCGATTAATAAAAGAATAATTTTATTTACAAAATCAAAAAGAAATTTGTCATTATAAGTTGACAAGTTTCTTTTTTTTTACTATAATCTAATCATAAATGAAAACTATTTCGTTTATGGAGGTCTGTATGCAAGTTATAAAACCCACAAAACAAGAAGTATTTGACGAGCTTAGAAAAAACATAGGCTGTTGTTGGTTGGGTGGCGCCGGATGCCAATGTCGCAATCGTCAACTTGGTCAATGTTTTAAAGAAACCGAGAACAATCTAACAAGAACGATTTTAACCGGCGAAGAAATTAAAGCAGGTCAAGCACGGAATGCGACCGCCATGAAGGAAATCGAAGATATGTTAAATTCAGCATTTGGAGATGTACGATGAAAAAACAGACTCAGCAACAGAGAGATTTTGACCAAATTATTGACAAATGGGATGATGCAGAGGACGAGGTGTTTCGTTTGCAAGCACTAAACATGCAGCTTCAACAAGATTATAACAGAGCGTGGGAAAGACTGAAATCTCAACGTCGAGAAATCGACGAGTTACAAAAAAAGCTGGAACAACACGAGCGGTTGGAACACGAGATCAAAGCACTGTTTGGAATCGAAATGCTCCAAGCTGTACAAGACTTTGCGGATAAGTTGAAAACACGACTCGACGCAAAAGCGCAACGCTATGTTTGTAGGTACGATTGGAATGGGCACTCCGCTGTAGTGGATTGTGAAAACGAGGTCGACAAACTTTTGGAGGACTGTGCAAATGAAAAAACAAAAAATGATTAAGAAACTTGAAGAAATCAAAGAAAAAGTTGACTGGGATAGCGACGACGAGCTGACCGATTATGCAAGAGAAAGGGCATATGTATGTGTTCAACAGGCAATTGAATTTTTAAGTGAAAACGAGGAGTACAAAGCGGTTGTGCCTGCATCAGAAGAACGCGATGATGACCCGACGTGTGATGTTGTTGACGATTATACAATAGGTTTTGCTACGTATTTAATGCAGAAACGGCGCGATGAAGTCGCTAGAATGCAAGCTGAAATTACACGACTTAAAGAAGAAAATGCTTTTTTGTTAAAAGCCTGTGAAGAAAAATTTACATTCGATACGACTCAAAATAAAAAATACAGTGTTTTCAACACGGTTAGAAAAGTATTTGCAGATGAAGTGAAAGCGAAGATTGACGAGCTGTTAGACGAATATAAAAAATGAGCAAGGAGTTGCATATGAAATTAGCATTTGAACCTGTGAAAAATCAGAAATTTGACATTGGTAGGACAATCAATTTTGCCAAGTGCGATTGTGAAGTGTGCAATTTTATGCACTGCCCTAAACACAACTACGCACTACAAATGACACGTAAAAGGTATACGATTCAAGAGTTTTGGGACGAGAATAAGGACGATATTGTTTCAGTAGGCTCGTTACAAGAATATTTCAATTTCGATACTATCAGCGATTTTCTTGATGCTTGTATAACATTCCCGAAAGGAACGTACTGGGAATGGGTGGAGTACGACAATGCAGTTGAGCTTGTGGTAATCAATAGAAGTAAACACGGTCCTGACTTTTTAAGGCGTGCAAAAGTTGAAATCTTTTCCAACAACTACGCCTGGGAGCGCGGAACGGATTTCCCTATAAGTTATTACTCAGGTTGTTCTGATACCCAAGAGAAACTCGCGGAAAAAATACAGAAATGCTTGCGTGAGCTAAATGAGCTTCTTATGGAAGGACGTATGAGACACAAATGTCAAAAATAAGAGGTTGACGACCTCTGTGATATGGAGTGATTTTATGATGATAGACGATATTAAAAAAGTACTCGCACTTTGTGTTGACTCTATTTGCGACGACTGTCCTTACGCTGACACCAAAGACTGTTACAATCAAATAAAACTCGATGCTCGTGAACTTATCATCGAGCAAGAACAAGAGATTGAGCGGTTGAAAGCCGAGAATATACGACTTACTACAAAGTTAGGGCAGGTTTTGTTATCAATAGACACTGTTAAAGAGATGAATACTATGTGTAGTATAGACGAGCAAAGGAAGCAAGCAAAAATCGACGTGTTGAATGAACTGAAAAAGAAAAAATCTATTGCTATTTGGGATATCGACGAAATGATAGCGGAGTATGAGAATGAAGGTTAAGGATGTTAAACTCGGAGGCAAATTCAAATTCGGGGAGATAGAGTTTGTAAAACTCGACAATACTCACAGTGGCTGTTTGTGTCTTGCGACGGGCGTGCTGTTCGGAGGTTGCGTTGACGAGGATAACCTAAACAACTGGGCAACATCAACACTCCGGCAGAAACTTATGGAGGTTATCGGAGATTATATTGACACAAGCGCATTAGTGCCGTTTGACAGAGATTTGACGACCGACGACGGGATGACTGATTATGGACATTGCATGGACACTGTATCGCTCTTAACTTGCGACGAATACCGTAAATATAGGAAGTTTATCCCGAACTGCGGGGAATGGCATTGGACGATTACAGCGGACAGTCTGGAATACTCGTACTCTGTTCGCAATGTCTTTTTAGTCGGTTCACTGAGTAACCTCAATGCGTACGGCGGTGGCTGCGTGGTTCGTCCGCTTTGTGTTCTGAAACCTGATACTATTGTGGAGGTGGAAAAATGCCGAAGATAAAGGTTGAAATCGAAGTACCAAGAGATTGCAGAGATTGTGAGCATTTTGATTTCTATTTGGAAGTGTGCAATCTTTTCAATAACGATGTTTTCTACGATGAAGATAAAGATATTTATGAGCGTTGTAAAGAGTGCGAACAAGCGGAGGTAGAAGAATGAAAAAGTTATTTACAAAATGCAAAGAACCTGAAGACTACAAAATATTACTTGTAGAAGACGGCAGCATTGACGTTGACGATTTGGAAATGTTCATTGACGAACACGACCTTAAAATCAAAATCGTTTTATACAGACAAGGCTCTGTGCCGCCTCGTTTTCTCAATCAATCGGAGGAGGAACAAAAATGATAGAAGTAATCAAGCATGGACAAAAGAAGTTTAAGGCGACTTGTACAAATTGTGGTTGCGAGTTTACTTATGAGTTAAGTGATATAGTAGGTAGTGGTGTAGAATGCCCAGATTGCTGTCATTATGTTGCACACAAGGCTATAGCATCGGAGCCCATTCGTGCGCCTATTAACTATCCGCCAAAAACTATGTTGTTCGACTCCGAAACGGCAACAGACAGCAACAAGGCTGATGTAGTGGGGCCTTTATATGGCACCCAGGGCGACGTATATATCACTGAAAAAGATTTGGAAATTCAACAAATGTTCAAAGATCAAATGAGTAAAACAACGGTTATCCCTTGTGCGGAGAATAGTGAAGAATGAAATCAGTCTTAATACCAAGAGAGTTGAGAGAGTTTGGGCTGCACCGTCCCCCGCAATCGTGGTGCTATGTTGAAGACTTAGGAGAAGAAGAATGAGTAACTATAAAAGATTAACTGAAAGAACGAAACACGGAATAGCAGTATTAGATAGTGGAGAAAGATTTGTTTTATCTTGTGGTGGATATGCAACGACAAAAGCATTAAATCGTCTTGCCGAGTTGGAAGATAAAATCGAGAACGGAACGCTTGTTGAGTTGCCGTACAAGGTCGGAGACAACGCCGTGGCAATAATTGACACGTTATGCTATCCTAATGCGATATACAACGTAAAACTTAAAGATTTGGCGTATATAGTAGAAGACGAAAACGGCGATGTGACTTTTCAGCATATAACCCGTATTTTCGGAACAGAAGCCGAAGCCGAAAAGAGGTTAGAGGAGATAAGGAATGAGCAAATTTGCAGTAGTAGAAAAACAATTTGAATACAAGGGGCACGATTGCATATGTATATTCGGTTGTCGTGGATATAGGTGTGGTTATGTGTCTGTTGATGATAATAAGGAATTTAACGAATATGACATAGAGTGCCATGGTGGTTTATCGTTCTCGGGAACATTGCCGTATGATTATGGACAGAAAGAAACTTATTACATCGGTTTTGACTGTGGTCATATTTGCGACGGAAATGACTATAACACGGCGTTGGCATACGGACTTCTCACCGAAAAACGCTTTAACGAACTTTTAGAAATGCAAATTCATTTGCCAACTTTTCTGGAACCTGTTAGAAGTCTTGAATATGTAGAAGAACAATGCAAAAAGATTGTTGACCAGTTGGAGGCGGGGAAATGAACATATATTTAGGCAACTTATCAATCAAACAAATCGAAAGAGAATACAGTGTTGCATTTACCGACGAAGACAAACAATGGCTGCAAGAACACCATCAAGATGAAGCAAGTAATATACAAAGTGACAAGTGGCATTTTTTCGATATACCTCGTGTTATGATGACAGGAAGTCATAAGTGTGCAAAAGAAATTTACGACAGATTCGAAAAATATTCTTTCGAAGGGCAATTCTGGATAGGAATAGGGGAGTGATAAAATGAAAGAAACTTTATGCAGAGGCAAACGAGTAGATGACGGTAAATGGACAGAAGGTTATTTTTTCAAAAGTTGGAATAAAGTATTCCTTTTATGGGGAATGACCGGTGACAGCCCGAATATGGAGGAAGTTGTCCCCGAAACCGTCGGTCAATATACAGGTATCGAGGACGACAACGACGTACGAATTTTCGAGGGAGACATTGTAGAAGTTTCTTACGATGATGGCACGGCGTATACAACAGAAGTCCGCGCTTATGGGAATACCTTGTGCGTTGATGTTGAAGGCGAAGACTATGATTATACAGCATTTGATTTTGCGGTTGACTTGTGGCGAGCCGAAGGTTGTGAGTTTGAGGTGGTTGACAATATTTATGACAAAAATACAGACGCAGATGCCTCAATAGAATTTCTAAAAGCTGTGGATCCGTTGAGTGTGTACCATAATTTCTAATAAGGATGATAGAAGCATTTTTAATAGAAGAGGAAGATGAAGGAAAATGAGCGAAATTTTATTTAGAGGCAAACGAGTAGACAATGGCGAGTGGGCTTATGGTTTTCTTGTAGAAGCATTAAATTGTGTTACAGACAAAAATGAAACATTTATAATCGAACAAGATGCAACTTATTTTACCTACGGAGAGTTTGCTTGCGCAGTTGAAGTTAAGCCAGAAACAGTTGGGCAATTTACAGGCTTATGCGACAAGAACGGCAAGAAGATTTTCGAGGGCGATATTATTAGCGCAGTGACATTAGATACGGGGAAAGAACAAAGGGCGGTTATTGGTTTTGGTAATTTCATAGACGAAAACAATAATGACGAGTATATAGGGTTTTTCATTGAGTTTGATGGTATTAAGACAACAATCACTCAATTATCAATGGAAGAATGCAAAAATCGCATTGAAGTAATAGGAAATAAATACGATAATAAGGAGAAAGAAAAATGAAATGTCCAAAATGTGGTAAAGAAATGTATTCATCGGTAAGTACGGGTAGCGACACAGCACGTGGCAATTATATTGATACGAAATATGTATGCCCTGGGTGTGGTTATGAGGCTAAAAACACAATAGATGTTAACGGTATAGGAATGATAGGAAATTTTGTTCCTGATCATTCCGTAACTGTAACTAATTATGGGTGGATTTGTCCTAAATGTGGTGCTGTATTATCACCGTCAATACAAGAGTGTCCATATTGTACGCCACATAAATTGACTTGTGGGACATTTCTGAAAACAACTCCGACAACTGATGTTACATCGCAAGCACAAGTATATTCGCCACAAACATTAAGAGATAACATAACTGTAACAGGTAGTTGTGATTCAACATCGCATGAGGTGAACAAATGAAAAAAGATCGTATAACGGATTGTATCAAACACGGTGAAGAACAATTTGCAGCACAGCCGGCTGCAGACAAACAAAAACAGAATCAGTTTATCGTCAAAACTAAGATTGAAGTTTTACAACAGGTTTTAGTTGATTACAACAACTATATCCCCACCGTTGGCAAACGCAAAATCACAGAGTGGCTTGATAGGTTGGTAGAATTCTACGAAGACCGTTACATGAGGAGCGCGAAATGAAAGCTAATGAGTTGTTGAAAGATATTTATGGAAAATTCCAGACCGGCGAATATCTTAAAGTGCCGTCGATACAAAAGGTGAGTGATCACAAGTGGGCAGTGTATTTTTACGAAGACGGGCTAGTTCACTATGGGATATATTATACTTTAGAACGTGCTCAGACGCGGCTTAAAATAGAAAGGGAGAAGAATTGTGGGACTAAATAGAAAAAGAGGACGTATTCCTAACGTTATCAAAGAGGCCGCAAAACAAGCAGTGGATGAAAGCGGCGTCATGGCTTACCACTACGCTTGTTACGAGTGTGCCTGGGAATGCGATCACGATAGCGAAGTATACAAGCAACAGGTCGAATGGGATTACCCCCTTATTGACTGCATCGTTAAAGAAATGAAGGCTCGCGGCCTGTGGTAATTACGCAAATACGCTAAACCCAATTTGTCATCAAATGTTGACAGGTTGGGTTTTGTGTGCTATAATAGTAGTATCTAGGAGAGGAGGTAACGTATGAAAAGACAAGACAAGTTTCCCGACACTACAACATTCCACTATCACAATGCCAATCCCCACAACCGTATCACTGGCGACTGTGTAACGCGGGCCGAAACCGTGGTTTTAGAAATTCCCTACAATCAGGTGGTTCTAGAGAATGCTGAAATGCAGTGCAAAACAGGTTTCGATGATGCGGATGCCAAAGGTGTTGAAAAGTATATGCAGGCCAAGGGGTGGAAGAAAAATCCCCAACCGCGCAAAGCCGATGGAACCAAGTATACAGTCGCAGAGTTTTGCACACAGCTAGCAAAACCTGGTCAACGCTATTTAGTGTCGATGGCCGGACACTGCGTCGCCGTCGTGGATTGTAAGGCGTGGGACATATGGGATTGCACCGATTGGCGATACACCAAGTGTGTTGGAAATTTTTGGTCGAAAGAATTTTAAAAATTTCGTCATTATATGTTGACTTTTGAAAAGTTATTGTATATAATGAAGTTACAAGCAAAAACGAAAGCAAATAAAACTACAATTTTATTTTAATAAAAAGGAGCAAAAATGAACCGAAAACAGCGTAGAGACCTTGAAAAACAGGTAAAACGTTTGAATCGCACTGAACGCCAGTTGGGCAAAGCCGTTACTAACCTAAAGGAAGTAATGGGTTCTATCGCAATTCGTCGTCTTCAGAGTGGTATCGCAGACTCAAAAGACATCGAAATATTGCGTAATAGCAACTTCGCACATCTTGACAATGTAGAGGCTTGTCCCGATGGTACCAAGTGCAAACTGAATGTAGAAGGAATTCAATCTCGGCCTCAAAAGGATTTGACAGACAAGTTCAAAGACTGGGTAGAGGCCAACAAAGAGAAAGAATTCACCATCACTCGTGAGGGAGCTCGTAATTCACTTGTTTGCCTTGCGGAAGATGAAACTGAACCAAAGTGGTTATTCGACCTTTATACCGACTTGCTTATTTATGACGAGACAACCGGCGCGTATGAAGCATTGGAAATCATTGCGGCACGCGAGGAGCAAGAGCTCTTTGCTGATGTGGACAACAGTGAGCTAATCACTGATACTCAAGAAGAGTTGGAAAAACTTAGCGAGAAAGCGACTGAAGAGTAATATTTTAAAAGGAGAATAGTTCTATGAGACAAGTAGTAAACAAAGTGACAATTGAAGGTTATTTGAGAGAAAACAATCTTGAGCTCGTCCGTGACAAGACGGGCGAAGAAGTGATTCGCGGCTCGTTGATTATTGCAATCGACGATGTTCGCAGTTGCCGTGTTCAGTTCTACGTGAACAAATACAAGGCGTTGCGTGCTGGTGAAACCACCAAACAAGAAAATAAGAGCTTTGCCAAGTTGGTGGAAGTCTTGCCTGGCAATACAATGTCCGTGGCTTCGTTGATGAAAGACAATGCTTCAATGGATTTCGAAACCGCTAAAATGTCGGCAACCAAAATGTGGGCATTTGCCAGTCTGCAAGAATATCTGCGTAAAGATGAAAAAGGTGAAGTTATTTCTTCGACGACCATTCGTGGTATTTCGGCAGGTGTGAAAACCGAATCGGAAAATCACCCCTTTGAGCCCCACGCGACGTTTGAGGTGGAAATGTATATTGAATCCAAACGTCCTGAAATGAAAGACGGCGAAGAGACTGGACGTATCGTTCTTGTAGGTTTGGTTCCTGAATATGATGATAGCGTCAGCAGAATCGAATTTGTGACCGAAATCGGAGATGCAACCGATTACATCGAAGAAAACTACGAAGTCGGCCAAACCGTTAAGGTGTACGGCAACGTGATCAATACTTTTGTTCGTATTGAAAAAGAGGTCGTTGGTGGCACCTTTGGACGCACGCTGGAACCTCAATATGAAACCAAATTTACCCAAGAAAGAGAAATCTTCGGTGGTACGGCAACCCCGTTGGACGAGGATGACGAACTTGGTCTCAAAAAAGAAGAGATTAAGAAAGCGCTCACACTGCGTCAACAAAAAATCAACGAACTGCCCGATAAAGAACAGCCCGCCGCAACATCGGATGCCAAACGAGGTTTCGCAGATTCTGCGCCGGCGGCACCGAAGAAGAAATTCACTTTCGACAGCGGTAACTTCTAATTAAGTTAACAAAAAAAGGAGAATAGAATTATGGTGGATATTTTCAACCCTGAAGTATCTCAGGTAACTAAAGGTATCGAAGGCAAACTCATTCTCATTTACGGCACCAACAGCACTGGTAAGACTAAAAACCTTGCCAAGGCTGACAAGCCGTTGGTATGTTGTTTTGAGAATGGCCTCGGTGCTATTAATGGCGTCAAGAACGTCAAGATCAAAAAGTGGACTGATTGGACGAGTTTCGTTAAACAGTTGACGAGCGACAAAACCATTGCTGAGGCAAAGAAGATGTATTCTTCTATTATTATCGACACTGTCGATGGTATGGCAGACCTTGCTGCTGAGTTTGTGTGTGGCAACTTTGGAGTTGCGCGAATTAACGACGGGAACAGGGGTTACGGCTTGTGGAAAGAATATGGAGCAGAAATCAACAAGTATCTCAAGCTCCTCACCAACGCTGGTTATACCATTTTCTTCATCGCGCACGAAGGCGAACGTGTCTTCCAGGACGCACAGGGTAATGAGTATACGAAAATTTATCCCAGGGGTGACAAAAGGGTTATCGATCCTATTTGCGATCTTTGTGACATTATCGGTTATGCTCAAATCCAGCCCGATACCGAAGATGGAGAGGAAGTTCTTTCAACATTGTATTTGAAAGGTTCGCCGGCGTATCATGCTCGCAGTCGCTTTGTTCACATTGTGAAAAGCATTCCCGAATGGAATATCCAAAAACTGGATCAAGCCATCAGCGATGCAATTGTGGCAGAGGAAAAAGAAAGCGGAATAAAAGCCGCTACGGCACAGGAAACAGCCAAGAAAGTTGCCAAAGCCAAAAAAGAAGAGACCGAGAGAAAGGTTCCCATTGAAGAACTTATCTCCACAATTGGTGACAAGCTTCAAAAAATGAGTGCAAAGGAAGGAGACATTAGTAGTTACTCTGACCTTATGCAGGACGTTTTGGGCACAACCGACTTCAAGGCAAGTCAGGCAACCGAGTCTCAACGTCAACAGCTCGAAGCGTTGATTGATGGGCTTGTAGAACTTGGCTATTAAGCGAGGGTAACCGATGTCAACCTCGTTACGATGCTCCCGATGTGGCACTGCGGTAGTAGCCACATCTAAAAAGGTACTTGATGGGCAGACACTCTGCCCGTCTTGCTATCGCAAAGCCATCGAAGAGGTTAAGCTGGCAGAACAAGAGCTTGAGGAGCTGTTGGAGTATGCGAGAGAACTATTTGGTATCACCGAAATTCCTCCCGATTGGCTCGAGCAAATCAAAGCTTATAAAAAAGACAAGAAAACCTATTTTGGGATGCGAGCAACCTTATATTATTATTATGAGGTTGTGGGGAATCGAGCAGATCCAGACAAGGGATTGTGGGCAATTAGGAGTTACTACGACACAGCATCACAGTATTTTGCTGAACAAAAAGAGTTGCGACAATCCAACACACAAGTGGACTTAACCCCTATTAAACGCACAGTCATTATGTCCCCTCCCGAAAACCCCACACGGAAACCAAAATATAACATAGAGGATCTTTAACACATGGCAGAAACAAAGAAAAGACTTACTAATAAATTAGCAGTGTTACAAGTGCTTGCTTGTCTGATGAAAAACCCGCTGCTATGCAACAGGGCAGAATACAATATCGAAATGGATGACTTTGTGGAACAATTTCATCGTATATTGTATGGTGCCATTAGTAATTTATCCTCTTCTGGACTGAAAACCATTACCTACATTGATATTGACCAATACTTGGCTCAATACCCAATGCAATATAAGGTGTTTACTGATAACAGAGGTGTCGAATACGTTATTAAAGCGTTGGAAATCGCTGAAGAACGTAACTTCCCCTATTATTACAACACCTTGAAGAAGATGAGCCTCTTAAATAAACTTAAGGACAACGGCTTTGATATTAGCGATTTTTACGACGATAGTGTTGTAGATCCTCTTAAAGCTGCAGAACTTCAAGAAAGGCTCGATTCTTATACGATTGAACAAATTATAGGAACCTACGAAACCAAGTTCATTCAAGTTAAAGACACTTTTGCAAAGAATCGTGGTATCGTACAAACCAAAGTAGGCGACGGGTTGCGTGAAACCAAAGAGCGTCTCAAAGAGACACCAGAATTGGGATTGCCGTTAACCACTCCCAAGTTGACTACATTGTATCGCGGGCAACGATTGAAGAAACTTTATCTTGAATCTTCTGCACAAGGTGTTGGCAAGTCTCGTCGAATGGCTGCAGAATCTGCTCATTTGGCCGTACCCAAGATTTTTGACACAGAGCACAACTGTTGGGTGAAAACCCAGCTTCAAGAAAACGTGTTGTTTATTTCAACAGAATTGGAGTTGGAAGAAGTTCAAACAATGTGGCTGTCTTATGTTTCCGGCGTACCTGAACATAAGATTCTGGACGGCAAATACAGCGCGGGTGAGGAACAGAGAGTTGATACGGCAATCGAGTTGCTCGAGGCCTCAAATTTATACTTTGTTCAAATCAGTAACTACGATATGGACGATATCGAAAACTTAATTAGGAAGTATTACCAAATAAATAAGGTTAATTATGTGTATTACGACTATTTAAGTACCACTATCAAAATAATGTCGGAAGGTGCTACAAAATCTCGCATTAGTAACTTGCGTGAAGATCAAATCTTGTTGATGTTTACCACGAGGCTAAAAGACTTGTGTAACGAATTAGACATCTTTATTTGGACGGCTACTCAGTTGTCTGGCGACTGGAAAAACGCTAAAGAGGCCGACCAACAACTGTTGCGTGGTGCGAAATCAATTTCGGACAAGATCGACATTGGTAGCATTATGTTGCCGGTTCGTGAGGCCGACAAGCCAATTATTGAATCGTATTTGGCAAAAGGGTTCCAGCTTGAACCTACGCACGTTATCCACGTTTACAAAGTACGTCGCGGACATTATAACAATATTAAAGTCTATATTAACTTTGATCGTTCGACTTGTCGTGCCGTTGAGTGTTTTGTTACCGATAATAATGGCAACTTGTTAAACATTGAAGACACGAGTATCGAGGTTGTGTTTGACAAAACGTTCGAAGAAAAGTACGATTTTGTTTTTTGAGGTGAATAATGGATACTTCGAAAGTAAAAGCATTGTTGTCCACCGAAGACATTATCAGGTTGGTTACTGAGGGATTGGGCTCTAATGGCAATCTTTGGGATTCGTCTGGGGCACCAATTTTTCAAACAATCTGTCACAACCCGCCGGGATTTGGTAGTTACAAATTATATTATTATCCCGATTCTCAAACATTTTATTGCTACACCGAATGTGGTTCAATGGATGTTTTTGAATTGGTTCAAAAAGCGAAGGGTTTTGAATCGTTTTTAGAGGCGTATAAATACGTTATCAATTTCTTTCATTTGGATGTAAGACGTCGCGGGTTTGCTGACGATACCGAAAAAGAATTGAGTGATGATTGGAATATTTTGAACAAATATGATTTCTATCAAAAAGTTCAAAAACCTGACGCTTCGTTGCCAATATTACCCACAAATATCTTACAATGTTTTGGCCCCTTAGCCAGCCCGATGGAGTGGAAAACCGAGCACATAACGGCCGAAACGATGAGAAAGTTTGGTATTCGTGTTGATATTGCCAACCAAAAAATTATAATTCCTCACTACGATATGGATGGTAACTTAGTAGGAATTAGAGGGCGCTCGTATGACACCAACGACTTATTGGATGGGCGAAAATATATGCCAGCATATTTAGAAGGCACTTGTTATCGGCATCCGCTAGGTTCTTGTTTATACGGTTTACACGAAAATCTTGAAGCAATCAAAAAACATAAGAAGATTATGTTAGTGGAAAGTGAAAAGAGTGTCATGCAGTGCTACAGTTATTATGGTGAGAATTGTTTTGTAGCAGCTACCTGTGGCTCGTCTATATCCCCCGTACAGATTGATTTACTGTTGCGACTGGGAGTGGAAGAAGTTATTCTAGCATACGATAGAGAAAACGACACAGATCCAGAATCAGAGCTTACCAAAGCTTATGAACAAAAGTTGCTCAAAACTGTATTACCGCTTACAAAATATACTAACACATATGTAGTTATGGACTACGAAGGCTTATTGCCATATAAGGGTTCGCCCAGTGATAATGGGCGTGAAACCCTTGAAAAATTAATGAAGAAGAAGATCTATATACCATCCCCCGAAGTAGACTTCAAAAAGGAGCGAAGACGTGCCACAAAGAAGTAAAGTAGAGAGATTCTCTTATACGAAACTCGACACCTACAAACAGTGTGGGTGGAAATATAAACTTCAATATGTTGAAGGAAGATTCTTCGCCGCCGATACTATCGCTACAAGCATTGGTACCTTGGTTCACTGGATTGAACAGCGCATCTCCGAAGCGTATATCAATGGACGAGAGCCCGATTATCCTGCGCTACTTGAAGATTTTTGGAATTGCAATATTCCACAAAAAGACAAATACGATAGAACTGGTGGCATCCAGGGCGTTAACTTTTTACGACAAAAATACGTTGATGAATTTTACGAAATCGACAAATACGGTAGTTCTTATGCACAAAGATGTAAGTTCTACGCCGAGGTTGGTATTTATCGTCAACAAAAGTTTTTGGAAGAACACCCCGACATCGAGCTTGTTGATGTTGAAAAGTATTTTGAATATACGTACAAAGGGCGTTTATTCAGCGGATATATTGATCGTATATGGAGATACAAAGGTACTGATAAATATATCATCGATGATATAAAAACCAAGGCTGCGCCATTTGATGAAAAGAATGACGTACCTACACCATTACAAATGAAGATTTACACCATGGCTCTTAAAAGTTGTTACAATCTTGCAACCGAGCCAGATGAGTGTTACTGGGATTTGCCGTTTATTGATATGAGGCAACGCGCGGGAACCAAGGGATGGCTCAAACGTGCGGACGCGAAGTTAGAGAAGCTGTTTGCTGGAATCGACGCGCAAGATTGGACACCACACCCATCCCCTCTCTGTCACTGGTGTAACTTCTGCGGGACAAATCCGAACCAACCGGAAGGTGCCAAACATCTTTGTCCGTATCAGTGCCAATGGACACAGGACAATAAAACATTTGACAAACTGAACGAATGGGAAGGAATGGAACGACACGAGGCTATTATGCGCCATTATTTGATGGAACAGTGCAGAGATTTGACCGATGAGGAGCGCGAGAACATTCCGCCGGACCGCGAAAAAATTAAAAAGAAGTATAATTTTATCTTTTAAGGAGAGAACCTATGGGACTGTTTTTTGATACATTATTTGGCCCTACGCAAACAATGACACGAGAGCTTGGGTTGCGCATCTATTATATAATGACGGCTGCCTTTCGAGCTGACGAAATAAATCAAAATCCTTATAGCTTTAACTATGCGCACGCGTATCAGGTTGCGGCTAAACAACTTGATCCTATCGTCACATCTAAAGCGATTCAACAAAATGTTGCTGCTATTATCGGCGATATGTTGACTGAAGACAGGATGTTGGGGCGTCAAAACGCCGAAGAACGCGCACGAGCTTTTGCAGAACGTTTTAATACATTTTACCCAAATCTATTATAAGGAGACTATAGTTGTGACTAATCAGCTTATGTACACATTGATTCAATTTACCTGGGGCATTCTCCAAAACCTTGTGGGTTTGGTAATGTTTTTGGTATGCAAAATGCTTGGATATAAATCCAAGAAGTATAAAAACGCTATCGTGACCAAGTGGAACAACAAATACGGTTCCGTGTCACTTGGAATGTTTTTGTTTGTAACCGACGACGAGGACGAAGAGCTGGTGGCTCACGAATATGGCCACTCGTTACAAAGTCTGTTTCTTGGGCCGTTATTTTTGTTTGTGATTGGATTGCCGTCAATCTGCTGGGCGGCGTTTGGCGATAATTATATGAAAAAGCACAACAAGACTTACTATGACTTTTACACAGAAAAATTCGCCAATGAACTAGTCGGTTTAGACAGGTATGGCCATTTTCTTCCTAAAGCGGACGTGAACACAAAGAGCGATCATGAGTAAAAAGTTTTTCGTAATTGCCGATGTTCATTCGTTTTACACCGAAATGAAGAACGCGTTGGATGTGGCGGGGTTCGAAATTAACAACCCCGACCACATTTTAATCTCTTGTGGTGACGTGCTCGACCGTGGTCCGCAATCATCGGAAGTGCTAGAATTCTTACTGTCCATCCCTAAAGACCGTCGAATTTTTATTCGAGGTAACCACGAAGATTTGCTTGAAGATTGCATTAGCCGTCGTGATTTTTATCCCAATGATATTTCCAACGGCACGTTAAAAACAATTTTTAATTTGTGTGGTCTCCAAGATGACGCGTTTTGGTTTGGTGTTCCCGGCGACACGAGTAGCGATTATCATCAAATATTCGATCGCGTCGCCAACGTTAAACCCTTGTGGGACTACCTCGCAGAATGTGTCGATTTTTACGAGTTGGGCACATATATTTTTGTACACTCCTGGGTCCCTATTGGTGTTACTGACTTACGACAAGCCACCAAAGAAGAGTGGCGCAGTGCAAGATGGGGAAATCCGTTTAAGTTGTGGAATCGTGGATACCGAATTCCTGACAAAACTGTCGTGGTTGGTCATTGGCACACAAGTTGGGCGCATAGTTTCTTACATAATACAGGAACAGAATTTGGGGACGATGCTTGCTTTGATATATTTATCGACGATGGTATTGTGGGCCTCGATGCTTGCACAGTCCATAGTCACAAATGCAATTGTTTCGTAATTGAGGAGTAGAATGTCGGATTTTCAGGTAGAGATTCTTAGGCATCCAACTGACGAAGATTGGATGCTATGTAAACAATGTACTTTAGTAACAATAGGCAAAGATGCTAAACAGCCGCCAACTGACGAGTGGAAGCACAAGATTTTAGCCTCCGAACACAGCCCAATTAGGGTATTACATTTTGTGTTTCGTATCACGAATGTCCCCTATTGGGTCGTAGGGCATTTAGTGAGGCACGTTCATGCCACACCGTTTGTTAAGACGCAACGGAACGATCGTCAGAAAAACTATGACCGAGGTAAAGCACCCCAAGATGCGCCGGTTGACTTTTGCTGGGAGATGAACGCTCAGGAGCTCATGACGATTGCCCATAAGCGTTTATGTAATCAAGCAAGTCCCGAGACGCGTGCTGTAGTTGCTGAAATCTGCCGTCAAGTGGAAATACTTAACCCAGAATTCAAAGGGTTACTCGTGCCCAACTGCGTCTATCGCGGTGGAAAATGCACAGAATTTTACCCTTGTGGAGCGGCCGAGAAAATGATAGAAAAATATTCAAAAGGTGTCAGTGAAAGTTGACACCTTTCTTTATTTGTGGTAATATAACAAGAGAGAAAGGAGAGTTATATGTTTTGTTCTATACACAACCACACAGCCTATAGTAATTTACATTTGAGAGATTCCATCAATCGTATCCCTGAAATGATTAACAAAGCCATTGAATACGGCTTTAATGGTTTGGCGATCACTGACCACGAAGTTATTAGTGGTCATATTGAAGCTTTGAATTGTGGGGATAAAATACGTGAAGAACATCCTGACTTTAAGATTATCCTCGGTAACGAGATTTATCTTATAGACGAAAACGAATATAAAAACGCCGATAAGTATTGGCACTTCATTCTTTTGGCGAAAGACGAAATTGGCCACAGGCAATTGCGTGAGCTTTCCAGTCAAGCCTGGGAGCGCTCCTATATGGAACGCGGACAACGCCGCACACCCACTTTTTATCAAGATTTTGAAAGAATTATTGGTAAAAATAAAGGACATTTGATTGCCTCTACGGCGTGCGTCGGTGGTCGTTTGGGTACGAGTATTTTGCGCAGGGATTCGGATTCAATCAATTTCATGATCAATTGGATGGTAGACACCTTTGGTGAGGGAAATTGTTTTTTGGAGATGCAAGACTCCGATTCCGATGACCAACAAGATGTTAACCGTTATATCATAAAGTTGTCTGAATTTTTTGGCATACCTTATATTGTAACACAAGATGCTCACTATCTTAACAAAGAAGATCTTTCTATTTTTGAAAAGTTCTTAAACAGTAAAGAAGAAAGTGACCGCGAAGTTAACGCGTTCTATAAATACACCTATATAAAACCCGAAGATGAGATTCGTCAAATCTTGTCTTATCTCCCGAGCGACGTTGTCGATACCGCGATTAATAATACTCAATTAATTTATAATCAAATTGAATACTATGATATGCGCTGCCCTATTATTGTTCCTGAACGTAAGTTGCCAGAATTTAAAGTGCAACACTTACTCAAGGATTGGTACGAAAGTTGCCCCAACATCAAGTTTTATGCGTATAGTGAATTCCCACAAGATAGATTTTTGTTATATTCTATTGAACAGGGGATTCTTGATAAAAAGTTTGTGGTAGGCAAAGAACAAGCAGAGAGAATAGAGATTGAGCTTTATACGCTTAAAGTGGTTAGCGACTCTCTTGGCCAACGCATGAGTGCCTATCTCAACTTAGTAAAAGAAATTATCGACATTGCTTGGGAAGTCACCTTCGTCGGCGTGTCAAGAGGCTCCGCAATGTCTTTTTTGATTAACTATCTTATAGGCATTACACAAGCTAATCCTATGGTGTATAATGTCCCTTATTGGCGGTTCATGAACATCGAAAGTGGGGCTACTCTACCGGACATCGATTGCGACTTCTCGAACGACAAAGCGCCAGAATTAATGGAAGCCTTGCGCCAACATTATGGTTATGATTGTGTTTTAAACACTTTAACTTATAAAAGAGAATCATTAAAGTCTGCAATCCTGACCGCTTGTCGTGGTCTCGACATCCCAGTTGACGAAGCTCAACCTTTGTCTGCGATGGTGCCAATGTCGCGTGGGCACGTGTACACTTTGGAAGAATGTGAAAATGGCAACGAAGAACAAGGATATGAACCCGCTCCCGAACTTATCAAAGCGCTTAAAGCCTATCCTAATCTTTATGAAACGGTCTGTAAAATAGAAGGGTTAATTTCAGGTGCGGGAGTTCACGCTTCAGCTTGTTATGTGTTCTCTCACGGCTATCTTGAACATTTAGGAATGATGCGTGCCCCCAATGGCACTCGTATCACTTGCTATGATTACCGTGCGGCAGATCAGGTTGGTTCATTGAAGTTTGACTGTTTATATACCGATGCTCAAACCAAACTAATGAAATGTATAGAGCTGTTGCTTAAAGCGGGCGAGATTCAATGGCAAGGTTCGTTAAGAGCAACTTACAACAAGTATTTACATCCTGATGTGCTTGATTATACAAATCCTCAAATGTGGGAAGATATGCAAAATGGCAAGATCGCCAATCTCTTCCAGTTCGAAACTCAAGTTGGAGCCGTTTGTATCAAACGTACTCGTCCTACGTCGGTTGCGGAACTTGGAGCAGCCAACGCTGTTATGAGATTAATGGGCGAAGAGGGCGAAGAACGCCCCCTGGACAGATATGTTAGATTCCGTAACGATATCAATGAATGGTACAAAGAAATGGATGAAGCTGGTTTAACTCCTGAAGAACAGCAAGTTCTCAAAGAAGAGTTGTTGTCCAAATATGGCAATTCTGTTGAACAAGAAGATATGATGTGCTTAGTACAACGTCCTGAAATTGCGAATTTTACTTTGGGTGAGGCAAACTTGTTACGCAAAGCAGTGGCGAAAAAAGACGCAAAGAAAATTGAGAAAATGAAAAAACGTTTCTTTGAGGCAGTTGACGAAGGGGGAGAATGAACAAATGGCTAGAAAAGAGTATCTTGATTATTGTTGGAACCATTTAGTTAAACCGCAAATTGGCTATAGCTTTTCTATTCCTCACGATATTGCTTATAGTATCGAAGCAGTACAAGAGGCAAACCTTGCTACGCGCTATAATCCCCTCTTTTGGTCGTGTGCTTGCTTGTGTGTGAACGCAGGTTCTTCTGCCACCGATTTCGAAGACAATGGTGACGAAGATTATGGCGATGAAGAAAATATCACTTCGCCCTGGGAAACCGATGTCGACGACGATATTAGCGATGCCGACGAGATCAAAAAGACTAAATCCGTCCCCATCAACTATCCCAAAATTGCCAAGGCTATCAGCGACGCACAACAAAGTGGTGTGCAAATTATGTTGCCTGATATTAATCTAGCACAGTTAGACTTCATTCCCGACATTAAGCACAACGCTATTGTTTACAGTTTGTCGACCATTACTAACATCAACCAAGAGTGGGCTAAGGCCATCATTGCTGGCCGTCCTTACTCCTCGCTTGAGGATTTTATGAGCCATCTGACACTCACGCCGGTTCAAATGATTTCATTGATTAAAGCAGGTTCTTTTGATGCCATTGAGAACCGTCCGCGTCAGGCAATCATGCGCTCATATCTCGAAGCGTATGCTCGTACCAAAGTAACCTTTAAAGAAAAGGTAACCACCGTCCATTTGGGTAAAGCTATTGAGTTTGGTATTGTCCCTGACGATTATAAATCTCACGTTCGCATGTTTAACTATAAAAAGTGGATTGATAAAAACGAGAAACAGGCGGACAAGAAAATCTACGCTATCGTCGACCCTGACAGTGTTCAATTCTTTGAACGTTACCTCAAAGATAAAATGGTGTTGGGCAAAGATTACGATACCGTTCCGGCGGGATATACATTCAAAACCTCAACTTTTGAGAAAAAATACAAAGAGATTATGGCACCCGTTATGGAGTGGTTTAGCTCCAACGAAGGCCGTCAAGCTTTATATCGTGCGGAATGTGAAGATGTGGTTAAGTCAATGTGGGATAAATATTGCCAAGGAAGTCTGAGCACGTGGGAAATGTCATCAATGAGTTTCTATTACAGCGGCCACGAATTGGCGAATATGAAATCGCTCGCATATAATCTACGTTCTTTTAAAGACCTCCCCGAAGAACTCAAACCTCTTAGGATGAAAACGCTTAAAAGCGGTAAAGAAACTCCCGTATACGATGTGGTTGGTATTGCTGGCACTGTGGTCGGCGCTAATAATAATAAACATATTGTGACCTTACTCACCCCAACGGGCGTGGTAGATGTCAAGTTTTATGCCGAGGCTTATATTCATTATAACAAGAATATTAGTACGGTGGACACCAATGGCAAGAAAACAATGATTGAAAAATCTTGGTTTACACGCGGTAATAAATTGCTTATATATGGCGTACGCCAAGAAAATATGTTTTTACCAAAGACCGATTATGATAAGGGTATCCGTCATTCGGTTAATTTAATTGAATCATGCTCGAGCGAATATCCCAAAATAAAATTCGAGCGTGAAAAAACAAAGAATTCGTCACAATAAGTTGACAACAGGAGCTTTTTGTGTTAATATGAATTCAAATTGCAAGCAGAGGTAGTAATGGACGCAAATTACGCATTGGCCGCATCGTCGGCTTTTGAAGATAAAGTTAGATTAAAAGTACGAGTTGAAAGGATTATTTATCCAAAAAATGGTCAAACTTCCGGCAGTTGGACCATTGCTGCTTTTCGTATTGAGGAAGTGCTGGAGGGAGAGGTTCCAGAATGCTTTCAGTGGTCTTTGCGTTTTACTGCCAAGGGTTCGATGCCTGCGTTAAATGCACGTGACACTTACACAATGGTTGCTCATCTTGTCGAAGACGCCAAATACGGGCTGCAATACGAAGTCGATCTGATGTGTCTTGATTACGACTTGACCGATAAAGATGACCAACTTAAATTTTTCTCTTTCTTTTTAACTCCAACACAAACTGCGGCGTTATATGAGAATTGCGATAATCCATTGGTGCTGTTACAAAACCACGACACGAAAGCCTTAATGAAAATAAAAGGTATTGGTCCGGTGACAGCGCAACGTATGATTAACAAGTACGAGGATAGTAAAGACTTAAGTCTCGCATTTGTTCGGTTTTATGATTTAGGGTTAACGAAGGGTGCGATTGAGAAATTGGTGCACTTTTATGGTTCTCCTGAGGCGGCGGTCGAAGTTATCGAGAAGAATCCGTATTTGTTAATTATTCAAGTGCCTGGCTACGGATGGGCTAAGGCAGACGCTATAGCGATGTCACAAGGACTTGCTCACGACTCAGATGAACGTATGGGCGCCTATCTGGTACATTATCTCAGAGAACAAGCAGAGATGAACGGCAACTCTTGGGTAAGCGTCGAAGACTTGTGTGTGGTTATTGATCAGGTTTGCGACCCGCAAAACGATGAGCGAATTTATGAGCTTATTCGTCGTAATATTAAAAATCACGTTTTGTATTATGATAAAGAAACCGAACGTGTTGGGTTAATGGAATACCGTGAACTTGAACAACAAATCGCCAATGAGATACTTCGTATTCAACGCGGCGCAGCTCATATTGAGATTAATCCAGAACGAGCTGAAACAATAATTCGTAGCGTGGAACTAGAACAAGGCTTCGAATATACTGAGGAACAGCGAACCGCGATTTGGAACACTTTGAACAATCAGTTCAGTATTTTGACGGGATCCGCCGGTGTGGGCAAATCTAGCGTAGTAAATGGCATCGCTCACGTCCTCGAAGCTCATAATTTCCGCGTTGCGCAAGTGTCTTTATCAGGTCGTGCTGCCTCTAAATTGACTGAAATAACTCATATTGAAGGAAAAACGATCCATCGGTTACTTAAGTATGATCCAGAGTCAGGTAAATTCTTTCACAACAAAGAGAATCCCGTACCATATGACATTATTATCGGCGACGAAGTATCAATGTGGGGTGGGGAAATTACCCTTTCTTTGTTACAAGCAATCCCAACCGGCGCCAAAGTGTTATTTATTGGTGATACCAAACAGCTTGAAGCAATTGGGTTAGCCAGCGTTCTCACCGACACAATCAAATCACACACGATGCCAACTGTCCAGTTAACAAAAATACAACGACAACAGGCAGATAGCGGCATTATCACACAATCACTTAAGGTTGCATGTGGAGAACAAATTGTGGGGCCGAAAACCAGTGGTGTTGAATATCGTGGAGTTCGTAAAGATTTTAAACTTGTTACTTATATTGATAGCGCTTTGACACAATCAAAAATTATTGACGAGTTTAAGGAACTTTATATTAACCAACACGTTCCAGCAAATGACATCCAGGTGTTAGTTCCGATGCGTAGTCGAGGCGAGGCCAGCTGTAGAGCGTTAAACCTAGCCATTCAAGAGATTGTCAACGGTACGCCCAGTGTGGATGAAATAACAGTACCATATACCGACGGGAACTATAAATACAGTTATACGTACCGTCCTAATGATCGAATCATCATTATGAAAAACAACTACAAGACCATCAATATAGAAGGCAACAAAGAACCTATCTATAATGGGAATGTAGGTTATATTAAACAAATTGGACCTGATTTTATGATTGTCAATTTGACAGAGCAAGGTGATATTGTTTTGGGAGCAGAGGATTATAACAACCTTTCTTTAGGATATGCTATCACCGTGCATAAAAAACAGGGCGACTCATCCCCGTATGTAATCGGAGCTATCGACAGCTCGTCATACGCTCTAATGTCCAAAGAATTGCTGTACACAATGATTACTCGAGCTCGTAAATATTGCGTTTTGATTGGACAGAAGAAAATTTTACAACAAGCAGTCAAAATTAGTCGTGTGAAAACAAAACAAACCTGGCTGTGCGAGCTCTTGCAAGAAGCGACAAAACCAAAGGAGTATGCAGATGACCAACAAGTGTGAAGAGTTTACAAATCTTGATGAACTTACAGTTGAATTGGGGAAACTTGGGCAAGTTAGTCCCCTTCCTAGTTTGAATGAATACGAAACCTATCTCGATCTCAACGAACGTATTATTTATATCGATTTCGATATCGACGACACTCTTATTGAGTACTCTCGTCGAATCATTCGTTGGAATCGCCAAGATAAGGATATACCCATCGAAGAACGCAAACCCATTAAAGTTTTAGTAAATTCTTATGGTGGGAGTCTGGACGCTTGCTTGCACTTCATTGACACTTTGTTGCTGAGTAAGACTCCGGTGTATACTTACAACGTAGGTGTAGCAATGTCGGCTGGGTTCTATATCATGCTCGCTGGTAGCCAGCGTTTTGCGTATCCTAACGCTCAGTTCTTAATCCATAGTGGTTCTGGCGGTGCTGCGGGAACCTATGAACAAAGCAAAAGCCAAATGGAACACTATACGCGGTGTGTAGAATTACTGAAAAAATATGTCCTCGATAGAACCACCATTCCAGAGAAGACATATAATAAAAAAAGAAGCACAGAATGGTTTATTTGGGCAAAAGATGCTATAGAGTTAGGTATCATCCACGGACTGGTTTCGTCGTTGGATGAAATTTAAAAAAGTTTTTTGTCATTACGTGTTGACAATTTTCCAAAAGTGTGCTAATATCAGTGTATAAACAACAAGTGAGGTACACTATGGAAAATTGCAACGCAACAAAACACGGATTAGAAAGAGTGATTCAACGCTCAAATTGTAAAGACGCTGTCGCATATATCGACAGAGCATATCGCAACGGTAAAAAGCCTAACACGTTTACGCATCCCAAATTTCGTAAGTATTTACAAAAGGTCGCGTCTCGTTCTTGTATAGACGCAGAGCTCAGGGTATTCGGGAATCAAATCTTCGTGTTTAGCCCAACTGCTGAACTAATCACAGTTCTGGACATTCCAGATACATATGGGATACACAAGTATCGCAAGTAACAGGAGACGATTATGATTGAACTTAGGAAAGCTATGAGACAAGCTGGCTGTTCATCGGCTTTTATCTCATTTGCGACACGACTTCTTCGTGAACAAGAAATAATTTGGTCGGATACTCAAATTGAGTCGAACTGGATTAGTGTTCGCGTTGAAGATGGCTATAGAAGAATAGAAATTGACGACTGAAAGGAGAATTTGTATATGCACGACAATATATATGTCGAAGGACTTGAGGAAGGCCAGGTGTTGGCCGATGAAATATGGACAAAGATCGACCAAGAAATCACTCTTCATTCTGAGGACGAATTAAAAAAAGGATTTATCGTTCGCGGTTTTAGTGATTATTTGTTCCTCGTCATTAAAAAAATGAATCTCGAATTCGATTTTATCAAATTGGTTCCTGTATTCACGGCTGAGGACGCAGAACAAAAACTTGCCGACCTGAACGTCTTGGATATTGCTCCCGGTGGTGTTTCGAGAATCACTGGAGAATGCTGCCCAGATAAGGTATGGTTAATTAATCTCGACGGGTTGATTAAGAATCCTGCCACCAATCATTTGTGTAAATTTAACAACGATAAGCTTGGTAAGGTTATTATTGCACATAATGAGGCATTCGGTCCGTTTTATGTGGGCGTCCCCAATAGCGACAGCAACGGTGACGGTAACTTCAACTGTGTTGGGTTCTTACATATTGATGAAGCCATCGATTTTATCGAAAAGAAAAAATGGCTTGACAAAGATTATATGCAGGGTACCAACCAACAAGGAGAATGATTATGCAAGCAGAAAAGTATTTGAACTTTAAACTCGATGACATTTTAAAGGGTGGTCAAGCAAGCAAAGACTTTAACGACTTCATTAGAATACTCCTGGCACAAGACCAAGATATTAAAATCTGGAGCGACGGGATGTATGTCAGCGTAGAGTACAATTATGCAGACCGCGAATACGGTTGCCCATATCTTGTGTGGGTAGACCCCAACAAAGAATACGTCCAAGAATATGATGTGGATCCTGACGAAGATCCTAAGGAACCAGAAGAAGAGGGCGACGATGAAGAAATTCCTCAGCCCGCCAATGTTGTCTTCCTAGACAAATAACAACTTGCGGTATAATACCGCACGTGGGACATAGAAAAGTTTCGACCGTACTTAAATCCGAAGTGAACTGTACGGGACCTGGGGGCAGCACCCAGATGTTCCACCAATATCAGAGAAGGATTTGGCAGACAACACGAGTGTTGTGACACTAGAATAATCCGAAGCGTTATCGGACGAATGCACCGAAGGTTGACGAGCAACGGAAAAACTCGAACTCTTTTCTAGGGTTCTCCTGGCGTTGGCGGACAACGTAAAAATCACCTCTTTCCTTTTTGTTTGTGTGGGTCGCCAATCCTTCCTCTGATATTACAAAAAATCCCAAAAAATACGGCAAATAAAACTGTGATTTTATTTGTACTTTTTTGTCACTAGAAGTTGACAAAATCCATATAAAGCAGTAAAATTTTGACATAACACAACTTGGAGCATATTTATGGCTAAACAGAAAAAACTTTTTGCTCGCCCCTTCGTGAAGTGGGCAGGTGGTAAAACCCAACTCATTCCTCAATTGGATAAACTTCTTCCGGTGTCTAAATCAGGTGAAGACTTCTACACTAGAGTGAAGTCAGGGGAATACACAACATATGTAGAGCCGCTTGTTGGCAGTGGGGCAATGCTTTTTTATATGATGCAACGTTATCCGTTCCGTCGCGGCGTTATTTGCGACCGTAATGCTGAACTGATTAATGTGTATCAGTGCCTTAAGAGAAATCATCAAAGATTAATAGACGAATTGCGTACGCTTCAAACGAAGTACGACGGACAGGCGACCTTGGATGGTAAGAAAGGGGTTTACCTGTTGACAAGACAATCGTTCAACACCACCGAGCTCTCTCATACAAATTGTTACCAAAAAGCGGCTGAGTTTATTTTTCTAAACAAAACCTGTTTTAATGGTTTGTATAGAGTCAACAGTAAGGGCGAGTTCAATGTTCCGTTTGGTCAATATGACACAGCAACGATTTGCGATGCTGACAACCTCAAGAGATGCGCGGACATTCTTCAAAAGGTGGATATTTACCGTGGTGATTTCACTGAAGTAGAGTGGGATATCGAGAAAGGCTCTTTTGTCTACTTCGATCCCCCTTACCGTCCTCTCAAGGGTAAAAACTCTTTTACCGCTTACGACAAAGATGGGTTCGGTGACGAAGAACAAAACCGCCTGTGTGAGTTTTTTATCAAAAGTGGTCAAACCGGTGCGGCGACGATGTTGTCGAATTCGGCTGACGAAAATGACACTTCTCTTCGTGATAAATATGAAAGCACAGAGGGACTGTACGTTCATGAAGTTTTAGCTCGTCGTAACATCAACAGTAAGGGCGATGCGCGTGGGCAAATCAAAGAGTTGGTTATCGTTAATTACAAGTAGGATATTTTATCATTATCCGAAAGTTTTGCTGGTGTGGCTCAATGGCAGAGCAGCTGATTTGTAATCAGCAGGTTGTTGGTTCGACTCCGACCACCAGCTCCATATAGGTTAACCGCCTTGCAAACCTAAGTGAGTTGCAACACCTCTAGGGGAGATAAAAGGTTGGGTGTTCTGATTGACAACGCTGCTAAAATGAAGAGTCAATAAGTGGTCATTTCAATTTGCAACGTGATGACTGCGAAATCAATGGCGTATAGTGTAATGGTGAGCACAGCAGACTTTGACTCTGCTAGTAATAGTTCAAATCTATTTACGCCTGCCACAAGTGGTTGCATACCGCCACTAAAATCTAGGATATGCTGACGCCAGCGAAAGGGCTGTAAAAACTCCTGCTTGGATAAATGTTGGAGGGCGTGGTTGATTTTATCCTACACCACACAAATCGGGTAAAGCCGATATTTACGTTAGGTTGTCTCGTTTCTAACATTGTCAATTGGGCAAACGAGGCTGACTGTCGAACAAAGATTCGTCCAAAGCTCGAGATACGGCAAGAGGAGCAATGAAGGTGATTGGCCTATTCCTTCTAAATAATTAGCTAACATCAAGTTTTTATACGGTTCGGTAGTTCAGTTGGTTAGAACGCTAGCCTGTCACGCTAGAGGTCAGGGGTTCGAGACCCCTCCGAATCGCCACCCATTGGAGGTTTATATGATTGACGATAAGCCTGTAATTGTTACAGACCCTAAGAAAATCAAAGAGATTAAAGAAGCACTACAATCAAGTATGGTGTATACCGAAGATATTGCACCAGCCACCCCATCTCCGCTGCCTGAAAATGCAGCAGAGATGTGGTTTGGGAAACGCAAACAATAATAATATGTGACCGTGGCGGAATTGGCAGACGCGCCAGCCTTAGGAGCTGGTATCACAGATGTGTGAGTTCGAGTCTCACTGGTCGCACCACGGCGACACGACAAATGGTCGCCCGACTGACAAAAATCGTATGTGCAGTGATAGAGCATAGGTTACTAACTAATTCGCGGTAAGTTAATGTAACAAGGTACTCAAAGTACAAGAGTACGGTAGTAGTTTGGAAACGGTTCTATTACAATTTTTAACGGGGCTACCCAGAAAACGCTCCCAAAATCCGGGATGTCGGAAGTATGGGCGGCCCCCTTTTCTTCGGGGTGTAGCGCAGATGGTAGCGCGCGTGGTTTGGGACCATGAGGTCGCACGTTCAAATCGTGTCACCCCGACCAAAATAATTTTTAAGGAGCAAGGTATATGACAATTCTTTACAGTACACACTGTCCCAAGTGTAAAATGCTTGAGACAAAACTTACCCAAGCGGGTGTAGATTTTACAGTAGTTGACGACATCGAACAAATGAAAGCATTGAAATATAATTCAGCGCCTCACTTGGTTGTCGACGGAGTATCTTATGATTTCAATGAAGCCATCAAATGGCTGAAAACCAGAGGTTGACCCTTATAAAAGGGCAACCCCTTTTTTACTAATTAAAATATATATGGGAGTATTCTATGACAAAACGAAAGCTACACATTAATATCAACCTTGACAAAGATTTTGTCACTACACTTAAACACCTCAATAGAAAATACGGCGACCAAATGTGTTATCTCAACGGCTTAGCCGACAAACAAATTAATTATACAGAGTTCATTGATCAATTTGTGAAGTCTACATCAGTTGCCGATGCTTCTATTGACAGCAACGCCAACATAGACCATAAAGATATTACGACGCTCGAAAACGAAATGTCAAAGCCACATTCTAAGCTACTTGCTTTCCATAAAATCTTCTATGAAATGAAGAAGAAATACGGTCTCAAAGAAGCACAGAGATGGGCTGAAGAAGAATGGAACGGAGGGTTCTATTTGCACGATTTTTGTTCGGCGACGTTTCGTTCCTATTGTTTCGCGTATGATCTAACCCCACTCGTAAACAAAGGGTTGTTCTTTGTTAACAATTTCAACGCACAGCCGCCCCAACATCTAACAACCTACACGGATTTTGTTGGAGAAATGGTAAGCTGGTGCGCAAACAGGACTTCCGGTGCTGTTGGTCTTCCCAACTTCTTGATTTATAGTTTTTATTTCTGGAAGAAAGACTGTGAGAACAAATACTATCTCAATTCTCCTGAATATTACCGTGACCAAGAGTTCCAGCGTATTATTTACAAACTGAATCAACCTTACCTGCGCGTTACGCAAAGTGCATTTACAAACTTTTCTATCTTTGACCGCGAATACCTTATGGCATTATTCGGCGGAGTAGAGTATCCCGATGGAACGTGTGTGATTGACTACATCGACGAACTCATTGAATATCAAAAAGCCTTTATGGAAAAGGTTAGTGAAATTCGTTCAATCAACATGATGACGTTCCCGGTGCTCACTTATGCTCTTCTTCGTATCGACGGCAAATTCGTTGATGAAGATTTTGCAAAATGGTGTTGCAAACACAATATGAAATGGGCCGACAGCAACTTCTTTATAAGCAAAGATGTCACCAGTCTTTCTAACTGTTGTCGCCTTGTGAGTGATGTTAAAAATCTCGGGTATTTTAATTCCATTGGGGGCACCGCCCTCGAGGTCGGCGCTGTCAAAGTTAACACAATTAACTTAGCTCGCATCGCATACGTTACAAAAGTATGGAGCGAGAAAAACCACATCACCAACAAAGCACAAATTAAAGCCTATTATCTTGACTTGCTCAAATCGAAGGTTAACCTGTGTTTAAGAGTGCTTGACCGTGTGCGTTCAATCATTGCTCGCAATATTGAAAAAGGATTGCTCCCCAATTACACACTCGATCTCATTCACCTCAAGTCCCAATACAACACAATCGGAATCACAGGTTTATGGGAAGCAATCAAGCACTTAAACGGCACATATGTCGACACCCTTGGTAACGCGAATTACACGCCAAGTGGCCTTGAATTTGCCACCGAAATCCTCGCTGCAATTCATGACGCAAAAGACCTGTTTATCCAAACAGAAAAGGTAGATTATCAAATCAATATTGAACAAGTGCCCGCTGAACGCTGCGCGACTATTTTACAAGAAAAAGACAAACTCTTGTACGCAAATGGCGAATACGATCTTCCTCTTTACGGTAACCAATGGATTCCGCTGGCGACGCACACCTCGCTCCATAATAAAATGATAGCGAGCTCAACTCTCGATGCGGCTTGCAGTGGTGGTTCGATTGCGCATATTAACATCGATGCGCCCCTCTCAGACTTCGACACGGCATGGAAACTGCTCAACACTGTGGCTGACTTTGGAGTCCCGTATTTCGCCTTCTGCACCCGCATCAGTGCGTGTAAAAATAACCACGGTTTTTACGGCGACATCTGCCCAATCTGTGGAGAACCCGTCGAAACAACTTACCAACGCATTGTCGGATTCCTGACGCCGGAAAAAACATATTCCAAAGAGCGTAAGGCGGAATTTGCAAAACGCGACTGGTTTTCGGTGAACTCTGATGAAAATTAAGTTTATCAAAGACGAAGATTTCGTCAATTATAAGAAGCCCGCCATGTTCATCGGGGCGTGTATGTGTGACTTCAAATGTTGCACTGAAAATAATCTCCCTATCTCCACGTGCCAAAACGCGGAGTGGGGACAATGTCCCATTAAATCAATTTCGACTGATGACATCATCCTTCGTTTTCTTTCGAATCCATTCACCGACGCCGTAGTTTTTGGTGGTCTCGAGCCTTTCCTTCAAATCACCGAAGTCATTGAATTTATTGATAAATTACGGAACACTTACAACAGTACCGCCGACGTCGTAATCTACACGGGTTACACCGAAGATGAAGTGCGCAGCACACGGTTTAGCCACGATTATCATCAACTTCAGCAGTATAAAAACGTTATTATTAAATTTGGACGATATATTCCTAACCGCCCATCGAGGTACGATGACGTCTTGGGTGTCACGCTGGCGAGCGACAATCAGTACGCGAAACTTTTGTAAAAACCACAAAGAAACTTGTCACATAATGTTGACAGGTTTCTTTTTTTTTGCTATACTCAATATGTAATTAAAAACCGATAAGGAGCGACAACTATGGATGAATTTTTCTTAACGTGGTTAGCGATGGAACAAGATATTAAAGACGAGCAAATGACGGCGCTCGAAGATTACGGGTTCGATGACGATGACGACGAATATCAGTACGATGATATCGACGACGATTCCGACGATGAATTCTTCGATGATTGCCTTGACTGTTCCGGCCCATTGTGGGGAATTGATAACGACACTGTAATGGACGACGAGGATTACGACGATGTCCAACTCTAAGGCCGACGTTCAAATTATGAAAATTGCAAAAATCCTACACGGTCCTTCGTGTGGGACAACAAACTGCGCCGATTGTCATTACCATGACATTCCGTCAATCTTTCCAGTCAACGATAGGTGCCACGATTATTATTCGGCAATCGAATTGGTGAGGCAGGGATTCGTGGACGGCGCAGATTTTGTTCAATTTCTAAACGATGCGGGCAACATAACAGACGGCAACCCCAAAGACCTGATACACAAATATCAGGACACCGTTCTACACGAAAATTAGGAGAGACATGAATTTAATTCAGTATTGGAAAGAAAAAAACAAGCAAGATTTTGATGCGTTTGTTAAAACCAACACATCAGTATCACAAATTCAAGCATTAACAGAACTCAAAAAAGATGCTGTCGAATTAACCACTGACGAATTTGGGCGAGTGGAAGTTGTTGAAATTGACGCAATTGATAAACTCATTAGCAAAATCGAAGGGGGGAATCCCATTGTTGAAAACAACAAAACCATTACAGATCAATACATTGGTCAATTGGTGGAGGAAATAACCTTACTTGGTATTGAAAAAGAATATCGAGACGACTTGCTCAAACGTTTTGCAAAAAATTTAAAAGCCCATATTTTGGCTGTTATGTTGTCAGGCGACAAAATATCTTGCAAAGATATATCGAATGCAAAAGTAATTTTGTATTATATCAACCGGCAACTAAACGACACTTTTGGGTTAAACGAGCCTCTTAACGCTGCAAATCAGTTTTTGGCAGAACCTGACCTTGTTAAAAAATATCAACTCGACGAATTTTTGGAGGAACACAAAGATGACTAAACAAGAGCAAATCGAGGAAATGACGAAAGAAAGAAACGAAATAAAAGATATTATGAAACTTTTAGATAAATGTGTTTCATTAAATCCAATGTATAAAAGTGAAGTTGCAAGTGTTCTCTATGGAAACAACTACCGAAAACTCCCTGAAGATAGCGTTGTGCTTTCAAGAGAAGAGTATGAAATGTTAAAAAGTTTATACGATACTCAAAAAGGTGCGATTATGACTTCAAGTATAGGTGATTTACCTTTAACGGTTGAAGGGTTAAGAAAAGCAGTTGACGAGATTACAAGACTTAATAGAGTTGAAACTGAACTGCAAGAACTCAATGCAAAATATTACAACGAAGCGAAAGATTTAAGGCGAGAACTTAAACAAACGCGCAAGGAAACGGCGGAAAAGATTATCTCTGCTATGAAGACAATGATAATAAACAGAAGAGCAGATGAACGTAGTGGTCTGAATACGATATACACTACTTACTCTCCTGAACGACTGTTTGATGACATATTAGATTATGTAAGAATTGCTATGGGTGTAGAGGTTGAAGAATGAATAAAGACGATATTAAGAAAGCATTAGAGTGTTGCTCAAATCCGAGCATCAACCCTTGTAAGGACTGCCCGTATAATAAAAACGGTGATTTTAGTTATTGTAATGACAAAATTCTCAAAGACACACTCAACCTTATAACCGAGCAAGAGAAAGAGATTGAGCGTTTGAAAGATGAGAACAAAGAAAACTGCTGGAAGTGTATTGAGGCGAAGCGTGTTACGGAAGAAGACTATGCAAAACTTCAAGAAGAGTTTGCAAATTATCAAATCGCAAGTGATAAAGAAATGATAGCACAGGTCAAGCAAGCGAAAATCGACGTGCTGAACAAGTTGAGAGAACGTGTTGAAACCGCGATAGACGCTTATTTCAATTTAGATGGTGGTGGTTATTATCTCGCAGAGGGTGCAATGAATGATATCGACGAACTATTAAAGGAGTATGAAAATGACACTTAAAGAATTATTGATACAATATGGAAACACAACCGATCCGGTTAAAGAAGCAGACATCATAAAAAGATGGTTTGTTGAAAACGACTTTGAAGATATAGGACTGTCTATGATTCCCAGCTTGTCGGCGCATAAAATCAAGAAATTGCAAGATAAATTGTCGTTCGCACAATCTTGGCTCCCGAGCAAGATTGATGTGAACTGTAACAAAGAGTTTGCTAACGATAAACTAACTGCCGATATGTTAAATCGCATTATAACATATTGTATGCTGTCTATGCCGTTACCAGATGACATTCTTGAATGGGCAAAAGAAAATATTCCTAACATAAATGTTCCGAGAGTGTTTTTTATGCCGACAGTAAAATATCTTAAAGAAAGATATAACATAGAATTTAAAGATAAACCACAGTGGGAGTTTTAGGAAAACATTTGAGAGGGTAGAATGACGGATAAACAAATTGAAGATAAAATAAGAAAAGTATCGAATAAGATTAGTAATTATACAAATAGAAATATAGACTATTGTTGCACCTTTGAATGTAGGTGCCCGTTTATGGACAATGACGATTTTAGCAATATATCGTGTACTGTATGTAAAGTAATCGGTGCGGCAATAAGAGCAGACGCAATAACAGTAGGAGAATAAAAATGGGATACAGACATTATTTTTATTTAGTTAAAAAATCGGATATAGAAAAATGCAACAATATAAGTCTTAGCGAATTAAAACGACAGTATGGCGATGCTGACAGCGGTTATATAGATTTCGATGAAATTTTTCCACGAACTGAAATCTTTGAATTCGGCAAATTATATTATGAAGATACCGCCGAAAGAATATACAACACCGGCAAACCATTATTTGGCGACAAAGATTGCCAGGAATATTTTGAAGCTTATTACCCTTTCGTTGTCGGTAAAGAAGGTTTGTTAGAAGCAATTAAGATATATAAGGAAAAGGCCATAAGTGCTTATCAATCGCTTTTAGGGGACGGACAAGAAGTCCAGTACCCATTAGGTATCACTATGACAGAGGATATATCCGAATATGATAAAATGAAGAATTTTGTAAAAAGCAGACTTCTTTGGATACAAAAGTACCATTTTGAAAATATAGACGAAACAAATAAATATACAGTATCTGCAAGTTATATGTACGAACACGCAATCTTTAACCTAATTCATTTACTAAAAGTTATTGATTGGGACAATGAAACTATTTTATTTTATGGATGGTAAACATAAATGAAAACAATTTATATAATAAATTACGATACAGAATTTTTTATCACCGAAATCCCCATATTGACGGAATCTGACCAGGCGTACATCTTCGATTACGAACGTCTCACTACTGACCAACACCGCGCTCTCGATTGGGAAGACACCTTGAATAAAAGCGAGGAAAACACCACCAACTGGACGACCGATAAGGCTCGCTTTGAAACCCTGAAACAAGATTATATCAAAAATAAGTTAGCTCAACTTAACGCCGGCGCTATTTGTGCCACCAGCCGCTTTGAACGCGCTGTTCTCAGTGCGCATCAACTGGGGTTCATGTTCTGAAAAAATTTTTCAAAATATGTTGACAAAAGCTAACCCCTGTGCTATACTAACAATATAACACACAAGGAGCGTAACTATGGAATTATTATTAACCAGTTTAGATCTCACAATCAGTGAGGATTATGACGACAAATTTGAAGCCCTCACCACCCTCGAGGACTTCTCAGATGACCTGAAAAAACATACCCCCGAAGAAGTCTTCCAATTCATTAAAGATTGGGTGAAAAAAACACGCCGCACGCTTCGCGAAGAACTCATCGAAGATGGACGTTGTCCCGATTGCGGGGAAGAACTCGAAGAAGAGGTTGAAACCGATATAGGGTATCTTGACGGAAGACCTGCTTATCAAGTAAGCGAAGTGGTTGGAAGGTACTGCCCTGAATGTGGTTGGGAGGAATGAGCATGGCACAATCGACTATCACTACCGAGGTGTGCAAAGTCACCACTCCCGAAAATCCCGTACCCACCAAAGAGATTCTCTTATCTCTTTTTCTAGAGCTTACACAAGCTGTAGATTTTCTCATTCCCAACAAGACGTATTATTTCTCGTATAATACACACATCGCAGAAAACACAGTTACTCATTATTTACGGCTGGGAAAACCGGACGCTGCTGACATCGCTCGAATCAAACAAATTATCGCGGACCCAAATCAGGTCCAGGAAATAGATTGTTTCTTCCCGCGTGTGTTTGAGTTGGTGATGGACCGAACCCTCGGTTATAAAACTCTCACCGATATCAACAAAAACCTGTTCCGAGCATTCCTCGCGAAAATGGCAGATGGTATCGAGAATAACAAATTACTACTGAACGACTTTATAATACTTACAGAAAAGCGCCAAAATATTCAGCTGCCGCTCGCAGTCTTGATTTATTGGTTCCCGAAACAAGAGGAGGTATAATATGGCAAACAATAGAATCTACTTAAGATGCAAACAATGCGGAGACGCTCTTTATTTGGGCAAACACGACGGCGATGGCCTGTGGGTTTATCAAGAATACGGTATTCCCCTCTCGCAAGCCCTCAACGACTTCTTTTTCGCTCATCACAGGTGCACCAAACCCCTCCCGGAAGGCGAGTACGACCTCGGTCTTGGTACGCCGTTCTCGAAAATCACGCGATTTGATACCAACTTCGAAATCGCATACGAGTGCGACGACGATGAGACTATTAACGAAGAATATACGAAAAGAGAGATAAATCATGAAAATTAAAGAAAGCAAAAAGATGTCCCACAAGGACGTATTACAGTTTTTCAACACCCTCACCCTCATCGGCACCAGTATGAGAGGTCTTAAAGAAGAGAGCGACGTAGCTCTCACGGCGTTTTACTCACTCATAATAAGTCGCAGCAGTGTGATTGCTTACATAACCCGCGCCCTCGCTCCTATTGGTCTCGAGAAGTTTATGCCCACCCATGAGCTGATCGCTTACATCCAAAAAACCGTTGACGAGCGTCTCATGCAACGGCTGGCGACTTATTCGTGCCAGAAAACAGAATACGACGAAACCAAAGTCTGCGTAGAGAGACGTAGTGAGCTCACTCTTGACGAAGACCGTTACACCGACAAAAGGAACGAGTCTCTCACGATGCTCTTCTCTAAACGCGCCAAATATAACTTCTGTTATAATGTCATTTGCACTCAGCTCAACAAAATAGCTCAAGCGATGGCGATGACGATTGATTACGCCACGATTCTCCACGAGAGTGAGCAGCGACTCCTCACGGCGATGGGGAAAGAGAATGAGCCGTTATTTAACGTAAAGGACTGAACCATGAAACTGTAAAAGGATTAAAAGGAGAATTGAATTATGAGCAAATTTGAGTTTGGAGACATCATTAGAGGTGCTGTTATAGCACTAGGTAGCGACGAGCTAAACGAGGTTCCTTGTGTTGGAATTGTTGTACCGTACGATCACGTAGGCGCCACTGACCAACAGGGTACCGTCATCATTTCTGGCTCGTATAGAGGATATACGTTTCCGAGCGTTGACGAAGATAATTTTGAACTTGTCCCCGAAGAAGAACTGGGGCATCTTAACTTATTGTAATTTGGGAGGAGAAAATAATTATGCAAATTGGAGCAGTTTGGGATGCAAAAGTCATCCACTTGAACTATACCCTGAAAGGCAAGGTGTTGGTCGTTGACGACGCAATGTTGGGTCGGGCAGTCAATGCAACTACATTGCCTTTTGCAATCAATGATGTAACCTTTGTTTCAGGGGCAGACGATCGTATGCCTCAAGTGGGAGACTTGATAACCGTTGAGCTTACCACCAAGGCAATCTTTGGTCGTAGTTTCGATGTTGGCACAGTTAATGTAAAATTAACCGATGTGGTGATTACGGATATCGACAAGTACGACAATCTGTATGTGACAGCAAGTTTCAATATTTCGGGCGTGACAACCGGACATCCGTATAATACGTTGTTTTAAGTATGGTTAGAATCAAGATTGTTGAAACGCGTTGGGATTCTGTCACAAATAGTTGACAAACGACGACGGCTGATGTATAATAAGAAGAAAAAGGAGCAAAGAAGATGGCTGACGAAACCAAACAAGCATTCGAGGACTTAACCAACAAACGTTGTCGTACGTGCGCTGTCTGCGGCAAACCCGAAAACGATGGGCTGCTCTTTGATGACTCTGCGTGGATCTGCAACGACTGCCGAGCGGTGCTGGGTCAGTTGAGAGGATGCTACATTCGTTCAGTTAGACGTAAAGAGAAGAGCCAGCAAATCAAGAACGGCTTAACCAACGAACGAGCCCGTCTGCTGATTGAAAGCTGGTTCTGTAACTTTTGCCCCAACAAGGGACAACCTTGTATGGATACCCTCGAAAGCGAACGTCAGTGCGTGAATGATACAAAGTTAGCGAAGATTGGGTTGTACGTCGGACATCGAGAGTTTCCGCTGATTAAGAATATGAAAGTCAATCGCCCTCGTTTTGTTCAAGTACGAGAACAAGAGACGTGCGATAACTGCGGACGAGAATTCCCGTCGGGCAACGCTATGGCCAGAGTCGAAGTTTATGGCCGGACGACGGAGAACGAAACATGGGGACACTCCTACGTGTTCTGTCCGATGTGTGCTAAAATGCTTTTGAGAAAGGCTGAAAGAGCAGAACAAGAAGGTAATTTATAAGACTATAATCAGACTCATATAGACCGAATGGTCTATATGAACTCTTAATTTTTAGGGGTGTGGTCAGAAGTGGTCAGAAATTGCATAGGGCGTCCTGGACCTCTGTGTAAAAAGGGCCAAATTTCCCCCTAACCGCCCATAACCCGCTATAAACCCCCATAAACCCCTATAAATCACTCTAAATCACCGCCAAAGGAGGCAACAAATGACAACTAACTCATCATCGTACGAACTCGAACACGAACTCCGATATCGTCTTCCGAAGTCGGTCTTCGTCAACCTTCTAACGAGCCCATACAAACCGTTCACGATTGCTGACCGCGTCATCATCCGTCAGCTTTGGACGTACAACGATGGCGTCAGCCGCAGTCGTATCCGCGAACTTGTCGACAACAACGGTAATACCACATACACGGCGTGCACTAAGTACAAACTGGACAAAGACAACCAAATCGAGTTTGAGCGGCCCATTCTACCGGCCGAATTCGCCAGCGTTCGTAGTCTTTATCCGAACACGGTGTTCGACGAAAAGGTCCGCTTCTACATCTTGACGAAAGAAAACCCGAACATCTACTTCGTTGTCGACCTTCGAGCGACATCAGACGAAGCCGTTGTCGAGGTTGAATGTGGGAGGGACACACTCGTGAAAATACCGAAGTGGATCACCGAAAACGCACTGAAAAAGTGAGCATATTATATATAGTATATATACATGCGTACGCGCGTGAGAGAGGCTGAGATGCCTCTTTTTTTTATTAAAATAGGGACGGCTGACCACTTGTGACCACCGTGTCGAAATCGAGGCGGTTAAACTGGTCGAAATCGACTGGGTTATACTGTATAAAACCTGCACCAATTTGGCTCGTTTTGTGTGCATTATTTGCACATTGGCGGCGGACGTTGGCAGCCGTAGGCATCCGATTTCGTCCCTTTTAACGAGTACTGACTTTGCATAGAAACCGCAGGATTCTGTTCGTTTTTGACGTAAATCAGGGACATTTATGGGGACATTTACAAGGACACCCGCCGCCCAACTCGTTGAAAAAACTACACACTTTTGGTAACGAAAGGCGTCGAATTCAATGGTAATTTTTTGTCATTTCAATAGGAATATTTTGTTCTATAATAGGAATATTTTGTCCTACTTCAGGCGGCGGACGGTGTCATTTTTGTCTAAAGTTATGTACCGTTTATGGTACATTACATCATCATCGACCGTCATCAGCCGTCGACATCGTGTGACAATTTTCTTCACAAATATCCCAAAATACCCTGTTTTTTTATAAAAATGCAGCTCCGCCAGGACGGTTTTGGTAGCGATATGTTCAGTTTTCTAAACCAGTGCTAACGGGTAAAAAACGGGCGCAGCCGCATAAAAAAATGTCCGCCGCCGATGGTAAATTTTTGCACTATTGAATAGGAAAATTTTGCACTATTTTTTCTCTTAAAAATTTTTTATTTTTTTTCTAAAAATATGTTGACAAACTGTCGAACCTATGTTATACTTAAAGTATAAAAAGATTAGGAGACATACTGATATGAACAGAGTCATTAAAGCAACCAAATTAACCAAGTCGGAAGTCGAAGCCATCAACGCCAGGATCTTCTTCAACAATCTGAAGACAGACACCTTGTGCTGGTCTTGTATGAACGCTCGCGACAATAAAGAACATTCCTGCTCGAAATTCAAGACTGGCGTCCCGGTAGAAGGGAGCAAGTATGAGACGCATCAGGGGGCGTTGGGTGAGGAGTACAACATTCGTGAGTGCCCGTGCTTCAAGTTCGAATACGATCGTCCCCAGGCGCTCAAGTCTGTCGTCGGCATCATCGCTCATTGGTGTGATGTGACCACCAGGACGGTGTGGAGGAATCCGAAGGGATGGGTGGCGATGTACAACAAGATCTGCCCCGAATGCCAGATTATGCTGGCGGACGAAGATGAAGACGACGAATGGGATGATGAGGAGTAAGAAAGATATCCAGGCATAGCAGCCTGGGTATTTTTTGTGTGTAGGCGGACGCGTGATGTGGGAAAATGGTCTGAGATACCCTTTTTTGGTTTTTCTGTAGATTGTTTAAGCTCTGTAGTAAAAGAAAAGAGTTTGGTCGATAGATTTATCGACCGATATATTTTCATTTGAGAGATATGATGGCTCCATTAGTTTAAAAACCAAACCCTTTTTGTCGCCCTATGTTGACATACCCGCCGCCGTGTGGTATAATAGAAGTATAAAAAAGAATACTGGAGGTTTAGCTTATGGTTAAACAAAAAAAGACGTACACAGTTGACGACGTCGTCACCCTTATGGGGAACTCGTCTGACGAACAAGAGACTTCGATCGTTTTTGAACGCAACAGTGACAAGATGTCCATCTGGACCAGTGATAACACAATGGTTACCAAACTCAAAAAACTAATGACGAACAACCCCAAAGAGTATAAGTTGGTTTCAATCTCCACTTATGATGGGCAACCGGTGGCATATGAATTTGAGGCCCCGAAAAAACTGTTAACTCTAAAAACGAACATCCCCATTCCTACGCTCACTGACGAACAACGCGCTGCTAAGGCTGAACGAATGAAAGCGGTACACGAGGCTCGTAAAGCATCAGTGGCTAAAAAGAAGGAACAATAAGCAGCGGCGGCGGCCAGGTAAAAAAGCCCCCGCACAACAATAGCACCCCACAGGAGGGATAATCTAATGATTGAGACGACCGTATTCGGAAAAATCATCACCAACATCACCATCGGCGAAAAGCAATTGGCTCGCGGTAATAAAGTAAAGACGGCGACCTATACTGTCTGCACTGGTAAAGATTTCGGCAAATGGTGCAGCATCGAAGTTCTTGCCATGGGTAGGCAAGCGACTTACGCCGAACACAATCTTCAAAGAGGCGGGTATGTTTACCTTGTCCTGAATGGCGCTGGAACCGGTGAACCTAATAAGTTTTCGTTCACCGTGGTTAAACAACGTAGTGGACCGGTAGACGAAACCAACAACGACGACTCTGTTGAAGGGGCGGCGGACGAGGTTACACCCGAATCATCAGAGGACTACGAAGAACTGCCGTTTTAAGGCGGCGGGCAATTACGCATATTTACAAGGCGACGGATGGTAGATGTCCGCCGCCATTTTGCGTAAGGATTCTTTGCCTTAATGCCCCGATTCTATATGCAGCTCTTCATGCGCGCGCGTGCGCGTGTGTATACATGTACATATGCGCGCGTGCACGTATATAAAATATAATATATTATATGAATATATATGAATATATTATATAATAATATAATATATGAATATATATGAATATAATAATATATAATATATGAATATATAGAATATATTATATAATTATAATAATATATAATAATTATAATAGAGAAGAGTAATATATAGAATATATATGAATATAGAGAATATGTATACTACTATACTACTATACTACTATACTACTATACCACATAATATAATATAAAAAGAGAAAATATATGATATATAGAGAATAGAATAGAATAGAATATATGATATAGAGAATAGAATATATGATATAGAGAATATAGAGAATATAGAGAATATAGAAGATGAAGATATAAGAAGATAGAGAGAAGATTATACTCTTATACTCTTATACTTTTATACTCTTATACTCTTAAATATATTCATATAGTCTACTACTACTACTACTACTACTACTATACTACTATACCACATAATATAATATAAAAAGAGAAAATATATGATA